>Ga0315282_10017924_pt1 | contig 10175 bp, 6 predicted proteins | sample YL17G07_20_MG_FD_203693 | JGI IMG/M metagenome (GOLD analysis project Ga0315282, IMG submission 203693) | Sediment microbial communities from Yellowstone Lake, YNP, Wyoming, USA - YL17G07_20 | ecosystem: Environmental > Aquatic > Freshwater > Lake > Sediment | place: USA: Wyoming | collected... | reverse complement strand
GCAAGATTACCGAAGCCGTGCTCAAGGCTATGGCTCCAATCGTGCCTAACCGGGTGGTTTCTGGAAGCCATGGGCAGGCTTCCACCTGTAGCTTTGTGGGTATCCACCCTGAAACGGGAAGGCGCTTTAGCTACGTAGAGATTCAGGGGGGAGGCTGCGGGGCGAGACCAGATAAAGATGGAGCCGACGGTCAGGACCTGCATATGGGGCGCTTCATGAACGTCCCGGTAGAGGCAGTGGAGCTGGAATTTCCAGTTATGATTGAGCGCTATGAGTTTATCCCAGATTCGGGAGGAGCGGGAAAATGGAGGGGTGGCCTCAGCCTCCGTAGAGACATACGCTTCCACACTGATGTAACCTTCGCCCGGTATTCCGATAGACGCAAGTTCGCTCCACAAGGTCTTTTCGGTGGGAAAGAGGGAAGTAAGGGTGATATGATTCTCAATCCCGGAACGGATAGGGAAGAACATCCGAAGTCCAAAGGTGTTAGTGAAATAAGAGACGGCGACCTCCTCAGTATACGCTTGCCCGGGAGTGGTGGCTATGGCACGCCGTGGGAGCGGGACCAAGACAGGGTGAGATGGGATGTCATTAATGGTAAGGTCAGCCTCCGCTCAGCTAGAGAAGACTACTTAGTGGTCTTCAATCCAAACTTAAGTGTCAATGAGACGGAGACCAAAGCCTTGCGGGCTAAAGCACTAAAGAGCAGCTAGTTAAGAAGGTAAAAATGAAAAGGATAGGGATGCTATATCCTTCATCAGGCATTGCGGAGCTAGAAATACAGAAGATGCTGCCGGAAGGAGTCTCTCTCCATATAACCCGAATTCCCATGAAGGAGCCTACCTACGAGGCAATAATGCATATGGCAGACTCTGTGGAGGAGGCAGCAAGTCTGCTAGCCGATGCCAGGGTGGATATAATCGCCTTTGCCTGCACTGCGGGTAGCCTCATTGGGGGGAGAGGATATGACCAGAAAATAGTAGACAGGATTAGCCAGGCTACAGGGTTACCCGCGACCACTACCTCCACTGCAGTAATAGCTGGCTTAAGGGCTTTAGGTATCAAGAGGTTAATCCTAGTAACCCCCTACAAGGAGTTGATAACTCAGAAGGAGAAGGATTTCCTTGAGGAAGAGGGATTTCAGGTGCTGAGCTATAAAGGGCTGAGCCTAGATAATACCTATCAGCAGTATAAGATGGACCCACACCGCTGGTACGAGCTAGTAAAAGAGATGCAGCAACCGTCTAGCAACGGCTACTTTGTGAGCTGCGGCGGCATCAGGGTGGTGGATATTATTGGACAACTAGAGATGGAGCTGGGAAAACCAGTGATTACCAGCAACCAGGCACTAGTCTGGCACTGCCTGAGAAGGATGGGAATACAGGACACGATGGCAGGATTCGGTCGTCTATTGGAGACCACACTCAGGTCATAAAGGATAGGGAAAATCAAATTTGACTCTACTAAAATTTTGCCAGCTAACGATTCCCCCTTAGCGACTCCCGCAGCTTTTGGGTAGCCTCAAGGTCTACCTTCAAGGTCTTCGGCTCAATTACAACCCCGTAGTCTTCCCGAGCTTTCTCCAGGCTAACATACCCACTAATGACATCACGCTGCACCATTTCTGGGTCACGCTCTAGAGGGTTACCGTACCCCCCTCCCCCAGGATTGAAGAAAACTATTCTCTCACTAGGATGAGCAAAATTCAAGGTGCCTGGGTCTTGAACCTTATCGCTTATCAAGAAAAGTGATTTACTGCCAGCCTTACCGCCAAATAGACCCTGGGCGGGGTGCCGGAACCTTCCTCCCTGAGTGCCTATAGCAACCGGTGTAGTTGGGGCATACTCATCATTGGGTACCCTGAAAACGATTTGACGGCTTAGTCCCCCTCTCGTCTTACCCGCGCCCCCGGAATCAGTAATAATCTCCCTCTTCTCCACAATAAGGGGGGTGTCACTTTCAAAGATTTCAATAGGCACATTGGCACCGTTAGCGGGAAAGATTGAGGAAAGATGACCGTCTTGCCGGTAATTGGCTCCCAGTCCACCACCCCTGATTAGAACTGCGTAGAACTTCTGTCCGTTATATCTTCTTCCATAAAATACATTCATCCATGCCGGCGTGCCGCCACTATCGGCTAGAACTTGGTTGGGTATGGCTGGGGCTAACGCCCTATAAATCATCTCGGTCATAAAATGTCCCACCTGGAGCCGAGCAGCAACTGCCGCAGGGAACTTACAGTTGACTACACTACCCTCGGGAGCCTTCATGGTTATTGGTCTGGCACATCCTTCATTATTGGGCAAATCTGGGTTAAAGATACTCTTCATAGCAAAAGCAACATAGGCATAGGTGAAGTTATAGACAACATTACCCCCCCAATCCACCTGAGGTCCTGACCCGTCGAAATCAACGACTACATCGCTTCCCTTCACCTCCACAGCTACTTTTATCTTTATATCATCTCTTCTCCCAGGCCCTTCAATAATTCCCTCGTAAGGGTAAACACCATCCGGGACTTTATCAATGGCTTCTCTCATCGTTTTCTCAGTCCGCTCAATAATCTCATCGGCAAGGTCTTCTATAATGTCCAAACCAACGTCCTTCATCATCTCCGCCATTTTCTGGGAACACACATAATTAGCCGCCACCTGGGAGCGGATATCTCCGATGACCTCTTCCGGTGTCCTCACATTCCAGCGGATTAAACTCATAAGCGACTCGTTAAGCACACCTCCGTCATAGAGCTTGAGCAGGGGAATCAATAGCCCCTCCTCAAAGACATCATGGTTGTCAGAGGCTACCCGACCCCCGACATCGGAATGATGAAAGACACAAGCGGTAAAACCTATTACCCTGTCCTTATAGAAAATGGGGCTCATCACACAAACATCATTGAGATGACCGGCAAGAAGCCAGGGGTCATTGGTAATGAAAACATCGCCTGGCTTGTAACTTTCTAGGGGAAACATACTGACGATTTTCTTGACACCGAGTGCCATTGCCCCGATTTGTCCCGGCGTAGCCAGTGTCCCCTGAACTACTTCGCGCCCTTGGCTATCAGTAAAGATACAGGTATAGTCATGGGCATCACGGAGGAGGCTGGAAAATGCCGTTCGAGCCACCGAAGCATCAGCTTCATCCACGATAGAAATTAGTCGACGCCACAAAATCTCTAGGGTTATAGGGTCAAATTTCTGTGCCATATTTATACCCCCTTGAAACTAATCCATAAGAATCCAAACTCATCCACCGAAACGGAAGCATCCTCACCGACAATTGCTGTCGATTCCCGCTCCTCAATAATAGCTGGACCGTCAAATGCGGCTCCAGGAAACAGACTATAGCGGCCATATACCTTGTATGGAATGAAATCCTTGGCAATCGGCGAATAAGCCAAACGCTGCCCTTTAATCGCATCCTTAAGCGAAGCTACTTTCTTCTCTATCTTGGGCAACTGTAGTGTGCGCCGTGGAAGGCTGGCTCTCACCTTGAAGCTGACAAACTCGGCAGGAGACTCAAGGTAGGTTCGACCATATAGAAGTTGATATTTTTGATCAAATAGCTGCCGAACCTCCTCCACTGTCATCCGGGTAAAATCTTTATCAGGAATGGGGACGTTGGTCTCAGCACCCTGTCCAACGAATCGCATATCAATTGACCTGTCATAGGTGATTTTCTCTCCCGTCTCTGCCTTTTGCAGAACAGCCGCCCCCTCCTTCTCCATGTCTTTAAACAACCTTTCAATTTCGGCGAAGTCGGCGTCTTTGATGCCAACTTTATGGCTTCGAACCAAGTCGAAGGCTCTAGGTGCGGTAAACATTCCCAATGCCGACCCAACCCCGGCTATAGGTGGAACAAGAATCCTGGGCGCTCCCATCTTTTTGGCTAAGCCGTAGGCATGAACTGGACCTGCACCGCCGAAGGCACAAATGGTAACAATCTTGGGGTTGCCTCCCTTTTCGGCAATGTGTGTCTTAGCCGCACTTGCCATGGTCTCATTGATTAGGTCATGAATACCCCAAGTTGCTTCCAGCAGAGTTACCTTTAAAGGCTTAGCAATCTTTTCCTCAATAGCCCGCTGGGCTGCCTTCTTATCCAGCTTCATTGCCCCGCCCAAGAAGTAATCGGCATCTAGGTAGCCCAGGCACAAGTCAGCATCAGTAACCGTCGGTTCTGTTCCCCCCAAACTATAGCAGACTGGACCCGGGTCAGCCCCGGAGCTGTCTGGACCTACCTGAAGGAGCCCCATTTTACTAATCCTAGCTATGCTACCACCACCAGCCCCAATTTCCATGAGGTCAACAACCGGTACCTGAATACAGAGACCACTCCCCCTCTTGAACCGGTGGACACGCCCAACCTCAAAACTTGATACCACCCCGGGTTCACCCCTTTGGATTAAACAGGATTTGGCTGTTGTCCCACCCATGTCAAAGGCAAAGATATCTTTAATATTGAACATCTTCCCGAAGTAGACCGCAGAAATGACCGCTGCCGTAGGTCCGGACTCAATAACCCGCACCGGGAACTCCTTGGCAATATCAGCTGAGGTGATACCTCCGCTGGACAGCATAATAAAGAGCTTACCTGTAGAACCCAGTGAATCTAAGCGGTCAGACAGCTTGGCTAGATACCTTCCGGTAAGGGGTTTCACATAAGCATTGGCTACTGTAGTGCTTGTTCTTTCATACTCCCTTATTTGAGGTAAAACCTCGTAGGAAACTGAAAGGGCAAGGTCAGGAGCTTCTTTTAATGCTATATCTTTAATCATCAGCTCGTGAACCGGGGTCTCAAAGGAATTTATAAGGCATATCGCCAGTGACTCGATACCCATATCAAGTAGCTGGTGCAAAACCCTCTTAGCTTCTTGAGGGTCTAGCTTCTTCAGTATCCGCCCATCACTAGCAATCCTCTCGTCCACTTCCAGGCGGAGGGGGCGGGGGACCAGCACCTCTGGATACTCAGCAAAGATATCATAAGTGTCATAACGTAACTCTCTGGCGAGCTCCAGCACATCTCTAAAGCCCTTGGTTGTGATTAGTCCTGTCTTGGCTCCCTTCCTTTCAATAATGGCATTTATCACCAGAGTAGTGCCATGTATTACCTCGTCCAACTTGGACACAAAGCCAGGGGTCTTCTTAGCCATCTCCTTAATCCCCTCTTCCACAGCATCCGAGGGGTCTTTAGGAGTAGTGAGACATTTATAGATTTGAATCTCCCCCGTCTTATCATTTATGAGAACGAAATCAGTAAATGTACCTCCAATATCACATCCCAGCCGATAAATCCTCTCAGGCATTTACACCTCCTGTCTTACATTACACACTCATAAACAGGGATATTATTTACTTGAGTTCCACCCATAGCAGGCGTGATAAATAGCTACGGAAGGGACAGGTAAGCATGCTTACACAATGCTGGTAATTCAAGCCTTTCCATAGTGTAGAATAACTAAAGATTGTGAACTTCGTAGGCTCTTGCTACGAGTGTTTTTCTTTCAAGGTTTTCAGCACCTTCTCTGGCGTTATGGGCAGGTCCGTTACCCTTACTCCAACAGCATCATAAATGGCATTAGCTATAGCTGGAGCTATACCAACCAGAGCTGGCTCACCAACACCCTTGGCGCCAAAAGGACCCTTGGGGTCAGGCTTATTGATAATTATGATTTCGGTCTCTGGCATATCAAGGCTGCCGGGCATTTTATAGGTGGTGAAATTATCGCTCTCCAGCACACCAGTCTCCTTGTTGACGAAGAAATCCTCCGTCAGGGCATAGCCCAGCCCTTCCTGTATTCCGCCCTCACATTGCCCTTCCACAGTCATTGGGTTTATTGCCGTGCCACAGTCCACCGCAGTTATGAATTTCAGCACCTTCACCTCGCCAGTCTCAGTATCTACCTCTACCTCAGCAAAGTAGGCTGCAGTTGGGGGTGATACTGACTTGGGGAAGGGAGCGAATGAGCTCTTGCCAGCTATGTTCATAGCCTCGCCCTTCATCTCCCACATGGCACTGCGGACTACCTCAGAAATGGAAAGCCCTTTGTCCGGGGCTCCCTTGATATAGATTTTCCTGTCTTTAACCTGCAATTCGTCAGGAGATACCCCAAGCATCCTGCCTGCCCGCTCCAGCAGTTGTCCCTTCGCCTCCCTGGCTGCCATCAGGACAGCACTGCCGGTGACAAAGGTTGACCGACTGGCATGGGAGCCGAGGTCAAATAGGGTTTTGTCCGTCTCCCCGGTAACTATATAGACATCTTCCGGATAAATCCCCAGCTCTTCGGCGGCGATCTGGGAAAGCGCCCCCCAGATATGTGTGCCCGGGGAGCCGGGGTTCACTATCAGATTAATGGAACCATCTCCGTTGAACTTCACTATAGCACCAGAGTGCTCTATCAGCAGGGGATAAGCCCCACTGCAATGCGTCATAGTTGCCATGCCCACCCCACGCCTCTTCAACCCCTCCTTCTTTTTCCCCCATTTCTCTTTCCAACCTATCTTCTCAGCACCAGCCTTGATGCAGTCCTCCAGATAGGTGCTCTCAATAGGCAGACGCATGTTAGAAGGTTCACCCACCTTTTTTATATTTTCCCGCCTGAGTTCTATAGGGTTAATCCCCAACTTATCGGCTGCCATATCCATAACCTGTTCCACGCCCCACATGACCTCAGGGTTACCGTAACCACGCATTGCCGCCGACGGTGTAGTGTTGCAGTAAACTACCTGACATTCTCCTGCCTTGTTCGGGCACCGATAGTGACCCATGCCCCAGATTAACATGATGCCCCCAGCCAGTTGGGCACGACCCAGGTAGGCACCTGCCCAGGTTAATATCTTTATCTGCATAGCGTGCAAGGTGCCATCCTTCTTGAACCCCATTTTCACCGTGTATTCGTCGGCAGTCCTCGTGTGTACGCAAGTAAAGTTTTCTTCCATAGAGTATTCTATCTTCACCGGCTTACGGGTTTTCATAGCCAGCGCAACAGCAATAGGTTCGTTATAGACGCTGAGTCGAGCACCAAAGCTACCGCCAACGAAGGGATTGACTACGTTTACCATCCCCTCTGGTAGATTGAATATTTTCGCCAGCTCTCTTCTAAGGGGGAATGCCAACTGACAGGGGCTATAACAGGTCACCTTTCCGGTAGGGTCAACATTAGCGATTGTCGTCTGTGTCTCCAGATGACCTGACGATTGCTTGGTGACCGAGAACGTTTCCTCTACGACTACGTCCGATTCCTGGAAGCCCTTCACCACATCCCCCTCAGCTAGAGGGTAAGTCACACGCACCGCAATATTATTCTCTGCATAATCGTGCAATTTAGGAGCGCCGGGCTTCATGGCATCTCTGGGATGAGTTACAAAGGGCAACTTCTCATATTTTACCTTAATTGATTTAAGGGCTTCCTCGGCTATTTGCTCATCGGCAGCAGCCACAGCAGCGATTGCATCTCCGACATAGCGGGCTTTGTCCGCCAGGATATACTCATCTGACCGCTGCAGACTGCCACTGGGAGCCATCGGCAAGTCACGAAATGAGGAAGCATAGAGTATTTTGGGGGTATCCTCCAGCGTGATTACAGCTTCAACACCGGGGAGTTTTTCCGCTTCCGACTTGTCTATCCGCTTAATCATGGCATGGGGATAGGGGCTGCGGAGCACCTTACCTACCAGCATTCCCGGAAGCTTCATATCCACAACGTACTTAGCCGCCCCGGTTGCCTTGATTGGAGCATCAGCCTGAGCAAGACGTTTTCCGACGCACGCAAACCCTTGGCTCATTATTTACCTCCCCTGCTCATTGCTCCCGCGGCTGCTACTACAGCATCAATTATCTTCACATATCCCGTGCAACGGCACAGGTTGCCTGCCAGAAACTCCTTGACTTCCTCGCGGGTTGGGTGGGGATTTTCATCCAGTAAAGCCTTGCTGGTGAGAATCATCCCCGGAGTACAGAAGCCACACTGTATAGCTCCACAATCAATAAATGCCTTCTGAACGGGGTGCAAACCATCTTTAGTAGCCAGCCCTTCTATGGTGAGGATGCTCTTATCCCTCACAGTTATAGCCAAGGTAGAACAAGAAAGAATAGGCTTGCCCTCAACTAAGACAGTGCAACTCCCACACTCGCCCACCCCGCAGCTAACCTTCGTGCCAGTGAGGTCGAGGTAATCCCTCAGAACCTCAGCCAGAGTTACCCATGGTTCAATGGTCAGCTGGTATTTCCTCCCGTTCACTATAAAATTTACTGTCTCTTTTTCTATCTTTTTCATCTTCGTCTCCTATTTCACGCTTTTGCTCTTTCCAGCGCCTTACTTATTGCCCTTCTGACCAGTACCCGGGACACCTCCCTACGGTACTCGGATGTTGAGCGAATGTCGGTGATTGTCCTGGTTTCCTCAGCGGCGGCTTGTGCCGCTTCTTCTATCATCCTTTGGTCAATCGCCTTTCCCTTGAGGATTCTCTCCGCCCTTCTAGCCCTAATAATGGTCGGTGCCACCGACCCCAGAGCTACCCTGACCTTCTGGCAAACGCCGTCAGCAACCGTCAGAGACACAGCTACATTTACCTTGGCAATATCGGCTGCCGTCCTGACCAGCTTAAGGAAGGCTTGCCCTGCCCCTGCAGGGGGGCAGGGCACTACTACTTCAGCAACCATCTCACCAGGCTGAAGGATAGTCTGGCCAACACCAACAAAGAAGTCCTCAATAGCGATGGTCTTTCTGGATGAGGGCCCAACTAACCTCAGCCGAGCTCCCAGAGCAAATAGCGCCACGGCTATGTCCGAGGCTGGCGTAGCCACGCACAGATTACCTACAGCAGTACCTGTGGTTTTCACCTGGGTCGAAGCCAATTGGTGGACTGCCTCGTACAAAGCTAAGTAGTCCTTTTTAACCAAGGGGGAAAGCTCAAGGGAGCGAATGGAGGTCAAAGGTCCGAACTTAAGACCACCACGATTGCTTCTGATATAATCCAGTCTCGGTATCCGGTGGAGGCTCACCACACACTTCGGCACAAGCAGGCGGCGACGCATTCTTGGAACCAGATCCACGCCGCCGGCGAGAAGCCGTGCCCGCTCACCATACTGAGATAGAATCTGCGTTGCTTCCCCAATGGTTTTTGGTTCAAAGTATTCAAAAGGCTTCAGTACACGGGGAAAGAATCCTAAAAGCTTGACCAGTTGTGACATCTCTAAATCCTCCTTAGAGTTAATCGGTGGGTTGCGGCTACCCCGAGATTCTCTCACGACTTACGGCTTGCAAACCATAAAGATACCCACACGTTCACCTAATTTATAACACCATATAGTATGCCCTGTCAAGGGATGCCAACTCCCCACAATACACGCTCTAGCTTGACCTTCCGCTCTATGTTCATTATAATTAAGCTTAAGTTGTTGGGTATGTCCCTTTTGATACCCCTTATAATGCTTGCTCGTGAATGCTAAATAAACATCGCTATGATGAATAGCAGAGGAGGCTTGTGTTTTGAGTAGTGGAATCGAAGTTAAAAAAGTCATGTGTTTTGGCTGCTCCTTAAACGCTGGGGTAAAAGCTATAGTGAAAGATGGGAGGGTTGTGAAGCTGGAAGCTGACCCTGAACACTACTTAGGTCGAGGCTGGCTTTGCGAAAGGTCCAAGGCATTTATTCAGCATCTTTACCATGAGGATCGCCTCAATTACCCCATGAAGAGGGTTGGGAAAAGAGGAGGAGGCAAATGGGAGAGAATCTCCTGGGAGCAAGGGTTAGACGAGATAGCTGAAAAGTTAAAGCAGATAAAGGAACAGTTTGGTGCTGAGGCTCTTGCTGCTCTGGGTGGCACTGGCAGGGGGCATCAGCAAATTATAAAGGAAAGGTTTATGAACCTTTTTGGCAGTCCCAATAGCGCTAATGCCGGGCAGTGGTGTGCTCTTGTTTGCTATCAGATAGAAAATGCCGTCTACGGGGCTTCATCCAGAGGCAAAGGTGCCCTGAAGCCAAGCAAGTGTATAGTGCTGTGGAGCCAAAATCCAGAAGAGTCCCAAGCCTGCCTCTATAGAGGACTCCTTAGACAGAAGCGCGAAGGAACGAAGTTCATTTGTATTGACCCCAAGCGCTCGGAGAGTGTAGCCGATCTCGCCGACATATGGGTACCGCTCAGACCTGGAACTGATGCAGCTCTAGCCCTGGGTTGGC
>Ga0315282_10017923_pt1 | contig 10175 bp, 15 predicted proteins | sample YL17G07_20_MG_FD_203693 | JGI IMG/M metagenome (GOLD analysis project Ga0315282, IMG submission 203693) | Sediment microbial communities from Yellowstone Lake, YNP, Wyoming, USA - YL17G07_20 | ecosystem: Environmental > Aquatic > Freshwater > Lake > Sediment | place: USA: Wyoming | collected... | reverse complement strand
AGGAGAGCTTCTCGCCCACTTGGTCTGCGGATCGTCGTTTCTTCTGATTATGGGCACAACTATTTATGGTAAAAGTAAGATATGTCTTACTGGCGAGAGTATGGATATAGATTTGACGAGACTGTCGGAAAAAGGACAGGTAGTAATTCCGAGTGGGTTAAGAAAACACCTTGGGTTGACAGAAGGAGCAAGGTTTCTGGTGATGGGAATAGACGACACGATCATTCTGAGAAAGATTGAGCTTTCCAAAGAGAGGATGAGGCTGAAGGAGTTAGTGAGGCTATCTAGACGGAAGGCAGAAAGGGTCGGCTTCACAGAGAAGGAGATAGACAGACTCATTCATAAGATTAGAAAGGTAAGTAGATGAAGCTAACGCTGGACACGAACGTCCTCGTCTCAGCCTTTGTTTCCAAGCAGGGTCATCCGGGGAAGCTAATCGATGTAATACTTGCGTTTCCAGAGATCAGGTTAGCGCTATCTGAACCCATCCTTCTGGAGTTTAGGGATGTCATGATGCGGGAGGAGGTTCGAGAAAGGTTTGGCTACTCTGTAAAAGAGGTAGAGTCTTTTGTCGAAGACCTGAGAAGAGTATCGAATATGGTGACAGTGAAATCGAGGCTCATGGTAGTTAAGGAAGATCACAAAGATGACATCGTTATTAACACCGCGATAGATGCGAATTCAGACTTCATAGTATCGGGTGACTCTCATCTGCAGAAAATGAAGAGGTTTAGAAGAATAAAGATTGTCAATCCGAGGCAGATGATAGAGATGATTTCCAGCAGATTTGGAGAGCTGATTATTACGCGCGACGAAATCAGAGAATCCTCAGCGTAGTCTGGCGTACTTACTTTCAAGTCTCCGAAAGTACACTCCCGGAGCTCAGTCCTAGGAGCGGGACGATACCTGTTCGAGACTATCTGGGTCCGCACCTTCCACAGAGGGCTCATAAGGAATAGGAATAACATTCAGCGTATGAAGATGGATTTCAACCGCTAGAGAAGGATCCGGATAAAAGCTGTGGTGGACCCGGCGGGAGTCTCATGACGTCAAGCTGATACCAACCCAAAGGACCTTGAACGGAGAACGGGTTATTCACTCCGCTCGTCCAGTAAGGCCATGGGGACTGGTAGCCAGGATAGGTTCCTGCGCCATAATACCAGCCTGGGGTGCCCGCAAAGCCTCCAGCACCTGCGCTCATGAGACCGCTGCCTGGGAACACGTAGCCCACAGCTCCCGTCACATGCGGATCGAAGTTGTTTCTTCTGAATGGGTAGGCTGCTATGTGCTCACCCATCGTAAAGTGAGCACTTACAGGTACCGCAACTATTCCCAGTACAAATAGCATCGCAATTAATGCAGCGCTGATTTTTTTATCCATTTTCATTTCTCCCTTAAGTTTTTGCGCTGTCTCTAACGCGCATGGGAACTAACACCTCAAAAACCATATTCAACAAGATAAGTCGGTGGTCGATAGGTCAATAATCAAAGGGTCGATTGATCCTCATGCAATGAATGATGGTCTAAGCGAGGTACCCAAACCAATTAACCGAGCCAGCTACCTGTATGCTCGTCCTCTAGATTCGATGGTTAGAATTACCCTATGAGTGTACTGTGTGGGCATTTGCTTTAACGATTTTCTTGCTTGGTTCGAGATGATGAGTACAAACAGAACGCTTACACACCCAGTTCTTTTCGGAGTTGTTCCAGCGTTACGGATTGACCTCTTTCAATTTCCTTGAGGGCTTGACCTATTTTCTGTCTTTCATATCGGGTAGTCCTTTCCTCTGGCAGAAGCTGAGCACGCAAGCGGAGCAACTCTATTCTCACGTCATCGAGCTTGGTGATCACTTTGCGAAGTTCGGTCTTGGTGACGGCCACTTTCCATCTCTTTCATGCTACATTGGCAGGGCGTGGTAAAAAGCTGCTCTCTGAAGGTATCCCCACTCCAATCCAAGGAGAGTAAGCCCTAACGACCAAAAGGGTGGGCTTGATGTTCCCATTTATGGCGGATCCTCGCGCTAGGATGGTCGGAAATTCCTTTGGTTTACATGTTTCTGTTTAGCATGTTTCAGAGAATACTCACAGATCTTGAGAGAAAGAGGATCCGAGCCTACCTGAAAGCGGATGGAGAGAGAACAGAGGCCATTCAGAACGTGGCCGGCCGTACGGGCCAAGAATCAAAGAGGACCTAGAGCTCTTGGAGCAGCTAATCTCCGTCTACGAGTCGCATGTCAAGAAGGTCTGAGCATTCCCCTTTCATTCGCGGTCGTCGCTCGACATCGAAGAATAGAGAACCTCCTAGAGTCCCGCTAGTTTATGATCAGATCCACTATGACGGGCCGAAAGCTTACCGTCTTGACTACCTAGCAGAGAAGCGGATTCGAGTCCCGGAATTCGACGCAAAACGCTCTGGTTGACTCATCTCATTCCTGTCCGAGGATTGAGAGTAGGGCCTGGATCCTGCCCTATGAAAACAAGAAGCGAGTTAAGCGCCGGAATGCGACGAAAGATCTTGGGGTGCGAGCGCATTTGAGGTCAGTGTTACGCTAAATGGCGTTACGCCGAAAAGTATAAAATAGATGATGCCAATTAGCGTTACGCCTAGAACGGGACCCAATGCAAAATCCATTCACTTTTGGCGCCATAGTGTCGGGAGAAGATTTCGTAGACCGGCAACGCGAGATAAGTGAGTTCACGCAAGCTCTATTGAGTCGAACAAATGCCATAATCGCTTCTCCCAGACGTTACGGAAAGACAGCGCTTGTGTTAGAAGTTTTCAGGCGGATCACCAAGCAGGGAGCCCTAACAATCTACGTAGACCTGTTTCCGGCAACGTCTCGAATCAGATTCATCGAGATTTATGCTGAGGCCGTCTCAAGAGCTTCAAGAGACAAACTTGAGGAAGCTATTGCGTTCCGTGAACTACCCCGCCCTGAAGGAAGGGGACTTCCCGCCGCAAAGCTAAAGGACATCCGCGCCCATGATCTAGATGAAATCGCTAGGTGGCTCAAGTGTGGTGACCCCTGAGGAAAAGAAGAAAGTCGCCCGAATAATGCAGGAGCATGACGAGCTGCTCCGTAGCCTGAACGGGGGAACCAAGAAGATCGTCAAGTGAAGATAATGGTCTCCTTGACATGCACTGAACTCGATGAGCGGTGTCCTTCAGCCGATCTGCAACATGACGTTTTGGCTCCTGCGGCTGGCAGATCATTGCCTGAGAAATGTACAGAGCCGCCTCGCCAGTCTACTTCTCGGTGGCAAATCTGACGCATAGTTCGACGAGCGTTTTTGTCTTTCTTAGTGTTTGCTCCGCGTATTCTCTGCTGAAGGCCTCACTTGCGGGTTTTCCCTCGGCTTCATAGCCGTAGAGAGCTGGACCGCGGATCCGCTCCAGTTCGCTCAGCGCCTTAGTGATGTCCTCAACTTTTTCCTTGAGATATTCGGGAAGCCGGTTGGCTGCCTCTGTGAAGGCGTCACTCACGTCGTGTTGTCGCGGGTACTCGATGGCCAAACGTCTGAGGACACTCTTCGTTGCGAATTCCAGAGACTCCTGTGACCGGCGGAGACAGATCGCATTGTTTCCGGCGTTCAGTGCGTTCTCAGCTTCCTTGAGAAGCCAAGCAGCCGTCGCAGCGTAGTCACTTGCCATCCGCGTCGTCTTCATATCTCAACGACCTCTGTTGGCTTCGCGTCAGGCTTGAGAATCCAATAGTAGCCTTTCTCAGCGACGACTTTCCGGGCTCCAAGTTCCCTCAGTCTTCGCCTTATCGATTCCAAGACTTCTTTCAGGAAACCGTCCCTGTCAAAGGCGAGTACACCGTGGTCTGCGATGTCCAAGAGGATCGGAGGGTGTCCAGACGTTTCTTGACGGGTCAGGAGGATATCAGACACGGTTGCGCTTCGTCGCAGGGATTTGATCCTACGGTATGCCTCTGTCTGCCTGAGGCTATCGTGAATGGAGTTGGTTTCACGGAAGCGTAGGCCCATGTCTTGGGGCAACTCGTCTGCCACCACCAAAGCATCCAAGTCGCTTTCAGAGGTGGCTTCACCGCGTGCTGCTGATCCGAAGAAGCTTATTGACCAGAGACGGTTGCCGAAATGCATCTTCACGAGCCTAACATACTCTTCAGCCAATTCCCTGTATTCCGGCTGCAGAGTGCGAAGTCGCATGCATCAGCGTCCTCCTCCAATCCTTGTCCACGACGCTTCTATAAGGGTAGTTCTCAGCCAGAGGAGCTGAAGGACCACTTAAGGTTCATGACACTTGAGCTAGCAGACTCATCGGTTTATCAGGTTCCGATGCGTATTCTGATTTGAGTTTGAGATGGCATCCGGAGGAGTGAAGAAGATCAGCTTCACGAAGCACGCCTACCAGAAATTTGAATTCTTGAGAAAGTACGGATTCGATGTCTCAGAAGCTTCTGTCAGAGAAACCGTTACAAACCCAAGCCACATCCATCGGAGAGATGACCAGCTATTAGCATCGAAGCCATTCACTCAAGAATGCGCCCTCAGAGTAGTCTACAAGATAGTCAATGGTAATGTAGTCGTCGTTACCTTCTGCCCAGTCAAGAGGGAGAGGTTCAATGTATAGGCTCAGATACGACTCGGAGTCAGACGTATTGATGATAGTCGTTTCCGAATCCGGAAAGCTTTCACACGCCGAGGAGATGGGAGACATAGTCATCCACCTAGGCCAGAAGGGCGAACCGCTCTTCCTCGAAGTGCTTAACGCTAGCAAGAATGTCCCCCTGATGGTCCAAGCTCTAGCCAAGAAAGAAGTCGCTGCTTGACAGCTGTGCAGCACAGCCATGTCTTACACCAGCTTGTCACAGTTCCTACGAGCGACTAGGGTGCATCCGAACCCCTGTGCGGCTCACGTCGCGTGGTTCCTCATTTTCGTCCATAATGCTTCGAGCCGCAACGAAACCGACTGCAACCAATGACCCGAACGTCTCGAAAGCAGAACTAGGAACCTGCAACGAATGGCCCAATCAAGTTTTCAAGAACAAAGAGACAACCAGACATAAAGCTCGGAGCCAAACCCACAGCATTTTCAATGGTGCTCCGGGCGGGACTTTCCTGGCGTCAAGCCACTTTGAACCCGCGCCCATGGCTTTCTCCTCCAGCCCGAGAGGCCACGATCCTTGACCGGGCTAGACGACCGGAGCACATTCCCTACATAATCTGCACGATAGTTAAACTATTTCCGTCAAAGCAAAATGTCGGCTTGAAAGAGGAATACGGGTTTATTATTCAGCGGAACGAAGACATATCTGCGGAAGATGATCTTGTGCCATGAGCCAAGTAAGGGTAACCTACCCTGTCCTGGACAGGAGCGAGGTTGTAGAGAAGATTAGAAAGGCTCAGGCTAACCTTCAGAAGAAAATTCCGATTTCAAAGATGATTCTGTATGGCTCGTATGCGCAAGGCCGCCACACTGCAGGAAGCGACATAGACATCATTGTAGTGTACAAGGGAAAAGAGAGAAGAAACGCGTACAAGACTGTTGTTAAAGAGATCGACCTTCCAAGGCTGGAGCCCAAGGTCTACACCGAGAAGCAATTCAATGCACTGATCGCGGACAGCCCAAGGTTTGCTGAAACCCTTCGGAGAGAAGGAATATTGATACTTGGAGACAGCTGAGAGGAGAGAGATGGTCGAGAGAAGCAAAGACTGGTTAAACCAAGCCAAACGGGACATCAGGCAAGCAGAGACCTCGCTCAAAGCTGAGCTTTATGAATGGGCCTGCTTTGCGTCTCAACAGGCAGCGGAGAAAGCTGTCAAGGCCCTGATTCAGAGCCTAGGAGGAGAGGCTTGGGGCCACTCTGTCGCATCGCTGATCGACGCCCTTCCAGAGAACGTACGTCCTACTCACCTCCATGATAAGGCCGTAGAACTAGACATGGCCTATATCCCGAGTCGATATCCTAACGCCCACCCGGTCGGCTATCCAGGAGACTTGTACGCAAGAAGCATGGCTGAGAGACTCATCGAGTACGCAAAGGAGATAATCACATACTGTGAGAACACCGTCTCGCAAACCAAGGGAAGATCACGAGAGCTTCAATAGAAACCGCCACTGATCGATTTAGCTGACGTTCGACTCTTGCCGGTAAGATAGTGCAACCTTCTCGTCCATTCAGACTCACAAGTGATCAAGACTACACGGAATCTCTGCGCTCATCCGCGATCCGAACGCCGACTTGCTAGGAAAGGTTCAGTCGTAAGAATCAAGTTTTCACCAATGTAAGAAGCTGAGGAGAAAAGTAAGAATTGCCAGCGAAAGGAAAGAGTCTGAGAGCGGAAAGTGAGGCGGTGATGATGCAGGCCGAGTATAGAAGAATCACTTCGAAAGGACAAGTAACGATTCCTAATACAATGGGAAAACGATACAATGTCAGCTTCTCCGCGACTGAAGTCGGGAGCTTGCAACTTGGAGGCGCGATTGCTGCCAACTAGCCTCTTCATCCTGCCTGACGGGCACGCTGACAGGTGCCCCGGTCGGAGGAAACTGACCCTTAGTTACTGGGTAGGTAGCTTGGATCGCCCTCCGACAGATGTTCACGCTTGCAACTCGATCCGCGTTTGCTTCGAAGTGGCATTTGATGCACCGGAAGTGTCGCCAGTTCCTGCGGTTGTTTCTAGAGACATGGCCGCATCTCCGGCATGTCTGGCTTGTGTACCGTGCAGACACTTCCAAGACGGTTATCCCCTGTTGGGTGGCCTTGTGTCTCACTGTGTGTCGCAGGAAACCGTAGGGGATTCTGTTTGTTTTGCGTCTACTCTTGCTGCTGAATTCGCCTTTTCGCCGTCTGAGCTTGTAGAGGTGTTCAATAGCGATCTTCGCATCATGTCTCTCAGCAAGATTCACGATCGTATTCGCGAGTTGCCAAGTGCTTGTGCGGACATAGTTTCTCTGGCGGCCACTGAGTCTGCGAAGTTTCAGTCCTGCTCGTCCACGGTGTCCTTTCACATCTCGGTATTCTTGGAGTCTGGCCCGGCGGTTCTCGAAGCGGATCTGTTGAAGCGAAATGTTTCTTCCCAAGTAGAGTTGCTTCAGAATCTTGCCTTTTCCGCTCATCACGGTGACAGCAACGCCGTTGCTGTTCTGGTCGATTCCGAGAACGTTCTCGGCTGCATGTGGAGATGGAGCCTGTTTCTGAAGCAGAAGGAGAAAACGGTAGCGACAGGTCATCAGAACGCTTGTCGTAACCCAACCGTCCACCAGATGTTCCTGGAGCCTTCGGTATGCGCGGTCCTCCTTTATCGGCAAACCAAGCCTTTCATGGTTAATTCGTACGCTGAGGACTGGATGGTTTCGGCCTGTGCCTTTGAAGCTGAAAAGCCGTTTGTCGAAACGCACCGTTGGCTGATTGATTGCCGATGCAACTTTTCGTCTCTGCCAAGCGTAGCGTTGCGCTTCTTCAATTAACTGGCTGGCTACACCCGTAGCCTTGTTCTTCGTGTAGGCAAGGTGGTGGAGCTGCGTGTAGGTTCGAGTATTCGCGGACTGGATGGTTTGAAAACTTTCGGCGGCAATTACCTTGAAGGCTGCGTATGTTTCGTGGAGCTTCCGCTGCTTAACACCGGTCAAAGGCAGAAGGCTGAGCGGAAGCGTCTTCTTCGTCGCTACCTACCTAACAGAAAAGTGTCGTCTCGACTATTTGATCTGGAGAGCGGCGTGAAAGTGTTCCGCAATTCCTCTCCATGCCTAAAGGCAGGAGTTTCCTCGCGGTGTTTGTATGACTTGTCTCATCTGCGTTGATAGCGTCGCGGTTGCTCTTTCCTCACTCTCTGCCCTTTGTGAGCGTTGTAGACTGGGCTTGAGATACCGTGCCTCTTTAGAATGTCTTCAACGTGTTCATGGTATTCATCCAGCTTCTCTCTGGGAAAGGGACAGTTCACGGATATCTCCTTCACCTTGGAAAGCTCTTCATCAAGAGAGTAGATGGTCTTAGCTCCTAGACTTCTCGTCAAGGCGATCAGATAGCCATCCCAAGACTCGACACCGTAGGCTACGGCGTAGTTAAGCGCATCCTCAGCCAGTTCCGGAGCCACCTCAGAACAAAGTGCGGACGACCTTGTACGCAGGATTCCTTCCAGAACCTTCTTCACCGCCAGCTTCGGTATCCCAAGATACCTTGTCGCTATGTGATACGCACCCATGATGGACGTGACAGGCACTATCGCTCGGCTTCTCGCTGCCAAGACTTCGGCCACAAAATTCGCGGCGAGGTTTTTCAAAGGGTTTTCAAAGCAAACAGGAACGAGTATGCTGACATCCACGACTCCTTCAACATAGGCCAAGCTTTCTTCTTGCATACTCAAGGCTCATCCACTTCCAGCTCTGTTCCCCCGCTTCTGTGAATGGTTCAGCACGAAGTCCCGCGACCATTTCTCGCCATTCAGCAACTACTCTCTCAAGATCCTCTGAGATCGGCTGGAGGATCAGCCTTCTGCCATCCAGCCTGAACGATACCGTGCCACCGTCTCCTTTTAGTCCAAGCCGCTCCCGAAGCCTTGATGGCAAGACCAGCCTTCCCTGCTTGTCCACCCGCAGTGTTTCTTCCATGAACATCACCACATGGAACAAAATCTTCCACAAATATAAACCTCCTGCATCCATCATTTCTTGAGCAGAGTCGAATCCCAAGCACAAAGTTCAGGCCTCAGTCTACGCCACGATTCGAATGCAGATCCAGAAGACTAGACACCAATGTCCAAGTTAGGGTCCCTAGGTAGCTAGCTCATGCTTCGAGGCGGATGGAAAGGTATTTGCTCCCTTAACAGTTGGAGGTTACAGAGTTCTCTATGTGATCTCAACAGAGAAGGAGGTCTCACTCAGCATAGGGCATAGAAGACGCATCGATCATGCCGGGCCACTATGAACAGATGGACCTCCAAGAGGCATTATCACACCAATTCTCTGAAGATGAAAGGCTGAAGAGGTAGAGCAAATGACGAGGGCAGGCAATCCTCAACTGTACACGGAAGACCTGGGAAGACCTGTTACAGGCCTTGTCTCAGTCCAGCGCAGTTTGCAGTCCGAAAAAAAGAACGTATCACTCGCGGATCATTTCTTTGACTGCGAGGCGCACATCTTCTGCCTTGACTGTTTTTCTTCCTGCGTGTGAGGCCAAGTCTTTGGCCTTTTTGCCGATCCGTTCAGCCAGCTCCTCCAAGATTCTCCGCAGCTCCTCGGCGGCGTCGTCCCCAACCCGTTCTGCCCCGGCCTTCTCAATCAGTCTGTGCACGGCTGCGATCGACAGCTCTCCCCCAGCCATCAGCAGCAACCACGCTTGCCGTTTTCTGCTCAAAGATCATATAAATCTGTCTTTTCCCGCCAGAACAGCCCCAAAAAACAGCAAGTAGCGAGAATCGCGCCCTCTCCCTAGCAATCAACATCAGTTGTACCCAAATGGCGGCTGTTCCAAGAAAGCTGCCTCACAATCCCTCAAAAGACAAATACTTAATTGCAAGAGGGCAATGTCAAGACAATCGCTTGAGTCCGGTGGAAGAAAATTGGGAAGCGTGAGAACTGAAACGATCAAGAAACTGGCAAGGGAACTTGTGCAGACCCGTCACGAGAAGTTCTCCACGGACTATGAAGCGAACAAGAAATCCATCGACGAATTGGTCGACTCAAAGAGCAAACGAGTCAGAAACCAAGTCGCGGGATACGTTACGAGGCTTTTGGTGATCGAAAATCAAAAACTGGCTGGAGAGTTTGGAGAAGCTCCTGTCCTCCCAGCTGAAGAGAGAAACGAGCATCAAACCCTAACCTGAAAACACAACCACTTGCCCTGCTCTCATTCCTCCAAATGAGACGATTCCAAACTTTTTTCTGTAACTGCACAGTGTAACTCGATAGACGGCTTGGCTGAGATGGACCTGATCAGCGAATACAGTAAGACTTGGGCTGTCCGACATCTGAGAGAGGCTTACGTAGAATATTGTCACGGTAAGGAGAGCCAAGACGAGGACCAGAGCAGAGCCTTCATGGCGACAGCGATCAGAAAGGCTCAGCTAGCTCTTGAGCATGTATTCGAGTCACCTGAATACTTCGAGCTAATGGTCATCGACGCGATTCAAAGTAGAGTGACCGACCGAGACCCGAAAGTGGCTTTGCTCACAACCTTGATTTCGATCACTCAGACTCTCTCGGAGCC
>Ga0315282_10017922_pt1 | contig 10177 bp, 11 predicted proteins | sample YL17G07_20_MG_FD_203693 | JGI IMG/M metagenome (GOLD analysis project Ga0315282, IMG submission 203693) | Sediment microbial communities from Yellowstone Lake, YNP, Wyoming, USA - YL17G07_20 | ecosystem: Environmental > Aquatic > Freshwater > Lake > Sediment | place: USA: Wyoming | collected... | reverse complement strand
GCTCAGGTAAACGGGCATTCGTATCTAAACACAACATTGCTGCCCTAATATTTATCACTTTCGTTGATAATAATGTTATCATCGATGATAACATTTATATACTCCAATGGACATACATTGTAAGGCGAAAGTACGGATGGCTGAGGAAAAGAAGGAGAAAGAGAAGCCAGTGATCGAGTTCAGTTTGGGTATAGGTGGTCTGTTTAAGGAACTCGGCGAGTTCATCGAGCAGGTCGCAAAGTTATCTGAGGAGGCTGAGGTGGTGGAGAAGGCTGGCGTTCCGATCGAACACAGGAGGTTGCCCAGCGGGATGTACGGAGTGAGCGTGAAGATCGGCCCAGCAGGTCCAGTGCTCAGAAGGTTCGGCACGATAAAACCAACTTTGAAACCTGGAGTCGCTGAAGTTAGGGAACCTCTTGTAGATATCTTCGAAAACGGGAAGGAGATAACTGTCATAGCTGAAATCCCCGGAGTTGAAGAAAAGGACATTAAGATCGAAGTTGAGGGACGAGTGCTGAAGATCTCAGGTGAGGGTAAGGATCGAAAGTACTCGAAGGATGTTGATCTTCCGGCTCCAGTCACAGGCGAGCTCGAAAAGACTTACAAAAATGGTGTCCTAGAGATAAAGTTCAAGAAGTTAGGCGAATAGAACATGCCCGATGTTGGACATCAGGATGAGGAGAAGGCGAAAAAGGAGGAGCAGGAGCCTGAGGGCATAGCAGAGGGTGCGATCCGCAAGTTTGGGTTTGGCGGCCTACTCGACATCGCGAAGAGATCATCGGCATTCCGAGAGAGGCTGAGGGCAACGAATGAGCAAATAGAGGAAAACCTACGCGGGGGCTCAAGACGAAGTTTGCGCCCACATTTAGAAGCAGGTTACTCAGTTAGGCACATCGTTGAGGATGATAAGCCAAAATCCGTCCAAAAAAGCCCGACCAGGAAAATTGTCCCCAAAGAAGTTGAAAAGGTCGAGTCCATCGTGGACATCTTTGACGAGGGAGATCACCTCCGAGTAATAGTGGAGCTTCCAGGGGTTGAGCAGAACGACATAAGAACCGAGGTAAAGGGGACGGCCCTAATGATTATGGCTGAAAGTGTGGACAGAAAGTACAGCAAGCGAGTGGACCTGCCGGCTGCTGTCATGGGCGAGCCAACGGCGACCTATAGACATGGCGTGCTCGAGGTAAGATTGAAGAAGGCCAAGGCGGTAAGCTAAAATCTTCTGGTCAGATGAGAAAGTTCGTACACGTCCCTGTTGTTCATACCGTCGCAGACGTGAGTTCGATGCATGAGGGCAGAGTGGATGACTATAAAAATTCACGAGCACTTGCTCTCTTATTTTTATAGGCATAATGATTAATGCAAAGAATGATTTCCGCTTCGTTCGCATCATCGTCCAACATGGTCTTATCTATGGGCAAATTTGTTCATGAAAACACCTCAGCTAGAAGGCTCTATATTTGCCGTTTGATCCATTCGAGAGAAGATATGGGAGGGTTAAAAGAGGAACTCAGCCGCTTGACCAAGGAAAAAATAGGAAGGCTGGCTTATGAGCGAAGGGTAAGGTTAGTTGAAGAATTCTGGTACAGGCTTGAGAGGTTTGTGCGAGAGATGGACATTAGGAATATTAAGATATATCAAGACGGCCTTCCAGCGATCGATGAACAGGTAGACAATATCGTTGAACAAACAGCAAGGAAAGGAAGTAGGAATTACAAGCTCCTGAAGGACCTGAAGGAGCGAGGCGGTGTGATCGTAGGGACGGAAGATCCGGAGCTGCTGAAAAAGGAGTATGAGCTGCTAAAGCTTGTCGTTGAGTCGTCCTCCTCGGGCATGGATCAGCATCGGAGCTCCTTGAAGGAGCTCTTGATCCAACGCGATAAATTCATTGCAAAGCGAATAGACGAAACATTATACAAAGGAGAGCGCGGTTTGCTATTCATCGGAGCCATGCATAGGGTTGAAAATTACCTGCCGAGAGACATAGAATTCAGGACGATACACATCTAATGATTCATTGCTCGAGGAGAACTCATGTGTTTATGCCCGAAGGCATATATACACACGGAATTAGGTAGCCAATAACACGTATAGGTTGCCACACTTGTCTAGAACGCTGAATGTGATTGAGGCCAAGCACCGTGATGCCGGTAGGTGCATTGCGCGGGTCGACATTGGAGTTATGGAGGAGCTCCCGCTTGTCAGCGGTGATGTGATAGAGATCAAAGGAAAAGAGGCTGCGTACGCTATAGTCTGGCCAAGTTACCCAGAGGATGCTGGCAAGAGCCTTATCCGCATAGATGGAAACATTAGGAGCAATGCAGGTGTAAGCATAGGTGAAAGAGTAGAGGTAAGAAAAATAGAGGCTGAACGTGCGAGGCGTATCGATGTTGCACCAACTCAGCCAATTAGAATCGTGAAGGGCGACGAATACCTCAAGAAAGTTCTCGAGGGAAAACCAGTAGCGAAGGGACAGCAGGTGCGCATCGAAATTCTCGGCACTCCTTTGACTTTTGTCGTGACAGCAACCCAGCCCTCTAGTCCCGTTGTTGTCTCGTCAGAAACGCAGATTAACCTTGCAGAGAAGCCGGTCGAAGCACTTAGAACGTATATCACCTATGAGGATATAGGTGGGCTCAAGCGGGAGATAGGGCTGATTAGAGAAATGGTGGAGCTACCATTGAAGCACCCTGAACTCTTTCAAAAGCTTGGAATAGATCCACCTAAGGGCGTACTGCTTCATGGGCCTCCAGGCACGGGGAAGACGCTCATAGCGAAGGCGGTGGCAAACGAGACGGATGCGAACTTCTTCTTTGTCTCTGGACCGGAGATCATAGGTAAATATTATGGTGAAAGCGAAGCGCGACTTCGTGAGGTTTTCGAGCAAGCTGAGGCAAATCCGCCTGCATTAGTGCTCATTGATGAACTAGATGCAATAGCACCTAAGCGCTCGGAGATGAGCGGTGAACGCATGGTGGAGCGTCGCGTCGTCGCCCAGTTGCTTGCGCTGATGGACGGGCTGAAGTCTAGAGGAAGCGTGGTCGTGATCGGCGCAACAAACATGCCAGACCTACTTGATCCAGCTCTTAGGCGAGGGGGAAGGTTTGATCGAGAGATAGAGATAGGCGTCCCCGATAGAGACGGTCGTTATGAGATTCTCCAAATTCACACTCGTGGTATGTCGCTAGCAAAGGATATTGATTTGAGTCGCCTAGCCGATCTCACGCATGGCTTTGTGGGCGCCGACTTGGCCTCGTTATGCAAGGAAGCAGCGATGCATGCATTGCGAGAAATCCTGCCGGAAATAGATATCGAAAAGGAGATACCAAGGGAGATCATCGAGATTTTAGAGGTCAAGAATGAGGACTTCCATGAGGCGCTTAAGACAGTCATACCCAGTGCGATGCGAGAGGTGTTCATCGAGGTACCGAAGGTGAAGTGGGATGACATTGGTGGCTTAGAGCAAGCCAAGCAGGAACTCATAGAAGCCGTAGAATGGCCTCTCAAGTACCCTGAGGGGTTCTCAACGTTTAAGACGAAGCCGCCGAAAGGAATTCTGCTCTTTGGCCTGCCAGGCACTGGGAAGACCATGCTTGCTAAAGCGGTCGCTACGGAGAGCGAGGCGAATTTCATCTCGATTAAGGGACCTGAGCTTCTCAGCAAGTTCGTGGGCGAGAGCGAGCGGGGAGTGAGAGAGATGTTTAGGAAAGCTAGGCAAGCCAGCCCCTGCATCATTTTCTTCGATGAGATCGATGCAATGTGTCCGACGCGCACGGTGAGCTTTGATTCTCATGTCTCTGAGCGCGTTGTTAGTCAGATGCTCACAGAACTCGATGGGCTCGAGGAGTTGAAGGATGTGGTCGTGATATGCACGACGAACAGGCCAGACATGATCGACGGAGCTTTGATCCGGCCTGGGCGAATCGACAGGCTAGTTTACGTTCCCTCTCCCAGCAGGGAGGAGAGAGGAGAGATATTCAAAGTCCATCTGAAGGATAAGCCTGTAGGGGAGGATGTCGATACCGATATGCTAGCAGCTAGAACGGAGGGCTACGTTGGAGCTGACATCGCGACGGTATGCCGGGAGGCGGCGATGTTCGCACTACGGGAGGTCATCGGAAAGGGAATAGATAGAAAAGCCCTCAAGGAAGCATTAAAGCACAAAAAGATCGAGAAAAGGCATTTCGAGGAGGCCATCAGAAAGGTGAGGCCCAGCATGACGGAAGAAGCCCTACACTCATGGGAAGGCATAATGAGGGAGTTTGTTGGTCACAGCGAGGAAGGTATGAAGACATGAGTGATAAGACCAAGGATAATGTGAAGTTAAGTTTCAGCGTATCGGCGACCATCTTTGTTCTCTTATCATAGTTCAGCAGAACCCGTAGGTTGTAGAACATTATGGCCATGAAGTAATAGCGTCCTCAGTCTACGAAGATTGCTATGAAGCTAGTGCTTTCTTGAGCAAACCAGTACACGTCGGATTCAGCATAGTAATCGAGTAGAGGTGCTGGCGGTGGTTCGTCACGCTCACGCCTCATTTCAAACCCGAAGAAGGTCAGACCAATCGCAACAGCAAGATGTCACGAGCCACGCGTCCTGGACGCATCCCTTCCATACACCAGCCTCCACTCATTTAGAGAAAGCTCACATCCTGCTCAATCGAGCACTGGACATGTTTCAGAGAATGGATGCCAAGAAACGTGGAGAAGGTATTGGCGAGTAAGAAACTGCTCACAGCATAAACCAAAAAAGCTGTCCTTATCATGAGGCATTTAATGAATCACCTAGCATCCTCTAAGTAATTTTATACTCAAGTCTGAGTTTAAAACTGCTACGAGCTTTACCAGTCTTTCTATGGGTTGTTCTCCCGATGCAACGGAATAGACGCTTATTTCTTGTAATGGTGTCGCCAAACTCAAAAGGTTTTAACATAGGTTTTTAGATGGAACTCCTTCTTATTGATGACCGAGGCCAGGAGGATCAATATACAGCCGAAGAGGCTAAGGATCTTCGCTATGTTATCCTGATAGGTTCCAAATAGTTCTACTTGCGCGTAGAAGAACAAATCGCCAAAAGTCCGAAGGATTATGTCAGGACCAAGCATCGAATAGACAGCGCCAGCCCTTCGCTGACCTGTGAAGGTTACCATGCTCAAGACGGCGAAGATGAATAGCGTGGAAAAGATCGAAGCCACAAGAGACATAAATGTGATCATGGTATCCGCCGAATCTTTTATTCACATTTAACCAATATTTATCAGGTTGTAGAACTAAGAATTCCATAGTTTAACGGCGATTCTCATGGCTACCATAGATGTTAGAGCCTTTCAAAGTTCTTCCTTAAAGATGTCGGGTAATCGTCGAATGTCTTCGATCAATCGATACGGTCTAGCTTCAAGTATTGAATCCTTGTTTGGCCAGCTCCAAGAGCATTGATTGAATACGATGATGGATCTACAGCCAAGCCTCTTTGAAAGGTGGACATCAGAAACCGTGTCGCCTATGAGAAAAGCTTTCCATTGACTACTTTCAACCTGACCGAGTATGAAAGAGCACGCGTCGTATTTGGATTTAAAATCTTCTAGAGTTAGTATCTTGTTCCAGAATCCAAGCAGTTCTCCTTCTTTGAGCGTGGCTTGCACGAACCCTCTAGGGGAATTCGTTACGATCGACGCGTTGTGGTTTCTACATAGGTCGGGCAAGATTTCTTTTACACCATGGCAGAGCGGAGCACTTACCAAAAGCCCTTTGATCATTTCCTCAGTGCTTTTTATGGATATCTCTCTCCGCCTTATGCCCAGAAGGATAGCTGAGATGACTTCCTCTAGGCCTGAGAGCTTGGGAGACTACCTCGGCTCGGACGGTCTTAGGTTGGGCGACTTCGTTGATGCCGAGATAGATGAGGAAGGCGTGTTTTTACTTGCCTTTTTACTAGCTCGCGCTCTTGAGCGCGCCAGGATGTCCGGAAATCCGATTGGAGAACGTTAAACCATCCTAAACTAGCCGAATGCGTTAGACCGTTCTCGATCATGACTTGAAGATACAGATGGCACTTGACCTTTTAAGAAGCGAAGTCCCAGAAGGTTTCCCAGGCGTGTTGTCTGAAGAAGCGGCTAAGCAGCTTCAGCTCGATTTAACTAGAAGACTGTTGGCTCTTCGTACAAAAGGCTCCTTTGAGTCCACCGACTTCTAGAATCTCCTTCTCGAAATGTACAGCCAAGTTTCCCATAATTTGCTTTCATTAGATATTTTATTCCGTTTTGGATTAGATTTTTCCTTTGAACAGCGGTGAGCCGAGCATGAGGCGCTTTATGAACTCTGGTTCCCTCATCATCCGCGCTATCGCCTTCCTAAGCCCGAGCTTCATCTCTTCCTCATTCTCCGGACAGAAGTTCGCCAGCTCCCTGTTCTTGAGGTGGGCGAGTACGTACTCATCCGGATTGAGCTCCGGAGCGTACGCTGGGAATCTGCGGGTCTCCACCTCGTTCCTGCTCATGTAGAGGTACTCCTTCACCTCTTCGCTCCTGTGTATCGAAGCGTTGTCCCAGAGCAGCATCATCCTCGGAATCCTCCTCGCGAGCAGATCTAGGAAGAGGATGACCTCAGCTCCTGTTATGCCGTGGGGGTAGACGCTGAAGAAGAGCTCCGCATCCATCGTCACTGCGGAGATGAAGGAGAGCTTACTCTGCTTCGCGCTGTGCTTCAGCTTTGGACGCGATCCCTTCGGTGCCCATGTCCTTGCTACGTTCGGCTCGTTGGATAGTCCGCTCTCATCGACGAATACCAGCTCGGATCCGCTCTTCTTGGCCTCCTTGCGGATCTCCGGCCACCTCTCCTCCAGCCATTCCCTGATGCGGTCCTCGTCCCTCTCCAGAGCGTGCTTCAACGGGACCTGAGCGGAGAAGCCCAGGTCCTGCAGCACCCTCCAGACGTGCGTGACATTGTAAGTCACGTTGAATTCTCGCTTGATCACCTTCGCGACCCTCTTGAGAGTCCATAGCTCGGTGTCGAAGCCGTAGCGCTTCGCTCCCTTGAGCAGTATCTTGACGAGCTTCTTCCTCTGGGCGTCGGTCATCTTCCGCTTCGGCCCCTTGTGCTCCCTGTCCCTCCAAGCATCTGGGCCGTTTTTCCTCAGGCGCAGCTCCCAGTTGTAGACGGTCTTGTAATCGATATCGAGCGTTCGGGCTATCTCCGCCTTTGGTACATTCTGGCTCAGCATCCCGAAGCCGCGCTTGCGCAACAGCTCTCGCTCTAAGATCTTATTCCGATCTCCGCGCTTTGGCATGCGCAATCAGTGATGCATCATCTATATGGATTTTTCTATCCAAAGAGCAGTAATAATATACAACATTTATGTTTTAGGGGGACCCTAAGACATTGGTATGGCTTTACTGCGACCTACAGAATTGGGGAAAGACCGTAATTAGACAGGGCTGGAGAGAAGCCTTACCCATAGATAAGCCGCCGATTTGGGTATTCTGTCCCCTACTACGGAAGCAATTTCCCCGAGACCGGAAATTAGTCTGCGAGTGCGAGAAGTGCTCCCATCATAAAGGGGTTAGTCACGACCTTACAAGGTTTGGGGAAGTGGCTCAGAATCCATTTCAGCCTTTCCAAAAGGTTAATGGCAAAAGAGAAAGTAGAAGAATACTATACATCTCAAAGAAGGAGATAGAGGAGCTGCTTAAAAGAGATAGGAAATGGAGAGAGGAAGAGGAGGTCATAAACTTGGTGGGTATGATCTATCAAGAAAACAAGTGTAGCAGCAGCCAATCTGACATGTGAGGAGCTAGAAGCGGTAAAGAGGATATTAGAAACGGGTTCCTGCGTAGCCCTATCTCGTTCTGTTAGCGCGCTAGCATGTCCCTAAATACAGTCCGTATGCTGTGAAGTATGTTATCGATCTCGCCTTCCATGGTTTGCGGATCTTCATCGCCGCTCGTGCAACGAAGAGCATTGCGAGTATGCAGTATTGCACATGGGTAATGATGTTCCTCAATCCCCTCAGCCTATGGTTCCGCAAGTTGATCTGGTCCTTGAGCCTCGAGTTCGTCCTCTCTATCGATGATTTTCTCCTGTAGAACCTCTTCAGCCTAGTAGGACCATGTGCTCTGAATTTCCTATCTACCCTCAACAGCCCTTTCTTCCCCTTCATCTGGTTCGCTGGATAAGGGACGATTGGTTCTATGCCCTTCTTGATACACTTCTCTCTGAAGGCCTTGTTTGAGTACTGGCTGTCCGCTACTAACTTCATGGGTCGCACAAATCTAAGGCTCTTCTTCAATAGTGTCCCTTCATGCTTCGATAAGGGTTTTGAAACATCCACTTAACTGAACAACTTTCGAATGTTGAAACAGCTTCTGATATGGATTTCGAGAAAAAATCCTTTTTAAGAAACATTGTCAAGTATGAATCGCAAAGAAAAAGAGGTGAACAAATGGAGGAGGAATTGCGCGAATCTGAGGAGAAGTTCAGAGGCATTGCTGAGAACAGCCTTGATGCGATCTTCACAGTGGATTTGGAGGGACAGATTACCTATTTTTCTCCTTCAATAGAGAGGGTCGGTGGGTTTAAGCCTGAGGAGCTTGTGGGGAAAAGCATCACTGACTTCTTGCCAGAATCCGAGATTCCTAAGGCATCCACAAATTTAGTTAGAGTGGCAAGGGGCGAGATCGTCAGGGGATTAGAGCTAAAGGTTCTGAGGAAAGATGGAACCCTGGCCTCCGTTGAGGTCAACGCCTCTCCCATAGTAAAGGAGGGAAGAGTGGTTGGGGTAGTAGGAGTCTTAAGGGACATCACCGAACGCAGGAAAATGGAGGAGGAGTTAAAAGAGAGAGCTCAGCTTCTGGATGCCACTACGGATTCTATAATCTTACGTGATCTCGATGGGAACATCATTTATGTGAATGAAGCAGCCTGCAGAACGCATGGTTACCGTAGAGACGAACTTTTGAAGATGAACATTTCCGATCTAAATACCCCAGAAAATGCCAAGCTCATTGAACCACGGACTAAGGAATTGATGGCGCAGGGCGAAGCTATTTGGGAATCCACTCACATCCGTAAGGATAAATCCGTCATGCCAATTGAAGTGCATGCCAGCATTATCGAAGTGGGCGGAAGGAAACTCATCCTAAGCGTTGTTAGAGACATCACAACACGCAAACGGGCAGAGGAACGAGTTAGACAGCTCCAAGAATATCTCCAGCTACAGCATGACCGGATGCCTATCGCCTTAATCACTTGGGATCCAGAGTTTCGCATCAGAACATGGAATCCCTCAGCCACGAGAATATTTGGCTACTCAGAGGAAGAGGCATTGGGTAAACATCCCTACGACATCATTGTGCCCAAAGAGGCTCAACCACATTGCGATGAAATTTGGGATCGGCTGCTTAAAGGAGACGTAACAGCGCATAGCATGATATGGGAGAATATAACTAAAGACGGCCGAACTATCATCTGTTCATGGACACATTCGCTATATAAAAGAGATGACGGCACGGTGATGGGCGTTCTTTCCATGATTCAAGACATCACTGAGCAGAAGAAGGCTGAAGAACGCATGAGGGAACTCGTCTACAGGCTGGATGGCGTATCACCCGGGAACTCCTACTTATGTGAGTCGCATGAACAATGTCTCAAGATATTCATAGACCTGAACATGCACGATATTCCCAGCCTCTGCATTATCCGCGAAAATCCCCGGGAGCTCATTAAGCACTACGACCTTAAGGCTGGGAGCGTCATCCTGCTCTCCTCAAGGCCAATAGATGGTTGCAAAGCAGTTGACAACATTCAAGACGTCTCCCTCACCATATCCCAATTCCTAAAGGGAGCGGGCGAAAGCGTCGTCCTCCTCGACGGCCTTGAGTATCTCATCACTCACTTCGGCTTCAACACCGTCTACAAGATGCTTCAGGAGAAGAGGTTTGACTTCCTCGAAGCAAAGGCCGTCCTCCTCATCCCAGTTGCATTGGAGACGCTCAGCAGTCAGGAAAGAGCCCTGCTCCTCACCGAACTAAAAATACTCATATAACCTGGACAGTATTACGCTTTTTGAAGTTTATCGTCATCACAAAGCTGATTCTCATATAACACATCGTCATCTTCTCTAACTGCCTGTTCTAAAAAGATTAGCTTCGAGGAGGAGGTTGTAAAAGACATGATCGCAACCA
>Ga0315282_10017921_pt1 | contig 10177 bp, 9 predicted proteins | sample YL17G07_20_MG_FD_203693 | JGI IMG/M metagenome (GOLD analysis project Ga0315282, IMG submission 203693) | Sediment microbial communities from Yellowstone Lake, YNP, Wyoming, USA - YL17G07_20 | ecosystem: Environmental > Aquatic > Freshwater > Lake > Sediment | place: USA: Wyoming | collected... | reverse complement strand
CGCGGCCTACATTCTGCCGTTTTCCTCGCGCTCCCTGCGGAGCTTCCGGTACTTCGTGACGGCCTTCATGTGATCCTCGTAGCTGCGCGAGAATATGTGGCCGCCGCGGCCGTTACTCACGAAATAGAGGTAGCGGTTATGGTCGGGGTAGAGAACCGATCGGATGGAGCTCAGGCCGGGGTTGTTGATCGGCCCGGGGGGAAGACCCGTATGGACATATGTGTTGTACGGCGACGCCACTTCGAGGTCCTTCCAATGGACTCTCTCGCGGTTCCCCAGCGCATACTGCACCGTTGGATCGGCCTGAAGCGGCATGCCGAGGCGAAGCCTGTTGTAGTAGACGCCGGCGATGATGGGCCTCTCCCGCTCAAGACCGGTCTCCGCCTGAACGATTGAAGCGATGGCGAGGACTTCTTCGGTGCTCAAGCCGAGCAGCCGTGCGCGCGCCCGAAGCGTGTCATCGTACACGCGCATGAACGTGGAGACGAGTCGCTTGATGATGACCGCCTCATCCTCCTGCCAGTAGAACTCGTACGTGTCAGGGAAGAGATATCCTTCGAGGGATCCACCCTCAGCGCCGCAGTCCCGGGCGAACGAGGAATCATGTACAAGCGCAACGAACCGTGCAGAGTCGACGCCCATCTCCTCGGCCAGCACGCTCGCATACCCGGCAGCAGTCCACCCGTCCGCAAGCGCGACCGACACGTTGGCGGTCGACCGCCCCGAATGGAGGTCCCAGAGAATGTCGAAGTTCGACACGCCGTCGGAGAACAGGTACTTCCCCGCTCTCAGTGTTTGAGTCCACCCGAGCAGCTTCCCGGCGAAGATGAAGAGAGGCCTGCTCCTCACGACACCGCTCGCCGTGAGCGAGTCAGCGATCCCGACAAATGTCGATCCGCGCGGCAGGACCACGATCCTGCCGCGCCGGTCGTCAAAATGGTTCGGTGCAAGGAGCGCAAGATAGAGAAGGCCGAGGAACGCCCCGACAGCGGCAAGGGCTGGAAACCAGAGGCTCCACGCATGCCTTCGCTTTCGCCTCACGCTTTCTCCTTACCCTCGCGCGGAAGGCGGTGCACTTCTTCCGCGATGGCCCGGAAGAGGGATTCAATCGTCGACGCGGTGACGGGCCCGGTGCTATGCGCCTGGAGACCGCGGATGATCTCATCCTCGCGCATCCCGTCGCGGAGCGGGAGGCCGCGCCGGATCTTCTCTTCCCTGATCTGCAGGGAGATGTTCACTCGCTCGTTGATAAGGTCGACGATCTGTCCGTCGAGCTCGTCGATCCTCTTCCGCAGCTCTTCAATTGGTTCACGCATGGCAGATCACTTCATCCACGAGGTCAATGCTCGGCGCCGGGCCCACGTCGAGAGGTGAGTGGTCTCCGCGCTCCAACCGCAGCATACCGATATAGGCGGTCATGGCGCCGTTGTCGGTGCAGAAATCCATCCGTGGGATGTGAAGCGCGATGCCTCGCGCCGAAAGCTCCCCTCGCAGGCTTTTCCTCAACGCGTTGTTCGCCGCAACGCCCCCGGAGACCGTCACATGCCTGACCCGGTGTTCCCCGGCGGCGCGGACGGTCTTCTTCGTGAGCACATCAACAACGGCCGCCTGGAAGCTCGCGGCAATGTGGTTCAGCACCGGCGGTTCCACACGCTTCCCGTTCCCAGGCAGGAGCCCGTTCTTCCGGAGGTGGTAGAGGACCGAGGTCTTGATCCCGCTAAAGCTGAACTCGTACGCGCCCCCAATATCTGCCCGGGGGAAGCTGACGTATGCCGGATCCCCCTCCATCGCCGCGCGGTCGATGGCCGGCCCTCCGGGATAACCCAGACCCAGCATCTTTGCGACCTTGTCAAAGGCCTCTCCCGCCGCGTCATCTCGTGTCTCTCCGAGGACCCGATGGACGAAGGGAGCCTCAACGAATGAGAGGATTGTGTGACCGCCGGAAACGATCAATGCGACGTAGGGAAACTCGGGCTTGTCCTCTTCAAGGAAGTTCGAGTAGAGGTGGGCGACGAGGTGGTTCACCGCGATGAAGGGGATACCGCGTGCAAGCGAAAACGCCTTTGCGAAGTTAAGCCCGACAATGAGAGACCCGATGAGCCCGGGCCCATACACTGCAGCAACCGCGTGGATCTCGTCGATGCGGACGCCTGCGGTCTCGAGGGCCTGACGGACGATCGGGACAATGAGCTTCTGGTGCGCCCGGGACGCCATCTCCGGAACCACACCGCCGTACCGGTGGTGCACAAGCTGCGTTTTCGTCACGTTGCTGAGCAATATGCCGTCCCGCAGGACCGCCGCAGAGGTCTCATCGCAGGACGTTTCGATGCCGAGGATCACACTCATGTTGATTTCAAAATAGGGAGAGGTCCGCAAAGTTTCAAGAATCGCTCGCGAGGGCGGTCCTCGCTCATCATCGGGGTTCGGCGAGGGTTCCTTCCCTCTCTCCGGTTTCACCGGTTCCCCCCTTCCACTGCCAGTCCCCCAGACGCGTGAATCCACGGTCTTTCTCGTGTCAATCCGCGGTTCCATTGCTTTTATGTGTCGTTCCCAGGATCCGGTTCCTCAGCACGAATCTTCTGTAGAGGATTGCCGCGGCGGCGATCCCGTTCATGACGAAGAGATTCAGGTAGATGTACAGTTCGAGCTTCCCGAACAGCGAACAGAGGGTGAGGAGAAGAAACTCCGTCCCAAACCCGATGAGCCCCGAAAACCTGAGCGCAATAGTGTCGCCGTACCATTCGGACTTCTCCCTTTGCGACAGCTCCTTTCCTGCGCACCATCCGTCAATGCTCTCCATCAGCCTGTCCTGCCATCCGTAGAAGAAGAGGTAGAGCTTGTGCAACAGGCGCGTCGCCGCGTCTTCGGAGGCGTCCCCGGCCGCAAACTCCTCCCTCAGCCGGTTCAGGGAGTAACGGTCCTCGAGGTGAAGGTAGGCGCTGTGGCAGTAGACATGGTAGGAGACGCGGAGCGTCATGCCGCTGAGTCCGGCTGCAGCAAGGAGCATCATCCAGAGGCTTCCCGTCGCCCTCACGAGATACCATCCGATTGCCCCGAACACAAGTAGATCAACGAGAATGTCTCCCACCGAATCAAGGAAGCGACCTTTGCGGCTGCTCTCGCCCCTGGCACGAGCAAGCTGCCCGTCGGCGGAATCAAGAAGGTCTTTCAGCGTCACGAGAAGTCCGGCGATGGGAAGCGAGTATCCGGTGGCGTAGAGAGCTGCGGCGGCAAGGCCAGCCAATAGTGAAGCAGCCGTGACACCGTTCGGAGTGATCCGGGTCGGGTAAAGGATTCTGGTGATCTGCCCCGCGACTGGGCGGAGGAGGCAGGTATTGACAAGCTCGTCGGAGAGGGGAGATTTCAGCGACTCTTCGTACCGGTATTTCGCATCTCGCATCTATCCATCATCCTTGAACCAGCGGTGGACCACCTGGCGCGCAGCCGCGAGGTCGTCGAGGGTGTCGATCTCGATGGAGAGAAGGCTCTCCGTGTCGACTGTCCCGAGCGGGATTCCTGCGTCAATGATCTCCTGGAACGCCGCTTCGTAGAACTCGTTCCGGCCGTTCCCCTCCTCAACCCGTCGTTGAAGAGCGTTGAACAGGGCTGGCCCGGCGCTGCCAAACTTTTCAATGCCGATGGATTCTCCCTTCGCTTCACCCCGGGGAACATCTTTCCCTATGCGCTCCACGCGTCCGGCCCCATCGAGAGCAACCTTGATCTCCTCATCGCCGATCTCGCCGGTCGTCCGCAGGACAAGTGCATCCGGCTGCGGGGAATCAAGAAGACGCCGGAGGATCGCAGGGTCAAACACAATGTCGCTGTCGAGGAGGATGAACGGTTCATCACCGATCTCCCGCCTGGCAAGAAAGAGAGAGTAAGCGTTGTTTGTCTCGGCAAACTCGGAGTTATGCACGAACGACACACTGAGGTCGTCGCGTCCCGCCAGCGCAGCTCGAAGCTGGTCGGCCCGGTACCCTGTCACGACGACTAGGTCGCGAATTCCACACTGGAGGAGGTTTCCAACAAGGCGGTCGAGGATGGTCTTCACCCCGACCGGCAGGAGCGTTTTATGGACGGCGTCCGTGAGAGGGCGCAGGCGCGACGATGTGCCTGCGGCGACGATGACAGCTTTCATGGAATCCTTCAGGATTGGGATCTCGCGATGAGCGCCTGCTCGGTGCGATACTGGAGAATGAGGAGAAGGAACATCCATCCATTTCCGAAGGTGGCGACAACCCACAAGTAGATGTCAAGCCTGCCGATGAGGGCTGCGGCGATAAGGAGGGTGACATGCGTTGTGGAACCGATGAAACTCCAGAGCCTGATGAGGATCCGGTTGCTCTGATAGTACTGCACAGGGGACACCCGCTGACGGAGTACCACACCACGGCTGCCCAGCTGGCGCTGGAGGCCGAGGTAGGCGAGATAGACAATGATGAGAACGCGCCGGGCGGTCCATATCCGCCTTCTCTCAAGCTTGTGGGCCTCGGCGCTGAACCGGGCGAACTCCTCCGCCGTGGCGTCGCCGCGGCAGAAAACGGAGCCTAGGAACTCGTTCCGGTAGTAGTCGAAGAGCATTGCCTGGATGCCGGTGCTGACGCCAGCGATCCCTGCAAGGATCCAGATCCCAACCGGGTCAGGGGAAGTATGTGCGAGACCGACTGCGATGAAGAAGTAGAGGGCGATGTTGACGACATAGTCGATCACACCGTCAAGCACCCGGCCGAGCACGGTCCCGTTTCGCTTGAGGCGGGCGAGCTGACCATCGGCGCAGTCAAGGACGTTGTAGAGGCCGATGAGAACCGCTCCTACGGTAAGAGCGGCCGGGCCATGCCACGAGAAGAGATACGCCCCCGCGACCCCGAGCAGCATGGCGGTGATCGTGATCGCATTGGGTGTGAGAGAGGTCGGCAGAACGAGCTGGACGAAGAGGAAAGCCAGCGGGCGGTATATGATCAGGTCAAACACCTCTTCCGCGGCGGGGAGCTTCAGCGAACGCCTGTAGTCGTCAAGCCACATTGGGGACTTTCACCGCTGCTGTGATGGTCTCCATGACAAGCCGGTTCTGTTCCTGCGTCCCGAGTGTGATGCGCATGTGGTTAATGAACTGCGCTTCGTTGAAGAATTTCACGTGGACACCCCGGGCTTCGAGCGACTCCTTGATCGCCTGCTTGAGCCTGGCGGGATGCTCGACGAGTATGAAGTTCGCGTCCGAACGGTATGCTGTGAATCCTGGCAGCCCGTCGAAGCCGCGATAATACATCTCCTTATCCGCAATCATCTTTTGCCGGATTCCCTCGTAGTACGCCTCCGAGTTGAGCGCCGCGATGGCAATCTCCTCGGAGAGACGGTTGTAGCCGAGATACCGTGCGCTGAAGTTCACAAGTTCAGGGAGATCCTTGCCGACGAAGGCGTAGCCGATCCGGACACCGGCGAGGGCATAGTACTTGGAGAACGTTCTGAGGATTGCGAGGTTGGGATGATCTTCGATGAGGGCCTTTGCATAGTGGTTCTTCGAGCCGGAGAAGCCGAGATAGGCCTCGTCGAGGACGACAACTGTCCCCTTCATTCCTTCCAGCAACCGCTCGAGATGCTCGCGGCCGAGCGAGTTCCCCGTCGGATTGTTGGGTGAACCGATGAGGACGACGTTCGGATGGTGTCGCTGGAAAAGATCGAACATGTGGCCGAGGTCGTACTCGAAGGTGCTGCCGTTTGTCCTCAGGGAGTACTCAACCTGGATGCCTCCCACCTCACCGGCGAGCTTCTTGTAGTACCACCACGACTGGTTCGGGATCATGACCGCCTTCCCCGGACCCACATAGCAGTGGACAACCTGCTTCAGGAGATCTTCGGAGCCGTAACCTGGAATGATCTGCGATTCCGGGACACCGTAGTCCCTCGCGAGCCGTTCCGTAAGCCGGCTCTTGACACCGCGTTCAAAATCCTTTGAGTAGATGCAGAGTGATTCCTTATCGAGTCGAGAAAGGAGATCAAAGACATTCGGAGCAGGTCCATACTGGTTCTCGTTCCTGTCCAGGTAGACGATTCTCTTATCCATGGTCCCTCTTTTCCGCAGGATTCCCGATACGATACACTAAAATCTTAGTTTTCCGAGAAAAATGCAACTCCTTCCCCCCCGCAAGGGGAAACTTTTCAAAGGGGGTTAATGTTGCTATGTATACAACCGGTAAACGCCCGGCCGCCGGAACAATGCCCTTCCCACTTCAAACCGTAGGATTGGGGAACGTTGTATGGGATTTGACCTTGTTTCCGTGTAAGGCGCGGGATAGATGTGGAATGATTCGGGAGTAAAACCATGAAGCGAATGCATGTTGCCGCCGTTGCTGTTGCACTCCTCGCGTTTCTTGTCATCAACCCGGTGCTCACAAAGGGTCACCCGGGCGATCCGAAGAACAAGAAGACAATCACGGGAGAAGTAATCGACATTACCTGCTACGCGAGCGCCGGTGCCAAGGGGGACGGGCACAAGGAGTGTGCCCAGATGTGCATCAACAACGGGCTTCCGATCGGCATCCTTGACAAGTCCGGGAAGGTGTACGTCGCCGTTAAGGGACACATGCAGGCAAAGTCCGAGCTCTATGATTTCATCGCGCAGAACGTGACCGCCAGCGGCACAGTCTCCGAGCGCGGGGGCGTGAGAGTCATAGATATTGACAAAGTCGAAAAGGCGAAGTAGGCCGTCAACAGCCTGCTTCGACGCGCATTTACTGCACCCCGGCTTCGAGAGAATCCGGGGTGTTTTGTTATCCACTCGACTCCCCGCTTGAATATCACACTCCGATTCCTCATTTTGCTTCATGAAGAGTAACGGAACAGCGCCATGACTGAGAACCGGCGCGAGCGGCTCTTCCTCTTCGACGGAATGTCGCTCGCCTACCGCGCGTACTTTGCCCTCATCTCGCGACCCCTTGTGAATTCGAAGGGGCTTAACACGAGTGCCATCTACGGCTTCACCACATCCCTCATGAAGATCCTCGAGGACGAACACCCCGACCACATCGCTGTCGTGTTCGATACGAAGGAGCCGACCTTCCGTCACAAGCGGTACGCCCCGTACAAGGCAACGCGCGAGAAGATGCCGGAGGACATGGCGTCACAGATGGAAATGCTGAAGAAGGTCGTGGAAGCTTTCGCGATACCGATCGTGGAGGTGCCCGGCTTCGAGGCCGACGACGTGATCGGCACGATCGCAAAGCGGGCTGAGCTCGAGGCCGTGGAGACGTTCATGGTCACAGGTGACAAGGACTTCATGCAGCTCGTCTCCCCACTCGTCAAGATCTACAAGCCCGGGACAAAGGGAATCGACGCCGAAGTTGTCGATGAGGACGGAGTACGTGCCCGGTTCGGCGTCGAGCCGGCCCAAGTCGTCGATGTCCTCGCCCTCATGGGGGACAAGTCGGACAACATCCCGGGCGTCCCCGGAATCGGGGAGAAGACGGCGATTGACCTGGTGCAGCGATTCGGGAACATCGATGTGCTGTACGGTGACCTCACCGTCATCGGGAAGCCGGCCCTCAAGGAAAAGCTCGAAGAGAACCGGGAGCTTGCTCTTCTCTCGCGCGAGCTCGTCACGATCGACACGAACGTCCCTCTCCCCATCAATTTCCACGAGCTGAAGGCTTCACAGCCTCTTGCCGGACGTCTCCGGGAGCTCTTTGCCGAACTTGAGTTCAAGTCTCTTCTCGCGCGGCTCCCATCATCCGGGACCGCCGCACCGTTAACGCCCGCACCGGAGGTGCGGGCGGCAGAGAAGAACATTACAACGCGGCCTCATTCCTACCGCATCGTGACCAGCGTCAAGGAACTGCGCGAGCTTGTGAAGACCTTCTTGGGCGCTTCATCCGTTGTCATCGACACCGAGACAACGTCCCGCGATGCGATGGGTGCGGAGCTTGTGGGCATTTCACTCTGCGCTGAGCCGCACTCGGCCTCTTACATACCGGTCCAGGAAACGCAGTCAGCGGGAGAAACGACAGCGGGAGAGGCCAACGATTTCTTCTCGCACCGACCGAAAAGGCGAGACTTCTCCGCCGGCCTTCCGCTCGAGGAAGTCCGGAATGCGCTCCGCCCGCTTCTTGATGTTGCATCACCCCGGAAGTGCGGCCAGAACATCAAGTACGATATGCTCGTCCTCAGAAACCACGGCTTCGAGATCGGAAGTGTCCCGTTCGACACCATGGTGGCAAGCTACGTCCTCCAGCCCGAGGGTCAGCATGGGCTCGATGCGCTCGCACTCGAGCACTGCAACTACCGGATGGTCTCCTACAGAGATCTCACAGGGAGCGGAAAGAACCAGCTTCACCTCCGCGATGTCGAACTCGAGCGCCTCGCCGACTACTCTGCGGAGGATGCCGACCTGACATGCGAGCTCATGGAGAAGCTCTCGCACGACCTCAAGCGGGAGAGGATGATGGAACTGTGCGAGAGGGTCGAGTTCCCTCTCATCCCCGTCCTCGCCGACATGGAATTTACGGGAGTCGCTCTCGACCGCGCTTTCCTCGGCGAGATGGCGAAGGACCTGGAAACGCAGATCCGCACACTCGTGAGCGCCATCCATGGGCTTGCCGGGGGACCCTTCAACATCAACTCCACGCAGCAGCTCGCGTCGGTGCTCTTCGACCGGCTTAAGCTGCCGACGATCCGGCGGACGAAGACCGGTTTCTCAACCGACATAAGCGTCCTCGAGACCCTCCGCCGCGCCCACCCTATCATTGAGAAGCTCCTCGAGTACCGGCAGCTCTCGAAATTGAAATCGACGTACGTGGACGCGCTCCCGAAGCTGGTAAACACGCGGACGGGCCGCGTCCACACATCCTTCAATCAAACGATCGCATCGACCGGAAGGCTCTCAAGCAGCGATCCAAACCTGCAAAACATCCCCGCCCGGACGGATATCGGGAGGGAGGTGAGGAAGGCGTTCGTCGCGGGGAGGGAGGGCTGGGGGATCCTCGCGGCCGACTATTCACAGATCGAGCTTCGCATCATGGCCCATGTCTCGGAGGACCCGGGGCTGCGGATGGCATTCGAGAGGAATGAGGACATCCATGCGAGCACGGCCTCAAGGATCTTCGGCGTCCCTCAAGCGGAGGTAACCAAGGAGATGCGCCGGCAGGCGAAGACGGTGAACTTCGGAATCATGTACGGGCTCGGTCCATATGGCCTCGCCAGCCGGCTCGACATCCCGCAGTCGAAGGCCCGGGAGATCATCACGACGTATTTCTCCCACTACCCGGGCGTCAGCGCATACGTAGCGAGCACGATTGCAAGAACGAAGAGGGACGGCTGCGTCTCCACACTCCTCGGCCGGCGGCGTTTCCTGCCGGAGATCAACTCGCGGAACCAGAACGTGCGGCAGAACGCCGAGCGGCAGGCGATCAACATGCCGATCCAGGGAACGGCGGCGGACATGATCAAGCTCGCGATGATCAACATTCACCGGGAGCTTGCCCGGGGGGAGTTCGCCGCGCGCATGATTCTCCAGGTGCACGACGAGCTCGTCTTTGAGCTTCCGAAAGAGGAAGTGAATGAGGTCTCAGCGGTTGTCGAGCGTGAGATGAAGAGCGCGCTCCCGCTGAACGTGCCGGTTGAGGTCGAGACCGGTTTCGGCAGCAACTGGCTCGAGGCGCACTGACCTTACGACGGCGTTGTACCACGACCCTCCTGATGCGATTGTCCGTCTTCCCGCCGGCGGAAGAGAAGCGCGAGCCCGAGCACGACGAGGACGACCGGCCAGTAAATGGATGCCATTCCGGCGAGCGCACCGATATCCGTGAACCCCACCCACGCGCCGATCCAGAGCCCCGCTGCAAGAAGAAAGACGATGCCGAGGACAAGCCGCGCGATCTCGCGCGGTTCGTACGCATAGAGGAGGAGGAAGGAAAAGCCAAACGCAAGGAATGCCGCGGGAAGGAACGTCCGCCCCGCGTGGTTGATAACGTCAAACTCCCTGAGGAGGAAGTAGAGGCTGAAGAGGAACAGAACGTTCCCCCAGAACAGCTTCCCCCTGTGGGGTCGCCAGGCGGACTGGATGACGAGCGCAGCACCGACGACAAGGAGGGCACCCCAGAGTACCCGTCCAGCGCCGAGGGTCACAATCCCAAACTGATTCACGAGGAGAAGGACTCCGAGAGCGATCAAAGCCCAGGCAATGATG
>Ga0315282_10017920_pt1 | contig 10178 bp, 14 predicted proteins | sample YL17G07_20_MG_FD_203693 | JGI IMG/M metagenome (GOLD analysis project Ga0315282, IMG submission 203693) | Sediment microbial communities from Yellowstone Lake, YNP, Wyoming, USA - YL17G07_20 | ecosystem: Environmental > Aquatic > Freshwater > Lake > Sediment | place: USA: Wyoming | collected... | reverse complement strand
GAGAGCAGTATGTAAATTGTTTAAATATTTAACAGGGGTTCAGATAGAGTTAGGAGGTAATAAAAATGCCAAAACAGACTAAACTTATTGAAGGCGAGCCTAAGAAAAAAATGCCAGAAGAAGTCGTGTTAGAGGATATAGTCATACCATTTCTCAGAGAAGATTTAGGTTATAAATTAATAGACCCCCGACTCCAAAAAGTTCCTGTTAGGTTTGGCAGAGAAACTAAGTATGCCGATACTGTCGTTTATATAATAAAAAATGCCCGTAAAATTCCACATATTGTAGTCGAGTCGAAAGCACCTGGTGAAGCCTTAGATTGGGAACAGGCAGAATCTTATGCCCAAAGATTAGGAGCGCCTTATTTTTTGGTTACAGATGGAAAAATATGGCATTGGTATCAAACAGGAGAAAGACAAGGAGAGTCGAAGAAAATAGAGAAAGCCCCTAAACCGCCTGTCCGTATGGGAAAAGAAGTATTAGTAGCGTTTGAAGATCTTAATGAATTACAAAGAGTAGTAGGTAAATGCCATGATCTGATAAGGAATGAAGAAGGCTTTGACCCCACTATTGCTTTTGATGAGATTAGTAAATTGCTCTTCGCTAAAATGCAAGACGAAAGAGAGGTTGAGCAAGGTTTTAAAGATGACGCAAAAAGAAGCCCTAAAAGTGATTATGAATTTAAGATTGGCAAGGATGAATTATCGGAAGAAGTAGGTTCAAACGTCAAAGATTTATTTGAAAGAGCAAAAAATAAATACCCAGAAATATTTGAGGGAACGACGGAAGACATAAAATACATAAAACTACGATTTCCCACTATTTATCATATTGTTGAAGAATTACAAAGTTATACTTTACAAGAAACTACAATAGATATTAAAGGCGCAACTTATGAGCTATTTATCAAGGGTACATTTACAGGTAAAGGGCTTGGGCAATTTTTTACCCCCCGAGAAATTGTAGAATTTATGGTGGATATGGTTGAGCCAAAAAGGAGACATCTTATACTTGATCCCGCTTGTGGCTCTGGTGGTTTTCTAATAACTTGTATGAATAGAGTTTTTGATGAAATTGATGAATTATATAGACAAAGAGGTTTGGACAATCCTAAACAAGAAAAATGGAAATTTGCCACTCAACATCTTTGGGGGACCGACTTAAATGAGAGAATGACGTGGGTGGCCAAGATGAATATGGTTATGCATGGAGATGGTCACGGTGGGATTTTTACGCATGACGGGTTAAAAGATTCGGAGAGAATCGAACCCTTATTAAATATTGTTAAAAAGAAAGACGGATTTGACATAATCTTAACTAATCCACCATTTGGAAGCGAGATAAAAAATCAAGATATTTTAACAATATATGAACTTGGCAAAGGTAGAAAATCTCAACTTACAGAGGTTTTGTTTATTGAAAGATGCTTAAAATTATTGAAGTCTGAGGGCATACTGGGAATTGTGGTACCCGATGGAGTTTTGAGTAATATTACTCTAAAATATGTGAGAGATTTCATCAAAGAAAAATCTGTCATTCTTGCTATTGTTAGTCTTCCAGTAGAAACCTTTCAGCCTTATGGCTCAGGCATGAAGACGAGTTTATTATTCCTGAAGAAGAAAGATGAATTAGGGAAAGTAAAACAAGGAGATGTATTTATGGCATTTGCTAAAAATATAGGATATGATGCTACTGGAAGAGCCACAGGAAAAAACGATTTGCCACCAATTAGAGATGAGTATAAAAAATGGAGAAAAACATGATGAAAGACGAATTAATGGTATTTACTATTCCACCGAATGAGTTAGAAGACCGATTAGATGTGGTATTCTACTCTCCAGTTTTTAGGAAAACTATGAAACAAATATTAAAACATTCAAAGGTAGCTATCCTTGGTGAGATCTCTATAATTACACGCATACTTGGTTTTGAAACAGAAAAATATATTAATTACATAGAAAAAGGCATCCCATATTTAAGAGTTCAAAATATTAAAGAATTTGAGATTGATTTACATAATGTTAAGTTTATTTCTAATGAGGCGCATCAACAATTAAAAAGGTCTCAATTAAAACCGAAGGACATTGTTTTAACAATTACTGGTAGAGTCGGGACAGCCGCTATTGTTCCAGATAATCTAAAAGAATGTAATGCGAGCCAAGAAATTGTCCGAATAAGGGTAAAAAGTGATATTAACCCCTACTATTTAACTGCATTCTTAAATTCTAAACTTGGTAAATTGGTCATTGGGAGATGGCAAAGTGGTAGCACCCGCCCCAGAACATTGATAAAAAATATAAGGAATATACCTATTCCTATTCTCCCCGACAATACTCAAATCAAGGTCGAAGAGCTAATTAAAGATTGTTTACAAAAGAAAAAAGAGATAGAAACAAAGATTAAAGGGTTAAAAGAACTTGTAAATGAGACATTAACAAACTATCTTCGGATTAAATTACCTGCACATGAGGAAAAACTTATTTTTATTGTTGTGCCAACCTATATAAATGATAGACTTGACGTGGATTTTTATTCACCAAGGCATACGAGATTAATAAAAGTAATTAACGAGACAACTTTTAGAGTAGAAACACTTGGCCAAATTTCGAAATATATAGTAAGTGGACAGAGACCAAAAGGTGGCGTGAAATACATAGGGGAGGGAGTACCAAGCATAGGAGGAGAACATATAACCTCGGAGGGTGACTTTAGTTTTGATGATATAAAATATATTCCAAAAGACTTCCATCAAAAGCAAAAGAAAAGTTGGATTAATCCGCTTGATATTTTAATTGTAAAAGATGGTGCTACTACAGGTAAAGTTGCCATTGTGCCTGAAGATTTTCCTTTTAAAGATTGCAATATAAATGAGCATGTCTTCAAAATAGAGGTTAAGAGCGATTATAACCCATACTATGTGTTTTCCTATTTATTTAGTAGTTTAGGTCAGGAGCAAATTAACAGGTTAACAAGTGGTGCGGCACAGAAAGGGATAACAAGAGATGCGATAGAATCAGTAAAGATTATTACTCCTCCTACAGAGATACAAGCTAACATTGCAGACGAAGTTAAAAGAAGAAAGGAAGAAAGGAAACAACTAAAAAAAGAGGCGGAAGAAATTGTAGAGAAAGTCAAAAAGGAAATTGAAAAGATGGTAGTGGGAAAAACATGAATAAAATAAAAGGGAATCAATTAAAAGATTTGAGCGGGCTTGAGCACTCTACGGAAACCCTCAGTTTCCTTGCCTCGCCTTCGGCTCGGTCATATAACACGGGCTATACGAAGGCGGCGTTAGCCGATTTGGGCGAACGCAGTGAGCCGTATAGCCCGAAACCGCTAGGCGATATATTAATTTTTACATAGATAACTGATCAAAATAATGAGTTCGGGAATGGGATTTTTTCTTGGTATAGGCACTGGATTGGGTATCGGTCTGTTTGCCGGTCCTGGCTGGGGTTGGCAAGCACTGGCTGGAGCCGTTGTAATTGCTATTGCTAATGTCCTACTAAAATCAGCACATTATCAAGATTACATCGCTAATTGTGAGGGTAGACAAGTTAAACTTGGGTCTTCTTTTCTTCAAAAATTTATTCTCAAGGGGGGTAAGACTAAACCAAGTGTAATTTTATATATTAGCCTTTCTTTCTTGCAAAATTCGATAATCATATTTGTTGTTGCTTTTGTCGTATCCTTTGTTAAGGGTCTTCTATATCATTAGAATCGTTATGAGAAAAAAATTAAAACATCGCCTAACAGAGCATAAAAGGTTCGTGCCTAATGACACTCACCTGAATGCGCCCTCGGCAAAAATTCTACAGTTATTTGCAAGATACAATTTAAGAAGACCCTGACTCTACGTTTATGCTGAGAAATTCGGAAGCTACAGGGTCTTTCCTTAAAGAGGCTTGTCCTCTTGAACGCTATTGAGGAAGAGGCCCCATTTATCCGATTAGCTATGATGAAACGTAGGATGCATATGTGAGATATTACCTTTAAATAATTAAGTAAACACAATGATAGATAAATATTACATACGCTATACAAACGAAGAATGTCTGGAATCCGTACTTTCAATAGGTCAAGGCGAGCCGATTTCGGCAGAAAAATACGATAATCTCATTGTGGGAGGGCTTTTTCCTACTTCCAGAACCATAATAGACAAATTTGGTACCTGGAAAAGAGCACTCAATCTGGCCGGTTTCTATCCTGAGAAGCGTTATTGTCTGGAATGTGGTAAGAAATTTGAGGTTTTCCAAAAGAACAAAGAACAGAGATTTTGTTCCGGTATCTGTCGTTCTAGGTACTGTCGCAGCAATTTCCCTGATAAGGTAAGACAGCGATTAAGAGAAAGCTTTTATAAGAGAAGAAAAACAGAAAGATATAGGCCGAGGTTTGAAATTACTACCGCAAGCGGAAAAGGATGGAAAGGAGAAAGGGATTTCGTAAGATTACGTGGGAAATATCTAATAGTTAATAACCGTGAGGATGTTATCTATCATAACAGGGTAGATTTTCTGGACAAAGATTTTGGTTGGCTGGAAGTATCAAGTAGCAGTTTGCTACAGAATTATAGGAAGAAAGGTCACAAAAGGTATCTCAGGAAATATTGGAACTTTAATTTGTGGAAGAGAAGAAACATAGATTATTATTATCTTGTAGGTTTTGATTCCGATTATAATACAGCGCTGATTCGATTGTTGATTCCTGTCAGAGAATTACCTGAGAATAAGAAATCAATATATTTTCCTTATTCGAGAAACAGCAAATGGAATATCTACGTTGTTACTGAAAGTGAGCTTTATTGATTTCGAGGAGTTAGTGCTTAATATACTGAAAATTTTAAATTCAATTTAGGAGGGTCAAAGTGATAAAGATAAATGATAACACAATTTTGAAAGCCACTGAGTTATTCACCAAATATGCGGGAGGTGATATTGTTTATATGGACTGTGTCAATTGCATAAACAAAATAGAAGATTTAACTAAAATAAAAGATGAGGAAGTTATCAAAATTATCGATTTTCTGGTAGAGTGGAAGTGCAGGGGCTTGGTTGGTAGTAGTTCACTGGACATTCAGAAAATGAGTAGGCAATTAGAGGATATGAAAAAAACGTTAAGGAGCCTAAATAATGAATTTAAAAAATTAAAATTAAAGGGCTACACTTTAAAAGATGTTCCGCTTGAAAATGAAAATATAAAAAAAACTATTCTGACAATTTACAAAGATATAGACTCTATTAAGCAGATTGGTCCAACAGCAGCTTCAAAAATAATGCACATAATAAACCCACGACTCTTTATCATGTGGGATGAAGCCATACGTAGTGATAAACGGGGATATGGATATGGAAGGGGCACGGCTGACCAATATGTAGAATTTATGAAAAAAATGCAATCTATAGCTATTACATTAAAAACGAATTGGGAAGAAAAAGAGATTGAAATTGTGATAAAAAAAAGACGAACATTGACAAAACTGATGGATGAAGTTAATTATATGGGGATTACAAGAAATATCAAAATAGAGTAGCAGCTTCATCGATTATGTAAGATTGCTAATTATCGGATTAACAGTTCCAGCATTCTCTTTATTATTTGGAGGCTCAAAGATGGCCGTTAAAACGCAAGCAATAGATTTTAGAGGAGCCCTGCTTACAACTATGTATACTCAAGAGGCTCTCATCAAACTTTTGGTTAGAAAGGGTATAATCACAGAAGAAGAATTATTGGAAGAAATTAAGAAGATGAAGAATAAAAGGGGTGTTCGTTTAGGGTAAAGCGGGAGTTATTCAAAAATCGCAAACCGTAAAACTCTAACTGAAATAAGTCGCCATGAATTAAGAATTATCTCATGAGAGAATCTGAATTTAGAAGATACTTAGAAGGTCAAAGTCTTTGTGTTAATGGAGTCGTTGCACGGTTATATTGGTGCAAAAGAGTCGAAGGAGATTTTGGGGTCGATTTGGAAGATGTTGCAGAATCTGAAACAAAAATGCAAAAGCTAAGGCGTGCGGTTTACGATAATGAAAAATATACGTGGAGACAACGACGTAATTTCCCTAACGCCCTAAAGAAATATTTTGAATTTGTAAATGGTTATGAACTTCCGAGATTAAATAGGAAGAATTTATGATAAAGATTAATTTATTGTTTGGTCAAAGCTGTTAGCAGAGGTTGTCAAGATACCCTTGGTTTCCTCCGCTCTTTAATTATTAACACATAAATTTATGGGTCAGCGTTTTTATATTGACAGGGGAAATATATTATGGTAAACTAATTCAAGATGAGTAAATTATACAAGAATTCTCCCTTAATAGAAGCCGTATTTGAAATAAGGTTTCCTGCCGAGCTATCCATTGAATGTCAAAGAGACAGATTTTATGAGGAAATAAGAAAAGACTACCCTCAGGTATTTGTCCCAGTGGTTATGGGGGAATCACTCGCTTTAAAGAGTTATGAATTTAAAAGTTTGGATGGTAAGAAAACAATCAGATGTTCTATAAGCAGGTTTTCTTTTCATACTAATAAATATGAAGGATTTGCGAAATTTGAAAAAGATTGTCTTAATTATACTCAATTATTTATTAAACTTTATAATATAACTTCTCTAAATAGAACAGGTTTAAGATATATAAATCACATTCCTATAGTTAGAATTGATGGATGTATACCAATACAGAAATATCTTAATTTTGGTTATCATTTACCCCAAAATTTGGAATCGGATAAATTTGAATTATTTCATACAACTTTTGTTGTTAAGATTGGAGAAGGTAGACTAAGATTATTAACTCATTATTTTGAAGTCCCCAGCCCTCCTAAAAAAGAATTTATTTTATTAGATTTTGATTATTATTACGAAGAGAAATTAAAGGCTGATAAAATCCGTGACTATCTAAGGAAATCACATGAGCATACAAAGAGAATATTTGAAGATATTATTAGCGATGAATATAAGGTAGTTATGGATACAGAACCAATAGGAGGCTAATATGCCAATTGCCGTTAAAAATGAGGCGCTAGCCAAGAAAGATAAAAAGCCTTTGTATAGATTTTCCTTCCAGAAAGAAAGTAAAATTGATTGGGTTTATGTAGAAGATAAAAGGCCTGATATTTCAATAAGAATTCCAGAAGACAATTTTGTTAGTGCCTCTTCTACAGAAGAACCAACCTTGATTATTGCAAGTCCAGCGTATGATATAGATGAAGAATACCGTAGTGCCTCTAAATCAGTTTTTTATCTTCCATTTTTTACAAGCTACAATTATAGGCTTAAAAAGCCATTACTGATGGTTATGGAGCGAGGTATAAATCCAAACGTTCTCTTAGTAGGAAATGAAGAACTAAACAAATACGGAATAGGATTTTCAAAGGAAGAGGCTTTAAAAGAATTTGAAGATTTTATAATAGCTGATTATCGAAATCTCAAAAACTCTTCACCTGAACAATTATCCGAAGACGCAAAGGAACTATTAAGCTTGTATGATTCTTATATAGAATTATGACACAGTTACTTCGTAGGAAGATACAATCGGGTTTATTGAGGAAAGGATTTAAAAAAGATAATACTGACCATCGAGTTTTTAGACTTTATGTTGGTGGCAAGAAAACGGGGATATCAACTTTTGTTTCTCATGGTTCTAAATATAAAGAATATGGCGATGATTTGCTTATAAAGATGAAACGAGAATTATGCATGCCCAAAAAGAAATATCTTATAGACTTTATTAATTGCCCTGTTACGGAGGAAAGATTTAAGGAATATTTAGTTTCAACGGGAAAAGTTAAAGACTGATAATTTTTTATTGTAATAATTTTTTATAGGGATATAAAAAATCCGCCTTGAGTTCTACTAAATTTCTTTGAGGCGGATTATTTATGCATGCAGGTATAATTTTGTCGTAGACAAGAAGTTGTGTTATTATTTTTTCATTCATAGTTAGTTTTGCTAATATTAGTTTTTTGCAAAAATCTTGCAGCAGCATTAGAAGTTAGCTTAGGTAGTATGATAGGATAATATTAAATAAAACATATAAGATGGAGATAAAATGAGTAAGAAAGTCAATGAATCAAAAGAAAAAGATGAGATACTGAAAGAGCTGAAAGCACTGGAGGAAACAAGACAGAAAGCAGAAAGTGAAAAGGATAGATTGCTTAAGAAAGTGGAAAAAATCAAAAAACGTAAAATACCGTACGATGGAGAAGGAAAGTTCTTTAAGAAAGGGAAATTGATTTTCAAGAAACAGGTCCAAGGTATTTGGAGTCATTTTAAGGAAGGCGATTATCGCAGAAAGACAATGTTATTATTGAATTTTGAATTTAGAAAAGATAGAGAAAATCTAAGAAAGGCATTAGAAGATAACAAGATGCGGTGGAGTCCAAGAATTTGTAAGATGTTTAAAGTGTTCTGTAAAAGGTACGACGTCCTGCCAACCGACCTATTTAGAATTCAGCCGTTGTCGTTTGGTGAAAGTGGGAATATTACTGGAGAGGATAAAATATTTTGTCGAAACTGTGGGGGGGAACTTGACCTTCTTAAGCATCTTCCTACGCCTCGAAATGATAACTCAAAGGTTCGTTGTCCCTTTTGTCATCAGGTGAAGCCATTCAAAGAAGGATACTTTGAGAAAAAAAGAGTACTCATAGTAGTGAAAAAGGACACAACATTGGCTGATATTAAAGAGGTATGGCCTGAAGTAGAATTCTGGAAAAGGATTACATTCAGAATTTCATTTGAAGAAAAAGAACCAGAATCACCTACAAATTGGGAACGAGATTACGAATGGTATAAGCTATGGAAATTTCAAGGGAAGAGTTATTCAAAAATAGCTAAGAAAGAACTAAGAGAGCACAGGGAAAAATGGCAAAAATACGCACAGTCAAAAGGCATTGAATGGGACGATTTTATAAATGAAAGGAGTTCAGGAGAAACCCGCCTGGAAGGAATCATAAGGAAGGCAATTGCAAGATTTGAAAAGAATATTCTGACTATAGCATAGATTATCAAATAGACTACTATTTGGACCTAACCGATTTTTGTGACAGTTGGTTAGGTTTTTTTATGTCGATGTTATGGACGTCTGAAAGGCTTTTGACACGGGCTTTGACCATTCTGAACATTACTGGTATACTTTGATTAGCAAAATGGGTTAGAGTAATTTTGACAACTAAATAATTGCACCTAAAGCCACGAGGAAAGTAAACAATAAATCAGGGAAGGTTTTCCCTCGTGGACCTTCCCTTTTTTATTCTTAAGACAGAAAGGATGAAAAGGCATGAAAAGACCAACTCCGGGAAGAGCAGTGGCAGAATCCTATACGGTGAAGAAGGATGTGAAAACGTGAGACAGCAAAATAAAGCAAAGTCAGGTAAAGAAAAACTTGATGACCCAACATTCTTTGATGAATTAAGAAAGACCAGAAGAGATTATGGAATCCGCAAAGCCAAAATTTCAAATGATGTTTCTCGTAGGCGAATAGCTAAACTTGTTTTAGATTGCTTTTTAAGATACCATCCATTGCAATATTCTTTATGTGTTGATGATTTCCAAATACTCGGCACTTTGCTTGAGTCTACAATATATCAAGAATTAAATAATCTGAGTTTAATTTGTAAAGAACCTATTGATGAAGAAATCCGTCTGGTTAAAGAAGCAAAAATGTCCAAAAAAGAAGCTCAACAATGGGCATTAAAACTTACTTCTGGCATCCAAGATTTATCGGAAGATTTAGATACTAATGCTAAATACTTAATAAATACAATAATCGAAGTATTGAGAGGAGAAAAAGACAATGGCACAAGAAGAGCCAAGACTAGTAAGTCTATATCAAGGAAGATTGACAACATTGGAGACACTTCAGGAACTATTAGATTGTAGCCGACCAACATTGATGCGGAACCTTAAAGAAAAGAATGCTTTGATTAGTTTGGCAAAAGGTGTCTATTTGGTGGACCTGAAGCGGTTAGTGGAGTTTTCAGAGAAAGCCTAAAAGTCGTTCGGAAAGCTATCTGAAACGCTTGGAAATGGCTCTGAAATGAGCGGAAATAGCTCCAAATTTGAAAGTTGGGGGAAGTAAGCACTGCCCTACCATTTTCTACCAAGAGCTTATGGCCATCGTTAGAACAGATGGCTTAAATGATGCTTAATGGGGTTAAAACGAGGGTTAAAGTGGCTTAAA
>Ga0315282_10017919_pt1 | contig 10178 bp, 14 predicted proteins | sample YL17G07_20_MG_FD_203693 | JGI IMG/M metagenome (GOLD analysis project Ga0315282, IMG submission 203693) | Sediment microbial communities from Yellowstone Lake, YNP, Wyoming, USA - YL17G07_20 | ecosystem: Environmental > Aquatic > Freshwater > Lake > Sediment | place: USA: Wyoming | collected... | reverse complement strand
TTTGACTTTCTCATAACTTGGCTGGTTATGGGACTCATAACTCTTGGCCTTGTGCTCAGAGCAAAACGGTTCTCCATTGGGCAGGCGGCGGGGGTAGCAGCTTATGCCTTGCTTGTCGTAGGCGTGCTTATCCCTGCGCTTGACGCTCATTTCGGAATTCAGCGTGTCTATTTTTGTGTCTCGGGTTTGCTTCTAATCTTTCTGGTCTACAGCATTCGGTGGCTGGCCAAGTTGGTCAAAGTCTCGCCCTGCATATCTCTCGCTGCGACTACGGTAGTCTATGCTTTTGTCGGTTCGGGGTTGCTTTACTACACCATGGGATATGATAGGTTTTTGCATTGAAAAAGTATTGGCCTGAGTTCGTAACCTTCGGTGCAATCGGCGGAGTCATGCTCTTGTGTCTTGCCCCCGACGCTACGTGGATTAACGTGGACTCGGACGGTATGCACCTTGTCTACGCGGCCAAGTACCTCTATCCCGCACACAAGGGTAGTGCTCCGCTTTACCTGTTGCTCGGGCATCTGATTCTCTATCTGCCTATAGGGACAGAGTTCTGGCGGCTAGGGTTGCTTAGTGTTTTTGGCGGTGTGGCCAGTTCGGTTTGCGTATACCTTATTATACGCAACGAACTTAGGCTAAAGCCAAACGCTAGATACTATGCGCTAATTGGGGCACTGGTTTTCGGCGGCTCTGCGCTGGCAATCAGTCAGGCAACGGTAGTCAAGTATTACACGCTCGTGTCGGCTTTCATACTGGCAGCTTACTTCTTTGCCCAGAAAACACAGTGGAAGCGAAGCGCGGTTATGATGGGCTGCGCTGGCGCGATTCATCCGATAGCAGCTTGCACGATTCTACCCTTGTTGGCTAAGCACAAGCCTCTCCGTTCATGGAAGCCGTTGGCTATCGGCGCGAGTTTCATTCTCTTCTATCTTTACATCCCTCTTACGAACCGCCCGCCCTATGTCTGGGATGTTCCTACTGGGCATGGGCCATGGGCTTTTGTCGTGGATACGCTCAACACGGCGAGTCAACTGACAGGCACACTGTCTATCTGGGACTTCCCCAAACGAGTTTTCGATGCTCTTGGGATAATGGGCGTGTCTCTTGCTATCGTTGGCCTTGTGCCTCTGGTGTGGTATTTCTGGCGGCGCAAGTTCTCCCGTGACCCTTTGTTCTGGATGATTGTGTTGCCTGTGGCATATTTTTCCTCAGATTTGGCCCCACAAACCTATACGTACATGGTGCCTTCTGTAGCGTTCGCTGCCGTAGCGATAGGTTTGGGGCTAGCACGAATACCTAAGTCGTGGGCCTTCGCCGTCGCCTTATGTGCTGTAGGCTTTCTAGCGTTCAATGCCAACTACTTTGACATTGGCAGGTCACTCGATCCGAACTTGTCAGCTATACGCTATTATAAGGAAGAGTTGCCCAAAGTCCCAGACGGACAAATCCTACTGACTCAGTACGGATGGGAATGGGCGGGGGTGTTCGATTACAACAAGAACGAGGGGCGGAATATCATCCCGCTTTACACAGGGCAACTTATCGGGGCCTCTTTCCGCAAGGAAAATGTCGATGCGCGGGGAATCAAGTACAGAATACCCGCAGGGCTAGAAGCAGACAAAGATTGGCCTGCTACGGTACAATCGGAGTTTGCTTTGTCTATTATTGAGTTGAATCCGAACGTGTGGATTACCGAGATTACTGACGCGAGCACCTACGGACTTAGGGTAGTCCCTGCGAACGGTAACGAACGGATTCTCACGGAGTTGCGGGCGTCAGATGCGCGACTCAAGGCTCCGATTGTACCACAGTGGCACTTCAAGCCGTCGAATCCTTACGATACGATTAGCGGGAGCATCGAAGTTGAACAATGGGGATATGTTATCGTGTCCAACTGGAATGTGTTCTTTTTTGCGGGCCTAGCTTCTTTGGGAATTATCCTGAATTGGCTAATTTTCGTAGTGCCTGCTAGAAGGAAGAAATATGAAGATACCGTTTCTCAACAACCGTAAGAAAAAGTTGGTGCCCATTGAACCGACTGCTGATGAAGCGCGGATACAGCGCGAGTTGGCGTATCAAAAGCGATTGGGTGCTACTAATCCGAGGCTAACTAGATTGCAGAAGCGGATTAGTGCCCAAAGGAGAAGAAGCTATGGCTCACGCGAAGAAGAGTAAACGTCGCGGTAGCACCCGCTTTTTCAAAAAGAAGAATCGGGCAGTCAGAGGGATTCTGCGGGCGGCTAAATGAGCGCACGAACTTACACTTTTCAAATTGAAGTGCTTCTCTTCTCAAAGCGAAGGAATGGGCACTTTATGCCGCCTGGTGTTTCAACAACTCATGGCGAGCATGGATTGCCGATGGCTCCACATCGGACTTTGTTGAGGGATGCCAAGAACGCAGATTCGGCCAAGAGGTCGGCGGCCAAAATCGGCAGCGTCATTTCATGTAGAAAACTGGGCGCATCCCCTGACAGGCGGGTTAGCCTATCCCCATATTTCAGAAACATCGAGTCTCTTAACCTCGGGCCGAAGCCTATACTGGTGACTTTGGAGCAGGACTACGCTCTGACTGAACCCCTTGAGCAGATTCAGGGCCAAGTCCTCATCGAAGTCATAGACAAAGAGTAAGAGGCACTTGACAAAGCCTCTTGGCGGTGCTACTCTAAGTACGTAGGTAGGGATATGACCTTAGCGGCTACAGGACTTAGAGACAATGAGCCAATCAAGTGCAACAGGTGCGGGTCTACAGACTTCATCAAGGTTGGCTTCAACTGGCGTGGGGGCAAGAAAAATGTGCAGCGTTACCGCTGTCGCAAGTGCGGTAAAATCTTTGTCCACGATAGTGTAGGAGGATAACATGCCTGAAGGTAATGGTCAAGTTGAAGTGCCACAGAGAGTTGAAAGGATTCAGCCAGTGCCGACTGCGACGGTTCAAGAAAGTAGGGATTGGAAGGCATGGATAGCGCCCGTAGTGATTTCGGCGGTGCTGTCCTTCATAATGATACAGATGGTGGCACTTCCCAAGGTGGATGATGTGAGCAAGTTCGCCGCGACAACGCAGGCGGATGTAAACGCGCTTAAGCCCGAGGTTGCCAAGATCGCGGGGATGCAAGGACAGGTGACTCAGGCAACTACAATCGGGAATAATAACGCGGCGGACATCAACGGGATAAAGAGCAGGGAAGCAAGTTTTTTGACCTCCGATAAACTCACGCCTCTCCAGACGCAATTGACTCAACTTTCTAGCACGGTCACTGGGTTGGGGAATCAGAGTGGCGAGATAACCAAACTCAAAGATCAACTTGCTGCTTTGACTAAGACAGTGAACGATATACAATCAACCTTGAATGCTACAACTTCGCTAGGAACAAGCGGGGCTGGCGGAACTGTGGTTGCGGGACAGGTTGTGCCTTCGGTTATCGGCAACCCGTTTACGGGAGTCCAGTACCTCAAGTACGATACCACGGCGAACAACACTACGAATAGCCAGACTCTATCGTTTCAGATAGCGAACGGCACGGGTAAGACAATCAACAACCTCCAACTGGGGCTTTTGCTCCAGTTGTACGATGCCAGCGGCGCGAATTTGTACACGTTCCCTGCTGGCGCTACTCTCGGAGTCCAGGCGGGGAGCAATATGCTCGGGACAATCTGGACAGAGCAGAGCACGGGCGTATCATACTATCGGGGCTTTACTAACAGTGCTTTGACAGGGATGCTCGGAAATATCGGGGCGCTGAGTCAAACACCAGGGGTGCAAACGTACAGCGTCACGGTGAGTATCACCAATTACACGGGTGCAACTTTGCCCACGGTTATCATGTATCCCGTGGTCAAGGTGCTGAGTTTTAACTAAGAAGGGGGAACTTCATGGACGGTCTAACGAAAACGCTCTGGCAGAGACACACTCTTACTGAAAAGGAACGATTGCAACTTGGGGCACAGATGGCGCAGGCTGAGGCCATGATTCGGGGGAAGCAGGACGAACTCAAGAGTATCACTGACAGTCTCAAGGCTGACATTTCCGCGCAGGTAGCCATTATGCACAGTTGTGCTGAAAAGTTGCGCTCGGGCTTTTCGGAACTTCCGAAAGAATGTGACGTAGCCTATGCCAAGGGCATGGTTAAGTATGTGGACAAGGATACGGGCGAAATTCTTGAGGAACGCCCCATGACCGAAGAAGAACAGTTGCAACTGTCGGAGCATCGTGAGGATGCAGAGAGTGCTATTAGGCGGGAAGCCGCAGAGGGATAGCGTCTGTGGGACTGGTTAATTTCTTACTTAGGAACAAGATGCAAGCAGAGATTACCGTTGCCATAAAGCAAGGGCGATTGACGTTTGTTGGGACAGACCAAGTATCCTACGTCGACCGAAATGGGCGAAAGACACAATTGCCCTTGGCTAGAATGGCGCAGCATCTTGCGGACAAATTTGCTGAGGGAATAGAAAAAGCCAACTTGCGGGCGGGAACAAGCGTTCACTCAGGCGTAACTGGTGATGATGTTAAGTCTATGCTCTTGAAGGCATCTCAGAAGCAACGAGGGAGGGCCAAACCATGACGTGCATTTGCAAAGACAGGCGGGATGTAGAGGCGGTCGCCAAAGCACGGCTTGCTCGGGCGGAAGGTAAACAGCAGGCATATTGGATGGGCGGCTGTTTGATAGTCGCCCTAGCGGGGGTGATGGTTCCAGGCATCCCTAAGCCTATGGCTTGGGTGCTGATGCTTGGGGCGATGATTATTCTTCTGTGGCAGATGAACAAGTTTTCCAATAGGCAAAAGGCGGCGGCTGCCCAGTTGATTAGGGAATGGGAGCAGGGGCAGAAATGAAAACTCTAACCCCATCGCAGGTTACGGGATTGCTTGATGCTATCCTTACTGACAAGGAAAAGGCGGCAAGCACGATAGGTCAACCTTTCACTGGTCTTTCTTCGGAAGATGCGTTCGCTGAAATCGGGCGGAGGGTCAGCGACAAGTGGATGATTCACCGACCTACTGCGCTTCAGTGGGCCAAGGCCGATTTCAACTCTGTGGCCAACAACAGGTTCCTCCGAGGAACGGGACTCATGCTATTGATGGGCTTGTGCATAGTCCTGTTGGTACTGTCCATTATAACCACGACTTTCGCCATTCTGCCCCTGTGGGTCTATGAGATTCTGGTTATCATCGTGGCGGGCATCTTCGTGCTTGTGTTCTCAAGAAAGAGGACTCAGGCGCGACGTGCTTTTTTTGAAGATATGCAAGCCCACGGTTACAATTTCCCTTGGCTGTCTCAGGAATTGAACAAAAAGCGGAAGTAGGCTATGAACCTGCTTAACAATCTACCTTCTTGGGTATTGCCTGTGATAATTGGCCTTATCATCTTTATGGCGATTCGCAATCGCCTCCATAAGAAGTGAACCTGTTGAAGATTCTCCAGATTATCCCCTACTTTTCGGCGGAATTTGGTGGCTCTGCTGAAGCATGCTACCAACTATCGAAGTCTTTAGCCACAAGAGGGCATGAAGTCAGGGTTTTTACCACACGGGCGGGCAAATACTGGTTTGATGAGTTAGCTGTTCACCGTTATCCCATTCTATTGTCTTTAGCGCAGTTCAATATCACGTCTTCTGATTATGAGTGTAGTCAACTTTGCGCTTGGGCTGATGTGATTCATATGCACAACTTTCGTACCTTTCAGAATGTGCAAGCTATGAATAAGGGGAAGACTTATGTGCTACAGCCGCATGGGTCTTTACCCAATGCCCATGGGAAACGAGCCTTGAAGTCTCTATTTGACAGGGTATGGGGGAAGAAGCTCCTACGTGGCGCGGCGTCAGTCATTACGGTCAATAGTCTTGAGGCTATGGATGCGATAGCGGCTGGCGTTTCGACTAAGCGCATAGCCATGATTCCCAACGGGGTCAACTTGGCTGACTTTGCAGATTTACCTTCGCCTAACGTGTTTCGACAGAAGTATGGTCTTGGTGCAAGCCAGGTGGTGCTTTTTCTGGGGCGGCTTCACAAGGGCAAGGGTATCGAATTGCTTCTCCATACCATTACGGTCATGACCAATACCAAACTGGTCATTGTCGGGCCAGACGCAGGCTATCGTCGGCAGTTAGCGCAATACGCCAGCTACACGGGTGTCGGAGATAGCGTGGTTTTTACTGGTGCGCTCTACGGTGATGCGAAGCGCGAGGCTTTGGCGGCGGTGGATGTGGTGGCTATTCCGTCCTACTTTGAAACTTTCCCACTTGTCGCGCTTGAAGCGTGGGCGTGCTCGCTCCCTGTCGTTATCAGAAAAGGCTCAGGTATAGATTACCTTGTAAATCAGGCGGGCGTAGTCGCAGGCTGGGAAGGCGACAGTATGGAAGTGGCTCTACGACAAGCCTTAGAACATAAGACTGAGTATGGCAGAGCAGGGCGTGCTTTAGTCGAGAGCGAGTTCACTTGGGATGCTGTTGTAGACAAAGTAGAGCAGGTGTACGAACGGTGTCTGAATCAGTAGCAACCTTCTATTCTCACTACTGGCACTCGCGGTTTCTTGGGCCAGATGAGATTTGCCACTTGTCGTTTTTCCGCTATGCGGTGAAGCAGAACAAGAGCCTGGGTTGGCCACATATCCTTGACGCGGGTTGCGGAAGCGGCTGGTTGACTCATGGCCTGCGGGACTTAGGAACCATAACTGGCATTGATCTTACGATAGACGTAGCACGGCGGTTTTACCCGCGTGGCATATTTAGGCAGGTGGATGTACTCACGGAAGTGCCTACCTCTGCGTTTGATGTTGTGGTTTCCTCGGAAGTTTTGGAGCACATCAGTGACCAAGCTCGCTATGTAGATAAGATAGCAGGATGGCTAAGGCCACATGGGATGCTTCTGTTGACCACTCCGAACAAACCCAAGGCGGAGGAGTTGTTCGTGGCTATTTCGAGGGCGCGGAAGCAGTCGATAGAGAACTGGTTGACACAGGACGAACTAATCAACCTTCTCATGGCTCGTTTTCATGTACTCGTGGCTGATACGATTGTCCACTATCCCTTGTGGGTAAGAAAAAACGTGCTGGCTAACGCACTCTACTTCGCGGTCTATGCCTATGGTCGCGCCTTTTGGATACATGACTTCTTCCGTCCGCTTGACGATTGCCCTTACCAGAATCCGACTGGACTGTACCATGCTGTCGTGGCAGTGAAAAAGGGGGTAGAATATGTGTGAAGTTAATAACGGCTTGGCTTTGGATGAACTCACTAAACTTGCCCGTGAAGGTGAACAGAATCGTCGTTTGACTATCGAATTAAATGAAGTTAGGCGATATAACTTCTGGGAGTATATAGTAAAGTTGGAGAAGGCTTGCTCGACTGGCAAGATAGCCAAGCCGCAGCGTAGTTATCTTTTCTGGTGGCGATGTCCGAAATGTCGCAGAATTGTGAAAGAACGGAATGTTACAGAACAAGGAGACTATCTTCGCAAGATGTCTAGGGTTCTTGGATATTGGGTTTGTTGCTGTAAATGGGAATATGCAGAGTTCCATGGGTATGTATATTATTAGTAGGCTGGTTTGAATAGATGACCTCCATTATGCTGGTTATCCCGCCCCATGGCTACAAGCGGGGAATTATGCCTCTGACTTTGGGCGATTGCCCCATGGGGCCACCATATCTAGTTCGTCCCTTGCAGGCGGAAGGGCATACCGTCTACGGCTTGAATGTCAATAACATCCGTGGCTACGACTCGCCAAGTGAAATGCTGGCGGGCGAACTTCGGTGCGCTCTTTACCATTATCAGCCGGATGTAGTTGGACTTGGTGGACTTTGCACGGACTACGCGGCAATCAGGGATTCCATAGCAATTGTGCGGAAGTTCGCGCCGAATACAAAAATTGTTGTCGGCGGCGGGATTATCAACAACGACAGGGTTTATGCCCCGCAGATTCTAGGGGCAGACCAATACGTAATCGGAGACGGGGAAATCGGCTTGCCCCATGCTTTGAATGAACAAGCGGGAATGATAGACGGCGGTACGCAAACTTCATTGGATAGTTTTGCCTTTCCCAATCTTGACCTGTTCGGGGTTCATGGTATGCTGGAAGCCTCGCCCTATGTGCGCTATATCTATCGCTATACAAGACCCAAGCCGCGCGTCATGTCACTGGTAGCAAGTCGGGGGTGTGTCTTTCAATGTACCTTTTGCACCGACCATCGGCGCAGCTATCGGGCGCGGTCAATCCTGAATCTCATGGCGGAAATCAAAGAAAAGGTCGAAAAGTATGAGCCTAACATCTTTATCCTTCTTGACGAGTTGTTTGCTATCACACCAGACCGTGTTCGTGATTTTTCCGAGGGTATCATAGAAGGACAGGAAAAGTGGGGTTGGGACTTTGACTGGGCGTTTCAAACACATGCTTCGGCGCGACTCGATGAGGAAACATTGAAACTCGCGAAACGGGCGGGTTGCTACATGGTTGTCTATGGCTTAGAGTCGGCTAGTCCAGATGTGCTAGACAGCATAGGCAAACACAGCAAACCAGAGCAAATAGTGGAACTAGTAGAAAAGACTGACAGGTTGAAGATAGCCTACAGCGGGAATATCATCGTCGGTGACCCCGCCGAGAAGACGCAGACGGTACGAGAGTCTATTCGCTTCTGGAATAAGCATCTGCGTGATACCCACGTCTTTTTCGGGGCCATTCGTCCTTATCCTGGGGCGAAGGTATTCGCCGATTACTTCGGGGATCAAACCCTAGGGCAACGGCAATCTTACTACGAACACATAGACGAGCGGCTTTTTAACATGACCAAACTCCCCGACTTCATTTGGCTGCCGTGGGCAAATCTGGCGGCTTGGCTTGGAGACAAGTTCCCGTGGGTGAAGGTGGCCAAGTTAGGTAAGTGCCCCCATTGCGGTGCTACTGTGGCAGATAACGCGGCTCCATGCGTGAGCAAAATGCTCAAGACTCCATTCCATGTTCTCAGACATCGTGTTCGGCTGGCGCTGTGTTTAGTTTTGTCTTTCTGGCATCCGCTTTATCGTGAACTTATGCCGCTTTGGGGTGACGCATTTGGGGCAACCATAACAGGATGCCTGAGTTGTGGTAAAAGGGTAGCGATACACTGTGAAAAAGCAAAGTGAAGTCATGTGGCCACTTTATCTTATGCTCGGGTTAGGCATAGCGATTTGGCTCCTGTATATGATAGGCGTATGGATGTAAAGCCTTTGGTCAGTGTCATTACTCCCGTGCGGGATAGGGCGCGTTTTATTGAGACGTGCCTTGTCAGCGTGCTTTCACAGGATTACCCGAATATCGAGCATTTCATCGTTGACGGGCTTTCCACTGATGGTACGCTGGAAATCATCAGGAAATACGCAGCGCGATACCCTGACCGAATCAAGTATATCACCGAGTCAGACAAAAGCTCGGGTGACGCTTGGAACAAGGGCATGAAGCTGTGCCATGGTGAAATTCTTGGCTGGCTTGGCGCGGATGACACATACAAGCCTCATGCCGTGGCAACCGCCGTTGAGTTCTTTGAGAAGCATCCCGAGGCATATTTCCTTCATGGTGGGTGCGACTTCATAGACGAACAAGGCAAGGTGACTGGCCATGCCTTTAACCGTGATTTTGATATGCACGAGGCACTTACCGACGCGACCTTTATCGCTACCACCTCCGTGTTTTACAAAAAGCGGGTAGTAGAAGTCGTCGGCGTTACAGATACCCGCGAAATTGGCGTTGACACGGACTTCTGGATTCGGATAGGTAAGCAGTTCCACATCTATCGCACAGATGCGGTGCTGTCCAATTTCAGGTTCCATAAAGAGGGAGTCACAGCAAACGGCAATAGGCTTTATGCTCGCGAGGGCTATCGGGTGGCTAGGCGGCATGGAGGTGGAATTTTTACCCTGCGCGGGTTGCGCGTGCTTATCTACGAGACGCGGATATTTGTCTGGCTTTTGCCCTTGCTTGCCCCACTCTATCGCAAATGGAGAAACTTGAAGTGAGGGGCGTTTTGCTTCGCCTGTTTCTGGCTTTGTACCGTCTGTTTAGGGGCAAAGGCTTGTCGCGACTTTCCTCTATGGCTATGTGGTGGTACAAGGTGTTGCAGCCTTCGGGCGTTTGGCGAGTGAAGTGTCTGGACATTGTGGTAGAGTCTGAGCGCGGCTATTCCAATGACGTGCTGCGCGGTCTGATACTGAACGA
>Ga0315282_10017918_pt1 | contig 10179 bp, 16 predicted proteins | sample YL17G07_20_MG_FD_203693 | JGI IMG/M metagenome (GOLD analysis project Ga0315282, IMG submission 203693) | Sediment microbial communities from Yellowstone Lake, YNP, Wyoming, USA - YL17G07_20 | ecosystem: Environmental > Aquatic > Freshwater > Lake > Sediment | place: USA: Wyoming | collected... | reverse complement strand
GACTGCCGGTCTCGTCCGCTACTTCGAGGAGTCGGAAGAAGCGATAAAGCTCAAACCAGAGCACATAGTAGGAATAGCAGCAGCGATAATAATTATAGAAATAGCCCTCAAGTTCGCACTCTTCATATAAACTTCGTGGAAATCCATCCGTTTTACCATCGTTAAGTCATTCAGGGAACACAATCCGCTTTTATGTTTGCGGATTTTTTGCCATCCCTTTAAATTTGTTTGCAAAAAACTATAATTATGGGGATTGGGTTAGTGACCAGGATAAATGAAAAGATAAAGATGATTCATCTTTCGGACCTTGATTCTAACATCTATCTAATAGGCAACGACACCATCGTGGATTCGGGAACTGGTTTGAACTTCGTCAGGCTTTATGACGTTTTCAAGATGCTGAAGCTTGATTTTGACAGCATAAACAACATCGTAAACACCCACATGCACTGGGATCACATAGGAGGAAATGGTTTCTTCTCCAACGCGAAAATACACATCCACGAGAGAGACGCGCCTGTTCTTGAGAAGGGCGATGCGTCCATGTGCAATGCCTCATATTTCAGCGGGAAAATGAAACCCATGAAGGTCTTCAGGAAACTAAAGGAAGGCGACGAGATAGCAGGATTCAAGGTCATCCATACGCCAGGCCACACCCAGGGCTCCATATGCCTGTTCGACCCGAAAGATAAGATTCTGATATCAGGAGACACGGTATTCTCTGACGGCGTAGGAAGGACCGACCTTCCGGGCGGCAGCGAGGCGGATCTGGATAAATCAATGCAGAAAATTGCTGCGCTTAAAATGGATAAAATACTTCCCGGCCACGGCGAGCCCGTGCTGAAGGCCGGAGACAAGGCGATAAAGAGCATTCTCACTTCTGTGGATGAAGACATCTGAAGAAGAAAAAATTAGTGAGCCCGGCGGGAATCGAACCCGCGACCCCCAGATATCACACAGTCACAGGATGCGAAGCATCCTCATAACATCTAAGAGTCTGGTGCTCTCTACCGAGAGATTCAAAGGAAACGGACAAGTCCGCTTCGAAATGCTTTCTTTCGCTCTTACCGATTGAGCTACGGGCCCGCTGTTTCGAAGGACAATGGCTCCGCCATCGTCAATCTATCTATATTCATATAAAGTAGTGGGTTTATATATATGGGTTTTAGAACGCCGTTTCACTTAAGTCTTCGGTCCCTTTCAATCGGTTTCCACTGCCATTTGAATTTCTTAAGCTTTTTCGAGTCTCCGAATCCGCAGGCTGCGCAAGTCCCTCTTGACGCGTGGAACGAATGGCGGCCGCAACGCCTGCACAAAACATGCGTCTTCTGGTTCCTTTTACCCATGCTGGGGGTTCCTTTTGCCATGTCATCACATTCTAATTTGAAATGCTAGCCGTGTTTCTTCGATATTTAGGTTGTTTACTTAAAAACTTAACTACTTGCCTGGCGATACTAGTACTATGTTGTCTCCTCGGACAAGGACTGTCCCGAGCTTGACAGAATTCTCGCCGTCCGCGCTCTGAACTTCCGCGTCGTCAAGCCATATGTTCAGATGCGAGTCAAACGCTTTCAGCGTGCCTATTATTTTGTCCCTGTTTTTGACCTGTATTAAGAGCCTTTTGTGCTCCGAACTTCCAAGAACGTCCAATGGTCTTTGCTGCATGTAAATAACCTCCTTTTCATACCCAATTCAAAATCGGGTAAAATAGTTTGAGTTATATTTATTTAAGTGCTGCAGTCTATTTAAATACGAATTTAAATAAACATCCGTCAATATATTAGAATCGGTGTTTGCATGGTCAAATGGCATCTGCGTTCGAGAAGAGGGCCTACAGGAAAAATGATCAGGAGGCTCAGGAAAAAGAGGAAGATGGACAGGGGCAGTGAATTCATAGAGACAAAGATAGGCGAAAGAAGGGTAAAGGTCACCAGGGCGCGCGGAGGGAATATCAAGCTCAATCTGCTTTCTGTCGAAAACGTCAATGTCGCGGACCCGAAAACCAGGAGGATGAGAAGCGTCAAGATAATAACCGTCGAGAAAAACCCCGCAAACCCCCACTTCGTCAGGATGAACGTGATAACCAAGGGAACGATAGTGAAAACAGAGCTGGGATCCGTCAAGATAACATCCAGGCCCGGCCAGGACGGGGTCGTAAACGGTGTCCTTCTGGAAGAGAAAAAACAATAGTCATTTCGAATGACAACTTGTATTATAAATTCTAAGTTGTCATGTTAGATTCTATTTCTTGAAAAACCTCAAAGAAAGCAGATGTTTTATCTTTTTTGTGGACTTCGGCTGGAAGGTTATTATGTCGCTGGCTGTTATTATCCCGACCAGCCTGCCTTTTTCGTTGACGACAGGCAGCTTCTTTATTTTGTTTTCGGACATCAGCGTTATGGCCTTGCCAAGCGTCCTGTTTGGCCTGATGGTTATGAGATAGTGAGTCATCACGGATTTAACCTTGGTTTTTTTGACATCCCTGACCTGTTCTGAAGCAATCGCTACCAATACGTCCCTCTCTGTCAGCATGCCGATGGGTTTACTCTCTTTCACAACCACAACACATCCTATGTGGTTATCAGCCATTATTTGCATGGCTTCCAGAAGGCTGGTTTCAGGGCTAACCGTGATGATGTGCCTGTTCATGATTTTTTCGACGAGCATGCAACCGAACTATGATTGTATTGATGATTTAAAACATTTCCTGAAAAGCAGAAGATAGGTGCTATCTCAGTTCTATGTCTATCTTTACATCCTCTGGCATTGGTATGCGGATGACCTGTCGAAGCGCCCGTTCGTTGGAGCCGATGTCTATTATCCTCTTATGTATCCTCATTTCCCATCTGTCATAAGTCGCATTGCCATGTCCTGTTCCGTCTCCGCAGGGGGTCTTCATGGTGACGATTTTCATTCTTTTGGTCGGGAGCGGTATTGGGCCGCGCGTCGAAACCCCGTATTTGTCCGCGATCTCCTTTATCTGGCTGCATATCTCGTCAAGCTTCTTGTAGTCCCTTCCCGCCAGCTTTATCCTTGCGTACTCCATAAACATCATTTGCTTCTCATTTTATAATCTTTACCTCTTACTACGTTGCTTATACCTTCTCGGACCCTGCGAGCTCCTCGGAGGCTTGTGGGTTTCCGTCCTTCTCGGGTCGTAAACGAGCAGGTTCCTGTCGTATTCGAGCAGTTTGCGCTTTAGTTCGGGGCCGAATATCTCTGCCAATCCCCTTGCGAATGCCTGCCTTATCGCGTCGGACTGGCCCATTACCCCGCCGCCTTTCGCTGTGGCTGCAAAATCATATGATTTCCATTCCTCGTTTTCCATGACTATGAAAGGCTCCTGTACCCTCATCCTCAATACATTGCTTTTGATGTTTTCAAGGGGTTCGCCATTCACGGTTATCTTTCCCGACCCTGGCTTTATCGTTGCCTTGGCGACAGCGGTCCTTCGTTTCCCTATCGTGAATATGAATTCTTTCTTCCCTTTCGATTTTTTCTCTTCTTTTTGCGCGCTCTTCTTCGTCGCCATTATTCAACACCGAATTTTTTAGATATTTCACCGAGATACGTGAACTTCGACTCGGATTTGCTTCTTGCCTTGCTTATAACTTCTGCCTGCTCTTTCGCGAAGCCTTCAGGAACCGAAACGTAAACCTTAAGCCTTTTGTAGGCTTCTTTCCCCCGCGGTTTATGGTACGGCAACATGCCCCTTATTATCCTTCTTAATATCCTCTCGGGCTTCTTCGGGTAGAAGGGGCCGTGATACGGGTCACCTCTTTTTATCTTTTCCTCGAAGAACGCCTCCGACGCTTCCGGATTTCCGGTCACTATAGCCTTTTCAGCGTTTATGATTATTATTTCCTCGCCGTTGAGCAGTCTCTTGGCTACATATGATGCTACCCTCCCTGCAACACATTTATCAGCATTTATTATTGTCATATAATCAGCCAAGTATCCTTATGCCTTTGCCTGTCGGGTGTTTTTCATGAAGCTCTTCCAGCGAAAGACACTTTCCTCCGGCTTTCTCTATCTTCTCTTTCGCGCTTCCTGAGAACCTTAAGGCAGCGACAGTGACGTGCTTCTTGATCACGCCGCTTCCCAGCACCACGCCGGGGACAACAATCGTTTCCTTCGGAGAAGCATATTTTTCTATGCTGGTAAGGTTTACCTCAAACCTTTTCCTTCTGGCCCTGTTCAAATCTTCTGCAACGGATTTCCATAAGCCTGACTTGTGCTTTATGGATTCGGCATAAAGCCTGTCCACCAGCTTCCTGGTCCCCTCGTTCTTGTTTTTAAGTTTCATGACGCACCGATAGGATAATCTTATGCTGTTGTATATTTAAATATTATATAGAAGCCGCTTGCTTATTTCAATATCTTCCCCGTCTCGTCGCACCACAGATAGAGATCGAGCTCGGCAAGGCTCATGCCGAGATTCGACGCGATTCCTGCAAGAACATTTTCTATTTCCATGTACTTCCTCTTCGTAAGCGTTTTCGGCCTTTCTATGAGTCCGTGCCTTTCCAGCAGGTCTATTATGTGGAAATCGATTATCGCCAGGTTCTCGTATCCTATGTTCCTCATGAAGTGGCTGGCCTCCTTGTATCCGAGCCCTTTGACGTTATTCGAAAGCCAGTCCCTTGCTTCATGCTCATTCATGGACTTGAGCTTATTCCACAGGGAATTCTTGTGTTTTCTCGCTTCCACTATGTATTTCGCCCTCGTATTCGGATAGCGATGACCCAGTTTCCCAAGTCTTTCCGCAAGCTTCGCTTCGTCCAGCGTAAGAAAGCCGTCTCCTATCTGCTTCTGTATTCTTATCCCTCCTTCCGCGCTGAAGTTCGCCGTAAGAATGCAGAAGCACAGCTCCTTGAAAATCCCGTCATTATTTTTGTTTTTCATCTGCCTGAACTCATTCATGCGCGAGTCTATCGTCTTGTCCAGCCCCTTTCTTCGAATATTCTCGACGCATTCAGAAATCTGGCCCATAAACATCCGCTTAGATTACCATTTATGTTTCGGGTTTCTCGGGATTATTATCCAGAATATTATGTAAAGCAGTATGCCGAAACCCCATGCCAGCGTGCCTATTATCCACAGAATTCTTATTATGACAGGATCGATGCCCAGATACTCTGCTATGCCTCCGCACACTCCTCCTAGTATCCTGTCCTTGCCTGACCTGTAAAGTCTGTGTGTGCTTTCGGTCTTTGCTGACTCAACTTTTGTTTCCCTGCTTGCGGTTTCAGCGTAGTATATGGTTCTCCTCGTTATCACTATTACGGCAAGGGTAACGTACCCCAGGAACAAGAAAAACATGAGCATCCATGGAAGGCTGGATTCAATGAAAAAGGCAGCAACAGAAAGCGGCGGTATGCGAAGAGAAAGGTTCGCTATGTCTATCGCCTTTGCTGCCATCCATAATGCTATCGTTATGCTCGCCGCTATCGTAATGGGGGATATCAGCCTGTATGCTCTGGGCGAAACTTTGCATAGGTAGGAAGTATACGAGAAGAACATGAAAATCAGGAAAAACAGGCCCATGTTGGTGTTCATGAATGACTGGATGTTCGCCAGCAACATGATGTTAAGGTTATTGTTTACGAATCCTATGATCCATGCGAACAGTGCGAATATTATTACCCCGAAAACGCTGGAAATGAGTGGCCCGACAACGCCGAACGTTCGTCTGAACCAGCTGTCCCATTCGCCTCGTCGTTCCCATCGTTTTCCGCGTCTTTCCATCCGCCTTCCGAACCTCTCCCCCAAGTCTTCAACCTCTTCGGAGAAATCCTTCACCCGTTTGTCGAGTTCCTTTCTCTCTCTTCTGCTCTTGGCTTTCCTTTTGGCCATGATAAAAATTGATTCGCTTATTTTAATCCTTTGCCTTGAAGCTAACCATCGCGCCGTCTTCGAACTCGGTTATTTTCTTTCGTTTTCATTGATTATTTTATTTCTTCTAACCTATTGTTCACTGCGTTCCAGTCCACTATATTCCAGAACGCTTCCACAAATCTCGCTCGTTCGTTCTTGTAGTCCAGGTAGTAGGCATGCTCGAACACGTCGATGACCATCAATATCCTGAACATCGGGTACACGTTCGTGTTATGCTTTTCTATCTGCATTATTATCGGCCTGTTCGTCTGGCGGCAGAAAGCAAGCGCGGCCCATCCCGAGCCTTCGACGCTCATCGCAGCCTGCGTGAATTCCTTTTTGAAGCGCTCGAAGCTTCCGAACTCGTTTTCTATGGCCTTTGCCATCTTCCCCTTTGGCACGCCGCCGCCCTTCGGCGAAAGGTTGCCCCAGAAAAGCGAATGGAGAAGATGACCACCAATCTGGAAGGAAAGCTCCTTGAGCGTAGATTTCATATCCATTTCGCTGTTTTCGCTTCTTGCTTTGTCGAGCTTCTGCAATATGGCGTTTGCACCATTTACGTAGGCCTGGTGATGTTTTTCATAATGTATTTTCAGCTGCTCTTCAGAAATGTGCGGTTTAAGGTCTGCATATCCATAAGACAGCTTCGGCAATGCATAAAATCCCCTTTCCATTTCATCCACCTCCAAATTCTAATTTCATTTTTCGAATTTTTTCGCTTCCCTTCCCCTGAGAAGTTCCATGTCCTCTCCGCAGCAAACCAGCTGTCCTGCCCCGGATTTAAGGACGCGGACAACGTTGCCGCAGATGTTGCATCTGTAAACCTGTCCGGTCTTTGTCATATCATTCCCTCTTCATCCTTTTTTTCAACCTTTCCTCGGAAAGTTTCAGGTGGTCGGATTCGACTTCTACCAACGCATTGAATATTTGTTTCACTCGAGGATTCTTCGACTGCTTTGCAGCAGTCCTGTAGAACCCTATCGCCTTCGCTTCTCTCGCATGTGAATCTTCAAGGTTTTCCCTGTTCTTCGTATGGCACTTTTCATTACCGCTGGGCACGCTGTCGAGTTTAAGGATTTTCCTCCATATGACAGCATGCTCGGCTTCGACCTTGGCCAGCGCCTTGAACAGGAGTTTCCCTTCTTCATCATCCGTTTTGGACGCTGCACAGAAGTAAAAGGCCGAGTTGCTAACCTCCACCATAAGCGCATGCTTTGCGTTCGCCTTATCTTGTTCATTCAGCTTGACGTCAAACGTCACTTTACTTTTCTTTGCTTCATGTATGTATTTCCTGTGTGCACCGCAGAACGGGCAGTTGTCAGGAGGCGAATCGCCTATGTAAGGATCCCCGCAAATCTGGCATCTCCACAGTTTTACCATCTGACCATCTCCATTTATTTTGTAAGTTTCTCGACTTCTTCTTTCCCATTTTCAAGTTCCTTTACCTGTTCCTTGTCCAGCTTTAACAGCATCGCCTGGAATTCTCCCATGTGCGTCTTCTCTTCCTTGGCTATATCAAGCAGCAGTTCCTTTATGTTTTTATTTTCCGTCATGGCTGCCATCTGCTCGTAAAGGTTAACTGCATCCAGTTCTGCTATCATTCCGACCCTTAGTATCTCAGTGTCAATTTCCGTTTTCTTTAACTTCTCAAGCTTCTTCGGTATGTCCGACATCATATTCTTACCTCCCTTTCCTTTTCGTGAACAGTCAGCATTTTACTTTGCTTCTCCACACGTCTGTCACTTGAACTGACAGAATTTATTTTGGATTCCCAATATAAAAACTGTTTCCCAAATCCGAGAGCAACTCATCGGCTTATTTATGCAGTTCCTTATTTATCGCTTCTGCGTCAAAGCCGATTATCATCACCAAAGTATGCCCTGCCGTTATAGTTGACAAATTCAAGTGAAAGCTTCGGGAGACAGCTTGCATCATATATCCAAGCTGTCAAATTGCATCTTATACTCACGTATCATATTGCCGCGTCTTTCAGTGCGTTTTTGCACGGGCACTCCCTTACTTTAGGCATCTCAGGAATAAGCGTTTCTAGAATTTTCTTCACATCATCCGTGCTGCGTTTCATCCTTTCTGTGACCTCTTCTGCCGAAACCGCGCTAGTTTTCCAGCAATCGTAATCAGTGACTATCGCTATCGTCACATAACACATCTCCATTTCCCTTGCAAGCGTCACTTCAGGGACAAGGGTCATGCCTATTATGTCGGCTTTCATCATCCTCCAGAGAGCGGATTCGGCCTTTGTTGAGAATCGCGGACCTTCAACGCAGACATACGTTCCCTTTTCATGGAAGCGTATGCCTAACTTCCTGATTATCTTGCATGCGACATTCCTGGTTTCCGGACAGAACGGGTCAGCCATTGATATGTGAATGGTTTTCGGGCCGTCATAGAAAGTCGTGCTCCGTATCTTCGTAAAGTCGATGAACTGGTCGGGTATAACGATGTCGCCTGGTTTCATTCCCTCGTTAAGCGAACCTACAGCAGCGATGCCTATTATCCTTTCCACTCCAAGTTTGTGGAGCGCGTATATGTTGGCGCGCGAATTGACCTTGTGAGGCGGTATAGAATGCTTTTCGCCATGTCTCGAAATAAACGCGACTTTTTTATCTCCGTATGAGCCAACCATTATCCTGCTGTTTCCGTAGGGAGTGGCGACTGCGAGTTTTTCAGCGTTCTTCATTATGCCCTCTGTAACGCCAGTCCCGCCTATTATCGCTATTTCTGCCATTGCTTTCATAATACGAAATGTTGTATTTTTTACTTAAAAACGTGCAGCGACGTATGCCGTGAAGCGAAATGTTTTAAAGGTAGAATCATTAATTAAATAAGTGGTTTCATGGCCAAGGAAAAAATCCTCGTGATGAGCGTAGACAGGGACGACGACATTGGGCAGAAAGCAGGAATAGAAGGGCCAATAATGGGGAAGGAAAAGGTCCTCGAGGCGGCCACGAAACTGAGCCTCAAGGATCCTGAGGAAAGCGACGGCAACGCCATATTCGGCGCGCTCAAGCTCCTCGAGGAATTGGGTGAAAAATACGATCCGGAAGTCGTAGTCCTTACCGGCCACAAGAACCGTGGTATAGACGCGGACAGGAAGATAACCAAACAGATTGACGAGGTTCTTGAGAAAAGGCCGAGCGATTTTGTCATACTGGTCACGGACGGGATGGACGACGAATACGTGATTCCCATAATACAGTCGCGCATCCCTATACTTTCGGTAAAAAGAATCGTGGTCAAACAGGCGGAGCAGCTTGAATCGAGTTACTACGCGATAAAGGATTTTCTCAAGGAAACGCTCGATAACCCTAAGTTCGCAAGACTGTTCTTCGGCCTGCCTGCCATAGCGCTGCTTCTCTACGCAGCGCTGGGAGACATGGGATGGAGATTCATAATAATAGTCGTGGGAGCGTACCTCTTCGTTAAGGGTTTCAAGCTGGAAGATTATATATTCGGCGCGTTCGGCGAAATGAAGGAATCGTTCGCGAGAAAACGCTTCGCGTTCTTCATGTACATAGTTTCGATAGCCGTAATATGCCTTGCCATCTACAGGGGGTACAACTCGGTAAGGGATTTCATGAACCTTGGATTATTCGAGGCGGCCGCGGCGTTTTTCATAGCGTCAGTTTATTTTTTCTGGATTGGAGGCACGATTGCCTGGCTCGGCAAAAGCATAAGGCTCGCGGACAAGAAGACGTCCAGAATAGTTTCCATCCCGTTATTCGGTCTGGCCGCAACCCTTGTAATCTACAACGCCTCGGAAATCATAATCACTCCGAATATTTCATCGTTCAATTTCATGCTTTCCATAGCAGTTGGCTTCGTTCTTGCTTTCATGGCTCTCATGATAGAAGCAATGGATTGATGGCATTGTTTAGTGCACGCATCCGGATAGTTTGCAGACATTCAGGGCCAAAGCACTGAAAATCTCTTATTTCTTTTTTCTTCCCCTTCTCCTGAGAATGCCTGCCAACTCTTTAACTGCGAGGCTGAATTCCTTAAGGTCATTGCTTGTCCCCGGGTAATAAACGTTCATGAGCTGGGACATCTTCTTCTCGAGATCGGTTATCGATTCTATGTAGACTCTTCGCATTCCGATGTTGAAAAGCAATATGGAGAAAAGGTTCGTAACAAGGAGCGAAAGGCGAAGATACATGTCCATGCTGAAGTTGTTGAGTATGGTATATATTATCAGAAAAAGGTAAGAGAACGACAAAACGACGGACACAAGGTATTCATACGTCAGTCTCTGGTACTTCAGAGAGAAGTAGCCTATATATTCTG
>Ga0315282_10017917_pt1 | contig 10179 bp, 5 predicted proteins | sample YL17G07_20_MG_FD_203693 | JGI IMG/M metagenome (GOLD analysis project Ga0315282, IMG submission 203693) | Sediment microbial communities from Yellowstone Lake, YNP, Wyoming, USA - YL17G07_20 | ecosystem: Environmental > Aquatic > Freshwater > Lake > Sediment | place: USA: Wyoming | collected... | reverse complement strand
TCAACACCGTGGACGGCGGCACGCACCTGACCGGCTTCCGCGCCGCGCTGACCCGCTCCATCAACCAGTTCGGGCAGCAGGCCGGCCTGTTCAAGGATGTGAAAGAGAACCTGAGCGGCGACGACGTACGCGAGGGCCTGGTGGCGGTGATCAGCGTCAAGCTGCCGCAGCCGCAGTTCGAGGGGCAGACCAAGGGCAAGCTGAACAGCGACATCTCCAACGCCGTCTCCTCGTTCGTGTACGAGCGGCTGATGGCCTATTTCGAGCAGCACCCGCCGGTGGCCAAGAAGATCATCGGCAAGGCCGTGGAAGCGGCGCGGGCGCGCGAAGCGGCGCGCAAGGCGCGCGAGCTGGTGCGGCGCAAGGGCGCGCTGGATTCCGCCGGGCTGCCCGGCAAGCTGAAGGAATGCCAGGAGCGGGACCCGGAGCGCTGCGAGTTGTTCCTGGTGGAGGGCGAATCGGCCGGGGGCAGCGCCTGTCAGGGCCGCGACCGCCGCTACCAGGCCATCCTGCCGCTGAAAGGCAAGATCCTCAACGTGGAGAAGGCGCGCACCGACCGCATGCTGGCCCACGAGGAGATCCGAGCCATCATCACCGCGCTGGGCACCGGCATCGACAAGGACTTCGACATCACCCGCCTGCGCTACGGCAAGATCATCATCATGACCGACGCCGACGTGGACGGCAGCCATATCCGCACCCTGCTGCTCACCTTCTTCTTCCGCCAGATGCCCCTGCTGATCCAGCGCGGCCACGTCTTTATCGCCCAGCCGCCGCTGTACCGCATCAAGAAAGGCCGGCTCGAGCGCTATTTGAAGGACGAGAAGGAGTTCACGCGGGAGATGATGCGGCGGGTGACCGAAGACCACGTGGTGCGCTTCGGCTCCGAGGGACAGGAGGGCACGGCCCTGGAGGGCCGCGCCCTGGCCAGCTTCCTCATCACCCTCACCGAGTACTTCGGCTACTACGAGAAGCTGGAAAAGCGGCTGCACGAGCGCGGCGTGGTCGACCTGCTGCCCGAGGCCGGCCTGGAAAGGAAGGCCGATTTCTTGACCGAGGCGCTGCTGAAGCAGCTCGAGAAACAGGTCCGCAAGCTGGGCATCAAAGCGGAGGTGCACTTCGACGATGAGCACTCGCTCTACGAGCTGGTGTTCTGGGACGCCAGCGGCGCCGAGAAGCGCGTGAACTGGCCCTTAGCCAGCCTGCCCGAGTACAAGAAACTGCTGGCGGCGGCGCGCGCGGTGAAGCAGTTCAACCACCCGCCGTTCCTGGTCAGCCAGAACGGCTCCAGCGTCACGCTCCATTCGGCGGGCGAACTGCTGGAGCACATCGTCGAGCAGGGCAAGAAGGAATACAGCGTGACGCGCTACAAGGGGCTGGGCGAAATGAATCCCGATCAGCTCTGGGAAACGACCATGGATGCGGAGCGGCGCACACTGCTGGCGGTCAAGCTGGAGGACACGGTGGTAAGCGAGCAGATCTTCACCACCCTGATGGGCGACGACGTGGAGGCGCGCCGCAAGTTCATCGAGGAGAACGCGCTGGACGTCAAGAACCTGGACATCTAAAGGCAGTGAAGAGTGACAAGTGACAAGGCGGGGTGCGCGTGAGGCATCGGCTTGGCTTGTCACTCGTCACTTGTCACTGACAACTTCGAAGAATGGCGAATAGCGAACAGAACCAGCCGCCGCTGCCCGGCATGGGCGGCAACGGGCAGGAGCCGCCCCACAACATCGTCCCCATCAACATCGAGGACGAGATGCGGCGCTCGTACCTGGATTACGCCATGAGCGTGATCATCGGGCGGGCGCTGCCGGAGGTGCGCGACGGCCTCAAACCCGTCCAGCGCCGCATCCTATACGCCATGCACGAGATGGGCCTGGCGTCGAACCGGGCTTACCGCAAGTGCGCCAAGATCGTCGGCGAAACCATGGGCAATTACCATCCCCACGGTGATGCCCCCATCTACGATGCTCTGGTGCGGCTGGCGCAGGATTTCAACCTGCGCTGTCCGCTGGTCGACGGCCAAGGCAATTTCGGCTCACTCGACGGCGACCCGCCTGCGGCTTCTCGTTACACGGAAGCGCGCCTGACCTCAGTCGCCGAGGCGCTTCTGGCCGACATCGAGAAGGACACCATCGATTTCGCGCCCAACTACGACGGCACCCGGCAGGAACCGGAATGCCTTCCGGCGCGTATCCCGAACCTGCTGGTGAACGGCGCGGGCGGCATCGCCGTGGGCATGGCCACCAACATCCCGCCGCACAACCTCTCGGAGATCATCGACGCCACCGTCACCCTGATCGAGAAGCCGGACACGCCGCTGGAGAAAATCATCCAGACGGTTCCCGGGCCCGACTTCCCCACCGGCGGCTACATCTACGGCCGTTCGAACATCCTGGAGAGCTACCGGCGCGGGCGCGGCAAGTTCGTGATGCGCGCCAAGGCGGCCATCGAGCGCCAGGGCCGCGACAAGGACATGATCGTGGTCACCGAGATCCCCTACCAGGTGAACAAGGCCCGCCTCATCAAGCAGACCGCCGACCTGGTGCAGGACAAGAAGATCGAGGGGATCTCCGACATCCGCGACGAGAGCGACCGCCAGGGCATGCGCATCGTGTTCGAGTTGAAGCGAGGCGAGCAGCCCGAGGTGGTGCTCAACCAGATCTTCAAGCACACCGACCTGCAGACCAGCTTCGACATGATCCTGCTGGCCATCGTCAACGGCCAGCCGCGGGAGCTGGGGCTGATCGAGGCACTCAAGCTGTTCATCGACCACCGCATCGATGTCGTGCGCCGGCGGACCGAATTCGAGCTGCGCAAGGCGCGCGAGCGCGAGCACGTGTTGCTGGGCTTTCAGAAGGCGCTCGAGCACCTGGATGCCATCATCAAGCTGATCCGCGCCGCCAAGGCGCCCCGCGAGGCGCGCGAGCAGTTGATGGCCCGCTTCGACTTCACCGAGCGCCAGGCCGTGGCCATTCTCGAGTTGCAGTTGCAGCGTCTGACCGCCATGGAGCGGGAGAAGATAATCGAGGAACTGGCCGAGATCCAGAAGCGCATTGCCTCCTACCTGGAGATCCTGTCCGGCGACCGCGTCCTGCGCGGCATGGTGATCAGGGAGCTGCGCGAGGTCCAGAAGCAGTACGGCGATGAGCGGCGCACCCAGATCCTCGATGAGCAGGCCGAGATCAAGCTGGAAGACTTGGTGACCGAGGAGGACGTGGCCATCACCGTCAGCCACCAGGGATACTTGAAGCGCACCCCGGTCACCGTTTATCGCACCAAGGGGCGCGGCGGCAAGGGACAAACCGGGATGCGCACGCGCGAGGAGGACTTCGTCGAGCACCTGTTTGTGGCCTCCACGCACAGCTACATCCTGGTGTTTACCACCAAGGGCCGCGTTTACTGGCTGAAGGTGTACGAGATTCCGGACGTGGGAGCGGCCGGGCGCGGCAAGAACATCACCAACCTGGTGAACACCCAGCCGGGCGAGAAGGTGGCGGCGCTGCTCAACGTGGGCAAGGAATTCCATCCCGACAAGTACGTGGTGATGGTCAGCCGGGACGGCGTGATCAAGAAGTCGGCGCTCACGGAGTTCGACAACCCGCTGGCCCGCGGCATTATCGCCATGGGCCTGGACGAGCGGGACGAATTGATCAGCGCGAGGCTGACCAACGGCAGCCAGCACATCTTCCTCGGCTCGCACGAGGGCATGTCGATTCTGTTCTCCGAGGAAGACGTGCGGGCCATGGGCCGCCAAGCGTACGGCGTCAATGCCATGGATCTCGACAAAGGCGATTACCTGATCGGCATGGAGGTTGTATCGCTGGAAGCCGGCAAGGAGGAAGCCGGCCTGATTCTCACCATAAGCGAAAACGGCTACGGCAAGCGCACCCCGATCACCGAGTACCGCGTGCAGTCGCGCGCCGGCAAGGGCGTCATCAACCTGAAGACCACGGAGCGCAACGGCAAGGTGGTGGCCATCATGAACGTGCGCGAAGAGAGCGAGTTGATGATCATCACCCAGCAGGGCAAGATTATCCGCGTGGACGCCTCCGGCATTCGGGAGACGGGACGCTCGGCGCAGGGCGTGCGCCTGCAGCGGCTGGAGGAAGGAGACCGCGTCGCCGCCGCTTCCCTGATCCCCGCGGAAGAAGCCGAGAACGGCAACGGCCAGAAGCCGCTGATCCAGTAGTTGTACTGCCGCCGACCCCCTTGTACCGCCGGCGTCCCGCCGGCCGGCTCCCTTGTACCGCTGGCGTCCCGCCGGCCGGCCCCTATCGCACCGTCGACATCCCGCCGACAAGAAAGGAACACCGCATATGACTAGCCTCTTTGAGATACAAGGTCCGCAATTGGTTGCGGTTCCACGAAAGAAGCTTGCGAACGAGCAGATGTTAGAGGAATGGATCGCCAAAGATCCACGCCTGATCGGCCTCGACATCCTGGTGCTCGGTCGGCAGGTGATCACCAAATCCGGGGGCCGAATCGATATCCTGGGGATCGGTCGCGAAGGCGATTTGGCGATTATCGAGCTGAAGCGTGACCGGACGCCCAGGGACATTGTCGCGCAAGTGCTGGATTACGCAAGCTGGGTGCGAGGCCTGACCACCAAACAGGTCTATGACATCGCCGCCGAGAACCTCCACGGGCCGCTCGGTGAGCTATTCAAACAGGCTTTCGGCGTGGATTTGCCTCGCAGCCTGAACGAATCCCACAGCATGGTCATAGTCGCAAGCGATTTCGACGCCTCATCACAACGCATCGTCACATACCTCAACGAGGAACATGGCGTCAGCATCAATGCCGCCTTTTTCAATGTCTTTGAGCACGACGGCAAGATCTTGCTTTCCACCAACTGGTTGATGGAACAGGCGGAGGTGGCGCAGAGGTCGGAGAGCAGGACGAAGGCACCGTGGGGCGGGCTGTGGTATGCCAACGTTGGCGACCGGCCTTGGGAGGCCCTGCGAAGTTGCGGTTTTCTGTCCGCTGGTGGCGGCCGCTTCTTCTCGAACCAGCTGCGCTCTCTCCAGCCTGGCGCTAACCTTTACGCCTACAAAAAGGGTAAGGGGTACGTCGGCTACGGGGAAGTGACCACCGAAGTGGTGCCGGCAAAGCAGTTCGAAGTTAACGGCGTCCCGCTCCTGCAACTAGTCAAGCACCCGAAATTCGATCAACATCGGGATGATCCCGACCGCGCGGAATACGTCGTCGGGGTGCGCTGGTTGAAGACGTTTCCAGTCGAGCACGCGAAGACTTTCCATGGGATCTTTACCAATCCGAGTGTGGTCTGCAAGCTGCGCGATACGAAGACTATTGAGTTCCTGAAGCAGCAATTCGAGCAGGAGAACCAGCAGCCAATTGCGTAGGTCGCCCTGCGGGCCTCTTGCCGATTGGGGACAAGGGGCCGGCCGGCGGGACGCCAGCGGTACAAGGGCCAGCTCTGCTGCCGCCGAGTTCATCGCTTGTAGGACTGTCCCAGCGATGGTGCCCAAACCCACTTCCAGTTTTTCAGACCGGCTCGCTCGGGGTTGTTTGCGGTGTAGCGAATGAACTGGTGAAACTCCTCGTCGTTGCGAACAAGGCGGTCGTAGTACTCGCGCTGCCAGAACGGGCCGGTATTGCCCAGGATCGCGTTGGCTTTGTGGGCGGTGAACGATTTCCAGGAATGGAGGATCTTATCGAGAGACTGCCCGGGCAGAACCTTGAAAACCGTGTGGACGTGGTTCGGCATCAGGCACCAAGCGGTCACACAATACCGGTTGCCATCGAAGTAGCGGATTGCGTCCGCCACGAGGGAAGCCATGTCAGCGCGCGCCAGGTAGCACGCTCCGACGCCAGAATCGAGATATTTATCGACCCGTTCGCTGAACAACTGGTCCAGCCGTTTTTGCTCCAAAGGCGTCAATTCGCGCTCTTGTTCCCGGGCTGTTCGGACGATATCCAGGCGCTCGAGTATCAGGCCTCTCAGTACAGGTTGCGGTAAAGAATCAGCTAAGCGGAAGGTGACGAAGTACGTGCCGCCTTCAATCTCCCAGTGAGGCAAGCGGTCGCGATCGCGAACGAGGAGCTCCGACATGGCGCTATTGTAATGCGGTGTTTCGAAGAAGGGGCCGGCCGGCGAGACGCCAGCGGTACAAGGGGCCGGCCGGCGAGACGCCGGCGGTACAAGGGGCGCAGCCGCGGCGACCGGGACAACTCCACTCCCTTTCAGGCGATTTTCAGATTGGAAGCGCTTACACTGGTGGAGAGGTGAGACACATATGAAGCTATTGGCCTGGGCCATGCTGTTGTCGGCTGCGGCGCTCAATGCCGCCGCGCCGAATTATCACGTGGTGGGCAAAATTCAAATCGGCGGCGAGGGCGGCTGGGATTACCTCACCGTGGACAGCGCCGCACGGCGGCTCTACGTCTCGCACGCCACGCACGTCGTGGTCGTGGACCTGGACGCCGAGAAGGTGGTAGGGGACATTCCGGACACTCCGGGAGTGCATGGGATCGCGATCGCCCCCAAGCTGAACCGCGGTTTCATCAGCAACGGCCGCTCCAACAACGTCACGGTGTTCGACCTCAAGACGCTGAAACCGCTGGGGCAGGTGGCGACCGGCCAGAACCCCGATGCCATCTACTATGACTCGGCGTCGAACAAGGTCTTGGCATTTAACGGGCGCTCGAAAGACGCCACGGTGATCGATGCCGAAAAGCAGAGCGTGGCGGCGACCATCCCCCTGGGAGGCAAGCCTGAATTCGCGGCCGGCGACGGCAAAGGGAAGGTCTACGTCAACATCGAGGACACCAGCGAGATCGCCGAAATCGACACGGCGAAACTGGCCGTCTCCAAACGCTACCCCCTGACCGGATGCGAGGGGCCGTCGGGGCTGGCCATCGACCGGAAGAACCGGCGGCTGTTCTCCGTTTGTGGAAACAAGGTGATGGCCGTGTCTGACCCTGAAAGCGGAAAAGTGGTGGCCACCGTGCCCATCGGAGCGGGCACCGACGGCGCCGGTTTCGATGCCGGGCGCGGGTTCGCATTCAGCTCCAACGGCGGCGACGCAACGCTGACCGTGGTAGGCGGCGGCCCCGATAAGTACGAGGCGGTGCAGAACGCGGAAACACAGCGGGGCGCCCGCACCATGGTCGTGGATCCAAAAACGCACAAAATCTACCTGCCCACGGCGCAGTTCGGCCCGGCGCCGGCGCCGACCGAGAAACAGCCGCGTCCCCGGCCCGTTGCGCTGCCGGATACGTTCATGATTCTGGTGCTGTCGGAATAAGAGGGTTGGGGGTCGCTCCCAGCGTGTTTAAAGGGCAGGCTTGCGCCTTTGCGTTGCAGGTTCGGTTGCGGCGCCCGGTTAAACGATCTCCTCGGCAACCGGGTTCCAGCGCACGGCGCGCCCGCGCTTGTGGGCCTCGACCGACATCAGGATGGCGACCGCCTCCTGGAAGGCCCGGTCCACCGGGCAGCGCGGCAGGCCGCGCCGGCGGACGCAGTCGAAGAAGTCCTCCATGTGCGAGGTGAGGGTGAGCTCATCGGGGGCCATCGAGTAATCCGGGGGAACGCCTACCTCCGCAAGCTGCCGGCCTGCCTTTGCCGCTTCGCGCCGGGCCTGCTCCAGCTTTCCGGCGTACTCCGGCTTCCACTCCGCGTCATAGACCCGGCAAACCTGCTGGCCGACTTCCAGTGTCTTCTCGCGGCCCAGAATCTCCGTGACTTCGCCCGTGTGCCGGGTGTGAAAGCCGCAGCCGAACACGATCGCCAGCTCCTGCTTGGGATAATCGAAGATGACGTGCCACATGTCGGGGACGTCGCGGTCGCCCTTCCAGAAGTAATTCACGCCGTGCGTTTCCACGCGCTCGGGAATGCCCATCCCCATGATCATGTTCAGGCCGTCCCACACGTGGCACATCAGGTCGCCGGCGATGCCCGTGCCGTAGTCCCAGTAGCAGCGCCAGGTGAAAAAGCGCTCGGCGTCGAACGCGCGCGCGGGGGCGTTGGCGATGAACCGTTGCCAGTCGATGGTGGCCGGGGCGGCGTCCTTCGGCATTTCATAGACGGTGTAGTCTCCGTAAAACTTCCACTCCGGCTGTTTCCGGGTCCGGTCGATCCACATGCGGACCAGGGGGACCTTGCCGAGTTGCCCGGACTGGTAGATCTGTCGGGCGCGGTGGTAGGCGGGCTTGCTGTTGTAATGGTGGCCGAGCTGCATGACCACCTTGTTCTCCTTGACGGCGCGGCGCATCCGCTTGGCGTCGTCCAGGCGCGTGCACCAGCCCTTCTCCACGTACATATCCTTGTGGGCCTGGGCGGCGCGGACGGTCATCGGAGCGTGCCAAAAATCCGGAGTGGCGATGATGACCACGTCCACCTCGCGGTCCTCGACCGCTGTCTCCCACTCGCCGAGGATGCGGACCTTGGGGTTGGCGCACAGCCCTTGGGCGCGCCGGATGTTGCCCTGGTAGAGGTCACAGATCACCCGCACCTCGGCATCCGGAATCTTCTGCGCCTCCTGCATCAGCCAGTGGCCCTGGGTTCCGACGCCGACGCAGGCCACGCCGATGCGGCTGTTCAGATTGCGTCCCGAGATCGATGCCGGCGCCGCCACCGAGGCGCAAGCGGCCATGGAACGCAGGAAAGACCGTCGCGGAATCCCAGTTTCGCGCTGGTTCACGTTTTTCCTCGGTTTCGGGCAGGCACACGCGCTGAAACTCACCACGGATGGACACGGCTGGACGCGGATGCCCGATGCTTGGCCGCGCCGGGTTTATCCGCGTCCACCCGTGGTGAACTGTTCAGTCTAGAAGAACGTGCATCACTCTAGAACGAGTACTTGAGCCCGAACTGGAAGATGCGCGGAGCCGCAGCGCTCGTCACCTGCCCGAAATTCGTCCGGCTGAGGCGCGTTTCCACGTTCACCAGGTTCACCCAGTTGAAGATGTTGAACATCTCACAGCGGAATTCGACCTTATGGCGCTCGCGAATCGGGAACTTCTTGAAAAGGCCCACGTCCAAGTTCTTGCTGCCTGGCCCGGTCACCACGTTGCGGCCCACGTTGCCGATCTGCCCGGAGCCGTTGGCCACAAACGCCTCCTTCCGGAACCAGGCCTGGATGACTTCGTTGCGCGAGCGATTGGGGCTCAGCTTCCAGGGGCCCACGACGTTCGGCCGGTCGTTGCTCGTGTATCCGTCCATATCGTTGTCAACGTCGGTGAGGAGCCAATGCTGTACGTCGCCGTCGTAGGAGACGGGCGCCCCGGAGTAGAACGTGGCGATGCCGTTCATCGACCAGCCGCCAAGCAGCTTCGAAGCCGCGCTCTTACGGGTGAAGAAGGGAAGCTCCCAAACCCAGGAAGCAGCCAGCGTTTGGCCCCGGTCGAATTCAGAGCGCCCCCGGTTCAGCGAGAAATTTCGCCCATCCACCCAGTATTGCCGGGGGTCGTGCCAGCTTCCGTCGTCGATTGCCTTTCCGGCGGTGTAAGAGCCGAGCAGAGTCAGGCCGCCGCTGAAGCGCCTCTCCACGCGGGTCTGCAGCGCGTTATAGGACGAATTGATGAAACCGCCGGTAGCGATCATCTCCTGGAAGATCGGATACAGAGGACGACGCTGGTGAATGTTGTTCTTGGTGGCGGTCGGACCGGGCAGGGGCAGGTTATCGTCCCTGGTGCCGATCAACTTCCGCCCTCCGTTGCCCACGTAGGCCGCTTCCAGCGCCCAGTTCCTTCCCAACTGGTGCTGCACCGTCATGTCGTACTGCATGACATAGCCGTTTCTCATGTTGAAGTCCTGATACTGGTATTGCTGTTGCAGCGGGAATTGCAGCCGGGACCAATCCCGGTTGATCGGAAACGGCGAGCCACCGATCGAGGCGTAAGGATCTTCCAGCGTCGGGTTGTAGATGGTCTGACCGTACCCGAAGGGCGTGCTGACTTGCCCGCCCTGCAGCGAGTTGAAGATGCTGAAGGCGTAGCTGATGCCGTGGCCCGCCCGCAATACGGTCTTGCCGTTGCCAAACAGGTCGTAGGCGATGCCGACCCGCGGGGCGAAATCGTTATAATCGCCCTTCACCCCGGCGCGGGGGATGCCTGGGTCGCACGGGAAGACGATGCCGGTTGGCGCCTGCGGCACGCATTGCGATTTCTGGCCGGGCACGTAGGCCACCAGCCGGTTATTGGGATTCACCG
>Ga0315282_10017916_pt1 | contig 10180 bp, 8 predicted proteins | sample YL17G07_20_MG_FD_203693 | JGI IMG/M metagenome (GOLD analysis project Ga0315282, IMG submission 203693) | Sediment microbial communities from Yellowstone Lake, YNP, Wyoming, USA - YL17G07_20 | ecosystem: Environmental > Aquatic > Freshwater > Lake > Sediment | place: USA: Wyoming | collected... | reverse complement strand
ATATTTGGCCATGGCCAGATCATATCGAAATTTGCTCCGCTTCGCCAGGTTCTACCTGGCTCGCTCCGAAAGGATGCCATTCATCCCCAGGCTTGAAAGCCTGGGGTTTTCTGGCATGGCTTATAAAGCCAAGGAGATATTGATGAACTTAGCCCAATTCTTAATCGACACGGCCACCCGTATTCCCGATCATCCAGCCATACGATTTGCAGGAGGGGTCCTGACTTATGGCGAAATGAACCAGAGAGTAGACGCTCTTGCCCGCGGTCTCAAACGATTGGGGATCCGACCAAAGGATGTCTGCATTTTAATGATGCCCAGTTCTCCCAGCTGGACTCTCGTCTACTACGCCCTAGCCAAGATGGGAGCAATCGTGGTGCCCGTGAACCCTCTCTATCGTCAGGGAGAGCTTAGTCATATTTTCCGTGATTCCGGCGCGCGGGCATTTGTGGGCCACGTGGATTATTTAAAGGAGCCATCCCTTGTAATAAGCTCCACGCCGAACATTGAGATACTCATCGCCGAAGGCGATAATTTACCCGCCGGATTTCGTCCGCTAAAAGAACTGTTTAACGAGGCCGGGGAATTTAAAGTCAGCCCAACCCGCCCCGATGACCCCTTTGCAGTGATTTATACCAGCGGGACAACCGGCTTGCCCAAAGGGGCTGTGCTCACCCATCACAGTCTTAGGAGTGACGCCATCGCGGTGACCAGATTGAGATATACGGAACCTCAGGATGTTGTCTTGAGTGTATTGCCCCTCTTTCACATCTATGGCATGACTCACTCCCTGAACATATCGGTCTATCTGGGGCTCACCATTCGCATGTGGGAGCATTTCGTTGCGGAGGAGGTTTTAGCGGCTATTGAAGACGAACAGAGCACGATTCTCTATGCTGTGCCCACCATGATCAACCGCCTTGTCGAGCTGGCGAAAAGCACCCCCCTTAAGAGGTCGAGCCTACGTTTCTGCATCTCAGGCGGGGCCTCTCTACCCGTTGAAATATTGCACCGTTTCCAGGCGACTTTTAACGCAACCATCTATGAAAGTTACGGGCTCACCGAGTGTTCTCCCACCTGTGTCGAAAACCCTTACGGAAGACCCACGCGCCCTGGATCCATCGGACTCCCCATACCCGGTTTTCAAGCACGAATTGTGGACGACAATGACAAGGACGTAGGGCAAGGTGAAGTCGGTGAGCTCATTTTTATGGGGCCCGGAGTCATGAAGGAATATCTGAACCAGCCGGAATCTACGGCCAGAACCCTGCGAGGCGGTTGGTTACATACAGGCGATCTGGCCCGGATGGACGAGGACGGCTATATCTATATTGTAGACCGAAAGAAAGAAATGATTATAAGAGGGGGCTATAATGTCTACCCCCGCGAGATTGAAGAGGTGCTGTATAAGCATCCAGCCGTATTGGAGGGAGCAGTCATCGGAGTACCTCATGCCGATTTGGGTGAAGAGGTGGCGGCAGCGGTTGTTCTGCGGCCGGGGGTCAAGACCTCGCCCGATGAACTGCGTCAGTACGTTAAAGACCGGGTAGCTCCCTACAAATATCCCCGAATCATTAAATTTGTAAGCGAACTGCCAAAAACCTCAACCGGAAAGATACTGAAACGACAGATTTCACTAAAGGATTAAATTTCGGGTTCAGGCAGTCGATTACTCTCCTTGGGAGACTTTCTCTCTTGCGCTTGTAAGAGAATTCTTTTCAAGAAGAAAGGAAAAAAGAGATGAACCTTGCCGGAATCGCCGAAGAAAGGATGAAGCAGGAGGGGGAGCGAGTCAGCCTCATCTACGAAGGGAAAGAGATTACGAACGTGGAGATGATCCGGGCATCCCGGAGGCTTGCCCGGGCGCTTAAGGACCTGGGCGTCAAGCGGGGGGACCGGGTCATCCTGCAGATGCCCAACTGTCCGGAGGTGCTCCAGGGCTTCGGAGCCATCTGGAGGATCGGCGCGGTGGCTGTACCGATCAACTACCTGGTGGGTGAGGAAGAAACCGCCTACATTTACCGGGACTCGGGCGCGAAGGTGGTGATCAGCAGCTCCGTCTTCCTTTCCAAGATCCTGGCAGGGAAGGCAGAGGCCCCGGGCCTGGAAACGGTAATCCTTGTCGACCCGGAGGTTCCCCAGGGGTTCCTTTCCTACCCCCTTCTCCTCGAAAAAAAGTCTGAGGAAACAGGGGTAGTGGACATGGATGACGACGAGTTAGCTGCTTTAATCTATACGGCAGGCACTACCGGTCGGCCCAACGGTGTCATGCACACCCATCTCGGCCTTTACGAGAACGCCCGAATGCAATACGAAACCCTGGCCCTGCCAGAGGGCCTTTTGGCAGTCTTCGTCCTCCCCCTCTGCCATTCCTATGGCATCGCCAGCATCAACCTAGGCCTTTTCCGACGCGGAGGGAAAGCCGTCTTGCTGAACTCCTTCAACGTGGAGGCCATCTTTTCTGCCATCGAGAGGTATCGGGCCGATACCCTAGCCGGCGTTCCTACCATGTATGTGTTCATGCTGCTTTTCCCCGAACCGAAGAAGTACGACCTGAGCTCGATGAAATACTGGTTCTGTGGATCCGCGCCGTTAGCCCTCGAGACCTTTAACCGTTTCAAGGAAACCTTCGGCTTTGAGATTATCGAAGGTTGGGGCCTGACAGAGGCAGGAGCGAACAATACGGCCAATCCCCTGGAAGGTACGAAAAAGGTCGGCTCCATCGGCCTCCCCATGAAAGGAACAGAGATGAGGGTCGTCGACAACGGAGGGAATCCGCTTCCCGCCCGTCAGGAGGGGGAGATCATGATCCGGGGCCCCATGCTCATGAAGGGTTACTGGAACAAACCGGAAGAGACGGCGGAGGTGCTCCGCGGCGGCTGGCTCTATACAGGAGACGTAGGCTACGTGGACGAGGATGGCTACTTCTGGATCACGGAGCGGAAAAAGGACCTGCTCATCAAGGCGGGCGAAAATATCTCCCCACGGACCATTGAGGAGGTTCTCTTCGGGCACCCCAGGGTGTCTGAGGCAGCCGTGATCGGGATGAAGGACGAGCTCTATGGTGAGGACATCAAGGCCTTTGTGGTCTTGAAACCCGGAGAGGAAGCCACGGCCGGAGAGATCATCGAATATTGCCGGGAGAGACTCACGCACTTTTTGCTCCCCAAGGAAGTTGTTTTTCTGAAATCGCTGCCCAAGAGCCTCGTGGGCAAGGTGCTGAAAAGGGAATTGAGAATGCTGTAACAAACTGTGGACGTACTGGAAACGGGAATTCTAAAGCCTTTTTCTGAAAAGGGCGAAAAAGTGTTCTTTCATCTTTTCCAAAAAAGGCCTTTTGCCCCAAGTCTCTTCATCTATTTTGACAGAGTTTTTGAGGTCCTCTTCAAAGATCCAGGTCATCTTTGAAGCGAAAGGCAAATCCAGAATTCCAATATTCCCTTCGTCGTTATATCTAAGAGATTGGTAGTCGAGGTTGGTGGAGCCGACAATGCTCCAGCGGTCGTCAAACAGATAGGCTTTTGCATGAAGCATCTCCCCCAGATATGTATAGATTTCAATACCGCTCTTCAGGAGCCTTGAAAAAAAAGCCCTTCCTGCGTAGGAGGCCGCGGGAATATCACTCTTGCCCGGCACGAGGAGCCTCACTCTCACCCCACGCCTCACTGCCATTTCGAGCTTTTCGATCAGCCTACGGCTCGGAATGAAATAGGCGGTGGTCAGCAGTACACGGGTCTGGGCGTGGTCAATGCTGAAGCGAAGAAGGTTCCTCATTCTTTTTCTGCCCTTTCTGGAATAGACGAAGATGGGAAGTGCTGGAATCCCGTCTTCCGTTATTTTGCCATGCGCCTCCTCACTATCCCTCCGAGAAAAAATCTTTTCTCCACCCCAGGTGGCCCAGCTTTTTTTGAACGTACCGAAAAGTTCGTTAACGATGGGTCCTTCCACCAGAATTCCTGTGTCACGCCAGCCCCTGCTTCGCCTCCGGAGGTGAAATCCGCTGTATTCATTGGCGATGTTGAGCCCACCGGTAAAGGCCCTTTTTGAATCGACCACAATGAGCTTTCTGTGATCTCGATGGACGTAATAAAAGGGTGCTGTCCATTTAAAGGGATGCGATGCCCTGATCTTAATACCCTCCAGGCGCATCTCCTTCCAAAAATTTCTTGGGGTTCCAAAGGATCCAAAGTGGTCATACAAAACATAGATCTTCACTCCTTTACGGCTCTTCTGCCTTAACAACTCGGATAAACCAATCCCGGTGCCATCATTCTTGAATATGTAAAATTGAAGGCAGATGAGTTTTTCCGCCCTGTTGATCGTATCAAAGATCGTTTGGAAGGAATCTCTCTCCTTCCATAGTAGCTGAACACTCGTGGCAAAGGAGAATTTCTGTTTGAAGATTCCTTCAATGGATGGAATTGTAAATCGGCTTTGCATACCCATTCAACCTTAACTTGAATTCTATACCAAGTCCCGCAACTTGGGAAGGGGCTGCATAATCCGTAATCGTCATTCTGAACTCGTTGATTCACATTCGTTCATCACTCCGTGCCAGGATCTATGGGCAATCGAAAGTGAGAGATGCTGAAAACATATCAACATGAAAAGGATATTCGTAAGGTTTTTGATTTTGACTACGGATTATGGGGGCAGCAAAATGGAATGGACAATTTTCATCCACCTTCTTGAATTCTACACAATACCTTCCCTCAATGATGAGAGAAGCCCTCGAAATCTGAAGACAATAATTTATTTGTCTCATGGCACACAAAATGCATTCCAACCCATCGTTATACTTAAGAAAAGACGAAATAAGGAACCGTAAAATGGTCATTTGCCCTCAATGCAGCACCGAGCATGATCCAGGGGAGGAATTTTGCAGAAAATGCGGGAAGTTCCTTTTGGCTATAGAGGACCCCGCCCCCGGAGAGGAGAGAATAAACGTGAGACTCTTTTGTCCAAAATGCCAACTCCTTTATAAGAAAGGGAACTATTGCAGGAAATGTGGCTCTCTATTGATGCAAGGAGATCCATCTCGGGAAACCGCCGTTCAGCCCCTGGAGAAGAAATCGGCTAAAAGATGGTCTAGGGAATGGTTCACGCTATTGAAAGAAGAGAAGGAATTAGAATCCTGCATCAGTAAACTGGAAACGCAACGGGAAAAAGTCTCCAGGGAGGTCCTCGATCCTCTATTCACTCGCTATAAGGATCGGCTGAAGTCCCTGTCCCCCCTGCATCAAGAAATTGAGACGGAGCTTGAATCGATTAAAAAAAAGGCATTAGGACAAATCGATTTCCTGGAAAACGAATTGGAACCCATTCAGAAAAGGCTCGAAGAGTTTCAATCGCTTTACAAGTCGGGCGCGGTCACGAAGCCCGATTTCGTTAGGGAGAAGAAGGAATTGAGGAAGGAGGTCAAATCGAGAGAAAAAGGCTTGAAAAAATACCGGCAAATTCTTTCGCTCCTGCCCCGTAAGATGGGAGGGAATATCGTTTCCGCCGGATTAACGGGAGACCTCCTTCGGCCTTCAGCCTTGTTAACGGCCTGTGTCGTCGTCCTCCTGATTATTGCAGGAGGGTACTTCCTCTGGCCACATCCATCTCGGTCCAGCGGACCGGTCTCAAAAGAAATCGTCACTCCCCTTTCCACCCCTCTTCCTCCAGAAAATCCTTCTCCTGTCCTGAAGGACCAAGGAGTCGAAAAGATAAGCAGCCTCTTTGAAAATATTAGACAAGCAAACCTCCAGAAAAATATTGATCTCTTTATGTCCTGTTTCTCCAGCGACTTTAACGGAACGGAAGGAAAGCGGCAGGATACGCTGAAGATGTGGGAAAATTACAGCTACCTCGATCTTTCTTATGATTTGAAGAGGCAGACGGTAACGGGCGATAGCGCCAACGTCAGGTTAGAGTGGCTTGCTAAGACTTCCCAGAAATCAAGCGGGAAGATACAAGACGGCAGAACCGTTCTGGACGTTACCATGAAGAGAGAAGACGGCCATTGGAAGATCGTGGAGATCAAACCCGTAAGTTAAGCTTCGGAAATGTCAGAGGGGACCGGATATGTATTGCACGAATTGTGGTGCTTCCAACAAGAAAGATTCTAAATTCTGTATCAACTGCGCTGAATCGTTTAGCGAGGTCCAGATAGGGGAAAGACTTTCACGGACGAGGGTGTTAAAGAATGCGTCATACCTTAAGAAAATTGATTTTCTCCGGACTCTCTTTGATTTCTCATTTAGTCAATTTGTCGGTCTCAAAATAGTGAAGTTTCTCTATGGCCTATCTATTTTATTTGCCGCACTGTTAGCCTTCTCTTTTATCGTCGCAGGATTTAACGCTTCAACCTGGCTCGGAATTCTTGCGTTCCTTATCGGCGCGCCTTTGACATTCCTTCTAACAGTGATCTCCTGCAGGGTCCTCTTGGAAATGGTCCTCGTCATTTTCCGCATGGCTGACCGTATGGAGAACATAAGGCTGGTCGACACAGAGGAGAATCCGGAATCGAGAGACCGCATCCAGTGGAATGTGTAAACCGGATTCCGTCCCTCCTTGTTAAGGGTAAACCCCCCTCATCGGTAAGAAAAAAAGTAAATCTAAAGTCAAAAATTCTCCCCTTTCGCCTTCGATAAAAGTCCCCTTCTTTATAAATCCGTATAATTTTAATGGCTTAGACCATTGTCATTCTATGGCATTGAAATTGCCTGATATTTTGGTTGCCATGGCGAAAAAGTTATTCCTTCTCATAGCTGCCCTTCTTCTTTTCAGCCTTCCGGCACACGGTGAGGAAGGTAACCTTTTTCCAAAAATTGGAATTCAATCGGTCAGGGATAAGAAAAAAGTCCCTCATTGCTGTCTTGAAGCGTTGAATGGCGAGAAGGTTCAGCTGGCGGACCTGAAGGACAAAATCATTTTTCTCAATTTCTGGGCGAGCTGGTGCGGTCCCTGTAAGGAAGAGATGCCCTCCATAGAGACCCTCTACCAGCGTTACAAGGAAAGAGAGATTGTCTTTCTAACGATCTCGGTAGACTACGAAGGCCCGGAACCGGTAAGGAAATTCATTGAAAAGCATCGCTACCGATTTCCTGTCTTGCTCGACCCAAAGGGTAAAACGCTCGACCTTTTTGAAATAAATAAAATTCCAGAGACACTTATTATTGATAGGAAAGGGAAAATGATAGGAAGGGTCATCGGCCCCAGGAACTGGAGCAGTCCGGAGGTCTATTCGCTGATCGACCAAATGCTTAACGATAAGCCGAGAAGGGTTATATCTTTAAAAGACTGAAAAGCAACAAGGATTGCCGAGAGCCAAGACCTTGTTCCCCATTTTTTGGTTTTTCGAGCCCGAATCCTCGCTAAAAGTGAAGCCCCCCGGCCACAGGCCGGGGGCTTCCCGGGCACGTAGTGGTGAGCTGAAAGCGAGCAAAGGAAATATCGTTTTAATTGTGCCCCTTAACCCCGCCTATCCCGCTTTGGCGGGACGGGGCACTTGCCGGTCAATGACCGCCAAGATCAACATAAGCCGCAGGATCAGGAATTCCCGCTTCCCTGAAGCCTTTCTTTCTAAGGAGACAGCTATCGCATTGCCCGCAGGCTTTCCCTTCTGGTGACGGATCATAACAACTGTGCGTAAGGCGATAATCAACCCCAAGTTCAACACCCTTCCGAATAATTTCAGCCTTAGTCATGCAGATGAGGGGTGCCTGGATACAAATCTTCATTTTGCCTTCCACGGCTGCTTTGAGGGCTAAGTTCGCCATATTCTCGAAGGCCCGGATATATTCGGGTCGACAATCAGGATAGCCCGAGTAGTCAATCGCATTCACCCCAACAAAAATATCTGAAGCTCCCACCACCTCGGCCCATGCCAGGGCGCAGGAAAGAAAGACGGTATTACGCGCCGGGACATAGGTAACCGGAATCTCTTCCTTCATTTTGCCTTCATCTCTTGCCTTGGGCACTCCCATCCCCGCTGTTAGCGCTGACCCGCCTATCTTTCCCAAGCCAAGATCGACAATCAAATGCTCTTTGGCGGCAAGGGCTTCAGCCACTCTCTTGGCCGCTTTCAATTCCAATGCATGCCGCTGGCCATAGTTGAAGCTCAGACTATAAACCTCGTAACCCTCCGCTTTAGCAATGGCCATGGCCGTAGTGGAATCAAGCCCGCCGCTGGAAAGGACAACAGCCTTTTTCCTCATCATCTTCCTGCTCCCCATTTTTTGAAAACGATATTGTCCCGCGTTATTTTGTTTATGGGGCCAGTCCTGCTCGACGGATTACTCGCCGAACAAGAGTGGATTAAACCTCGTATCATAGTCAAACACATCCAATCCTTCTTTCCTTTTAAGAAAATTGACCACGATGTACGTGAGGGGGGTCACAACCGCCTCATAGGCTGATTTTACGAGCCACTGAGTCAAAATGGCTACTAAAAGGGCGCCCGCTGGTATCGTCCCCGCAAAGGCAAGGGTCATGAACACTAAGGAATCAAATCCTTCTCCTATCAGGGTTGAACCAATGGTACGAGTCCATAACCAACGTCCTTTTGTGGCAATTTTCATTTTCGCCAAAACAAATGAGTTGGCAAATTCTCCTACAAGGTAGGCAAGGAAAGAAGCTACGAGTAGCCGGGGAGTGTAACCCAGGATACGTTCATAGGCTTTCTGTCCGTCCCAAAACGATGCAGGAGGAAGCACTTGTCCAATCCATACGGCAACGACAACGATAAAGTTGCAGAAAAAACCCAGCCATATCACCCTTCTTGCCTGACGGTAGCCGTAGACCTCGGTCAGCACATCACCAAAAATATAACTGATAGGAAAGATGATGGTCCCGGCGGGTAACACGAACCGGAATACTTCTATCAATTTTACCGCCGCGATGTTAGCCGTTATCAAGCAGGTGATGAAAATAGCCACAACGAACACAAACCATACCGAATAGGTGGCCTTTCCATCGATGGTGGGCCGATCCTGTAACATCTTATTTCCTATGAGTAAAAACCGGTCCCGACCGAGGGCGGGGCAGGCAGGTAATCACGCCGATAAGACGGCGCGTCGGGAGAACGCACCCTACGGCAACGGTAAAACAATTTATTGCGTTTGTATTAAATTCGTATCTCTGATCCTTCTGACGATCTACGATTCCGCAGCCATGAAAGGCCCCCATTAAATTTGTATGATTACGCTGGACTCTTGCTTTTCTTGGCGCCGCAGCCTCTGAGGAATTGTTCGAGAACTTCATAGGATTGAAATCCAACAACCTTCTGGTGGTCAGCCACAAAAGTAGGGACCGCCGTAATTCCCAGGGCACGAGAACGCGCCCAGTCGGAATCGACGGCTCCCTTGAAGGTTCTCAATTCAAGGACCGATCTTGCTTCCTTTTCCGGGAGACCTATGGATTTCGCGAGAGTCACCAGCTCCTCCACTCTACCGATATTTTTTCCCTCGGCAAAGTAAGCCCGAAAGAGAACTTCGTGAAACGAATCCCCCTTTCCCTTCGATTCTGCCCACTTCGCCAGCTCCTGCGCCAGGCGACTGTTATACGTCTTTTTCCGCTCTGCAAGGGGCAGGCCCAATTCACCGGCCACTTGCCTCAAGCGGGACAGGATCTTCTTCATGTCGATGGGTTGTCCGGCGAAGAGTTCCTCAAGGGTAAGTCCCTCTTCCGGTGTTTCCGGATGAAGAGGAAAAGCCGTCCAGTGAACTTCGATGTCATGATTTTTCTTCAGTTCCTCAATACGCACGGTACTGAAATAGCACCAGGGTCACACATAATCGGAGAAGACTTCAAGAATCACCGGCTCGGCCATGGATTTCTCCTTTTCATCTTCCTGGCGAAAAAGACGGGGGCTTTCCTCAGGATAGACTCAGTTATCGTTTGGATTATAGAACACTTTTCTTCTCTCGACAGGGAACTCCAGGGAAATGGAGAATTTTGCCTCCTTTTCATCTCTTCGGAATTTCATCACTCCTCGATTCCTACGAACCATTTCCTCGACCATCCTTATTATGAGATCCAAGCTATCCTCCCTTTGAAAGGCTCCGCTTTCCATTTCTCTCCCGAAGGGCCCCGCCGGTTTCTTACGACCTGTGAAAAACAGGATGATCTCCACATACCGCCCCCCTTTCCCGAACAAGGCTTGTCCCGGAGGTGGCTCTTGAAGAACGAAGGATCG
>Ga0315282_10017915_pt1 | contig 10180 bp, 7 predicted proteins | sample YL17G07_20_MG_FD_203693 | JGI IMG/M metagenome (GOLD analysis project Ga0315282, IMG submission 203693) | Sediment microbial communities from Yellowstone Lake, YNP, Wyoming, USA - YL17G07_20 | ecosystem: Environmental > Aquatic > Freshwater > Lake > Sediment | place: USA: Wyoming | collected... | reverse complement strand
TAGTTGCGGAGCTGGAAGGCCGCCGTGTCCGGCGACTGCAACTCCGGCTGAAGCAACTCGGCGACCCGCCGGGGCTCGGTCTGGGCGGCCACCAGGCAGGGCAGCAGAGGGAGCAGAAAACGGGCGGTTTTCATCATAGTTGTAAGCATAGTATGATCGTGTGGATGGACGGTTTTCGGGGTGTTTTTGGCTGTGGTCGCCCACGTTTTCAGAGACGTTTTGCACCGTGGTCAGCGGTCAGCGCCTTCAGGTAGCCACACCGTCTCTTCGAGCGTTAGCACCTGTTACTGACCGGCGGAAACCTTGCGGCGCAAAGGACGCGATTACAGGCCGGTGGTACTGTCACACAGGGGCAGGTGATACTCCAGCATACCCCTCTTTGGCCTTTTTGCGGGCCTTCAGGCCGGGGCCGCCCGAGCGAGACCAGAGCCCAGAATCTAGGCTGCGCTACCGTGCCGGAGTAACTTCCACTTTCTTGAGCTTGAAGCTGTGAACTGCCCGGCCCTCCACCGCTGCGCCAAACCGCGCCTTGCTACCAACCTCCAACGGACCGACCGTAGCGTGGGTGGTTCCGATCTGAACGCCGGCATGGTCGTACAAGATGAAGCTCAAGTCCACGGATTCGAACTCCTGACGGCAGTTGTTCTGCACAATTCCGACGACACAAGGAAAAGCATTGCACGGGATGATCGAGTCGTCAAACTGCGGCTGCTGCAATTTGACGGCCAGCAGTGTTAAGCACGCCGCGTAGTCTGGTCGCCTCTCGAAGGCCGGGCGGCGCGTTAGCGCAGGGACAGCCTGAGCGCTCCGGCCTACCCGTTTCGCCCAGTAGTAGCCAAGCCCGAAACCTGCTCCTAGACAGACGGCAAGACCAACACCTACCAGTAGTCCCTTGTGCCATGTGGCCACAGCCCTACTTTACTTCCCGGGCAGAGCCGATGCAAGGTTGACTGGGGACCTAATTCGACGGCGCGCCTGAGCGGGGCGTTAGAACCAGCGATAGGCGTCTTTTCGGTGGCCGATGAACTCAATTTTGATCACCCGCTCGGTCTTGAAGACCGAATACACCACACGGTAATCCCGCCGGATTCGGATGCTGTAACGACTCACTGCACCTTGGAGTTTCTTGCACCCCTGCGGAAAGGCATCAAGCGTGAGATTGTTCACTACACCGAAAGCCCGCTGTCGAATGTGCTCCGGAAGCCTGGCTACGTCCTGTTCGACCGTGCTGCGATACGTAACCTCCCATTCGCCCTCCCTGGGGACAGGCGCCTCACTCTGGCTCATAGCCGAATTTGCGGAACAGCTTTTTTATAGGATGGGTGGGCTCGTGGCTTCTGGCATCACAGACCAGATTCAGGGCCTCGTCTTCACTGAGCGGGTTCCTCTTGTAGGGAGTTTCGGCCCGCTTCAAAACTGCGTTGACGCCAGGAACGCCGGCTATCGGTCGCATTTGCGGAAACGGATGCAGATGCTCCTCGATGGCAGGCACCGGATTCCTGATGCGCCGCGGGCGCTTTGATCTTGCTTTGGACTGTTTCGAGATAATCGTCACGCGGGCCATTGGCCTCCAGTATACCTTGTTTGCTCCGGGTCAAGGGTGGTCCCAAAACGCCCGGAGCGCCACCGTCAGGGCCAGGGCCAGGATCTCCAGGCCCGGGGGGACCAGTAAGAATCCAAAAAAAAAGCCACGGTATCACCGGGTCTTCGGCGATGCGCTGTAGCCCCTGGGAATGGCCCTCTTTGCGGCGCAAATGAGGGTTTCCATGGATCGGACCGACTCCGGGCATGCGGAAGGCATTGCACTGGCTTCCGCTCCGTGCCGGCCAGTGCGACAGGTTCAGGGTCTAAACTCTCCAGCACCCCGGGGGTTGCACTGGTTTCCGTTCCCTGGCGACCACTGCGACCGTCCGCTACGATGCCCAAGGAGCGCGCGCGAACCGGCCTGGGAGCGATTCTCTGGGGGCCGGGCTATTCTTTTTCACTCGCTTCCTGGGTGGTCTTTCTGAGGGTTGCGCGAAGAGCGGTGAAGTGCGGGGGCAGGTCCAGACGGCAAGGGCAGACAAGAGGTACCATCAGCAGCATCGGAACCAGCAGGAGGTAAGAGACGATGAAACCGTGGGCGAGGGCTGCCATGCAGGGCGCGGCGTGCTTCTGGCCGTCTCTTGCAGCGCCGAGTTAGACGCTGCCATTGGTGGCTACTCGTATCGGTTCAGGATCGCTCGCAACCGGCTCTCGCTAAAGTACTCCAGCTCATCCCGAAACGACCTTCTCTTGCCAGCAATATTTCCGATGGGAACATCTCCGTACCAGTGCTTGAACGTCAGCAGTAGGGCCGACTCAAGCTTCCTCCAGGTCTGGACGTTCCGGCGTGGCTTGCACGTCACAACGTAGAAATCCAGCTGCTTGACACCGTGGTGGGTCAGAAGGCTCTTGGCCTTGCTGGCTGCGCTTGCTGCCACCCGGCTCGCTCCAGCGGTCGTAGTACCGATGTAAACAACCGCCGACCGGCGGAACGGATACCTGAATTGACAATTGGCCCTGGCGATGTAAACTAGCTTGCGCTTGCCCAGGGATCTACGGGTTATCGTTATGGCCGGTTCCAAGTCTCGCTTGATAAACAGCCGTTTGGCCATGCTCGGTCTCTCCTCGTGTTCCGCGTGTCAACCAGGATTTCCGATTTGCCATCCTGGCTTGCATCCAGTATACCCCCACCCGCCACCGTTGCAGCCACGTTTCAATGCCGAGCCACTCGGGTACCCCGCCAGAATGGCAGGTGTGCTCCGGCCAGGGGACGGTTCCAGCACCGGGTTTGGGGGCCTGGGGCTAGACCTTCGCCTTCCCCTTCTTCTTTGCCTTGTGGTACTCGGACCACCGCTTCCTCTGGGCGGCTGCGATGCGCTTCCTGCCCGCTAAGCTGATCCTGGGCCGAGGCTTGGCCTGTGCCTGGTCCTGAAACGCGGTCTCACCGACGGCTGGCATGCACGATGGGAGGCACGCCCCAAGCCTCCGAAGGCTAGGGTTTGGCTCTCGTGCCCTTCGCATCCGCTTCGAACAGGGTTGGGATGGAGACACCGAGAGCGTTCGCCACCTTCAGGAGAGTCTGGACAGAGGGACTTCGGTGACCCCGCTCCAGGTCCGCCAAGTAGCTGCGCTGGATGGATGCCCATTCCGCAAGTCTTTCCTGGGACCAACGCCTTGAGCGCCGGAGGGATCTGATTCGCTCAGCCAGGAGCCACAGGATCTGGGTCTCGGATACCGGCAACTCCTAATGCTTGCGAAACTGCCTGCTGGATTCGGCACGATCCGAGTTACAATTGCTGGGTGGGGCTAAAGAGGGTCAAAGCATGAAACCGATGGTCTGCTCCAGATGCGGCACGGCTGGAAGCCCGAAGACGGCGTTTTCCACCCCGGCAGGCCGTACGGCGGGCCGTGGGGACACGGCAGATATTGCGATATTCGGACCGAACACTCGAATGGTTCTTGAACCAGCAGGCAAAAGCGCGTCTATATTGACTGTCCTGGGTTCAAAAGAGATGGAAATCCTGAGCACAAGGCCAGCTTGGGAAGACTCTCGCCAGTTTCGCCGAACAGGAGATGAACATGTTCTGCGCTGCGTGCGGCCAGCAGGTGCCACAGGGATCGAGATTCTGTAGCCGGTGCGGAGCGGGAGTGGCAACTCCGCCCACCACGGCTGTCCGTATGCCTGCAGTTCCTCCCCGCCATAGTGCCAAGTTGATCCGCACCTTCTTCCTCGCGATAGCAACCCTGACATTAGTCGGCCTGGTCTTCATTTCTCTCAACAGAGGTGCGAAAAAGCAACTCGCGACGCCAGAACAGAAGAAGCAGCAAGCGGCGACGCCACAACAGAAGAACCAGACCAGCTTCAGCCGGCCTACAGTGCCGCCACCGCATTTTCGAGTCTACCGTTCCAAGCTCGACGAGTTCACTTCAGTCGTTGTCCCGCCTGATACAACCGATGAGCAACTCAGGAGCCTGCTTTGGCTGTTCCGTGAAAAGGTCAGATCGCATCAGTTCAAAGATATCGGCATTACCCAACCGACTTCCACACATTGGGGGAACAAGGGATACATGAGCGGCGGGATACTCGTCTATCGTGGCGGGAAGTGCGCGAACGAGGATTTCACAGATTCTCCAGTTCCAGGGCCCTGTGGTACGGGTGACCATGATGCTGCTTATTATCAGTGGGGGTTACTGGTGGATGGGGTTTTCGACTGGAATGCGGACTGTGGTAGCATCACCTCAGCACACGGGAAGACAATCATAATCTTCGATTACAGGGACCACTGGCAACCACAGCCAAGGGCAGAGGGAGACAAGAATCAGCCGCCGGCAGAGCAGCCAGGCAAGCCTCCCAGAGACCTTCTTGGCTGGGAGAACACACGATGGGGAATGACGGAGAAGGAAGTGCGAGCGGCCTTGACCATTCCCTTCAGCACGCCCCGTTCGGAGGCAGAACAGCCGAGCGATGAGAAGTGGTACATGCCGTTCTTGATCCGCGACTTCGGAATTCAACGGTCTCTTTTTGAGGTTCGGTTCTTGTTTGATAGGCAATCGAAGAAGCTCGACGTAGTCATTGTCGAGCTTAGAGGGGACGTGTATCGGCTATCCGATGTCCGGTACCAAACGCGGATGTTTGACTGGATGATAGCTCTTGCGACCGAAAGGTACGGGAAAGCTTCCTCTGTTAGGGACTGGTCAGAGACAGGTGTTTACAACAAGGAGGTGGTCTGGAAGTTTCCGAGCACAGTCCTGGCCATACACCGTTTTGGTGAAGGCAACTTCGCGAAGCTGGTATTCGTGTATTGATCTCCAGAGGCTGACCGATACTCAGAGAGGTAGATCGACACCGACTGGTGAGGCTGTGAAGCGACGTGCGCATAGCTCTTACGGCGATTCGACCAAGTGTGCGCATTGACGCCAGGGAGCAGTGTACTTCTGCCGGAAATGCGCGAGGGCGGCGATTGAGCGGCTCCGCAGGCAGGACAATGCTTTCCTGACCGTTCAGAAGTGACCACGCGGCCACCGCCGAGCGCGGGTCCTATAGGTTGCCTCAGCAACTGGGGCCATGGCTTAAAACCCTCCCGCGCGACCGTCAATTGACGAACGTTTGAGGAATTTCACGGTCTGTGAACGATCGGTTGACGTTCCTTTCACGAATCGAACGTTTCTCACTCGCATTGCCGCCCAGCTGAGGGCATTTGGCTACACGGAAGATAGCTGAGGGCGCGATTCAGACAGTGGGCATGGGAGGCCGCCAAAACCGGGCAGACGGAGGTTTGTCCGGGGGGCAAACCGGGGACAGACAGCGAATTGCAGAGGCAGCAATCGGTGTCAGTCTTCGCTTTGCACGTTGCCGTTTCAGTGTCTGAATCGCGGATAGCTGAGGGCGCGTCCGCCTACAGCCCTCGGTAGGCGGTCCCTCTCGGGCGCACGCGCTCGACGATCACCCGCCGCTGGTGTTCCGAGACGCGGTAGACGATACGGTACTGTTCCCGGTAAAACCTGATCCGGTACAAGTTCGTCTGGCCCTCCAAGGGGATCGAGCCGATTGGTCCAGTTCGCTCTGGGCCGAGGGAAGTCTGCTAACCTTCCACTCGGTATCCATAGCGCTTCAGGACTCTTTCCAACGGGATGGGTTTCTCGGAGCGCTCCCGCCGCAGACTGATGATGGCATCCGCATCGTCTTCGGTCACCCAATCGGGACCAGACAGCAGCGCGCGCTCCTGGGCTGTCAGGTTGGTCTGGTCGGCGGGGATCCCCTCACGCGCCGGGCGGGCGTGCCGTACCGCCAGCTCGGGGTTCCGCCGCCTTCGGGGTCTTGCTTTCGACTCGGCTTTGCGGGCCGTCTTGCATCCAGTCTGCTCCTTAAGTATATGGGTAGCGCTGCGGATGGTCAAACTGGACTGCGATTCAGACAGTGGGCATGGGAGGCCGCCAAAACCGGGCAGACGGAGGTTTGTCCGGGGGGCAAACCGGGGACAGACAGCCAATTGCAAAGGCGGCAATTGGTGTCAGTCCCCGGTTTGCACGTTGCCGTTTCAGTGTCTGAATCGCAGATACCGTTCGGTGGTGGTGATGGAGGGGTGGCCCAAGCTCAAGAGGAGGGCTACCGCCATCTAGCGCCCAACAGTGCCCAACACCACGCAAGAACGCCCTTACACTGCAACGAATTCTCAACAACTTACGCGGTCTGGTATGATCTACACATCATGACGCAACAAGACAATCGCAGATCATTCGTGAAAAAAGTGGCCGGCGCAGGGGCGTTCCTGGCGCAGGGAGCCAACGAGAAAGTGGTGCTGGCGCTGATCGGGGGCCGCAACCAGGGCCGCGGCGATGCGCTCAGCGCCGTCAAGCAAGGCGCGGAATTCAAGACCGTGTGCGACATTGATGACGAGATCATCCGCAAGGTCAGCGCGGACCTCGCCAAGGCCCAAGGCAAGCAGCCCGGATCGGCCAAGGATTTCCGCAGGGTGCTGGACGACAAGGACATCGACGGCGTGCTCATCGCCACGCCGGACCACTGGCACGCCATCATAACGATGTTGGCCTGCCAGGCGGGCAAGGACGTGTACATCGAAAAGCCGCTGTCGCAGACCATTCACGAAGGGCACCTGATGCGGGATGCGGCGCGGAAATACAACCGGGTGGTGCAGGTGGGGACGCAGCGGCGCAGCGGCGAGCACTTCAAGAGCGCGGTCGAATACGTGGCCTCCGGGAAGCTGGGCAAGGTCTGCCTGGTGCGGGCCTGGATGTGCCAGGTGCGCGGCAGCATCGGGAACCCGCCGGACGGCCCTGTGCCCGAGGGCGTAGACTACGACATGTGGCTCGGGCCGGCGCCCAAGCGGCCGTTCAACAAGAACCGGTTTCACTACAACTGGCGGTTCTTCTGGGACTACGGCAACACCGAGTTGGGCAACCAGGGCGTCCACATGCTGGACGTGGCGATGTGGGGCATCGAAGCCATGCGGGGGTTGGAGAACTGTCTTCCCAAGCATGTCTCGGGGAGCTCCGGGATCTACTGGCTCAACGACGCCAAGGAAGTGCCGGACACGCAGGTGATGACCTATGACTACGGCGACCTGGCGCTGGTCTGGGAGTTGCACAGCTTTCAGAACGCGCGCTCGATCGAGGGGACCGAGGCCGGCACCGCATTCTATGGCACCGAGGGAACGCTGGTGGAAGACGGCAGGGGTTGGAAGGTGTACTTCAAGAAGGGTGAACTGGGGCCCAGCGCCAGGGGGTCGGACGGCTCGCACACCGGGAACTTCATCGAGTGCATGAAGAGCCGCAAGCGGCCCAACGCGGACATCGAGCTGGGCCGGCTGAGCACCACCATCTGCCACCTGGGGAACATCTGTTGCCGGCTGGGCCGGGACGTGCGCTTCGATCCCAAAACCGAGACCTTCGGGGATGACAAACAGGCGAACGCCATGCTGACCAAAGAGTACCGGGCGCCCTACACGCTGCCGAAGGTGTGAGTGTGCGACCGCCTCGCGTGCACCTTACCTACGATCTCGAGTCCCCGGAGGGGACCGAAGCCCGCGAACTTCCTTTCGTGATCGGCGTGTTGGCCGGCCTTTCCGGACAACCGCAAGAATCGCTGCCCCCGCTCCGGTGGCGCAGGTTCATCGAAATAGACCGCGACAATTTCGACCAGGTGCTGGCGGCCATGGCGCCGCGCTTGGTCGTCGAGCCGGGTGTCGAGCTGCGCTTCCGGGCGTTGGCCGATTTCGCGCCCGAGGGTATCGTCAGCCAGACTGCACCACTGAACGTGTCGCTGGATGCGATTCTGCACGCGCCGGAATTCCAGAGACTCGAGGCCACCTGGCGTGGCCTGCACTATCTGGTCTGGGAGACAGAGACCTCCGAGAGACTTCGGATCCGCGTGCTGAACGCCAGCCAAGCGGAGTTGCGCGACGACTTCGAGGAAGCGGTTGCAGTCGAGCAGAGCGCCCTTTACCGGATGGCGTACGAGGAAGTCTACGGCATGGCCGGTGCTGAGCCATTCGGGGTGTTGATCGGGGATTACGAGTTCGGGCACGAGCCGGAAGACGTGGACCTGCTGGAGAACATCTCGAAGGTCGCAGCCGCCGCCCATGCCCCCCTCATCGCAGCAGCGGGCCCGCAGATGTTCGGTTGGAAAACGTTCGCCGAGCTGGCGGAGGCCGGGGCCTTGGGGAGGATCTTCGAGGGCGAGGCCTACAGCCGCTGGCGCGCGTTCCGGTCTGCCGACACCGCCACGTACGTTTGCCTGGTTTTGCCGCGCATCCTGCTCCGCCTGCCCTACGGAGCGGAGACCATGCCGGTAGTCGGTTTCCGCTACGAGGAGGACGTCAGCGCGCCCGGCCACAGCCAGTTGCTGTGGGGAAACGCGGCCTACGCACTGGCGGTGAGGCTTGCTGAGGCCTTTCGCGTGTACGGGTGGTGTGCGGCGATCCAGGGCGTGGAAGGCGGCGGGCTGGTCACAAACCTGCCCGGTTTCATGGGATGCCCAACCGAAGCGCCCATTCCCGAACGTTGCGAGGCTGAGTTGAACCGGCTGGGTTTCATCAGTCTGTGTCACTGGGTGGGAACCGACCTGGCCTGCTTCTTCAGCACAGCCTCATGCCTCGAGCCGCGCCAATACCAGAGCGACACCGTGACGGCCGCCACCATCCTGTCCGGGCGGCTGCCATACATCCTGGCGGTCTCGCGCTTTGCCCACTACCTGAAGGCGATGATGCGCGACAAGCTCGGTTCGTTTGTGGGCCGCGAGGACCGCGAGCGGTTCCTGAATGACTGGATCAACCGATACGTGATGTTGGATGAGGACGCCAGCCAGGAAGCCAAGGCGCTGTACCCGCTGGCAGAGGCGCGCGTCGAGGTGGCTGAAGATCCCGACAAACCCGGGCGCTACCTGGCCGTAGCCTTCTTGAGGCCGCACTTCCAGTTGCAGGACCCGGGCGTGGCGGTGCGCGTGGTGGTCGAGTTGCCGGCGCCCGCCGACAGGCTGTTCAGTTGAGCCCGGACCACTCGCTCACGCTCGTGGCTCGGCCTGGCTTCTTCCCTGCTCCCAGTGTGTTACCGAGCCGCGACCGTCAGGGAGCGGTCGGCGCGCCCCAAACTGAACAGTCTTGGGCTTACACCACCAGCTTCCAGGGCTTGCGGTATTCGCGGTGCAGGTACTTCCGGGCGTCCCTCTGGAGGACGGTTTGCGCCGTGTCGTCCCAATCCAGGCGCAGCTTGCTTCGATAGGAGACGTTGCCCATGATGCAGGCGGCTGAGGAGCGGTAGCAGTTCTCGATATCGCTCGCGGGCTTCTGGCGGGTCTTGACGCACTCCAGAAAGTTGGCCCAGTGGCGCAGATGCGGGTCGGCAGTGCGCTTCATCTGGCTGGGTTCGAGATCGGAGCCGCGCTCCGGAAAGACCTGGTACAGGCTGCGGTCCACGAACAGGGTCCCCTTGGCGCCATAGAAGACCGTCCCGTAACCGTGGTTGAAGAACGATTGGGCGTTGCCGGAGCGGTACTCGTAGGTGGCGATGAATCCCGGATACTCGTAGGTGACCTGCAAGGTGTCCGGGGTCTCGGTGTTGTCCTTGAGCCAGAGCCTGCCGCCCAGCGCGGTGATGGCCTTAGGCATAGCCTCGTCGAAAGCCATCTGGACGATGTCAAGTACGTGTACGCCCCAGTCGGTCATCATGCCCCCGGCGTAGTCCCAGAAATAGCGGAAGTACGGGAACTTCTTGGGGTAGACGCCCCAGCGGTTCTGGTTGAAGGGGCGCTTGGGCGCGGGGCCCAGCCAGAGATCCCAATCCAGACCGGGAGGCGGTTCGGAGTCCGGTGGGTTGCCGACTCCCTCCGGCGGTGAGTTGCCGTAGTTCCAGGTGCGGCAGAAGGTGATCTTGCCGAGTTGCCCGCTGCGCACGATCTCGCAGGCTTTCTGGAAATGCTCGCCGGAACGCTGCCAAGTCCCGGCCTGCACCACGCGCTTGTACTTGCGCGCGGCCTCGACCATCTTCTGGCCCTCCTCGACAGCCACGCAGATCGGCTTTTCGACGTAGACATCCTTGCCGTTCTTGCAGGCCTCGACGGCCATGTAGGCGTGCCAGTGATCGGGCGTCGAGATGCAGACCAGGTCGATGGATTTGTCTGCGAGGATCTCGCGAAAATCTT
>Ga0315282_10017914_pt1 | contig 10181 bp, 19 predicted proteins | sample YL17G07_20_MG_FD_203693 | JGI IMG/M metagenome (GOLD analysis project Ga0315282, IMG submission 203693) | Sediment microbial communities from Yellowstone Lake, YNP, Wyoming, USA - YL17G07_20 | ecosystem: Environmental > Aquatic > Freshwater > Lake > Sediment | place: USA: Wyoming | collected... | reverse complement strand
AGCTAATTTTACCACTATCTTTTAGTTATCCACCACACTATTTAGCATACAGCCGTAAAAGCTTGACATTATTTCAGAATTCAGTTAATATTATTTTATATTTAAAGTTTGAATTTTCGCAGATTTTTAAAAGAACAATTCTAATTTATAGAAATATAGAGAAAGCTTCTTTTTATAAGAAAAACCTCTGTATTTCTAAGAATTAGCTAAGGAGAAAATAATTAATCACTAAAAATTAAAAATCCAGAAAAGCTATAAGTTTTCGCTAGGTTTAGAGTTTATTTAAAACAAATCTGGATTTGGGTGAGGCCAGATTTTTTATTTTCAGAAAATTATTAAAGAATTATGAAATTTATTTTAGGTAAAAAATTAACAATGACCCAGAAGTTTAAAGCCGATGGTCAAGTAGTGCCAGTGACAGTTATCCAAGCCGGTCCTTGTTTTATTACCCAAGTAAAAAACGAAGCTAAAGATGGCTATAAGGCAATTCAGGTTGGTTATGGTGAGAAGAAAAAATTAAATAAGCCACTCTCTGGGCATTTAAAAAATAATTTAAAAGCAAGATATTTAAAAGAATTAAGAGTAGAAGATAAAGCTGAATATCAAAAAGGCCAAAAAATTAGCGTGGCAATTTTTCAAAAAGGAGAGAAGGTAAAAGTTACTGGTTTAACCAAAGGCCGTGGCTTTCAGGGTGTAGTTAAAAGACATGGTTTTTCAGGCGCTCCCAAATCTCATGGCACCAAAGATCAATTAAGGCATTCTGGTTCAGTCGGCGCCAAAGGCGTGGCCCATACTTTCAAGGGCACAAGAATGGGCGGCCGCATGGGCAATAGTCAAGTTTCTATTAAAAATTTAGAAATTATTGAGATAGAGCCAGAAAAAAATTTATTGTATATCAAGGGAGCTATTCCAGGCAGCCGCAATAATTTAGTCGAAATTTATGCGCCCGGAGAGATGAAATTAGAACAAGTTGCCGCCACTCAAGGTAATGAAGGTGAAGAGAAGAAAGAAGCAGCAAAAACAGTTGCCAAAGAAACAAAAGCATAAATAAATTCAATTATTATGATAAAAGTTAAAGTTTACAATTTAGCAGGCAAAGAAGTTGAGGAAATGAAATTAGATCCCCAGGTTTTTGCTGTAGAAATTAATCCAGCCTTAGTGCATCAGGTTGTAGAAGCCCAGCAAGCTAATGCCCGGTTTAAATTAGCTCATACTAAAACCAAGGCTGAAGTCAGAGGCGGCGGCAGAAAACCTTGGCAGCAAAAAGGCACAGGCCGAGCCAGAGCTGGCTCTATTCGTTCGCCCCTTTGGATTGGCGGCGGCATAACTTTTGGGCCGCGCAAAGAGCGTAACTTTGGCAAAAAGATAAATAAAAAAATGAAACAGAAAGCTCTTTTTATGACTTTGTCAGATAAAGTCAAGGAAAATGCCTTGGTGGTTTTAGAAAAAATAGAATTAGCCAAGATTAAGACCAAAGATTTAATGAAAATTTTACAAAAATTACCAATAAAAAAATCTGCTTCAATTTTAATTATTTTAGATAAAAAAAATTTAATTATTACTAAATCAGCCCAGAATGTAAAGAAATTAAAAGTGATTTTAGCTGATAGTTTAAATGTTTTAGATATTTTAAAACACAATTATTTATTGATTGATAAGGCAGGCATTAAGAAAGTTATGGAAACTTATAAAAAATAAACCATATGGGATTTTTTGATAAATTTAAAAAAAAGTTAAGCGTTAAACCCAAGGCAATTAAAAAGCAGGAAAAGGTAGAACTAAAAAAGGCAGAGAAAAAAGAAGTGAAGCCAAAATATGCTACCTTAAAACCAAAAGCTGAAGCTGGGACAACTGCGCCGAAAGCAATTAAAGGAAAGCCAGGCAAAAAAACAGAGACAAAAGAGGCCTATAGAATTTTAATTAAACCTTTGGTAACTGAAAAAGCCACAAATTTGGTGGCCAATAATCAGTATTCTTTTATGGTGGCTAAGTCAGCTAATAAAATTGAAATTCAAAAGGCCATAAAAGGTCTTTATGGTTTTGAACCCGTGGCAATAAATATTATTAATATGAGAGGCAAGCAAGTGAGAACAGGCAGAGTTTCTGGCAAAAAGAAAAACTGGAAAAAAGCAATTGTCACTTTAAAGCCAGGCGAAAAGATTGAAATTTATGAAGGAGTTTAAATATAAAATTCAAAAGACAAATAACAAATAACAAAAACAAGGTAATTTATATGGCAATTAAGCAATACAAACCAAATAGAAGCGGCAGGCGAGAAGCGAGTGTTGATGACTTTGCTGATCTTAGTGGTGTCCAGCCAGAAAAAAAATTGCTTAAAATTAAAAAAAGAACCGGAGGCAGGAATGTAACTGGCAAGATTACAGTCAGGCATAGAGGCGGTGGAGCCAAAAAGTTTATTAGAGTTATTGATTTCAAAAGAGATAAATTTGACATGCCAGCCGTGGTGAAAACCATTGAATATGATCCCAATCGCAATGCGCGCATAGCTTTAGTTTTATATCAGGATGGTGAAAAACGATATATTGTTGCTCCTACTGAATTGAAAGTTGGTGATCAGATAATTTCTTCAAAAGGCAAACAAGCCAAAGTTAATCCAGGCAATGCTTTGACCTTAGAAAATATTCCAGTTGGCTCTTTTATTTATAATATTGAATTAACGCCAGGCAAAGGCGGACAAATTGTGAGAAGTGCGGGCGCCAGCGCCCAATTAATGGCAGTTGAAGGAGATTACGCTACTCTTAAATTGCCATCAGGCGAAATCAGAAAAATTTTAAAAACTTGCCTGGCGACTTTGGGCTTAGCTAGTAATCCAGAACATATGACAATCCGCTGGGGCAAAGCTGGCCGGAAAAGACATTTGGGAATTAGGCCGACTGTGAGAGGCAAAGTCCAAAATCCAGTTGATCACCCTCATGGCGGCGGTGAAGGCAAGCAGCCCATTGGCTTAAAATATCCCAAAACTCCTTGGGGCAAACATGCTTTGGGAGTTAAGACCCGTAAGCCCAAAAAATATTCAGATCAATTCATCTTACAGCGCAGGAAAAAGAAAAATATTTAAGAGAGTTTAAATAACAATAAATTTATGTCTAGAAGTTTAAAAAAAGGGCCATATATTAATGAGAAATTAGTAAAGAAAATTTTTTTGCTTAAACCTGGCGATAAAACAGTGATCAAAACCTGGGATCGTGCTTGTACGATTACGCCAGAAATGGTTGGCTTTAAAATTGGCGTTCATAATGGCAAAGAACATATTGAAGTTAATATCATTGAAAATATGGTAGGCCATAAACTTGGTGAATTTGCTCCAACCAGAAAATTTTTTAGGCATGGCGGTAAAATGGCCAAAGAAGAGCAGAAAGAAGAAGCTGCCAAGGTTTAATTAAAAAAGTAATTATTTAAATATGCAAGTAAAAGCCAAATTAAGATATTTAAGAATGTCGCCTAAGAAAGTAAGGTTGATAGCTAATTTAATTAAAGTTTTAAAGCTTTTAAATTCAGCAGTGGCTAATGCTGAACATAGTTACAATTTAAAAAAAGAAAATTTATTTATAAAAGAAATTAAAGTTGATATGGCTGGTGCCTTAAAAAGATGGCAGCCCAAAGCTCATGGCCGTGCCACTCTGCTTTTGAAAAAGATAAGCCACATCTCCTTGATTTTGGAAGAAATTGTGCCGAGTAAGGTTAAAGCAGCTAAGGTCAAAAAGGCGAAAAAGGAAGAAATTAAGCCAATTAAACTTTCTTCACTTAAAGAGGTCAAGGAAAGAATGAAAGCAGAAAAGATTCCTTTAAAATCTGAAGCAAAACCAGTGGGACATGAAAAAGAAATTAACAAAGAAATTCATGATGTGAGAGAAGAAGGCAAGCATCGCCATAAGCAGAATGAAGAAAAAAGGCAGATGAAAGGCAAGAGAGGGTTTATTAAAAAACTTTTTAGCCGTAAGGCTGGTTAATTAGAGCTGAATAAACTAATAAAAATTTATGGGTCAAAAAGTAAATCCAAAAGCATTCAGAATAGGAGTGATAAAAACCTGGGATTCTAAGTGGTTTGCCAAGCATAATTTTAGTTTGCTTTTAAGACAAGATGTGGTGATCAGAAAATTCTTAAAAGGCCGCTTGAAAGACGCAGGCGTGGCGAAAATTGAAATTGAAAGATCAGCAGAAAATATAAATATTATTATTTATGCTGTCAGGCCAGGCGTGATTATTGGCCGTTCCGGAGTAGGAATTGAAGATCTAAAAACTGAACTGAAGAAAAAAATTTTTAATAAAGAAGAAACTAAAGTGCCGGGCAAGCTTAGTTTAAATATTAATATCATGGAGATTGATAAGCCTAATTTAAATGCCCAGATTGTGATGGATAATATGATTGCCGATTTAGAAAAAAGAATTCCTTTTAGAAGGGTGATGAAGCAAGCAATCAGTCGAGTGATGAGAGCAGGCGCTAAGGGAGTCAAAGTAATGGTTTCTGGCCGTTTAAATGGCGCTGAAATTGCCAGAAGAGAAATGTTGGCAGAGGGCATGCTGCCTTTGCATAAATTGCGAGCAGATATTGATTATGCGCGCGGCGCGGCCCAGACCATTTATGGCAAAATTGGGGTTAAAGTTTGGATTTACAAAGGTGAAGTTTTTGAAAAAGATATAAATAAGATTAATAAGAAATAATTTTTATCCCGCACCAGACCAGCGGTGCGGGTCGGTGCGGGATTTCGCTTGCACCGTAACAAAGCGAGGCTGCCGCCTCCTATCAGCGGAGCTTCATAAGATTTTAGAAATAATATGTTAATGCCCAAAAAAGTTAAACATCGCAAATGGCATAAAGGCCGCAAAAAAGGCAAGGGTATTGCTTCCAGACGGACCGAGCTTTGTTTTGGAGCCTATGGCTTAAAAGCAATCGGTCATGCCTGGGTGACTGCCCGTCAGATTGAAGCAGCGCGCCGCGCTTTAACCCATTACCTCAAAAGAGGCGGTCGAGTTTGGATTAGAATTTTTCCTGATAAGCCTGTAACTAAAAAAGGCGCAGAAGTGCCAATGGGCGGGGGCAAAGGTTCACCTGACCATTTTGTGGCCATAGTTAAACCTGGCACTGTCTTATTTGAAATGGAAGGCGTGAGTTTGGATAAAGCCCAAGATGCCATGCGTTTAGCCAGTTATAAATTACCAGTCAAGACCAAATTTTTAAGCAGATAATATTTTTTTATATTTATGCAAAGCAAAGAAGAATTGAAGGATTTAAAAATGAAATCAGAAGCCGAGTTAAATAAGCTTTTAGTTTCAGGTCGCGAAAAATTGCGGGATTTAAGATTTAAAGTTTCACAAAATCAGCTAAAAAATATTAGAGAAGTCAGGACACTTAAAAAACGAATTGCCAGAATTTCTACTTTATTAAATCAAAAAAGAAAATCAGTAAAATAAATTTTATAAATATATAAACAGATATGAAAAATAGCAATAAATTAAAAGCCAAAAGAAGATTTAAAGGCCAAGTAGCAAGCGCTAAAATGGCTAAAACTATTGTAGTAGAAATAACTACTAGCAAAATGCACCCCAAATACAAAAAGCAGTACAAGGTTAGTAAAAGATATAAAGTTCATGATGAAAAAAATGCAGCTAAGGTTGGTCAAACGGTTATTTTTCAGGAGTGCCGGCCTTTAAGCAAAGAAAAAAAATGGCGTTTAATTAAAGTTATTAAATAATTTGAGTTTATGGTTTTACATCGTTCAATTTTAAAATTAGCAGATAATACTGGTGCCAAAAAATTAATGGTAATTAGAGTTTTAGGTGGCTATAAAAAACGTTATGCGCGACTAGGCGAGGTGGTAACCTGTACAGTCAAAGAAGCAATCCCTCATGCTTTAGTTAAAAAAGGCGATATTGTTCATGCTGTTTTGGTTAGGACGAGAAAGGATACAAGGCGCAAGGACGGTTCTTATATCAGATTTGATGATAATGCAGCAGTGATTATTGATCCTAAAACAAAGGAGCCAAAAGGCAGTCGTATTTTGGGTCCGGTGGCACGAGAATTACGCGCTGGCGGTTTTAATAAAATCATTTCCTTAGCGCCAGAAGTTTTATAATTTTATTTAAAGCAGCAGATAACTAGCAGATAACTATATGAAATATAAAAATAGCTCCGTCTTTGGCGGAAAAATAAAATCAGGTGATAGAGTTAAGGTTATTGCAGGCAAAGATAAAGGCAAGAAAGGCAAGGTTTTGCAAGTTTTTTCCAAGCAAAACAGAGTTTCAGTTGAAGGTATAAATTTAGCGATTAAGCATTTAAGACCCAAAAGACAAGGAGAAAAAGGCCAAAAAATTGAATTTCCCGCAGCCATGAATGCTTCTAATTTAATGCTGCTTTGCCCCAAATGCAATCGGCCAACGAGGGTTAGATATAAAATTTTAAATAAACTCGCGGGTAAAATAAATAAAAAGGTCAGAATCTGCAGTAAATGCAAAGAATTAATTGATTAAGTTTTTAAATATGAATTTGAAAGAAATTTATCAAAAGAAAGCTGTCCCCGAATTAAAAAAGCAATTTGGTTATAAAAATGATTTGCAAGTGCCAAAATTAGAAAAGGCTGTTTTGAACGTGGGTTTGGGTAAGGGTATAAAAGACGCTAGTTTTATAGAAAATGCTGAAAGCACCTTATTGAGAATTACTGGCCAAAAGCCTTTAAAAACCAAAGCCAAGAAAGCAATTTCCAATTTTAAAATTAGGCAAGGCATGGTTATTGGTTTGAAAGTTACCTTGCGAGGACAACGCATGTGGGATTTTGTGGAAAAACTTATCAGAGTCACTTTGCCCCGGGTCAGAGATTTTAGGGGTCTGGATCTAAAAGCTTTGGATAAGAAAGGCAATTTAAATATTGGGATTAAAGAACATTTGGCTTTCCCAGAAATTAAAGTTGATGAAATTGAGAAATTGCATGGCTTAGAAATTGCTATTGTGACTACAGCAAAAACCAAAGAAGAGGGCGCAGCCTTATTTGTAGCTTTAGGATTCCCATTTAAAGAAGCAATAAAATAAGATTATTAATAATACTTTTATGTCAACAACAGCCCAAATGGTAAGATCAAAGAAAAAACCCAAATATACGACTAGAATTGTTAGAAGGTGTTGGCGTTGCGGCCGGGCTCATGGCTATATGCGAGATTTTGCTTTGTGCCGAATTTGTTTTAGGGAATTGGCAGCTAAAGGTGAAATTCCGGGGATTAAAAAAAGCAGCTGGTAATTAATTAATTTTTAATTTCCAATTTACAATTTTCAATTATTATAAAAAATTATGATTACAGATCCAATTGCAGACATGTTAAGCAGAATAAGAAATGCGCAAGCAGTGAAAAAAAGTGAAGTTTCACTCCCTTTTTCTCGGCTTAAGTTTGAATTGGCTAAAATTTTAAAGCATGAAAATTATCTTGAATCAGTAGAAAAACAAGAAGAAGCAAAATTCCCCCAGCTGAAAATAGTTTTAAAATACGATGAAAACAAGCAGCCAGCGATTACAAATATTAAACGAGTGAGTAAGCCAGGTAAAAGAATTTATGTCAGCAAAAATAATATTCCCATTGTTTTAAATAATTTAGGCATATTAATTATTTCCACTTCTAGCGGTTTAATGACGAGTAAGGAAGCCAAAAGAAAAGGTGTGGGAGGGGAAATTTTATGCGAAGTTTGGTAGAATAATATCCATATGTCCAGAATTGGCAAAAAACCAATAAATCTGCCCCAAGGAATTACTGCTAAAGTTGAAGGCCAGGAAGTAGTGATTAAAGGGCCTAAAGGTGAATTAAAACAAAAAATTCATCCCTTGGTTAAGATTGCAATCAAAGACCAGCAAATTTTACTGACAGTTTTTAATGCTGAGGATAAAGCGCAAAAAGCGCTTTGGGGCTTGTTTGGCAGCTTAATTAAAAATATGATTTTAGGCGTTAAAGAAGGATTTGAGAAAAAGCTGGAAGTTAATGGCGTTGGTTTTAAAGTCAATTTGCAAGGCAATAAATTAATTTTAAATCTTGGGTTTTCCCACCCAGTTGAATTTGTTTTGCCCCAAGGGATTTCAGCCGCAGTTGATAAAAATATTATTACTTTAACTGGAATGGATAAAAAACAAGTTGGTGAAGTAGCAGCTTCAATTAGAAAAATCAAAAAACCAGAGCCATATAAAGGCAAGGGTATTAAATATACAGAAGAAGTGATTAAAAAGAAAGTTGGCAAGGCAGCAGCTAAAGCAGCTGTTTAAAAATCATTTAGTTAATATAATATATGAAATCTAAAGCAAAAATTAAAAATCAATTGAAAGAAAGAAGACGGGCAAGAATCAGAGCCAAAATTATTGGCACAAAAGCTAAACCCAGATTGAATGTTTTTAGAAGCTTAAAACATTTACATGTGCAAATAATTGATGATTTGGCTGGCAAGACCTTAGTTTTTGCTAGTGATTTGGAATTAAAAAATAAAAAAGGCACGAAGCTAGAAAAAGCAAAAGCCGTGGGTGAATTAATTGCCCAAAAGGCCAAAGAGAAAAAGATTAAAAAAGTGGTTTTTGACCGAGCCGGCTATAAATACCATGGCCGGATTAAAGCCGTGGCCGAAGGTGCCAGAGCCGGCGGTTTAGAATTTTAACTTAATAAGTATTGATTTATGGCTAGAAAAAATAGCAGAAGAGAAAAAGAAATAACAAAAAAAGAAGAAGAATTTGAACAGCGAGTGGTTGATTTAGCAAGAGTAACTCGGGTTATGGCTGGCGGAAAAAGAATGAAATTCCGGGCCTGTTTAGCCATTGGCGATAAAAAGGGCCGAGTTGGTTTTGGCGTGGCTAAAGGAGCTGATGTAACCATGGCGATTACTAAGGCCTTTAATAAAGCCAAGAAAAATTTAACTAAAGTGCCAATTTTTAATGAAACAATTCCTCACCAAGTCAGTGTTAAATTTAAATCAGCTAAGGTGCTTTTAAAGCCAGCTAAAAAGGGTACTGGTGTTAAAGCTGGTGGTGCAGTTAGAATTCTTTGTGAATTAGCTGGCATTGCCAATGTAACAGCTAAAATTTTAGGTTCCAATAATAAGATTAATAATGTTAAAGCAACTATCATTGCTTTTAAAAGTTTTAAGCCAATTAAGCAAGTAGAACAAAAAGATGAAAAAGTTAAAATGGAAATTAAAAAGAAAGAAGAGTCCAAAAAAATAAAAGTTGAGACACCTGATGAAGAGAAAAAAACTTTAAAAGATAAAATTAAAAGTTTAATTGCTAAAAAACCAGAAAATAAATAATTTATATGGCTCTAAATTTATACAATTTAAAACCAGCTTTTGGGGCGAAAAAGGCAAGAAAGCGTGTTGGCCGAGGCGATTCTTCTGGCCATGGCACTTATTCTACCCGAGGCGCCAAAGGCCAAAAAGCCAGAAGCGGCGGTAAAGGAGGTTTGAAATTAAAAGGTTTAAAGAGTAATATTCAAAGCATACCGAAATTAGGCGGCTTTAGAAGTTTAAAATCCAAATTAGCCGTGGTTAATCTTAAAGATTTAGAAAAAAAATTTGCAGACGATGAGATTATCACTCCAGCAAAACTGGTGGAAAAGGGTTTATTAAAGAGCACCAAAGCCGGCGTTAAAATTTTAGGCCTGGGTGCATTATCAAAAAAATTAATCCTTAAAGTTGATAAGATTTCCCAGTCAGCCAAAGAAGCAGTGGAAAAAGCTGGCGGCAAAGTTATTTTATTTTCTAAAAGTGAAGCTCAAGAAGCTGAAACAAAAAAGCAAAAATAAAATTTTATGCTAGAAAGAATTACCCAAATTTTTAAAATCAGAGATTTACGCAGAAGCATTTTTTATGTTTTGGGCTTATTGCTTGTTTTTAGAATTGCAGCTCATATTCCTATCCCTGGCGTTAATTTGGAAAATTTAAGAGAATTTTTTGCTTCCAATCAGATTTTTGGTTTGATTAATATTTTTTCTGGGGGCGGCATGAATAATTTTTCAGTAGTAGCCATGGGAGTTGGTCCTTACATTACAGCTTCAATCATTTTTCAGCTCTTGGTCATGATCATTCCCCGTTTGGAAGAAATTTCCAAAGAGCCAGGCGGCTATGAAAAAATTAATCAATGGACGCGCTGGATAACAGTGCCTCTGGCCGCTTTACAGGGTTATGGCATTATCATAACTTTACA
>Ga0315282_10017913_pt1 | contig 10181 bp, 5 predicted proteins | sample YL17G07_20_MG_FD_203693 | JGI IMG/M metagenome (GOLD analysis project Ga0315282, IMG submission 203693) | Sediment microbial communities from Yellowstone Lake, YNP, Wyoming, USA - YL17G07_20 | ecosystem: Environmental > Aquatic > Freshwater > Lake > Sediment | place: USA: Wyoming | collected... | reverse complement strand
CCTCCGCCGCTTTGCTTTTTTGGTCACTGGTCACTCCAGAGAAACGCAAAGCGGCGGAGGGCCACCGCACTCCAAAGGGTCGCTAAACACATACTCCCGATTTCGGGAGATGCACCCGAATGCCAAATTCGTTGAGTTTGCGCTTGCATGGGGCGAAGACTCTCGGTTAGAAACCCGGCCAGAAGGGGAGGGCCCAGTCCCTTGGGCCCCACGTCTGGTTGGGTAGTACACGGGCATCTGTAAGCGCTCCGGTTTGGCCGGGACCATTCGCGTGTGCCCCGCGGAAAGGACAAACTCATACCGGAATCGGGTTCCGAAGTCACACAGACAGACGTCGCTGTTCTCGTTGAGCCGCCCCCGGAGACGGCAAAGGAGTCGCTCCCGATGAACGCCCGAAGACGTGCCTCCCTCTGGGCGGGCCGTGGTCCTGCCTTACACCCGCCTCAAAGTTGCCAGCGGCGATGGCGGAGTTTGCCTTCGTTGCTCATTTTTCTTATGTCGGCGGCGCCGCTCCCCGCCCAGATGCCGCCCGCAACGACTCCCCCGCCCACGGTCATTCCTCCGTCACTCACACCCACCGGCACCGCGCCACCGGTCGTCGGCGCGGGAAGCGAGGCGGCGACCACGGCCGGCGTCCCCGCGCGGCGCCTGTCGCCCGAGGGCAAGCCGGTGTTCAACCTGCTGTTTCCGGCCAACGTGCCGGTCTCGATTGACCAGGTGTTGTTGATGCTGAAAAGCCAGTCGGGGGTGACGGTAACACCCATGGGATTGGCCAAGGGCCAGCAGATCCCCGGGCCGCTGCTCAAAGACGTGACGGTGGAAGAAGCGCTCCGGGCCATTTGCGCCCAGAGGGACTGGGTGTTTTGGAGGGATCGCGCCACCGGGAACTATTCCATCTCCGACCGCGCCTGGTATGAACAGAACATACTGAAAGGGACCGTGGTGCAGCGCGTCATCCGGACGGTGAACATTCCCGCCGCCGACGCCGCCAAAGCCGTCGAGCGAATGAAAAGCGCCGTCGGCGAGATTACCTTCGACGCCCGCACCAATCAGATTTTCGTCACCGACCTTCTGCCGGTCGTCGAGGCGATCGAGCGCACCATCCGGCTGCTCGATCAGCGGGTGTTCTTGCGCGTCTTCACGATCAAGCACGCCGATCCCAAACAGGTCATGGACGTTTTGCAGGATTACAAGTCGCCGCCCGGCCGGCTCGAGCTGATCGCCAAGATGCGCCAGATCATCGCCGAAGACACCTATGAGAACGTCCAGCGAATGGAGGTCATGGTGGACATCCTCGACCGCGGACCGGAGATGCGCGTCTACGACCTCAACAACCTGGACTTTGAGGGCAAGGCCATCCAGGATCTCCAGGATTATCTCGACAAGGATATCCTCACCGAAGGCGCCTACCTGAAGTTCGACCAACAGAACGCCGTGATGATCCTGAGAGATCTGCCCACCGTTCACGAGGAGGTGGCCAAGCTCCTCAAGTGGGTGGACAAGCCCGCCCGCCAGATTTACATCCAGGCCGAGATCGTCGAAACCAATTTCACCCACAGCTTCGATCTGGGCATAGATTGGACCTTCAGCGGCGAACACACCGATCTGCGGACGCAGACCGCTGCGACCGGCGGAACGGGCGGAGCCGGCGGCCCGGGCGGTACAAATATCGCGGCCTTCCAGCAGTCGGCTCAGTCTACCGGACAATTGGGCTTTCGCGAGCTGGCCGAACAGACCCTGGCCGCCGCGGCCACCGCGAAGCCGCAGGACACCGTCAACATCACGGCGGGGGGCGCCGGCCTGATGCTCGACGCGCTCACCAAGCACGCGCACGCCGTGTTCAAGGCCGTGATGGAAGACACCGAAACACGCATCCTGGCCCAGCCGCGCGTGCTGGTCAAAAACCGCCAGTCGGCCGACATCACCGACGGCGGCACGATCTCCTATCCCACCACGACCTATTATGGCGGCACCCCTTACGGCGGCCAACCCACAACCGGCGGCTACAATCCCTACATCCCCTCGGTCGGTTCCGGCGTGGTCCCCACCGGCGTCACGCTGACGGTGGATCCCAGCGTGATGAACAACGGACTGATCGAGCTTCGCGCGACGTTGACCAACGTTTCGGGCATCACCAAGTCCAGCAAGCTGGGCGGCCAGGACTACACGCTGGTGGACACGACCAACCAGACGCTCGACACCGTCTTGGTGATCCCCGACGGCCAGACGCGCATGATCGGCGGCATGATCCAGAATCGCGAGACCGAAACCGTCAACGGCATTCCCTACCTCAAGGACATCCCTTGGATTGGGCCGCTGGCTTTTGGAAGCTACAGCCGGAAGCCGGTCTCTCGGCGAACCCTGCTGATGTTCATCACGCCCACGATCGTCCAGGAACGAGCGCACAAATACGTTGCGCCGCCCGACGACAACGAAATGACTCCGCCGACGTTCTATGAGAAAGCCTCGGAGCAAGCCTCGTGGAGCGCCGCAGCGGTCAAGCGCGCCATGGAGCAAGCAATCAAAGAGACCGAGGCCAAATACCCCGGCTTCCCGATGCCCAGGCCCGCCGCCGAAGAGACGACCCGGACGGGGATGGTTCCGCTTCCGCCGCTGACCTTGCGGCACACGACCGAAACGGCGGAAACCCAGAAACCTTCGCCGGGCCGCTTGCCGGTCGAGGAGCAGCCCGCGACGAAACTCCCCAAGGGAGAGATTCCGCCCGAGCCGCTTCCCTCGACGCCGACTCTGCCGCGGATGGAACCTCGCATGACCGCGCCGCCGACTTCGCCGACGCTGGCGCCTTTGCTGCCGCCGATGCTGCCGCCTTTGCTGCCGCCGATGCCTCCCGGACCGGCAACACCGAGAGTTCCGGCGGCCACGACCACGCCAACCTCGCCGCCCGTCACCGCTGAGAAGCCCAGCGCGGCGGCCATGGCCACGCCAACCTCGCCGCCCGCCACCGCTGAGAAGCCCAGCGCGGCGGCCATGGCCACGCCAACCTCGCCGCCCGTCACCGCTGAGAAGCCCAGCGCGGCGGCAGTGACACCGCTCCCGTTGCCACCGGTTCCCAGGGCCACCGCCACTCCGGCCACCACCACGACGGCCAGAACCGGCAAGCCCGTGAAACCCCCCATCGCGGCGGCGCCAACGTCGCCGGTCGCCGCGCGCAAGACCCCCGTGCGGCCAAAGAGGACGCCAACCATCGAGGCCGGAAGGACACCCTTGGCGCCCACACCCACGCCTTTTCCCCCAGCGCCGCCGACGTCGCCCACGGCCGAGCGCAAACCGCCCAAAGCCGCTCTTCCCCCGGTGACCTTTCCGGCCACGGGAACCGCGCTCGTCCAGAGAAGCCCCGTCGAGGTTTTTGCCGGCAGCCGCCGCCCGAGCGATTTGCCCGAACCCGCGCCGGCGCGACCGTCGGGCCAGGCGACTATGGCGCAGCTCACCACGACGCCCCTGGAGGGTCCCGACGTTTCTTCCTATGAGCTCACGGTGATGGGACCGGGAGGGCGCGCCACGTCGGCCTCACCCGGCGGCCTGGGCGCGCCGCCTCCGGCCCTCGGAACGCTTGCGATTCCGCTGGAAACACTGGCGACCGCCGCGGGACCGCCTGCTCCACCGGCCCCACCGCCGGGGGCGGTCAGCCTGACCCGCCCCACCGGCACGGTGGTCTCCGGACAACCGCCCGCCGGGCTCGCTGCTCGCCCCGCTGCCCCCGCCGGCCCCGGCCGACCCGCGGGCAGCGCTACTCCCTATGGATCTCGCCCCGGGATCAATCCTCCCACCGGGCCTCCGGGCGCCACGCCAACCTATCCGCCCTACCGGCGCCCCACGCCTTATGGTCGAACCCCGCGCCCGCCGCGATAACGGCCTCTCATGACGCGACTTCACGCAATCCAGTATTGACATTACACCCCGCTCTGGTTAGCAGAAATGCGTTTTCCTGGTAGTGGTGCTTCAAGTCGTATTTGATGGAAAAACACCCCCTGTCCGTCAACCGTCAGAGAAAACGAGAGGATCGTACGATGAGAAGGCGACTGATTTCGGGTCTCGTGGTGGTCATTGTGCTGGCGGCAAGCCGTCCGGCGCCGTGCGCCGAGGAGTTCCGCCTGGAGGATCACGTCAAGGAATACACACTGCCGAACGGGATGAAATTCCTGCTGATGCGCCGGCCGGGGGTGCCGGTCTTCAGCGCGAATATTTCGTTTCGCGTCGGCGGCGTGGACGAAAAACCGGGCATCACCGGCCTGGCCCACCTTTATGAGCACATGGCCTTCAAAGGCACGCACACCATGGGCGTGACGGACTATCGCGCCGAACGTCCGCTTCTGCAGCAGATAGACAAGGCCGCCGTCGCGCTCTCGAACGAAATGGCCAAGGGCGAACTGGCCGACCAGAAGAAAGTCGCCGAGTTGCAAAAGCAGGTCAAGGAACTCGAAGACAAGGCGCGGCGGTTCGTCGTCAAGGATCAGCTGTGGGACTTGTATCTGCGCAATGGCGGGTCGGGCCTCAACGCCTCGACGGGCAAGGACGTGACGCGCTATTACCTGAGTCTCCCGTCCAACCGCCTCGAGCTGTGGGCCTGGCTCGAATCCGACCGCTTGCTCGACCCCGTCCTGCGCGAGTTTTATTCCGAGCGCGACGTGGTCTGCGAAGAACATCGGCTGGGGATTGAAACGCAGCCCACCGGCCGCCTCCGCCAGGACTTCATGGCCACGGCATTCATCGCTCATCCGGCGCGCTACTCGGTGGTCGGCTGGATGTCGGACCTTCAGACGGTCACGCGTCCGATGGCCGAGAAGTTCCGCGAGACATACTATGTCCCGGCCAACGCGGCCGTGGCCCTGGTGGGCGATCTGGACGTCGAGCGATGCAAGAAGATGGCCGATCGCTATTTCGGGCGACTTCCCGCGCGGCCCCTGCCGCCGCCCATCCACACGATCGAGCCTGAGCAGCGCGGCGAGCGGCGCGTCGTCGTCGAATGGGATGCCAAACCGAGCCTGGTCATCGGCTGGCACAAGTGTCATCCGCTGGACGCCGACGAGGCGGTCTTCGATGTGATTGACGCCGTTCTGTCGCGCGGCCGCACCGCGCGCTTCTATAAGGCCATCGTGCGCGACCGCCGACTGGCCACAGCCGTTCGTTCTTTTACCACACCCACCGATCGCTATCCCAACCTGTTCATGGTCTCGTCCCAACCGCTCTACCCCCACACGACGCGGGAGGTCGAACAGGCGATCTACGAGGTGATGGGCACGCTGATCTCCGATCCGCCCGGCGACGAAGAGCTCCAGAAGGTTCGCAACAATCTGCACGCCGATTTTCTGCGCGAACTGGAATGGAATAGCGGACTGGCCGCGACCCTGGCCATGTACCAGGTGGTCTATGGCGACTGGCGCCGCATTCAGACCCACCTGGCGAAAATTGACGCCGTGACGGCGCAGGACGTCCGGCGCGTCGCCGAAAAGTACTTTCTCGCGACCAATCGCACCGTCGGCGAAATTGTCCAGTCGGCAAAGTCTTCGGAGAAAGGAAAGTAACATGCGAACGAGCGCAAAAAGACTCTCTTCCCTCGCGATCCTCCTCGTGGCGGCTTTGGCGTGCTCGACCATTCCGCGCAGTCCGAGCCAGCTGAAGTACCCGCCGCTGAAATTCGAGCGGCCGCGCCCCGCGCGCCACGTGCTCAGCAACGGCATGGTCGTCTATCTGCTCGAGAACCACGAACTGCCGCTGATCTCCGCCGACTTCACCATCCGCACCGGCTCGCTCTATGAGCCCGAGGACAAAGCGGACCTGGCTCAGCTCACCGGCACCGTCATGGGAACCGGCGGCGCGGGCGATCGCACCGGCGACCAGATTGATGAACGGCTCGAGTTCCTCGCGGCTTCGATCCATACCGGCATCTCGCGCGAGGAAGGCAGCGCCGGGCTGTCGTGCCTGCGCAAGGACTTCGACGAGGTGCTGGGGATTCTCGCCGATGTCCTGAGGCGACCCCGTTTCGCCGAAGACAAGCTCGACCTTGCCAAGAAGCGCGTGATGGAGTTTATCCGCCGCCAGAACGACTCGCCCAATTCCATCGTGGGGCGCGAGTGGGAAAAGCTGATTTGCGGCTCGAGCCCCGCGTGGGCCCGCACGCCGACCCTCGAGAGCGTGAAAGGCATCACTCGCGACGAGCTTGTCCGCTTCCACGAGCAGTACTTTCATCCGAACAATATCATCGCGGGGTTTGCCGGTGATTTTGACAGCACCCGTTTGCTCAAGCGTCTCGAAGAACTCTTCGGCGATTGGCCCAAACGGGAAGTGACGTTTCCCAAGATTCCACCGCTGGCCGATCGCAACACACCGTCGGTCAATTACATCTACAAAGATCAGCCGCAGTCCTACATCGAGCTGGGACACCTCGGCATCCGCCGCCACAATCCCGACTACTACGCGGTGGCCGTCATGAACTACATCATGGGCACCGGCGGATTCACGTCGCGCCTGATGTCGGAGGTCAGGTCCAATCGCGGGCTCGCTTACAGTGTCAGGGGTTCGCTCACCGATGGCACCGACCGGGGACGCCTGCTGGCGTTGGTTCAGACCAAATCGCAAAGCACCCGCGAAGCGATTTCGGTCATGCTCAACATCATTGGCCGCATGGCCACCGATCCCCTTTCGGATGATGAGATGGAGAAGGCGAAATCCTCGATCAAGGACGGCTTTGTCTTTCGCTTTGAGAGGCCGGAGCAATGCGTCAGCGAACAGATTCAACTCGAATATTACGGCTACCCGGCCGACTATCTCGATACGTACATTGACAAAATCATGGCGGTGACCAAGGACGACGTTCATCGCGTGGCGAAAAAGTACATCTACCCCGATCAGATGGTTATTCTTGTGGTTGGCGACCAGGCGCGTTTCGAGAAGCCGCTCGACGATTTCGGCAAGGTGAACGAGATCCAGCTGCCGAAGTACGAGTGAAAAAGCCAAATTGTTGAACCACAGGTTCTCCAGATTTTCGTAACGGCTCAGGGCCATCGAGATTTCTATCCGCCGACACGCTTCGGCTCCCCTGACGGGGCGTTCTCACCCCGTAGCCTAGCCCCGGGTGGACGTTCGTAGGTATTGACAGAAGCCGCCCCACCATGCCATCTCTCGCCGGTTGGCCATGGACGGGGACAATGATTCCGGATCGAGGGACAACGATGACATCGCAGCGAAAGAATGAAGAACAGTCTTTGGGAAACGCGACTTCGGTGTCGCGGCGGCAATTCCTTGGCGTCGCCGGGGCCGCGGCAATGGGACTGGCCACCGCGGCCGGCGATAAGGCCAGGAGGGGCAAAGGCGGCAAGAAGAAGGGAGCACCGGCAGTGGCGCGAAACGAGAAACTCACCAACACGAACGTCATCGTCATCATCGCCGACAGCCTGAGGGCCGACCACGTCGGGTGCTATGGCAGCAAGATCAAAACGCCCGCCCTCGATCGCTTCGCCGGCGAGAGTGCGTTGTTCGAAGAAGCCTACGCCGAGAATCTTCCCACCATGCCCGCGCGAACCGCCATGTGGACGGGCCGCTATCTCTTCTGGCAGCGCGGCTGGCAGCCCATGGCCATGAACGACTATCTCATGGCCGAAATCTTCTGGGACCGCGGCATGACGTCGGCTTTCGTGACCGACGTCTATCACATGCACAAGCCGATCTACAATTGCGGCCGCGGATTCGACACGGTGGTGTTCGTGCGCGGGCAGGAATACGATCCGTGGATCGTTGACAAGTCCATCAAGGTGGACATCAACCGTTTCCATCGCTTGCCGGGCGACAATCGAGATGCGATGTGGCGCGAGCGCTACGAGCAATATCTGCGCAACACCTCGGGGTTCAAAACGGAGGAAGATTACTTTGCCCCACGCGTGGTGAAAGAGGCGATTGCGTGGCTCGAGAAAGTGAGCAGGAAACAGAAGGATGATTTGTTTCTGTGGGTGGACTGCTTCGATCCGCACGAGCCGTGGGACCCGCCGGCGCCTTATCGCGAAATGTACGACGCGGGCTACAAGGGCCAGGAGCTGATTGACCCGGTGCCGGGCGAGTGGAAGGGCTATATGACCGAGGAGGAATTGAAACACACGCGGGCGCTTTATGCGGGTGAGGTCACGTTTGTGGACAAATGGATCGGCATTCTGCTCGACCGGATTCGAGAGCTGGGCTTGTTCGAGAACAGCCTGATCGTCTTCACGAGCGATCACGGCGAACCGCTCGGCGAACACGGCTATGTGCGCAAGGCCTTTCCGCGCAACTACGAAGAACTGGCGCACGTGCCGCTGCTGGTGCGGCACCCGAAGGGCGTGGGCGCGGGCAAGCGATTCGGGGCGTTCGTTCAGCCGCCCGATCTGCTGCCAACGGCGTTGGAAGTGAAGGGGATTTCGAAAGATTTGAAGTTAAGCTACACGGCGCCGGTGAAGCTCACGTTTCCGCAAGACGTCGTCGTGCAATCGGAAAATGTTCGTCTGACGGGCGAGAGCTTCCTGCCGATCCTCGAGGGCAAGACCGAAGCGATCCGCGATTTCGCCGTCACGGCCCACCACAATGCGCAGTGGTCCATCCGCACGAAGGAGTGGGCCTATCTCTACAATCTCAACAAGCAGCCCCACGAACTCTACGACCGCGTCCACGACCGCGCCGAAACTAGAAACGTCGTCGCGCAACAAAAGGAAATCGCGTCGGCGCTGGAAACAAAGCTGAAGGCATTCGCGGAGTCAGTGGCAAGCTAGAAGGAGACGTAAACTCGGGGACGGCCACCTTTTTTCTACTCTTGTTTCGGTTTGCGGCCACGTTTGCCGGGCCTCAGCAGGCGACCGCAAAAACCCTCCAAGCGTTTCAAACTGTGGTTCTGACTTTATGCACCGCCAGCCCCGAAAACCAAGTGAAAAAAGATCGCTGTCCCCGAATTAATGAGGTCGTATTTGTATTGCGTCGCGGTTCCCTCCTTCACCACCTGGGAGAAGGAGTTTTCGCGCCGCCCAATCCATCCGACCGCCATGCGGCGCCCGTGTCACTCTCCAAGGGTAACCTCTTCAATGGTCTCTTCGGGAAAACGAGCCACGATCTTACGTATCATCTCGCGAATCCGAAACACATACACCATACCCCCAAAAAAGCGGGTATGGCCATATAATCACAGGCTTGACGGGATTCTGTGATCCTGTCAAAAGCCCAAACCGAGACGGTTCCGACAGGTATAGAAACAAAACCATTAAACGCTATTGACACTTACTCCGCGGACCACTTGGCGGCGCGCTTGAGAAGCTCTTCGAGGTGCGTGTTGACCTCCTTTTGCTTCTTCGCGTCGAGGTTCTGAAACGCCACACGAATACGGCACCGGGGCAACTCTTCGTCGCGGAACTTGATTTCCACAATCGAGCCCCGCAGAATCGAGGGAAGGCCGGCGACCGGTTTTGTGAGCGATACGGAGGCGAACCGCTTCTTCGCGCTCAGTTCCTGAAAGTACTCCTTCTTGAAGTCCTTGGCGACGAAAAGGAGATCCACCGCGCTGAGCTCGGTGCAGTAGCCCGTGAGTTTGCGGCAGAGGGGCGAGAAGCGCCGTTCGCGCGCTTCGAGAACAGCGGGGTACTGCACGGGAGCGATTTCGACTTTGTTTTCCTCCTCACAGACGACCTCCCAGGTTCGTCCCCGCCAGTACATGGTGGCTTCGTCCTTGAGGCTGTGAAGCGTGGCCTGTGCGCCGCAGTTGGCGCACTGATAGGTGGCCTCGTCGCCCTTCGTGACTTTCAGGACCCGTTGAGCGCCGCAGGTGCATTTCAGTCGCACTCGAAATTTGGGTCCGTCGGGCGAATAGTTGGCAATTTGAATCATGGCCGAGAACCTCGTTCCACTATCGGTGAAGGGCGCCTCTATCCTGTGTTGCCGCGTGTCGGTCGCAAAGCCGCCTGGTCAGGAAGATAGAATTGCCGCTCGTCGGGGGCAATCTTGATTTCGGATCGGGGAGTCGCCTGGCGCTTCCGGAGCCCCTGAAAAAGAAATGGCACGCCCAGAGGGACTTGAACCCCCAACCTTCTGATCCGTAGTCAGACGCTCTATCCAGTTGAGCTATGGGCGCGTCGGGAAAAAGCCGCTCGTCGCTTTTCTTTCCGACGAGCGTGATCGCAATTATTTCGCGGTCCCAGCCAGTGTCAACGGCA
>Ga0315282_10017912_pt1 | contig 10182 bp, 6 predicted proteins | sample YL17G07_20_MG_FD_203693 | JGI IMG/M metagenome (GOLD analysis project Ga0315282, IMG submission 203693) | Sediment microbial communities from Yellowstone Lake, YNP, Wyoming, USA - YL17G07_20 | ecosystem: Environmental > Aquatic > Freshwater > Lake > Sediment | place: USA: Wyoming | collected... | reverse complement strand
CGCATAAACGACTATCCGCACCAGTTCAGCGGCGGAATGAGGCAACGCATAATGATCGGTCTAGCCATAGCTCTGAACCCGGACTTAGTTATAGCTGATGAACCCACAACCGCGTTGGACGTAATAGTCCAGGCAAAGATTCTGGATCTGTTGGAAAGCTTGCGCAAGGCGTATCAGATGGCGCTCATTCTCATATCGCATGATTTGAGCATAATTCTGGAAAGATGTGACAAGATCATCGTTATGTACGCTGGCCACATGGTTGAGTATGCAGACGGAACCGAACTCCATGACAGGCCTGTGCATCCCTACACGCAGAAACTCTTGCAAAGCATTCCGAACGTAGAATTGTCAGACCAGAAACTCACAGCCATCCCAGGTTCGCCCCCGGATATGCTTAATCCTCCTAATGGCTGTCGATTTTGGCCGAGGTGCTCTCACGCCATGGAGATCTGTCGGGTCAAAGAGCCTTCTTTGATTGACATCGACCGCAATCATCTCGTTAGATGCTTCTTGTACGGCGAAAGGGGTGCTCAGAGTGAGTGAGATTGTAAGAGTTGAGCATCTGAAGAAGTATTTTCCAGTTCAGAAGAGCGTTCTTGAACAGTTGTTTACGAGGAAAAGGAAGTTCGTCAGAGCAGTTGACGACGTGACATTTGCGATAAAAAAGGGTGAAATCTTCACTTTGGCTGGAGAAAGCGGTTGTGGAAAGACAACAACAGGCAAGCTTATAGTGCGGCTGCTGAAGCCAACGTCGGGAAGAATCTACTTCCAAAGAGAGGACATCACACAGCTTAAGCGCGAAAGACTCAGACTGCTGAGGCGAAAGATGCAAGTAATCTTCCAAGACCCGTACGCTTCACTCAACCCCCGAATGACTATAGGCAAGGCCGTTGGGCATCCGCTGGAGATTCACGGTCTAGCAAAGGGTGAAGAGAAGAAGAGAAAGGTGTTGGAAGTGTTTCAGAAAGTCGGACTGACGCCCCCCGAACAGTTCATGAACCTCTTTCCACACCAGCTCAGCGGCGGCCAAAGACAACGCGTTGCGTTAGGAAGGTCAATCATCTTGGAACCTGAATTCATGGTTGCAGATGAACCTGTCTCCATGATTGACGTGTCGCTCAGAACAACGATAATCGACCTCATGCTGGGTTTCAGAAAGGAGCTTGGACTGACCTACCTGTTTGTGACTCACGACTTAGCCGTTGCCAAGTACATATCGGACAGAATAGCCATAATGTATCTTGGAAGAATAGTTGAGATGGGCAGCAAGGAATCTCTTTTTAGGAATCCGCTGCATCCGTACACGAAGGCATTGCTGTCTGCGATTCCAGTTCCAGAGCCAAAAAAGAAGAGAGAAGTGATAGAGCTAAAGGGCGAAGTGCCTTCAGCGATTAACATCCCACCAGGCTGCAGGTTTAGCTCACGATGCCCGTTTAAGAAAGACGAATGCACCAAGACTGAACCAGAGCTGGTGGAAGCTGAGAAAGACCATTTTGTGGCGTGCTACCTATCCTAGTTTCTTGTTTGCAAAAACGTCTTTTGTGTTGAAAATCGTGGAGGAGGTTGTTTCTTCACTTCTTCTCTAATTGACTCAGCTTCTTTTTTACGAATTCGCTGACTGATGTAGCGTTTGCTTTCCCTCGAACCTCTTTCATCACCAAGCCTATTAGAGGTCCAGATGCATTTGCGCCTTTTTCTTCAATCAGGCTCTTGTTAGTTGCAATGACTTTGTCGATAACCTTTTCGAGCTCGGCATCTGAGAGCATATTTAGGCCGATGCTGTCAATCGCCTCTTGCACGGTCTTGCTTTCATTCTTTGAGAGCCAGATGCATACTTCAGGAGCAGCTTCTTTCGTCAACTTCCCAGAACCAATGCCACTGAAGACTTCTCTTATCTGATTCTCCGAGACTTTTTCAACTTGGACACCGTCCCGTTTCATTGCCTTCAGAGTTTCAGTCATAAACGCTGCCACAGTTGTGGGGGAGACGCCGCTTTCCTTGACAATGGTTTCGAATAGTTCACTATACTCAGAATCCAGAATCTGCCTAGCTAGTTTCTGATTCAGCTTATATTCTTTCATCAAGCGTTCAAGCTTCTGCTCCGGAAGCTCAGGCAGCTGCGAACTGACCTGTCTGACATAATCTTCAGCAATCTGCGTCGGCGGAATGTCGGTTTCAGGATACATCCTTGCTGACCCCGGCCTCGGCCGCATGTAACGCGACGTTCCATCTGGATTTGGCGCTCGCGTCTCCTGCGGCACGCCTTCAATGGCTTCTCGAGCTCTCTCAACAACCGCTCTCAGCGCGTCTCGCGCGTTTTCAGGGCTGTCACCGACAAAGACAACAGCATCTTGTTCCTCTGCTCTGACGGCTTTTCTCAACTCCCCAATTTCCTCTTGCGTTATGCCGTAGGCTGGCATTTCGTCTGTGTGAAAGATTCCCCCAACCTTCCCCCAGAACCTCGCCCTGTCAGCCATCTCGGTTCCAAGACGGAAATCTGAAGCAAGTTCACGTTTCAAAAAGCCTCCGAACCTTGGAAGCTTCACCGCAAGAACCCGTTGGCTCTTGTCTATGGCCTTTCGGATAACCTTGCATTTCGTCTGCCTGAAAACGTCTGTCACGTCGAAAAACTCGTCACCTATCTCTTTCCTATTCGCTCCGGCCTTCTTGAGTTCCTCACTTATTCCTATCAAGTTTAGTTGGCGCCTGACTTCGTATTCCACGACGAGTGGGAGCTGCTCAAGCTCCTGCAGTCCCTTGATCTCTATCAAGGCGCCGTTCGGAATTGATATGTTTATGTCTTGACGGATCGTGCCCAAACCTCGTATGACCTTGCCAGTGGCTCTCAAAATTCTTCCAATGGCTAAGGCAACCTCTCCTGCTTCCGCTGGCGAGTTTATGACCGGCGCAGTTGCCACTTCTATCAACGGTATCCCAAGCCTGTCAATCCTATAGCGTATAACGTTACCTTCTTCCTCTCCAGTCTTCCGCGCCGCATCTTCTTCTAGGCTGACATGCTCTATGGGAACGGTCTTTTCGCCCACTTCGATCTTGCCGCCCAAGGCTATGACGCATGTCCTCTGGAAACCAGTGGTGTTCGAGCCGTCAATGACCGTCTTTCGCATCACGTGAATCTCATCAATAGGCTTTGCCTTCATCATCAAAGCCCCAGTCAACGCTACTTCAACAGCCTCTCTGTTCAGCGGGTGCGGCGGTTCCTCGTCCATCTCCACAAGACACGAAGTTGCCCTGTTTGCCTCGTAAAGGATCTTGACCTCTTTCTGAAACTCAAAATAGGCAGCGGGGTCCACTTGGCCCAACTCGCTTTGGGTTGGTCGAAGGCGCCGCAGAAACGTGATTTCAGGCTCCTCCTTGAACAGTTCCGGCTTACAGTTGCAGAACAGTTTTGCCGCCGTGTCCAGTTGCTGATGAATTTCCAAGCCGACTTTCAGGCCGATCTCTTTGTAGTTGATTTCCGACAGCAGCTTCATCCTCCCTGTTCTTCGCCTATTCTCTCAGGAAGAGTTCTCAGCGAGTATTCCCCTGCAATATTCTTCCTCAAAAGCTCCTTGGCTTCTTTCTGATCACTAGTTTGTCCGAAAATCCACATGAGCTTAACCAGAGCTGTTTCTGAAAGCATGTCCTCAAGCGGAACGACGCCCAAGGCGACCAAGTCTCGGCCTGTCTCGTAAACGTTCATGTTCACCCGCCCCCAGATGCACTGAGAAGCCATTCCGATCACCATGCCCTGCTCTGCAGCCTTCCGCACCGCCTGAAAACAGTATTTGCTTATGTGCCCCAAACCTGTCCCTTCAAGAACCAGACCTCTATAGCCATTCTGCACGTACAAATCGATTATCGCAGGGTCCATGCTCGGATAGAACTTCACCAAAGCAACTTTCTCATCAAATTCAGGCTTCAAAACCAGTTTTCTAGTCAAATCTCGCCTTTTATAATCCGCGGCCAACATGATTGTTTTTCCGTCTTGAACTCTTGCCATTGGCGATGTGTTTATGGACTTGAACGTGTCTCTCCTGCTCGTGTGACATTTTCTGACCTTAGTTCCTCTGTTGAGTATTATCGAAGTGTCTGATGGTGTTTCATGCATGGCCAACGCAACTTCAGCAAATGGAGCTTTCGCAGCTGCAGTGACCGCACCAATCAGGTTTGTCGCCGCGTCTGAGCTCGGTCGGTCTGCTGAGCGTTGCGAACCGACAAGAATGACTGGCACTGGCAGGTTTTGCAGGGCAAAGCTCAGAGCCGCAGCGGTGTAGCCCATGGTGTCTGTTCCGTGAGCCACGACCACGCCGTCAACGCCGTCAGATATCTGCCTTGAAACAGTCTTCGCGATTTCTGTCCAGTGGCTTGGAGTTATGTTCTCGCTCAGAAGGCTTAACAGTATCTGGGCATCAATCTGCGCCACGTCGGTCAGCTCAGGAACCACACTGTACAAGTCGCTTGCAGTCAGAGCTGGTCGCACCGCCCCGGTCCTGTAGTCGACACGGCTGGCTATGGTTCCACCCGTGCTTATTATCGTGACTCTGGGCAGCTTCGGGTTCTTTTCGGGCGGAGGAGGCACAGCAAACGCTGGTTTCGTCCCTTTTCCCACTTTCTCTATCTTTGTGTTTGCTGTTATGTCTATGCCGATGTTGTACCCGCTTTTCAGCTTTATGACAACATGTTTCTCGTCGCCGTATTCGGAACGGGGAATCAAAATCCCCTCGTACATTTCTTCGTCTTTTGTTATGCGCAGCTTGTCTCCAATGTCGGCGTCAGCCTTCTTGATGGCTTCGAGCGCCTCGCCCTTGTAGCCTGAGGATTCTTCCACGCCCATTTTCAGTTCTCCATCATTTTTGACATGTAAATTCCGTCATAATCGTAACCGAACCGCATGTAATACTGCTTTGTGCCTAATGCACTTATAACTAGAATCTTTTTTAAATCATGGTCTTCCTTTGAAATGCGTTCTGCTTCAGAAAGGAGAACACCGCCGAGGCCTTTATGTTGCCAAGCATGTGCAAAATGCTTGCCAACGGGCACCAGTGGACCGTAGATGTGAAGCTCCCGCACAATAGAGCACGGCACGGCTTTTATTTCTGGTCTGTGAGCCTTGTCTGAGGGAATCCGCAGACGTAGGTACCCAATCAAAACGTCGTTCTCGGTGTCCTGTGCCGAAATGAAAATTTCCTCGCCTTCAGACGCTTCATAACGAGCGGTCAAGACTTCCACTTCTTCGGGGTTCGGTTTCACTTTGTCAGCGGCTATTCTGTGTCCTACCTCTCTGCACCTGATGCATCTGCACCTCAAGCCCTGTTCTTTCAGTTCCTGCTGAACTAGTTGGCGAAGGTTGCTCTTCTTCACACCAGCAATTATGAGTGGCGAGGGGATGTCTCGCTGGACGCGCATTATGCGCACCCATGGCGGAACCATCTTTTTGACTTGAATGATGAGGTCTGCTGCCTCGCTGGTCGTATAGGGCCGGTAGGTGCCTTCGCTTTGCCATTCGTAGGCTTTCGTGCCCTTCAAAACTAAACAAGGGTAAATCTTGATCATGTCAGGCTTGAATTCGGGGTTGGTGAAAACTTCTTTGAAGGCTTCTAGATCCTTCTTCATGTTTGAGCCGGGCATTCCAGGCATTAGATGATAGACTATTTTCAGTCCAGCGTCTTTCATGATACGCGTGGCTTCAACAACATCTTGAACCGTGTGCTTTCTACCCACCAAACGGTAAATTCTGTCATCTGGGTTCTGAACACCCAGCTCCACGCGAGTCACACCCATGTCCAGTATGTGATCCACATGCTCTTCCTTCGCCCAGTCCGGCCGCGTTTCCACAGTTATGCCGACATTTCGAATCTTACTTCTTTCAGCATTCTTCTTTGCCTCTTCAAGAGTGGCTGAGTCTAAGCCAGTTATGGCGTCAAGACAGCGGTGGACAAACCAGATCTGATACTCCTGCGGCGTGGCTGGGAATGTTCCTCCCATTATGATCAGTTCTATCTTGTCAACATTGTGGCCTATTGATTCTAGCTGCTCGATGCGGCTTTTGACTTGCCGGTATGGGTCGAACTGGTTTTGTAGTCCTCGCATTGCGGCTGGTTCGAAGCCTGTGTAGCTCTGAGGAACGCCATACTTTGGTCCGCCGGGGCAGTAGGCGCATGGTTCCTGCTGTGGGCACGGATAGGGTTTGGTCATCACGGCTATGACCGTGACGCCTGAGATTGAGCGTGTGGTTTTTCTTCGCAGAAGGGGAAGCAGTCTCCTTTTTTCTTTTGCCTTGAGTTTGGCTATTATTTCAGAGTTTGAAGGAATTCTCTCAAGTTGGTACTTGGCGGCGACCTGCATCTTAGCCTTGTTAACGTCGTTATCAGTAGGCGAAGGGATGTGCATTAGCGTTTCGACAAGTTCTTTGAGAGCCTTTTCGACATTCAAGTTTGCTGCAACCACACTAGACTTGCATACGGTTATAGAAATAGACTGCGCTGGGGTTTCAGAAAGTATTTATCTGTAGGTCACTTATGCTACGGAATCTAAGGTTTGGCGAGACAACTTTGAACATGGTTTCAGCCGTTAAGAACTACATTCGAAACATGAACATGCTCAGCCGTAACGCCAAGCTTTTCCTCGTGACAACCATACTGCAGGGCTTGGGCTCAGGAATCTGGGGGGTCATATTCTACTTGTACCTGAATCTTCGCGAAGTAGGTTTTGAGCTGAACTTCATAGGGAACATGTTCACTGTCAACGGCTTGGCCATGGGTTTGATTGCGCTGCCTGCAGCCTTGCTTTGTGAACGCATCGGCCACAAAAAGGCATTGATAATCGGCGTGATGGCGAACCTCATAAATCCAGTTCAAATCCTACTCCTGCAGCCTTCAATCTTGCTTCTGGCAAGCCTTACTTCGGGCTTGATTGGCACAGTCGGTTGGGTGGCCGGGGCACCGTTCATGATGAAGAACAGCAGGCAGGAGGAACGCACATACTTGTTCAGTTTCAGCTGGACGCTAATGATAATTATGGGCGTGATAGGCAGCTCTTTGGGCGGCGTCTTACCAGACATCATAAACGGTTTCACAGGTTTACCGACAGGAACAGACGGGTCGGCTTTCGGCTATCGCATATCCCTTGCTGTATCTATTGCGCTGAGTTTCGCAGCCATTCTTCCGATACTGCTGATAAGGGAGAACAAGAGGCCGAAAAAACAAAGGATGCTAGACCTGCTCAGCTTGCGAAACGTGAAAAGCTCGCGCACAATCATAAAGTTCATGATACCAGCTGCAATCATAGGTTTCGGCGCAGGCTTCATAGTGCCACTTTTCAACGTGTTCTTCAAGAAGAGATTTCTCGCCACAGCGGAGCAAGTTGGCCTCATGTCGGCTCTAAGCAACGTAACATTGGGCATAGGCACTCTTGTAGCACCAGCGCTGTCGAAGAAGCTTGGCAAGGTCAAAAGCGTGGCTTTATGTGAATATCTCTCTATGCCTTTCATCATGTTTACGACCTTGTCTCCAAATCTGACTTTGGCTGCGACATCCTACATCACGCGGACTGCCTTGATGAACATGGCAGGCCCTATAGGAACCACGTTGCAGATGGAACTGGTTACTGAAACGGAACGGGCTACGACAAACGGTTTGACGATTATGGCTGACAACATTCCGCGGGCTCTGACTGCGTCTGTTTCGGGCGAGATGATGACTGGAAGCGACTTTCTTACGCCATTCCTATTTACAACAGTCACTTACTTCATAGCCAGCTCTCTGTATTTCACGTTCTTCAGAAGAGCCGAGGCCCAGGCCGCTAAGGCCTCTGCAGAAAAGGCTTCCTAGCGTGGACCACTTTGCCGTCAACAATCGTCATTTCCACATCAATCTTCTTTACGTCATCAGGCGGGACGCCGAACAGATCATCCGACAACACCGTCAGGTCTGCATACTTCCCAACTGCAATCGTTCCCCTCTCGTCTTCGTCGAAAGAGGCATAAGCTGCGTTAGCCGTGTATGTTCTCAAAGCTTCTTCAACCGTTAAACTTTCCTCAGCAAGGTCTTTTCTCACCACGGCAGCCCAAATGCCCAGCAGCGGGTCTATCAGCTCCACAGGACAGTCTGAGCCCGAGACCACAACCAACCCTTCACGCATGAGCGTTCTGAAGGGGTAAACCCAGCGCGCTCTGGCTTTGCCCACGCGGTCGGCAGCCCAGAAATCTGAGACTACAAAATGCGGCTGTACCGACGCTATGATGTTTGAGTGTTTCATTCGTTTGATTAATTCTGGATTGAGCACGGAGCAGTGCTCAATTCGGTGCCTGTGATTTCTCCGCGGATGCTCTTTCAATGCCTTTTCATATGACTTCAAAACTGCGTCTACGGCGCGGTCGCCTATGGCGTGAATAGCCAGCTGCAGTCCCGCCTTGTGAGCTTTCAGGACGAGATTGTTCAGCTTTTTCTGCGTGTAGAGCATCATGCCCGTTGTTTCAGGCCCGTCGGAGTAAGGCTCTTTCAACGCTGCTGTACGCGCGCCCAGAGAGCCGTCAGCCAGAATTTTGACGAAACCTATTTTGACCCTGTCGTTTCCAAATCCCGTGGGGAAGCCGAGCCTGATTAGCTCATCGAGCAAGTCTACCGAAATGCCAAGGCAGACCCTCAGAGGCAACTTTCCTTCGGCACCAAGCCTAGAGATAGTGTTTATTTCGTCCGCAGACGTAATCATCCAGTGGACACATGTAAGCCCAGCTTCCACCGCCTTTTTGCACGCTGCGACGCAAGCTTCTTCAAGCTCTTTTTGCGTCGGCTTCGGTATGGCCTTCCAGACTAGATCCATGGCGTTTTCTCGCAGAATCCCGTTGGGTTCTCCGGTTGCCTCGTCCAAGTCCGCTTTTCCGCCGTCTACGGCGGTCTGCTTTGTTATGCCTGCCAAGCTTAAGGCCTTGCTGTTGACGACGCCCGTGTGGCCGCAGACGCGCATTAAGAAGACCGGTTTGCCTTTGACCGCGTCGTCTAGGTCCCAGCGGTTTGGGTAGCGTCTTTCACGGAACCTTTCTTGATCCCACTTGCCTCCGAGAATCCAGTTTCTTTCATGATTCTTCTCAGAGAATCGTCGCAGTTTCTTCTGTATCTCGCTTATGGACTTCACGTTTCTCAAGTCGAGAGACTGCGAAGAATGTCCGAACCCTGTCATGTGGACGTGGCAGTCAATAAGTCCTGGAACGATTGTCATGTTTCTTGCGTTTATGATTCTAGTTTTTTTGCTGATGTGTTTGCGGATTTCGCGGTTTGAGCCTACGGCGACTATTTTTCCGTCTTGTATGAAGATTGCTTCGGCTCTAGGTTGCTTCGGGTTCAGAGTTACTACGTTAGCGTTCAGAACTGCAAGTGATGCTTCGAACATGTATGCTATCTACGCGTGAAAGCAGATAAAAACTTTAAAGCCCGAGTCTAAACCCAGTTTTGTCCCGGTTTTCTCTGCATCATTATTCTTTTTTCGTAGTTTCGCTTGTTTCTGAACCGCGGGTTTGGGCTTTTTTTCTTGACAGCCTGCATTTTAGGTGTTTGCGATCTGACTTTTCCAGCTTTGGACAGTGAACCGTGTGTCGGCATTGGGTTGCACCGTTCCTATTGAAAAGCTTACAGTAACTCTTAAACCTTTTCACCTATCATTTCTGCTGTGGGCGGGGGTCGCCGAGCCAGGTCAAAGGCGCAGGCTTCAGGAGCCTGTCCTGTAGAGGTTCGTGGGTTCAAATCCCACCCCCCGCATCTGAAATTCAGGCGCATTTTGAGCTTGTTTCGGCTAAATAGACCCAGTTTGGGATGTTGTGTGCGGACGTGTGCGGGGGTTGAAATTTGAACACCAGTTTACCGGCAAAAGTGTCTGGCTTATATAACGTGGAATAGCTTCAAACTCTCGTTCAAACATTTCTAGATTACAACGTTCTACGAGTAAGAATTGGCTCAATTACGATTAAAACGACTAGGTTTTACTGGCATTTTCGCCAGCGCACAACATTAGACCTTCCAATCCACTTTATACTTTGAAGAGAGAAAGGGTGTGATTATGCCCACTATCAGTGTGAAGAAAGCAAGAGGTTGATAGAAGAAGTAGTAAATTAGAAATTCCAAAAAATTGAAGTGTAGTTTTAGCTTTCTCGATGCTGAGTAAAACAGAGCGGAAAAAAGAAGAAAG
>Ga0315282_10017911_pt1 | contig 10182 bp, 9 predicted proteins | sample YL17G07_20_MG_FD_203693 | JGI IMG/M metagenome (GOLD analysis project Ga0315282, IMG submission 203693) | Sediment microbial communities from Yellowstone Lake, YNP, Wyoming, USA - YL17G07_20 | ecosystem: Environmental > Aquatic > Freshwater > Lake > Sediment | place: USA: Wyoming | collected... | reverse complement strand
AGGTCTTTACAAGATAAGTTGTATAGATTAAAATATGACCCTAATTATATAGAAATTTTGGTAAGAGAGGAGTTAGGATGGACAAGACCTGGAGAGATTCCTTGTATCCCAGCCCAAAACCAATGAATTATGAAGTTGTAGAAGGAAAAGTTAAGAAGATTACTAAATTTGGAGCATTCTTATTACTTGACGATGGGAGAGAAGCCTTCTTACATATTTCAGAGATAGACAACTCTTTTGTGAAAGATGTTTCAGATTATATCCACGATGGAGATAGGGTAAAGGCTGTTGTTATAGGCTACAATAAGAGAGGAGAATTAGAAGTTTCTATTAAGCGCCTTCGTTCTCTTGAAGAGTTTGAATTTAAACTCTCTCACTTTCTTAAAGAAAGTGATGAAAGGCTTGGTGAGTTAAAAAAGAGCCTAGAAGAAAAGTGGAGGGGCAAACAGAAAAAGTGGTAATTAGCTACTTGAAGTAGATAGGATTAGTAATAGCATAAATAGGATATTTCCCATATACCTCTACTAAAATCCAGTTATTATTTTTAGGTTCTAGCTTTATAGAAGTAGAATAGATATTAGCATTATCTATATGTATTTCCTGCAAAATTTCTCCATTTTTGATTACTACTACTTTCGTTACTGGAGAATTAGAAAGAATCTTCATATTAAGCGCATAGCTAGATTCAGTTGAAATATCTAGTGTTTCCCCTGGATATTTCCCATTAATATCCACAATGACTATTGGTCCATTAGTCATAAAGCTATTGCCATTTCTTAAGGCATTTATAACTTCATCAATGCATAGTTTTTTTATATAGATATAAGTCCTTGGATTTCCAATGTATAGTCCCAAATTTAACCAGGCTTTGAATGATTCTGCCATAGGCCCAAATGGATCTGTATCTAGGCGAGGTTTAAAGATTTTCGATACTATAAAATAGTCTATTGCAGAAAGTACACTTGTAATATCATGACAATCACTTCCTGCAACTGCTGGTAATTTTCCCCCCTTATTTAATAAGCCAAACCACTTTAGTTTAGCCTCATAATTTCCAACGCCCTTAAGATTTGGTGGCGCCCCTCCATTCCATATCTCAATCAAATCATACCCCTCAATATTCCAAAACTTATAACTTCTATTGGGAAAGAACGGATGGTTCAATACTACTATACCTCCCTGCCTATGTACATCTTCATATATACGTTTTATATCCATTTCTTTATCCTCTATTTTCCATGATATTAACTTTTCAATCCCTATTGCATTGAAATGTCCATATAGGGTAGTGACTTCCTCTCCCATTATGGTTACAAAATCAGAGTCTTTAAACCTATCCCATAGACATTTACCAGATATCGTATTGTGGTCTGTTAGTACCACCCAACTTAGTCCCATAGACCTCGCAGCAATGACTAAATCAGAAGGAAATTGTAATCCATCACTGAAGATGGAATGCATATGCACATCTCCACCATACCAGCCATCTTGCCTTATATCGTATAATCTGTTTAGTTGGATAATTAATTCTTCTTTTGTAATTTTATTTAAATCAATAGGTATAATCTTTACTTCATATTCCGAACCTTTATTAATAGTGAATGTATATTTACCTTGGGGGAGCCTTATAGAAAATTTTCCATTTGTATCTGTAAAATAAGTAAGGGTATGCCCAGATTGGTCTTGTACTTTTAAGACTGTTATGATTCCTCTCTGATACTTATCAACAATCTTTCCCTTAATTTCTATTAATTCTTGAGTATAAACTATATTAAGATTTAATAGAAAGATTACTATGACAGCATATTTTATGTATCTCATTTAATTTTTCCTATCATAGTCTTTATCTGCAAAAACCTTATCAAGTCTGTCTTACTAAGGATTCCTAATAACTTATCCTCTTCCATTACTAAAAGTCTTCCTATATTACCCTTACTAATCTTAGTAAATGCATCTAATGCTGACTCCTCAAGACTTACTGTAAGTTCAGAAGAAATTGGAGTTATTATGTCTCTTACTGTATGGTCTTTCCATTTTTCTCTTGGAATATTTTTTACATCATTTAGTGTTACTATCCCTAAGGTTTGGTCTCCCCATACGACTGGAAAAGCAACGTATCTGTAGACTAAGAAGTACTGAGAAACTAACTCCTCTATAGAGATATTTGGAGGTACACTTTCCACTTCCTTTGTCATTAAATCTTTCACCTTTGTATCTATGAAGGCATCTTTTATAGTTACTTCTCTTTCTCCAGATACCGCTCCTTGACTTAAAAACCAACCTATAAATATAAGCCAGAGACCGTTAATAAGTTGACCAAACATAAGAATGTAAAATCCAATGAGCATAAGTATCATAGCAAATGACATCCCTATTCCTGAAGCTATCCTGGTAGACCTTCTAAGGTCTTTAAATCCCATCCAGAGTAATGCCCTTAAAACCCTTCCTCCATCTAGAGGGAATGCTGGTATTATATTAAATCCTGCTAGCATTAGATTTACCTGATATAAATAGGCAAAAGCTTCTTCTATTGGAGGGAAAAGATTAGGGAATAATTTATATAATAGGAAAAATAAAAGGCTGAGTACAGCACTAGTAACTGGACCTGCAATAGCTATATATAGCTCATCTTTTGCTGTTTTAGGCTCTCCCTCTATCTCAGCAATCCCTCCAAATAAGAAAAGTGTTATACGTTTTATCGAGAGACCTCTTTTTATTGCTATATAAGAATGCATAAGTTCATGCAACGCTACACAAGCAAAGAACACTATAGAAGCCAATCCACCTATAATCCAGATTATTAGATTAGAAGTATAAAGGGTATATTTAGATAGATAGCTTGTGGCTAAAGTAGTCGTTATTAAGCCGAAGACTATCAACCATGTATAGTGCACCTCTATAGGGATACCTAGTATTCTACCTATCCTTAAGCTTCCAGTCATTATAGCTCACCTCTTCTTGCTTAAACTTATGACTTTATAATACCAAATATTTATAGAATATGCTATGTTAAACGTCAAACAAAAATGTTATAATATATTCTATAAAAATAATCTATAGGAGGGATAAGTTTATGGCAAAAGACCTTGTTTGTGGGATGGAAGTAGATGAGAAAACTGCAAAGTTTAAAAGAGAGTATAAGGGAAAGACATACTATTTCTGCGCATTAGGATGTCAGAAGAAATTTGAGCAAGACCCTAAGAAGTATATAGAAAAAGAGGAGAAAGGGGAATAACCCTTCCCCTTCTTTTTTTATTATTTCTTTATTATCCTAAAAGAATACCATCCAGAACCAATAGTGAAAGAAATGTATTCTTCTGATTCTTTAGTTTCAAATATACCTGAAGTTCCCTTGTAGAATGTTCCATTTTCCCATATAAGTTTACTACTCTCTGAAATGGCAAAGCAGGAGTATAGTTTGGGTAGTCTAATTTCTGCCTCACTATTTACAGGAACTGATACAGTAAAAGTAACTAAATCTTCTTGTTTTTCCCAACTTACCTCTATAAGTCCCTTTAGAGTCTTTACTGAAGCATTTATATATTTTAAATCTCCAACTAGATGGGGTTCAATCAGTATCTTACTCCACCCTGGTTCTAGACCCTTTATTCCAGCCAATACTCTATAAAACCAGGCGTCTACACTACCAAACATTATATGATTGTGGGAGTTCATTCCGCTCGAAGTTAGCTTTTCCCATCTCTCCCATAAAGTAGTTGCACCTTCTTCAATCATATAACCCCAACTGGGATAAGTCTTCTGAGTAGCGACTTTATAGGCTATTTCTTCATATCCATTGTCTGTAAGTACGTCAAAAATGTATCTCGTTCCAACTATGCCTGTATCAAGATGATAGTCATGTAGCTCAGCTATATCACTGATAAGAGTATTTAAGACCTCTTTCTTCTTCTCGGGAAGCACTATATCTAGATACAAAGGTAAAGTATTTATAGTCTGGCTTGTAAATCCCATAGACGTAATGAAGTGTTGTAATAGTTCTTTCATCTGCTTTCTCTGTTCTTCCGGAAATTTTTCTAAGAACTTTTCCAAGAATGTTAAGGATTCTTCTCCTGAAAGTTCTGGAATAGGAGAACAGGTATAGAATTTCTCCTTTAGGAACTTCTTATTGAAGGCTTCTTTTATATTTTCAGCTAAGCTAGAATATTTTTCGTAATCTCCAAGTTTACCGAGAGCTTTAGCAATCTTAGATAAGGTTAGTGTATCATTATAGTAGTACCAAGTAGAGACTAGCTCTCCAGAGAAATCTTTGGGTCTTATACTCCCAGGAGGACACCAGTCTCCGAATTTATATAATCTTAGGATATTATCTGGAGCAAACTTAGACAGGAAGTCTACATATTTCTTTAGCCCATCATAATGCTTTTTTAAGATATTTTTTTCTCCATAGTAATTATATAGATACCACGCTATAGTTATATAAGCAGTCCCCCATGCAGGGTCAGCTGGATATAGACTCCAATAGGGAGGAACTACATCTGATAGACTGCCATCTTCTTTTTGAGCATCTTTTATATCGTCAAGGTATTTGGCGTAGAAATTTAGCATATCAAAGTTATATATGGCTTCTTCTGCAGAAAGCTGTGCATCTCCCATCCACCCCATTCTCTCATCTCTCTGTGGACAGTCTGTAGGGATACTCATAAGATTGCTCAACTGACCCCATATAGTATTCTTGTGTATCTGGTTGATGAGAGCATTAGAACAGATTAGGTTTCCTGTAGGTTCTACAGAGGAGTAAACAACTCGACCTTCTATGCTATCTAAAGTCGGTACTCCAGGATACCCTGTTACTTCTACATATCTAAATCCATGATAAGTAAATCTAGGTTCATAAACTTCTAACCCATTCCCTTTAGTAATATAAATATTTGTTGCTTTCGCTCCTCTATTTGGAGTCACATTTAACATCCCGTCATCTCCAAGGAGCTCTGAGTATTCTATCTTTACTTCTGTTCCTTCAGGACCTTTTACACGTAATCTTACCCATCCTGTAAAGTTCTGTCCGAAATCATATACATATACTCCAGTCCTTGGGCTTGTCATTTTTACTGGCTTTAACGTTTTAACTACCTTTATAGGAGGTAACATCTCAGATACTAACTTTCCTCCAGGGCTATCTACATCTCTTGCGTCTTCCCATTCCTTATCATTAAAGTCTGGGAGGTCCCAACCTGGGATCTCTTTTCTAGCGTCATATACTTCGCCATAATAGATGCCATTTAATGTAACTGGACCATAGGAGGTTTTCCAAGTCTTATCACTTATTATAAACTCACTAGTTCCGTCTGTATATTCTATAAGAAGTTGGAATATAAGTTTTGGGAAATCATATCCATAGTCTCTTACATATCTTCCATTTCCTAAGATTATTCCCATTGTATTTCTACCTGTAGTTAAATTATTAGTTACATCATAAGTACTATATAAGATACGCTTTTTATAATCTGTCTGTCCAGGGTCTAGGACTTTATCCCCTATTCTGGTTCCATTTATATAGAGTTCATATAATCCTAACCCACATATATAAGCACTTGCTCTTTTGACCTGTTTCTTGAGTTCAAACTCTTTTCTAAATAGAGGAGAATGAGCTAATGTATATCCTCTGGCGAATGGAATCTCTTTCTGTTCTATAGTCTCATATTTATAAGAGTCTCTTCCTATCCATTTTGCTTTCCAGTCAGATTCATCTAGGAGCCCCATCTCAAAATAAGCTATTTCGCTAAAGGGACTTGATATGTCTTTACTATCCCACCATCTTACCTTCCAATAGTATGCCTTACTACTCTCTAGAGGAGCACCATTATATGGGATAACTGTCTCATCTGAGGATACTTTTCCCGTATCCCACAGATCTCCGATATCTTTTTCTATATTTTCTAAAGAGCTTGATACAATTACCTGATAAGCGGTCTGTTTCTCTCCTCTATCTGAATGCTCTAGCTTCCAAGATAAACTAGGATTTCTATCCTCTACCCCTAAAGGATTCACGTTATACTCACATCTTAAATCAAAAGGTTCATAAGGACCAACTTTCTTCATAAAATTTCCTCCTCTCATTCTTTTATGGACTTATTTTCCCATACCACTTCTAACATTGCAAGCATATTCTCTAATTTTGCACCGTTATCTAATTCTGTAGTGGAACCAATAAAATACCCTGGATATCCAATCTCAATTGCCTCTTTACATACCTTTTCTGTTTCTTCTAGAGTGCCATTAGAGAGCAGTTGACTTACATCTATCCCACCAGCAATAAATAGCTTATCCCCATAAAGCCTCTTCACTTCTTTTAAGTCCATTCCCGCTACTGTCTCTATAGGATTTACTCCATCTATACCTGTAGCTATTAAATCTGGCATTACTTCCATTATATACCCATCAGAATGAAATAGACACTTCACTCTATGTTCATGCCAGGCATCATTTAATCTTTTTAATCTAGGGAAGAATTCTCTCCTTAGCCACTGAGGAGAGTGTAATAGCCTTTCTTTTGCTGCAATATCTCCATACGTAAGTGCACAAGGTGAAAGCTCTCTATCTGCTATACTGTGTATGAACTTCACTTGAAAGTTAGTAAAGGTATCCAAGTATTCTGATATAAGTCCTGGTTCATCTACTGAAAGATAAGAAAATATCTCTATCCCAAGATTATGTCTTAACTCATCAAGTCCTGTTCCTGTCTGTGCATGGAGCACTACTGTGTCTTTTACATAACTTAATACTTTTTTAAAGTAATAAAGATATTGGTTTGCAACTTCTTTTATATCTTCTTCTTTTAATCGTTTTATACTAGTTTTAACCCACTCTTTTGCTTCATCTTCATCTTTAAAAGGCTTTCCCTCTATCCAACTTGTCCATCGTTCCTGTCTTATTATAAATCCATCTTCTCTTTTATACGTTCTAGGTTCTGATGGTCCGATGACACTTCTTGTCATATCTAACATCTTTGAGATAGCTTCGCAAGTTATTCTTAAGCCTTCCTCCCCAGGTTTAGGGATTTTTCCTGTAAAATATTGTATTATTGCATCGTTATACAATAAATCATAGATAGGAACTCTATCCGTCTCCTGAAGATTCAGCGTAGCTTCTACCCTTTCTCTTTTTGTCATCTCCCTCATAGCTACTCTCCTTTTTCTACTAAAATCTTTAGTCTCTCCATATAATAACAATAATTATTAAACGAGACATCTGGAGGCAAACTATGGTCAGGAGCTGGGACATATCCACCTTCTCTTACTAGTGGTGATACCCTTTTAAGCTCTGTATCAATTGCATCTGACCCTTCAGCTATAGCCCTTTTATCTATTCCTCCCATCATTCTTAGCTCTTTCCCAAAAGTCTTACTGACTTTTACGATATCCATTCCTGCCTGAACTTCGAATGGATAGATGAAGTTTATTCCAGCCTCAAGCCATATAGGAATTAAAGATGTAATATTACCATCACTGTCTAGGGCAATCCATCTTACTCCACGAGAATTGAGAAAATCTACTACTCTTCTATATCTTGGAAACATAAATTTTCTTACTAAACTGGGACTAATTAGTGGTCCAGTCTTATATGCCATATCTTCCCAGAAGCCATACATATCGATATCTATATAATCTCGTATTTTACCCATCATAGCTATTATAAAGTCTGCAATAGCATCCATCATCTCTTCTACAAAGGCTGGGTCATCGTAGAAGAGCATACACAACTTTTCAACACCAACTAGATTTCTCAAAGGTCCAAAGAAACCTCCCCATCTGTCAGAAATAATTATAAGAGGAAGGTCTCTATTTTTATAAGATTGTAGCTTAGTTATATAATCCTTCCCAATCCTAAAGGCAAGGTCTGGTTGCATCCTTTCTTTCATAAATTTATGAAAATCTTCTCTTGTTTCTACTGGGAAGCGGATAAATTGGGGCATTGAAGACATAGGATTGTCTTTTCTTTCTCTCATAAGGATCCCTTCGTGATTAATATAAAGGATGGTACGTTCGTCCTCTGAGATTACCTTTCTTTCAAATGGCGGATTTGGGAAAAACCAGTCTCCTATCCATTCCCAATGGTCTTTCTCGAAAATGGGCTCTTTATTAGGTTCATATCCTTCTTTTTTCCATCTTTCAATTGTTTCAGGCCATGCACCCATCCCTGCTCCATATATGCCTCTATCTACAGGTTTATATTCCATAACATTTAAAAATCTCTCTCTATCGGTCATTAACTTTTAGCCTCCTGTTTTAGAGAGCTTTATTAAGTTGGCTTAAAACTACATTTCACACTTATTTAGAGAGAAAAACTATTATATTTTACGTATTCTTACCTTTTTCCAGTGCTCTACTATATTCTTAAAAAGGGATTAGTTTTTGTTTATACCTTTAGAGCTCCAGAAGTTAAGCCAGCTATAAAATATCGCATAGTAAAAAAGAAAAGTACTATTAAAGGGATGGAAGCTATTACATATCCTGCAAACATAGGTCCCCACATTTCTAAACCACCATATTGACTCGAAAAGCTTACTATACCAACAGTTATGGTCCATAACCTTCCATCGGAAATAGTAACTAGGGGCCATACGTAATCATTCCAGGTACCCAACACATTCATAATAGCTACGGTTACTAAGATAGGTTTTGAAAGAGGTATAGCAATATTGAAGAATGATTGTAGTGTAGATGCTCCATCTACCCGGGCTGCCTCAAATAGCTCTTCAGGTAGAGATGCTATAAAGCTTCGTAAGATAAAAATGGCAAATACCTGCCCCCCAGATATATAGGGAAGTATTAAAGCCCAATATGTATTTAATAGTCCTAACCTTTTTACCAATAAAAATGCAGGGACAAGAGTTAGTATCCCTGGTATCATAAGCAAGGAAAGAATGCATAGAAATAGAAAATCCTTAGCGGGGAAATTGAACCTGGCAAAGGCAAAAGCGGAAATACTTGCTATAATTAGAACTCCAAATACTGAAGCAGTAGTGACTATACCACTATTTAATATGTATCGACTAATTCTACTCCAGGCATCTGTATAATTTAGAGGGTGTAAGGGCCAGGTAATACCCCAGAAGTTATGGATAAATTGAGGGCTATCCTTAAACGAAGTAATAACAGTGAAAACGAAAGGATAGAAGGTAAAAATTCCCAAAATAATCAATATTATATGAATAGGCAGGTCGTGTTTTAATCCTTTTCTCATAAAACTTCTCCTTTCTATGCTTGATACTCTATACTAGACCTTAGGTATCTGATGTTTAAATAAGTCAATATTAGAATTATGAGAAAGAGAAATGTCCCTATAGCACAAGCATATCCCATCTTATTATAGTACATAGCATTCCTGTATAAGTATAAACCTGGCACCATAGTTGCCTCTCCTGGGCCACCATTAGTCATTACCATAATATTAACGAATCCTTGAACAGCACCTATAAGAGTAAGTATAATGATTAATTTTATCTGAGCCATAACAAGAGGTAACTCTATTTTCCAGAATTTAGTCCAGGTAGAAGCTCCATCTATCGCTACAGCATCTAGAAGTTCTATAGGAATACTCTGAAAGCCGGCTAGATATATAAGGGTGGCAATTCCTGCTACCCAGGGAAATCCTATAAATATCACTGCGTATAAAGCTAGATCAAAATCTCCTAGCCATGGTCTTGTTAACTGGGTCAATCCTATAGAAGTCAATAGTTGATTCAAAAGTCCACTGATGGGGTTATATATAAACCTCCATATCATAAAGACTACCATTCCTGGTACTACCATAGGAATTACAAATAAAGTGCGATAGAAATAAGCGAATCTCGAATCCTTTAAATGGAAAATCAATGCAGCTGCTAGAAGTGGAAATGTAAGATTAATAATAAGGGAGCAGATAGTCAATTTAAGGGTATTAAGAAAAGAAAGAGGAATAGTTGGGTCATGAAGCATATTTATGAAATTCCCTAATCCTATATATCTTATAAAGTTAGCTCCATCCCAATCAAAAAGACTGTGGTAAATAGCAGAGAAAGACGGATAGTAGTTAAAGGTGAGTAATAGTAAACATGTTGGAAGGAGAAGAAGGTAACACTGTCCTTTCTTAGTTATTTCTTTCCAGATAGTTCTTGGTTTTCCTTTCCTATTCATGATTACCTCCTCCAATTATTTAGGGGGAAGAAAAACCTTCCCCCTA
>Ga0315282_10017909_pt1 | contig 10183 bp, 14 predicted proteins | sample YL17G07_20_MG_FD_203693 | JGI IMG/M metagenome (GOLD analysis project Ga0315282, IMG submission 203693) | Sediment microbial communities from Yellowstone Lake, YNP, Wyoming, USA - YL17G07_20 | ecosystem: Environmental > Aquatic > Freshwater > Lake > Sediment | place: USA: Wyoming | collected... | reverse complement strand
CCCCGCGCCTATCGTGTACTACAGTTTCAACAACCCCAATGACATTGGTCATGACGACTCGGGCGATGGCCACGATCTGACGATCCCCGGAACGTGGTCTTCAGTTGCTGGTAACTCCGGGCTGGGACTACGTGTGGAGGATGACGGATCTTTCGTTAGCCCAAACTGGGGCTCATCGCCACTCGGGCCGTACGCGACCACCAGCGGCATGGGCTACCCGACTTCCAACGGTTTCTCAGTCGAGTGCTGGATAGTGCCGGGCTCGGCTGGCAGTCACCCGGTTGGTGTGCGCGATTACTGGCAGCACGTGGCCGGCGGCGGTACATTCGAGCTCGAGTATGATCCCACAACCTCCAAGGCCGACTTCTACGTCGCGTACGACTATACCAACGCCCCCCTGCTGCAAAGCAGCGTTAGCGGCCAGCCCGGACAGTGGGTTCACCTGCGAGGTTCCTACGATCCGAACGGGTATACCACCAGCCTGTACATTAACGATGTCCTTGCCGCACAACAGAACCTTGCCGCCCCCATGCGGAGCACCATCGCGCCATATCTGTACGTAAACGGATCATGGCACAACACCACGGCTGGGACAATAGACGAGGTGAAGCTCTACGGCCAGGCAACTCCCGAGCCCGCGACCCTGTCGCTCCTGGCCCTGGGCGGGGCGGCGGTTCTGCGGCGGCGCAGGAAGTGACAAGCCAAACACCGAGGGCGGTGGTCGACAAGCCACCGCCCTTTCCCTATCCCAGTTTCCTCGCCACATCGACGGCCAAAGCCACAATACTCACGATGTGACGGCCCCGTGTAGCCCACAGGTCTTTCAGCGCCCTTTCAGCGCGCCAACGCCCCCGCAAGTCATCTTCTGTCATCTTGTGTCATGATGGCGAGGCGCGAGGGGGTGGAGGGAAACTCGCAAGAACCGTACGAAAGTCGCCACTTGTCGCCACTTGTCAAGACTTGACCATACCTAACAGTGGCGCGCCTGGCAGGACTCGAACCTGCAACCTACGGCTAGAAGGCCGTTGCACGCCGGGCGCAACCGCCGCTGCTGCAAAGACTTACAACCGCGGCCCTGCGGCGCCGGGCGCTTTGCTTGGCGCGTCCGCCGCTGAAACCGACGCCGACCTGGCCGCCGTGGTGGCCGCCTGGCCCGCCCTGCCGGCGGCCGTCAAGGGCGCGATCGCGCGGCTTGCTACGGTTTCGGCGGCGAGGTAAACTGAGAACTCAAACTGAGGCCGGGTGCGCGACCGCGGCGGCCGCTGCGGCGCCAAGCGGCCCGGACCTGGACGGCGATACCACCTTTCCGCCGCCTTGTGTCCGGGCCGGCCCGGCCGGAAAGGTGGAACATGACGACCCGCCGCAAGACCAAGGAACCCCAGGAACTCGCCGCCCGGATCGGGCAATTCATCAAGGCTGTGCCGGAGTGGCTTGCCGCCGGCAGTTTGCGCGCGAGGGCTGAGGCGGCGCTTGAGGACGAGTACCAGCGCGACGGGCCGGCGGGCTTGACCTTGCTGAGCACGGGGCGCCTTGCTGAACGGGACAACTGGCTGACCGCGAAAAAGGGCGAGGCCCTGGCCGGCGAGCTTGAGACCCGAGGCCAAGACCCGCAACCCTTGCGGGAACTGCTGGCCCACGTTGAGCGCGACGAATACGACACGGTAGACGAAACATGGCCGCGCGTCAAAGCGTGGCTGCAAGGTGCGCCCGCCCGGCTGCGGGCCGGGCGGCCTGTCGGCGGCCGTGGCGAGGGCAAGGACGATGGCAAGACCAAGGACGACGGCGAGGCCCCGCCGGTGCCGACCGCTGGCTTTCTCGGCGCAAGGGACTTGGCTGAGAGGTTCAAGGTGCCAGAAAATAAGAGGAACACCCTTAACAAGCGCCTCCAGCACTTCCGCGAACAACATGGCGACGATGACAGATATGTACTTCCCGTAGAGCCGGGATCGCGCCAAGCCCACTACCTGCACGCCGTGGAGCATGTTCTGCCGTTGATCAAAGACCTAATCCGGCCGTGATAGGCCCTGTCCGGCGCGGCAGGGAAACGGCAATCGACTGACAATCTGCACGAGCAAAAATGGCCTTGGCGCTAGCGCCGGGGCCGTTTTTCTCGATTGCCGCGCGGCAGGGAAACGGCAATCGACCCCGCCTTGTCAACGGACGTGTGTAGGATGTGCCCACCATGACCAAGCGAGCGAAGATCAAGACGGCTTCGGATTTGCCCGCGGCAACCCTGCGGCGAATCCTGGCGGATACCGAGCGCCTCGCCGGACCGGAATGCGATTCGGCAAAGGCGCTGCGCCGAGCGCTGACCGAGGCCGAGCGCCGAGAGAGCGGCGCCAACCCGACGCCGGCCTTTCAGGGGGCCGCCCATGCCTGACACCGGCCTGACCCTGGACGTGCCGCCCTTGGCCCGCCCGGCGCCTGCCCTGCCGCCGCCGTTGCTCGTGGACGCGGCGGAAGCCTGCCGGCTTCTAAACATTGGCAAATCTCTATTCTTCGCGCTCAAGTCGGCTGGCCGCTTGCCGGCCCCGGTGCACCTCGGGCGCTGTGTCCGCTGGGACCGGGCAACGTTGATGGCATGGTGCGCCGCCGGCTGCCCAAGCGCCGAGCGTTTTGAGGCCATGACGAAAGGTGGGCGCCGATGACACCCGCCACGGCGAACACCGCCGCGCCGCCCGCTGTTGAGCACCCGCCGCAAGCGCCGCGGGCTGCCAAGGCTGCACCGGCCGCCCTGGCCGTGGACGCCGAGCGGCAAGCCGGCCCCGTTCTGGACACGCCCCCGCCGCAAGACCTTCTCGCCGAGCAAGCGGCGCTGGGGGCCATGTTGCTCGACGGCACGGCCGCGGCGACGTGCGCCCGGTTGCTGCGGCCCGAAGATTTCGCGGACCCGGCACACCGGACACTCTTTGACTTCCTGGCTTCACACCGGGAACCGGGCGAGACACCGGACCTTGTGACCGTGACTGCTTCGCTGCGCGTGGCGGGCTTGCTTGAGACAGTCGGCGGCCAAGGCTATGTTGCGGACCTGGCGGATTCATGCCCGATTACCCGGAACGCCCCGGAATACTGCCACATCATCCGGCACGCGGCGGCGCAACGTGAGGCCGTTCAAGCCGGGCTTGAACTGGCCCGACGCGCGGGACAGCGCAAGGCCGACGTGCCCGAACTGGTGAAGGCCCTGAACGTGCGCATGCGCCGCGTGGTTGAACCGGGCGGCGCGGAAGCCGAGGCCGACGAATCCCGGCCCGTCCTTACTTGCCTGGCCGACGTGAAGGCCGAGCGGCTGCGATGGCTTTGGCCTGCCCGGATTCCGCTGGGCAAGGTTAGTCTGCTTTTCGGCGACCCCGGCCTCGGCAAGACGTTTGCGACCTTGGACATTGCGGCCCGTGTTTCGCGTGGTATGCCGTGGCCGGACGCGCCCGGCGAACGGCTGGCCGCTGGCGGCGTGATCCTGCTTTCTGCCGAGGACGACGTGGCTGATACTATTCGCCCGCGCCTTGACGCGGCGGGGGCGGACGTGCGGCGGATCGTGGCGCTTCAAGGCGTCGAGTATGCCCGCGGCGGCAAAGGCTACTTCAACCTGGCCTGTGACCTGCCCGCCCTTGAGGCGGCAATCCGCCAGACACCCGAAACCCGACTGGTGATCCTTGATCCGGTGTCGGCCTATCTCGGCGGGACCGACTCGCACAAGAACGCGGAAATCCGGGGGCTGCTGGCCCCCCTGGCGGATCTGGCGGCCCGGCATGACGTAGCGGTATTGACGATTACGCATATGTCGAAGGGGATTGCTGGCCGAGCGCTTTATCGCGCGATGGGTTCTCTCGGCTTTATCGCGGCGGCGCGGGCGGCCTGGCTGGCGATTGCCGACGCCGACAACCCGCATCGTCGGCTGTTCCTGCCCGCCAAGATGAACCTGGCCGAGGAACCGAGCGGCCTGGCGTACGCCCTGCAATCCGTGATGCTCGACGGGATCGGCCCCGTGGGCCGCGTGGCTTGGGAATCCGGGCCGGTGACGCTGACGGCCGACGCTGCCTTGGCGGCTGCCGCTGCGGACCCCGAGGCCCGTGGCGCCCGCGACGTGGCGGCCGACTGGCTCAAAGAGGCCCTGGCCGCCGGCCCGATGACGGCCGATGACCTCAAGGCCGCGGCCAAGGCAAGCGGCGTGGCGTGGCGAACCGTCCGCCGCGCCCAAGTGGCCGTTGGCGTCAAAGTCCGGCGGCAAGGCTTCGGCCCTGACGGGAAGTGGTACTGGCTACTGCCCGGCCAGGTCATAGACGGCCAACACAAAGAGTTGGACGCCTATGGGCAAAATGACGCGCTTGAAGGCGAGAAAATCCCCTGATTTCCGGGGCTTTTGTGAAGGTGGCCATAGGTGGCCAAGCCCATACAAAAAGCCTCACGTTGGCCACCTATGCAAAGGCGAGCGTGACAGTATGAAACTGAGACTGCTGAAACCGTGGGCTGATCATGCGGCCGGCGCCGCGGTTGACGTGCCGGCGGCTGTGGCCGAGGGACTTATCGCCGGTGGCCTGGCCGAAGTGGGGCCGGCGGTTGCGGCCCTGAACACCCCGGCCGAGGCCACAAAAGAGGAAGCCGAGGACGCCGCGGCGGTCGACGCCGACGACCTCGACGGCACCCAAGCGACGGCCCCGAAGGCTGCCGCGGCCGACGACGACCTGCAAGACGTGATCCGCGCCTGGCCGCGGTTCACCGAAAGCGCCAAGGCGAACCTCGGCACGCTGGCCCGGAGCGTCTTGAGGCCCTGAACACCCGCCGGCAATGACGCCGCGGACGAAACGAAAGGACGTGGAACATGGCTGCTGAACTGCTGGAGCAAGTGCGGGCCGTTGCCGCTGGCGCCAAGACTGAGGCGGCGGCGACGTACAAGACGCTGTTGGAACACGCCGACCGCCCCGGCCCGGCCGACGCCGCGCGGTTGGCCGAGGCGATGGAGGTTCTTGGTAGGAGCGCGAGCGCCCTGGAGGCCGACTTGACGGCCCTGCGCGAGGCCGTGCGCCTCGAGGCGCTGATCGCCAAGGCGCCGGCCTTGGAGGCGGCCGAGCAACAGGCGGTTGACGCGCTCGCCGCGTTTGCGCGCGAGGAGGCGGCGCACAAGGAGGCGGCGCGCGCCCGGCGTGCGGAACTTGACGCCGCCCGCCGGCGCATCGGCGGACGCCTGGCGCAAGCGCGCGAGGCCGTTCAAGAACTCAAGCGCCTGAAAGCAAAGAACTATCTGGCGTTTGGCTTGGAACCGGCGCCGCCGCAACCGCCGACGCCGCCGACAAAGGAGGTAGTGTACAGCAAGGCGCCGGTGCCGAGGATGGTCAAAACCCGCGACCTGGGACGTTGAACACGGCGGCTGTAACCCGTGGACCTGTGGACATGGACGGCAGGAAAGAGCAAGGAGTGACGACCGTGGAAAGACGACCTGGACCGTTTGACGTTCTTGAGGCATCAAGCGTTATGCCGAAACCGCCTGGCGTTTACATCTATCCGTCGGTCGACTTCCGCCGCCGGTTCAAGCCGGTGCCGCCGCCGCTGTCGGACATTGAGCGCGCACGGCTGTTGGCCATGTCGGCCGCGTGCCGCTACAAGCGGCTGCGGGCGCTGGCTGGCATCGACGACTGAAAGGCACGCCATGAACCACCTGGACGGCCAAAACAACACGCTGGAGGGCCGCCAGTCAACGCCGAGGGCCGGACTTGAGACATTGGTCAAGGCCGGCTGCCGACGTGGCCAAAGCGTGCTGTGGCGTGGCCTGGACGCCAAGGACGACGGCCAAGCGGATCGGGTTACTCGGGCCGTGGCTGACTACATGGCCGCGAGGCGAGGGCGACGGCGGCGGCACCCATAGGGGGGTGTTTTTCTATGATCCGCGCGCTGCGGACCGCGAGCTAAAGCGCACGCGCTTTTTCGTGTACCCGGTTGAATTCAATTTCTTGGAGGCGCGCTATGACGCCGGCAAGGACGCCGCGGACGCCTGCCCACCTAAGCCCGGCTGCTGGCCGATGGTGGCGCGACGTGCTATTGACGTATGCCCTTGAGTCACATCATATCCGCCTGTTGACGTTGGCGGCCGAGAATTGGGACACGGCCGAGAAAGCCCGCGCGGCCCTGGCCGAGCACGGCCTGGTTTTCACGGATCATCTTGGGCAACCGCGGGCGCGGCCTGAGAACGCCATTGCGCGGAACGCGGCCATTGTTTTCGCGCGGCTGGTGCGCGAGTTGGCCTTGGACGTTGAACCCGAGGCACCGCGGCCGCCGGTGATCGGCGGGCGCGAGCGGAGGACTTGACATGCGCGTTAAACGGCGGATCAAAGCGCGGCGGACGCCCTGGACGCCACATCATATTGACACATTGATGGGCGGCCTCGAAAACACGATGGGCTTTGGCGACCCGTGGAACCTCAACACAAGCGACGAGCGGCGCGAGGAAATTCTCGCGGCAATGCGCGCGGCGTGGATGGAGTTGCGCGGCGCCTTGCTGCCTGCCTGGAGGCGCCTGTTTCCCGGTACAAGGCCGGCGGCGTGGTGGCTTTTCGAGAGCAAGGAACCGCGCCGCGTGACCGCCGGGCCGGGCCTATTCGTCATGCGCGACCCGGAGGCCCTGCCGTGGGCAAAGCGGCTGAGTTTCGGCGCGCCGTGTGTCTTTTCCGCCGAGGATGAAACGGACCCGAGCGACTATGAAAGCCAAGCGACCTACCTTGACCGCCTCGGCCTGTTGACCGCGGCCGAGCGGCGGGCGCCCTTGACGCCGTTGAGCGACGGCGAGCTTGTAGCCCTGGCGGCCGAGGTTGACTGGCTGGCGGCCTGCGGCTTGGCGGCGCCGGCAAACACCGTGGCGGCCGCCGTGGCCGACGCCGTGCCGGCGGCTGAACCCGAGGCGAACCGTGCCGGCGACGGATAGATGCCGTGGCCCTGGCCCGCCCTGGACGGGCGCCGGACGCGCCGCAAGATTTCTCGGATTTGAGGCTTGACACAATGGCAAGTGCCAGGTAGGCTATCGAGCATGAAAGGCAAGCGCATGAACCTGACCGACCAAATCCGCGCGGCCGTGGACGCTTCCGGCTTGAGCCGCTATCGAATCTGCAAGACCGCGGGAATCGACCAAGCTGTAATGAGCCGATTCATGGCCGGCACGCGGGGCATGACGCTGCCGACGCTGAACAAGCTGGCCGACGTGCTGGCCCTGGACGTAACGGCCCGTAACTGCCGCCCGCGCTTATCCCCCCAAGGCGGGCGGAGTTGGGCGTCCCAAAAATAGCTTGGACACCGCTGTGGTGTCCAAGCTAAAGCCCCGTTCAGAAAAGAGTGTTCCCAAGGGGGGCGGCGGCCGGGCCGCAAGCCCAAGGCAAGGAAAGGACGGTGAACCGTGCGAACATTCCAGAGCACCTACCGCGACCGCAAGACGGGCGAGACACGCGCGACCGCCCGATGGTACGTTGAGATCCGCCTTGACGGCCGGCCTCGGCGCGTGCCGGCTTTCAGCGACCGCAAGAGTAGCGAGGCCCTTGGCCGTAGCATCGAGGCCCTGGCCCGGTGCAAGGCCGGCGGCGAGCGGCCCGACGCGGGCTTGAGCAAGTGGCTTGAGGGCCTGCCGCGGCGGCTGCGCGACGTGCTGGCGCGGATCGGCCTATTGGACGGCTGCCGGGCGGCGGCCCTGGAGCCGCTGCTGGTCCATCTGGACGGCGTGACCGACGCCGAGGGCCGCCGTTACCCTTGTGGGCTTTCGTCAAGCCCTGGCGGCCAAGGCCGCGACGCCCGCGCACGTTGACCTTGTGGCGGGCCGCGCCCGGCGCGTCATTGAGGGCTGCGGCTTCACGTTCTGGACCGACATATCGGCAAGCAAGGTGGCGAGTTTCCTTGCCGGCCTGCGGGCCGACGTGGCCGACGCCAAGGGCCGCGGCAAGCGCGGCCTGAGCGCGCAAACGAGCAACTACTACCTGCGGGCGATTCGTCAATTCTGCCGCTGGATGGTGCGCGACGGCCGGGCGAGCGAAAACCCGGTTGCGTATCTGGACGCCCTGAGCGTGCGGACGGATCGCCGGCATGACCGGCGGGCGCTGACTGTGGACGAAACGCGGCGGCTGCTGGCCGCCACGGCCGCCGGCCTTGAGCGCTACGGCATGACGGCCGCGGCACGGGCGCTGCTGTACCGCCTGGCCCTCGAAAGCGGGTTGCGGGCGGCGGAACTGGCAAGCCTGACGCCGGCAAGTTTCGCCCTGGACGGCGCCGCGCCCACGGTGACGGTTGCGGCCGCGTTCTCAAAGCACCGCCGGCAAGACGTGCTGGCCCTGCGGCGCGACACGGCCGAGGCCCTGCACGTCCACCTGGCGGACAAGCTGCCCGCGGCCCGCGCGTTTAACATGCCGTCGAAATGGCGACTTGTAAAGATGCTGCGGGCGGACCTGGCGGCGGCCGGGATCGTCTACCGCGACGCCGAGGGCGGCGTTGTGGACTTTCACGCGCTACGGCATACGTTCATATAAAACCTGGCCGCCTCGGGCTGCCATCCTAAGACCGCGCAGAGCTTGGCGCGGCACTCCACTATCGCGCTGACGATGGACCGCTACACGCACGGCGTTGTTGGCGACGACCGGGCGGCCCTGGACCGCCTGCCGGACCTGTCGGTGCCGCCGGCTGCGGCGGCCCGCGCGGCCCGCGCGACCGGCACGGCCGGCCCGGAACCGGACGCGGCGCGCTTGGCGCTTTGCTTGGCGCGTCCGGGCGGAAAAGGGCGGACTTTGGCGCACTCCGGCGCACCTAGGGAACCCGATACGTTGATTCCTGAAAGTGGCGAAAACCCCCGGAAAACGGCGGTTTCTCGCAGAAAAGCAGTGGTGCGCCTGGCGGGACTCGAACCCGCAACCTTCGGCTTAGAAGGCCGTTGCTCTCTCCGGTTGAGCTACAGGCGCCCCGGCTCGCAAGCTTTGTCGACCGACGTGTCACTATAGAGCGCTGCGACACTATCGTCAAGAACGCCCTGCGCCGCGAGGTCTTTCGCCACGAAGACCGTCGCGCTCGGAGGTTGGCGCCGCCCACCGCCGTTGGGCGGCCGTGCGTAACATACGAGAGTGCACGGCCACAGCCTGCTCGCTGCGGCGGGCAACAGCGCGTGACCGTGCCACCCGGCAATCGGGAGCAGCAGTCGCGCCGCAGCATGCTTTTGACCTTTGGCGCCCGCCGTGGTACGCTAGTGAGGCCGACGGCGGGAAACCAGGGAGGACCCATGCCACCATCGAAGGATGCGATGCTTCGCAAGATCCCCTCGGTCGACGTTCTTCTCCAGGATGCGGCGCTCCGGGAAGCGGCGGTCGGCGTGCCCCGGCGGATCGTCGTCGACACCGTCCGCGCCGCCGTGGAGGAAACGCGGTCGCGCCTGCTGGCCGAGGGGGCGCCCGACGCCGCCGAAGCCGGCCTGCGCGCCGGCATCCTCGAGCGGGCCCGCGAGCGCCTCCGCGAGGTCTGGACGCCGCACTACCGCCGGGCGATCAACGCCACCGGCATCATCCTCCACACCGGCCTCGGCCGCGCGGTCCTGCCGGCCAAGGCCGTGCGGCAGATCGCCGACGAGCTCTCGGGCTACTCGCTGCTCCAGGTGGACGTCGAGACCGGCAAGCGGTCGCGCCGCGACGGCCGCATCGAGTGGATGCTCCAGCAACTCACCGGGTGCGAGGCGGCCACGGTGGTGAACAACAACGCCGCGGCCACCATGATCGTCTTGAGCGCGGTCGCCCGCGGCAAGGAGGTCATCGTCTCGCGCGGGCAGCTCGTGGAGATCGGGGGGAGCTTCCGCCTGCCGGAGGTCATGGCCGCCAGCGGCGCGAAGCTCGTCGAGGTCGGCACGACCAACAAGACGCACCCGCGCGATTACGAGAGCGCCATCACCGAGAACACGGCGGCCATCCTCCGCGTGCACCCGAGCAACTACAAGATCTACGGTTTCACGGCCGAGGTCGCCCTCGACGAACTCGTGCGGATCGCGCACGCCCACAACCTCGTGCTGATCGACGACGTGGGCGCGGGGGCGCTCCTGGACTTCTCGCGTTTCGGGTTCGCCGACGAGCCCACCCTGCCCAACTCGATCCGCGCCGGCGCGGACCTCGTGACCTCGAGCGCCGACAAGCTCATCGGCGGCTCGCAGGGCGGCATCATCCTCGGCAAGGCGGCACTCGTGGAC
>Ga0315282_10017908_pt1 | contig 10183 bp, 12 predicted proteins | sample YL17G07_20_MG_FD_203693 | JGI IMG/M metagenome (GOLD analysis project Ga0315282, IMG submission 203693) | Sediment microbial communities from Yellowstone Lake, YNP, Wyoming, USA - YL17G07_20 | ecosystem: Environmental > Aquatic > Freshwater > Lake > Sediment | place: USA: Wyoming | collected... | reverse complement strand
GGTATGGAGTCAATATGACGAAGGAGGCACGAGCAATTCTTGCAGCAATTAAGGTGTCGAAGCTTGAAAGGATTGCAGCGTAATTAATAACCATGGAGACCGTTGAGAATAGCACCTATAAGAACATCTGCATATAAGACTTGACGATATCGTATCTTCCTTCAAGAGTTGGTCCCATTGCAACATAATGACCCTTCTTGGTTTTTCGGAAAAGAGGCTTTACCGCAAAGATCTCTTCTGCCTCTTCCGGTCTGATCCCGTGACCAAGCTCAATATGTAACACATTACCATTATCCCACTCGAAGCCTTTTATCCTCAAAATAGAGCCTCCATAATAGTAATACATTGTATTACCTTTTCTATGAAAAAATCAATGCTTTTGTTACCCCTTCGCCCTCCTTACACTGTTTTCACATTTTTTTTGACAAGAAGATTTCAAGGGCATTTTTGTTACTGGTGATTCTCATAGATCTCGGAAAATAGGTCAGGCGAGACGCCTGACCTTTATATTTCTGTACCCGAATTTATCAACTTATAAATCTCTCCAAAGCCCCGCAGGCCGCAATGTGGCTGTGGTGTGGCTGACACCGATTCAGACACTGATGGTATAGCAAACTGCAATGACAACTGCCCTAATATTACAACCCTGACCAGTGTGATAGCGATGGTAATGGCATTGGAGATGCCTGTGAGAGTAAAAGTAAAACGATCTGCTCGATTCTTGGCAACGACCCTAAACCATCTTCTTGATATAGATATCTTTAAGTTCCGTGGAACCAAGGGAGAAACAGTCAAAATTCATTTGGAAGCTGACCCACCAGAAGAAGATTTAGGGAAGCAAGTGACCCTAATACTGACGGACAAGATCAAAGGGACCGTGTTAGTCAGGTTAGATCGTAGCGTGCTCCCTAATGAAATTAAAGCCAAGTTACCAACAACAGGAGAGTATCTAATTACCGTTGCAGAACAACCTTTAATAGCAAAAGGTGAAAGATATAGGGGAGCGTATTGTCTCACGCTTGGAACTACTACAGATAATTATAAGACGCTTGCACCCGCTTTTTGGGTAGAGTAAAGAATCTGATTTTAAAATGTTCAAAAGGGTAAAAGGGTAAAGATATAAGTGACAGTTACTTCTTATTTCAGGAGAGTAGAAGAACAATTTTAAAAGGGCAGGCCTTCGCCCTGCCCTTTTTGCATTATATGTCAGCATGTGTATGCTGAACTGCTTAGGCAGAAGTTACTGGTAAACAAGCTTACATTATTCCTGAGAGTAGTTTTACGGTTTTATAGCTCGGAAGCCTTCTTTGAGAGTGGCATTCCATAATGCTTCATCAGAGTAACCATTATTGGATTTAAATGCGAAAGGTCTAAAAAGGCAGCAAGTTGAAGGCTGTCGAGAGTCCTGAGTTTGTATTTAAGTATGAGGGGAATGCTTTTGTTTATGTGGTTTCTCCCAAGATCAACAATCCCGAATGATGAGATTATATCTTTTGAAAACTCTGATAGACAAATGCGAAGATCATCTTCTGAGATGATTCCTTCGTTGAGTTTCCTCGCAAAGACTGACGTAAACTCGGCTATGGTGATGCTTGCGATGGCGAAGATACCCCCAGGATCATTGAATATTTCATCTACTTTTTCTGAGCCTTCCTCTACGTGGTATCTTTTAACCAGAGCACTGGTATCAAAGAAATAGGCGGGCATTATCTATTTCGTTCTTTCACAATCTCTTCTGAAAGGGGTTTTTTTATGGAAGAAAGGCGTTTTCTTACATCAGCAAGGGTTGTCTTCGGTGAGGCATATAGTCTCTCAAAGTATAATCAGAACCATCCGAAAGCTTTATACCAAGTTTTGAAAGTTCCTTCAATGCTTCAAGTTTTTTTGATGATATCTGGATGGTTGCATTATCAGATTTTTTTGATGCCAGCATCTCATTTTCTCCTTACAAAAATGATACCATGGCTGGGGTTTAATGGGCAATACTAAAACAGAATTCTTAATGGCAAGAGCTGCAGGTGCTTTTGGTGCAGGATGTACAGCCTGATGATGTACCGGCGAGGGGTTTTTCTGTGCCTGCTGCACTAAAAACAGAAAACTTCTTTTTAATATCTTCTGAGTCGCATTTTGGACATCTGACTTTCTGATTTCCGAAGACAAGCTTCTCGAAGTCTTCGCCACAACCATTACATTTATATTCAAAAATCGGCATTTTCTCTCCACCAAATCCCCCTTAATCCCCCTTTGCTAAAGGGGGATTAAGGGGGATTACTTATATTTCTTAGGGACTTTTCCCCAGTCCTTCAAAAATCTCTCAATGCCTATGTCTGTAAGGGGATGCTTTATTAGTTGTATTATAACAGAATAGCAGTATCAATAAAGAATTTCATACCTTCCCCCCTAGTTTATAATTTTTCCCATTATACTAAAAATTTTTTGCTCCTTCGAGTGCTTCCTCGATAACCTCGATGAGATGCAATACAGGTTTATTTTTAACTTCTCTGCTTAACTGCATCATACATCCTGGGCAGGAGGTAATGATTGTTTCCGCACCTGTCTTTTCCATATCTTTGATGCGCTTCTCGAGGAGTGCCTCAGAGATTTCTCGATAGGAAAAGCTGAAAGTTCCTCCAAAACCACAACACCTCTCTTGTTCGGCCTCGATCAATTCTATGCCGATGTTTTTCATAATCTCTCTTGGCTCTTTTGTAACACCTAATCCATATCTAAGGTGACATGGATCATGGTATGTTGCTTTTGCGAGATGAGAATGTAGCAAGGAGAAACGGGAAGGATCTAATCTACTGATAAAAAATTTTGATATATCCATTGCCTTTTCCAGACCTTCACCTATGAGTTTCGGATATTCTATTTTCAGGGCAAGTGTACATGTCGGACAGAGACTCAGTATTGCCTCAACATTGAGCCTGCTGAATACGTCCATGTTCTTTCTGGCAAGCTTTATGGCAGTTTCTTCAAGGCCAAGCGTCCTTAAGGGGCCTCCGCAGCAAACCTCACCTGCTGGAAGGATTACTTCATAGTCAAGACCCTGAAGAACATTGATGAGGGATTCCCCTAAGTGGGGATAGAGGAAGTTAACCATACATCCTGTGAAGATAGCAACTCTGCCTCTCTTTTTTGAAACCGTATATACCTGACTTTCATTTTTCAGGGGACTTTCAGGCAGTTCAGGAAGAAAGGGGGATACCCTTCTTTTTATGAGGGAGGGGAATAGGTGTTGAGACAACCTGAGAAGTCTGAAACTCAGCTTCGGCATTTTCGTGTAAAATTTTGTAAGAAAACGGAGGGAGCGTCTCTTTGTGTCTGACCTTCTGAGAAGGCTTCTGCCTTGGTATATAACCTCTTGTATATCAACTCCAGGTGGACATAATTCTGAGCAGGCACCACATAATATGCAGCTGAAGATACGATCCCTCAGAACTGCGGATGGCTTGAGCAGACCTTCTGAAAGACCCCACAGGAGCACGAGCCTTCCCCTCGCACCCATAGCCTCTGTTTTATCTTCATCGTACGTGGGACAGAAGGCCTTGCAACTTCCGCAGCGTACACATTTTGAGAGCTCTCTCAGGTACTTTTCTTTCTCCATGAGTGAATGAGAAGCCTTTCTTTTTTTGCCCTTCGCTTATATAATTAGTATAATAAAAAAATTTCTAAAACGGGGTATGTTAAAGGTCAATAAAAGTGCTTCTCGGTTTTAATACCAATATTATTTATAACGAAGATACCTATCATATCCAGACAGAAGATAATGGTTTAAAGAACCCTGTGATCATAAGCCACCTGTATTTAAAGGGTGAGATCATTGCAACCAAAAAAAACAGCTATGCAGATATTGTTGGAAAACCAGGTTATCAAGAGAAGATAAAGAAAATGATGGCAGAGCAGCATAGCAGTATGATAGAAGAGCTTCTCGCTGGGAGAAGTACAGAAGAGGACAAATCTGAGGAAACAGAAAAGGGGAAAGCTATTCAATAAATGCATTCAAAGAGCAGCAGGGGAAGAGATATAGCCTTTCTGAAGAAACAGGCAAAATTAGTAAGGATAGAGATACTGAAAATGCTTACCTTAGCTGGTTCAGGCCATACAGGAGGTTCTCTGTCAGCTGCTGATATTGTCACAGTCCTTTATTTCTCAAAAATGCGACATAGACCAGATGATCCAAGCTGGGGAGAGAGAGACAGATTTATCCTTTCAAAAGGTCACGCAGCGCCTCTGCTCTATGCTGTGTTAGCTCTATCAGGTTATTTCGACATCTCCGTTCTCAAGACACTCCGCAAGTTAGGCAGTCCTCTTCAGGGCCATCCCTGTTCAAGGGTTCTTCCAGGTGTTGAGATTTCAACAGGTTCTCTCGGCCAGGGTCTCTCTGTTTCTAATGGTATAGCGATAGGCCTGAAGATGGACAATCTCAGTTCAAGGGTGTACTGCCTTTTAGGCGATGGCGAAATACAGGAAGGGCAGGTCTGGGAGGCTGCAATGACAGCCGCCCATTACAGGCTTGACAACATATGCGCAATAGTAGACCTCAATGGCCTTCAGATAGATGGCCCTGTGTCAAAAGTGAAGGCCATTGAGCCTGTTGCCTCTAAATGGTTAGCCTTTGGATGGAATGTCATAGATATTGATGGGCATGGTATAGAGGAAATTCTTGATGCTTTTGATGAAGCAGAAACCGTGAAAGGTAAACCAAGTGTCATCCTCGCTCATACCATCAAAGGGAAAGGAGTCTCTTTCTTCGAGGGAAAAGTTGAATATCACGGGATGGCACCAACACCTGAAGAACTCGAAGGGGCACTAAAGGAGCTTGAAGTTCATGGGTAAAAGTATTCAGAGCACAGCAGTAAAAAAAGTGGCAATGGCAACAAGGGATGCTTATGGAGAGGCATTATTGGAACTCGGGAAGAGCCGGAAGGATATAGTTGTCCTAGATGCAGACCTCTCTGGCTCAACAAAGACAGGGAAGTTTGCAAAGGCCTTTCCAGACCGGTTTTTTAATATAGGGATAGCTGAACAGGACATGATAGGAACTGCAGCTGGACTTGCACTATCGGGGAAGCTTCCCTTTGCATCAACCTTTGCAGTCTTTGAGACAGGAAGGGCGTGGGAGCAGGTAAGACAGGCCATCTGTTATTCGAACCTGAATGTGAAGCTTGTAGCAACTCACGGTGGCATTACAGTCGGTGAAGACGGTGCCTCTCACCAGGCAACAGAGGATATTGCACTCATGCGTGTTCTCCCAAATATGACGGTTATCGTTCCCGCTGATGCTCTCGAAACAAGGCAGGTCATCTATGCTATAGCAGATTATTGTGGTCCTGTTTATGTGAGGCTTGGAAGGTCTAAGGTTCCAACTGTCATGCCAGATGATTACGGGTTTAAGATAGGAAGGGCTTATACCTTCTCCACGGGGAGGGAAGTAAATATCATAGCAATGGGCATTATGGTATCACTAGCACTGGAGGCTGCAAAAATACTCAGACAGGAAGGTATAGATACGGGTGTAATCAATCTGTCTACGGTGAAACCTCTCGACACAGAGACCTTGCTGAATGTCGCAAAAAGATGCAAGCTTATCGTTACCGCAGAAGAACATTCAATTGTAGGTGGTCTGGGAGGTGCTGTGAGTGAGTTTCTCTCAGAAAACCATCCAACGCATCTTCGCAGAATTGGATTAAAGGATGCCTTCGGATGTTCAGGAACACCGGAAGAATTATTAAAACATTATGGCCTTACTGTAGAGGATATCGTAAAGACAATTAAAGAGGCACTAAATGCGATTTAAAATGCGAAATCATAAATATCCGCTAAAAGTTTATTATATGTCATGCTGAAATCGTTTCAGTCCCGAATCAAGTTCGAGAAGACGCTGAAACAAGTTCAGAGTGACAAGAACTTTTTTACTGGGAAAGCAACAATTTTTTATATTTTTCATTTATTAAGATGATACGTTTCCAGAATGTATCAAAACATTATGGTAATCAGACCGCTTTGCGGGATATAACCTTTTTGATAGAAAAGGGGGAGATGGTGTTTATAACCGGGCCGAGTGGTTCAGGAAAAACAACACTCCTTAGATTAATATACCTTGCTGAAAAACCTGACGAGGGTACTATTTCAGTAGCTGAATGGGAAACAGGCAAGATGAAAGAATCCAACGTACCCCTCGTGAGGCGCAATATGGGATTTATATTCCAGGATTTTAGACTGCTAAATAACAGGAATATCTTTGACAATGTTGCCCTCACCCTCAGGATCAGAGGAGCGGACGAAAAAGAGCTGAAGACAAAGATATTCGAGGCTCTTAAGCTGGTTAACCTGAGGCATAAGACTGACAGTTATCCCTTAGCTTTGTCAGGAGGAGAGCAGCAGAGGGTTGTTATTGCGAGGGCTATCGTTTCTGAGCCAGCAATTATTCTTGCTGATGAGCCAACAGGCAATGTAGATCCTGACACTTCAGCAGGTATCATAAGGACATTTAAAGAAATCAATATCAAGGGGACAACGATTTTGATTGCTACCCATAACAGAGAGCTTTTTCGGAACACAGGACGGAGGGTTCTGAGGCTGGATACTGGCAATCTTGTTGGGGAGGAAACGGGGTAAATGACTGCACCATATGCATTCAGGCTTGCGGCCCAGAGCCTATTACACGAGAAGTGGATAAATCTTCTTTCCATTCTCACCATAGCATCAGGCCTCCTTATTGCTGCTCTTACTGCCCTTTCAGTCTACAACGTTAATGCAGTAACGAAAAGGCTCCCTGAAAAGTTTTCCATGATGCTTTACCTGAAGGATAACCTTTCGGGGGATGAGGTAGAAACTATCCTGAATACTCTTCGAAAGGATACCACCATAGAGACGGTGAAATATATTTCAAAAGATGATGCACTCAAGGAACTCAAAACTGTATTTAAAGATGTCTCCTATGTACTCGAAGGCCTTGAAGAAAATCCCCTGCATAACTCGATAGAAATAAAACTGAAAGGGGAGGTGGCAGGTCCTGAGACTGCAAAAAGACTTGCATCAGAAATGGCGAAGATAAAGGGAGTTGATGAAGTAGAGTACGGAGAAAAATTGCTTTCCTCTCTCTATTCCCTGGGACTCGGGATGAGGGCTATAGGCATACTCTTTATCATCATAATGTTTGGAGGGGTGATCTTTGTATGCTATAGCGCAGTTAAGATTCTCTTCTATAGGAAGAAAGAAGAGATCGAGACCTATAAACTTCTCGGAGCTACCAAAGGATTCATAAGGGCTCCGTTCATTATTGAAGGCGCTGTTATCGGCCTTTGCGGTGGCTTCTTAAGTCTCGTCGGTATTCTATCATTGCATTATATTGTTTTTCTTAAGCTCAGTCTTTCTATTCCTCTCTTTAAGGCGATTATCTTTCCAACGAATCTATCTCCTCTCCTTCCTCTCACAGGGCTTCTTCTCGGGATGGCCGGTGCTGCAATTGCTATCGGGAGAATCCGATATTAATGGTTCACTTGAGTTTACACAGTTTGCACAGTTTCTTGAGTTTCAGGAAACTCTGCAAACACAATAGACTCAGTAAACTGAGTAAGCCTGTGCTTTTGGCTCTTTGCTTTTGGCTCTTTGCTTTTGATTGTTCTGCAGCAACCCCGCAGGAAGACTACAGAAAGATGCAGAGGGAGATAAAGGCCCATAAGGAAAAACTCGAAAAGACAGAAAGGCGTGAACACTCAATCCTGACGGATTTAGAAAAGACTGACAGGGAACTCAATAACGTCGAGGCTGAACTCAGAAAATACAGGAAGAGACTTAGGAATACAGAGTCACAGATATCAAAGGTAGAGGCTGAAATTTCTCTGAGCAGAGAAGGCATTGAGAGGCAGAGAGAATGGATAAAGAGAAAACTCAGGGCCATGCAGAAAAACAGGTATCCTGGAGATATTGCATTATTACTTTCAAGCACCGAAGATGTCTCTCAACTGCTGAAAAGCTGGAAAAGCCTGGAATATATCGCCCTTTACGAAAACAAGGTGCTGAATACCTATAAAGAAAACCTGAGAGACCTTCATGAGAAAGAGAAACAACTCTTGGTTCTCAAGGCCGAGCTCGTGAAAAATGGGAAAGAGATCAGGTCTAAAGAGGAAGAACTTGCAGGGAAGAAGAGAGATAGAGAAGAGTTGCTTGCATCCGTAAAAAAGGAGAAGTCTTCCTATGAGAAGATGTTGAAGGAATTAAAAGAGGCTTCAAAAAGGCTCCTCGAGGTTATTCAGGAGTCTGGGAAGACAGATACTTACCGTGCAAAAGGGTTTTCAGGACTGAAAGGAAAACTTTCCTGGCCAGTTGAAGGCAAAATAGCAGTACCATATGGATCTCAAAGGGATACCCAGTTTAATACCCCGGTTTTCAGGAGTGGTATATTCATACAGACGGCCGACGATCTCTTCGCTAAGTCTGTTTATACAGGGAAAGTCGTTTTTGCAGAATGGTTCAAGGGGTATGGCCAACTCATGATTGTGAACCATGGTGATGGATATCACACGCTCTATGGAAGCCTATCAGAGATTTTTTCTAAGGTTGGAGATATAATAAATGTTGGACAGACAATAGGAAGGGTGGGGAATTCAGGTATCCTGAATGCACCTGGCCTTTATTTTGAAGTGCGATATAAAGGAAAGCCTCTTGATCCATTACAGTGGCTAAAAAAGAGATAAAATTTTGGAGGATAAAAGGTGAATAAGAAAAGGCTAATCTTGATTCTGATGCTTATTGTTATTGTTGCTTCAACAGGTGTCCTCATTGGCCGGTGGTCTATTGTGGGAGCTGAAGGAGAAGGATATGAAGAACTGAAGGTTTTTACAGAGGCCCTTTCTATGGTCAAGAAAAACTATGTTGAAGATGTAAAGACAAAGGACCTGGTCTATGGTGCTATTAAGGGGATGCTCAGCTCTCTTGACCCTCACTCAAGCTTTTTAAACCCCGAGGCATATAAAGAGATGCAGACTGAAACAAAAGGAGAGTTTGGAGGTATTGGCATCCAGATAGGGGTAAAAGAGGGGATGCTTACAGTCATAGCTCCGATAGAGGATACGCCTGCTTACAGGGCTGGTATAAAAGCGGGAGATAAGATCATAAAGATAAACAACGAGCTTACGAAAGACATGAGTCTTCATGATGCAGTCAGTAAGATGAGAGGGGTACCGAAGACCTCTGTAACCATAACAATACTCCGTGAAGGATGGAAAGCGACAAAGGACTTCACCCTCGCAAGAGAGTTAATAAAGATAAAGAGTGTGAAATCGAAGATCCTCGAGGATGGTATAGGATACGTAAAGATAAGTCAGTTCCAGGAACAGACAGCAGCAGACCTTTCTACTGCCCTGGAGAAGCTTGTGCAGGAGAAGATGAATTCTCTCGTCCTTGACCTCAGGAATAATCCCGGAGGACTTCTCAACAGTGCCGTGAGTGTTACAAGCCAGTTTCTACCACCGGGCAAGTTAGTCGTATATATCAAAGGTAAAAAAGGAGAAAGGACAGAGTACAATACAGATAATGATTGGCCAAATTACGACATACCAATGATTGTATTAGTAAATGAAGGCAGTGCCAGTGCATCAGAGATCGTTGCTGGTGCATTAAAAGACTGGAACAAGGCTGTTATCCTCGGTATAAAGACCTTTGGGAAAGGCTCGGTGCAATCAGTAATTCCCCTCAGTGACGGTTCAGGCCTTAGACTCACGACAGCAATATATTACACACCAAAGGGGACTTCCATACAGGCAACCGGGATTGTACCCGACATTGTTGTAAAGCTTGATATAAAAGAAAAAGGTAAAGAGCATCCTGTGATTCGAGAGAAGGATCTCGAGGGGCACCTTGAGAATGGTCAAGGTCAAGAGGTGCCAAAGGAGCCCGAAGAGATGGCTCCTATTGAGGTACAAGAAAAAGATGATGCACAGCTTCAGAGGGCCATAGACCTTCTCAAGACATGGAAGGTATTTAAGGAACTTCCGAAGGCCTCATAGGAGAAATTAGTAGTCAAAGGATCTCTTGCAGAAATTTTTTATAGTAGCCGCAGGCTTTACAGGCTGTCCGACAATTCACAAATTACTTGGTGGTAAAATAGATGACAAAACGAGATAAAGGAGTATAACACATGGCATATATTCAGTCGTACCAAGGGCAATCATGGTTA
>Ga0315282_10017907_pt1 | contig 10183 bp, 5 predicted proteins | sample YL17G07_20_MG_FD_203693 | JGI IMG/M metagenome (GOLD analysis project Ga0315282, IMG submission 203693) | Sediment microbial communities from Yellowstone Lake, YNP, Wyoming, USA - YL17G07_20 | ecosystem: Environmental > Aquatic > Freshwater > Lake > Sediment | place: USA: Wyoming | collected... | reverse complement strand
CCGGCCGGCGCGCTCCCCGAAGCCGGTGAAACGAAAAGCCAGTTGCGGCTCACCGTCGCCGCCTGCGCCGTCCAAGTGAGGGCGCCGCCGCCCGTGTTTTCAATTCGCAGCGCCTGCGCCACCGCCGCTGTCGATCCCACCAAGGCCCGAAAACTGAGAGATGAAGGCTGTATCGAAACACTGGCAGGTTGCGCCGCTGTTACCGTGAGTGTTGCCGCCACGCTCAATTGCGTCGGAACAGCGTTCGGAGCCGTGATCTGAATGCTGGCTGTGTATGTTCCTACAGCCAGATTAGCCGCATCCGCGGAGACGGTGACCGTGCCGGGCATCGAGCCGGACGCCGCCGAGGTGCTGAGCCAGCTTCCGCCCTGAACCGCCGCCTGCCAGGCCAGCCCGGCGATGCTGCTGCCAAGCTTGATCTGTTGGGCGGCGGCTGCTGAACCGGCCGAGGCAGAAAAGCTCAGGCTGGTGGGAGAGACGGAGAAGGAAGGCGGCGAAGCGAGGACTTTGCGAATCCGGTTGTTCTTGCGGTCGGCGATGTACAGGTTTGCCGCTGCGTCCACTGCCGCGCCCCCGGGGGCATACAGTGTCGCGGCGGTCGCCGGACCGCCATCCCCGGAAAAGCCTTCTTTGCCATTTCCGGCGACCGTGGAGATCACGCCGCTGGGATCGACCTTTCGAATCCGGTCGTTGTAGTAATCGGCGAGATACAGGTTGCCGGCGCTATCGAAGGCCAGGCCCTTGGGACCGTACAGAGCAGCGTCGGTGGCTGGGCCGCCGTCACCGGAGAAGGCCATCTTGCCGTTCCCCGCCCATGTGGAGATGATCCCGTTGCGGTCCACTTTGCGGATTCGGCCGCTGTCCTCGGAAAAGTAGAGGTTGCCGGCGGTGTCCACAATCACATCCTCGGGCGAGTAGACATAAGCGGCAGTGGCCGGCCCGCCGTCGCCGAGGGTGCAACAGACTCCGCCCGCCACCGTCGAGATAGTGCCGTCAGGTGCGACCTTGCGGATGCGGTTGTTGAAGCCGTCGGCGATGTAGAGATTTCCGCCTGCGTCCACACCCACGCCCTGCGGGTAGTTCAGTGCCGCGCTGGTGGCCGGCCCTCCGTCGCCGGAAAACTGGGCCTTCCCATTTCCGGCCACCGTGGAGATGATGCCGGTTGGAGTGACCTTGCGGACGCGGTTGTTATTCTTGTCGGCGATGTATAGGTTCCCGGCCGCATCCACCGCCACGTCGTTCGGGCTGTACAGCGAGGCGTCGGCAGCCGGCCCGCCATCTCCTGAAAAGCCGCTGACCCCATTGCCCGCCACCGTGGAGATCAGGCCGGCGGGGGTGATCTTGCGAATGCGCTGGTTGTCGGTGTCGGCGACAAAAAGGTTCCCCGCCACGTCCATGGCCAAGTTCTGGGGACTGTATAGCGAAGCGCCGGCGGCCGGGCCACCGTCGCCGGAGAATCGGAAACCGCCGTTTCCCGCTACCGTCGAGATGATGCCGCTGGGAGTGACTTTGCGGATCCGCCCGTTCCCCGCGTCCCCGAGGTAGAGGTTTCCGGCCGTGTCCACCGCGATGCGTTGGACGCCGCTCAATGCGGCATTGGTGGCCGGGCCGCCATCGCCCGAGAAGCCGCCGGTCCCGTTTCCCGCTACCGTGGTAATGATGCCGTCGGGGCCGACCTTGCGGATGCGTTTGTTTCCCGAGTCGGCGATGTAGAGGTTCCCGGCCAGGTCGGCCGCCACAGCGGCGGGCCAGTAGAGCAGGGCGCTGGTGGCCGGCCCGCCATCACCTCCAAAGCCCCGGGTCCCGCTGCCGGCCACCGTGGTGATAACGCCGCCGGGAGTCACCTTGCGGATGCGGTTGTTGTTTTGATCGGCGATGTAGAGGTTTCCGGCGGCGTCCACGGCGACGCCTTGGGGTGAGTACAACCCGGCGGCCGTGGCCTGCCCACCGTCACCCGAAAATTCGGCGACCCCGTTTCCCGCCACCGTGGAGATGATGCCATTGGGGCTGATCTTGCGGATGCGTTGGTTGCCTGCGTCGGCTACGTAGAGGTTCCCGGCCGTGTCCACCGCCAAGCCCTCGGGGGCGTTCAGCAAAGCACCGGCTGCCGGGCCGCCGTCGCCGGAATAACCGAACAGCCCGTTGCCCGCCACCGTGGAAATTATGCCTCCGGAGCTGACCTTGCGAACCCGACTGTTGCCGAAGTCGGAGATGTAAATGTTCCCGTTCGCCTCCACAGCCAAGCCCAGTGGCACGAACAAGGAAGCGCCGGTGGCCGGCCCGCCATCGCTGGTAAACCCTTCGAGACCGTTTCCCGCGACTACTGTGAGAGTCCCGCTCGGAGAGACCTTTGCGACAAGGACGTTGTCCCGGTCCGCGAGATAGAAGTTGCCGGCCGCGTCCACCGCAACCGCCCTGATCTCGCCCAGCGGCGCAGCCGTCGCCGGCTTGCCGTCGCCGTTGAAGACCCAGGTGCCACCGGCCACCGTGTTGATCACTTGAGCAAGGCAGGGAAGCGCGAGGAGCGATGAGAGGACGCCAATAGCCAACCCTGAGCGCACGAACCCGGAAATCATGCACGCATTATAAAGAGAATCAGAAAGGCAGGAGTCAAGAATGCGAAAGCGTTGTCGCGCCAGCCGGACCGGCGACTTCGCGGAAACGCGATTTCAAGAGGCGACGTGCCACTTGGCCTTGCGGTCTTGCACCGACTCGCGCTCCACCAATTCGACGCCGAAGACCCGCTGCTCCGGCATCGAGCCGGCGCGCTTCTCGGCCAGCCGGATCAGGATCTCCACGGCGGCGGCGCCGATCTCGTACTTGGGCTGATGAACGGTGGTGAGGGGCGGGTGCGCGATCCCGGAGAATTCGATGTTGTCGAATCCCATCACCGACAGGTCCTGGGGCACGCGCAGGCCGCGCTCTGCCGCCGCCCGCATCACCCCGAAGGCCATCACATCGTTGGCGGCGAAGACCGCGGTCACTTGGGGATGCTGCTCCAGCAGTTTCCCGGCCAGCTCGCATCCGCCCTGGAAGGTGTGGAAGCCGTACAGCACCACCGCGTCGGGAACCACGTTGAGGAAGCCGCGGGCGCGGTCCGTTAGGTTGCCATGGCCGCGGGGGCCGGTCAGGTGCGCGATGCGCGCGTGCCCCTTGGCTTTCAGATAGCCGCCCGCCAACTGGCCTCCCAGGTAGTTGTCGGCGCACACCGTGGAGAAGGCGTGCGCGCCGGCGGCGCGATTCAGCAGCACGATGGGCACTCCGAAGGCGGCCAGCGCCTCCTGCTGCGCCTTGCGCAGCGCCGAAACCGAGTTCATGAGGATGCCGTCCACGCGCTTCTCAGCCAGCGAGCGGATGTAGCACATTTGCTTGGCCTGGTCCAGGTCGCTGTTGCACAAAACCAGGTCGCAGCCGTGGGCGCGGGCGGCGTCCTCGGCGCCCCGCGCTATCTCCGCGAAGAAGGGGTTGCGCACGTCGCTCACGATCACTCCCAGGGTGTGGGAGCGGCCGGTGACCAGGCCACGGGCAATGCGGTTGGGCTGATAGTGGAGCCGTTCGGCCACCTCCAGCACGCGCTTGCGGGTCTGCTGGTGCACTCCGTAGCTGCCGCTCAGGGAGCGGGAGACTGTGGAGAGGTTGAAGCCGGCCTCGCGGGCCACGTCTTTGAGGGTCACCGACATGTTCGCAATCGTTTCCTAATTCCCTGCCACTCTAGCGCAAAACCAGGCCATTGACAAGCAAAGGCGCGGCCACTATACTCCGGCAAGCGCTTGCAGAAAATACGGAGGCCCCGCTGACACTCTGGGCCATTCGCGTGGCAGAATTTGCCGGCTGCGCAAGTGCCGGTCGGCGCCATGTTCGCGGACCACGCCGGGCGTCACTGCGGGGACTCGGTGCTAAGGAGGAACTCTCTTATGGTGTATAGGTGGGTGCTTTCCGTTGTGTTTTGCCTGGCTCTTGCTGCGGTCGGCGCGGCTCAGGACCCGCGCGGCAGTATAGCAGGCACCGTGATGGACGCTTCGGGAGCGGTGGTGCCGGGCGCTGAAATTCGCGCCACGAGAATCGATACGGGGGTCGAGGCCCGCGGGGTGACAAACGACGCGGGGAAATTCAGCCTCCGCTTTTTGCTTCCCGGGACCTATCGGCTGGTCGCGGGCAAGCCCGGATTCAAGACCTCCTCGCGGGACAACATCGAGTTGCGTGTGGATGACACCCTCGACATCGCCATCCGTCTCGAGGTCGGCAGCATTTCGGAAACCGTGAATGTGGAAGCAGGCACGCCGCTGCTGGAGACGGCCAGCAGCACGATTGGGCAGGTGGTGGACGGGCGCCGGATGCTGGAGCTTCCGCAGAAGGGCGGGAATCCGCTGGAGCTGGGGCGCCTGGCCCCCGGCGTCGTCAACATGACCAACCTCCGGACCATGAAGACCTCCTCTCCGGATGGCACCTCGACCCTCTGCGCCGATGGCACCGGCCAGTACTCGGCGCTGTACAACATCGACGGTGTCAGCGACACCACCAACGACCGCGGCCGGGGCTACGCCCGAGTGGCCTTCATTCCGCCCTCCGCCGCGATCACCGAGTTCAAAATGGAGACCACTCCATACGATGCCAGCGCGGGACACGTGTTCGGCCCGGTGATCAACATGAGCACCAAGGGCGGCACCAACAAACTCCACGGGTCCTTGTATTACTGGGCCAAGAACAGCGCCTTCGACGCTTCGAACTTCTTTGACAACAAGGCGGGCATTGCCAAGCCTGTGTCTCAGGATCATCGCTACGGAGTGTCTGCCGGCGGGCCGGTGGTTCTGCCCCATCTCTACAACGGTCACAACAAGACATTCTTTTTCTATTCCTGGGAGGGAAACCGGTGGTCGGCGGCGGCCAATACCACTCAGTTGGTCACGGTGCCGACGGCGGCGGAACGCACCGGCGATTTTTCGGCCTTACTCGCCGCCGGAAACCAGTATCAAATCTACAACCCCTTCACCACCCGGGCCACCGGGACCGGACGCTTTCAGCGTGATCCGTTCGCGGGCAACGTCATTCCCAAGAATTTGCTCAGCACCCCGGGCGTGAACCTGGCCGCGCTGTGGCCGCTGCCGAACCAGCGCGGCACCATTGACGGTCAGAACAATTACTTTTACCCCGATGTCCGAAAGCAAAGTTACGATTCGCACATGGTGCGGATGGACCAGGCCTTCAGCCCCAGCAACCGGATGTTCTTCCGGCTGAACCACTATACGTTCACGGTTCCGAAAGACTCGCTCGGCGTTCCGGCCACCAAGGAGATTTTCACCCAGATCAACCGGGGAGCCGCGCTGGACGACGTCATCGTGCTGGGTCCCAGCCTGGTGCTAAATCTGCGCTATGGGGTGACCAGCGCCGACTATCCGGAACGCCGGGTGACGCAGGGAACCGACCTGGCGGCCATGGGCTTCTCGCCGTCGCTCACCAAGCTGATCGACTCCACGTTGGCTACGGTCCCGCGCGTCAAGGCCAGCGGTTTCGCCACGCTCTCCAACTGGTCGGACGGGGACGGCACCAACAATGGGTTGAGCCACAGTTGGTTCGCGGACTTGACGAAGCTCAAGGGTTCTCACACCTTCCGGTTCGGCGTCGACATCCGGCTGCTGCGCGCCTTCGGGGAGCGTCACCCGGCCGTGACATCGCCGGATTTCAGCTTTGCCAACACCTATATGAAAGGCCCGCTGGACAACGCGACGGCCGCGCCCATCGGGCAAGAACTGGCAGCCATGCTGGCAGGCGTTCCCGCCGGCAACATGACCACTGCCACCAGCTACGCGGTGCAGGACAAGTATTTCGGAACCTACCTTCAGGACGATTTCAAGGTCACCCCCAAGCTGACGCTCAACCTGGGACTGCGCTATGAGATGAACTGGCCTGTCAACGAGCGCTTCAACCGGCTGGTGGCCGGATACGACTTCTCCAGCCCCAGCCCCGTTGAGGCGCAGGCCAAGCTGAATTATGCCAAGAGCCCCATTGCTGAGCTTCCAGCCGCGGCCTTCTCGGCTCGCGGTGGGTTGACCTGGGTCAGCCAAAACGCCCGCAGCCCCTACAAAGGGAACAACGGCGAACTGCTCCCGCGGATCGGCCTGGCCTATCGCTTCGCTCCCAACACCGTTCTTCGCACCGGGTATGGCATCTTCTTCGACAACCTGGGCGTTGATCGGTTGATTCCGATCCAGACCGGTTTTGCGCAAGCGACCCCCATACAGGCGACGCTGGACAGCGGAGTCAGTTACATTGCCACCGTTGCCAATCCTTTCCCCACCGGCCTGTTGCCGCCGCTGGGTGCCAGCGGCGGGTTGGCCTCCAATCTGGGGCAGGCAATCTCGGTCTTCGACCCCAACATGAAGCCCGCATATTCGCAGAGGTGGTCGTTGGGGCTGCAACGGGTCTTTCTGGGACAGTTCTTGCTGGATGTGAGCTACGTGGGAAACCGCAGCACGCATCTGCCGGTCACCCGCCAGATTAACGCCACACCCGCGCAGTATCTCAGCACGCTGCCCACACGGGACCAGAAGACGATCGACTCCCTGACTCAGACGTTCCCCAATCCGTTCTCCGGGACCAACTCCATCTACTCGTCCAACATTTCCCGTGCCAATCTGCTGCGGCCGTATCCGCAATTTGGCGATATTTCAATCGCCCAGCCGGTCGGCTATTCCTGGTATCACTCCTTGCAGGTACGCGGCGAGAAGCGGTTCTCGCGAGGATATACGTTGCAGGCGGCCTACACGCTCTCGAAGTTCATGCAGGCTACCGAATTCCTGAACCCGAGCGATCCGGTTCCCTATCGGGTCATCTCCGAGATGGACAGGCCGCACGTATTAACGCTCAGCGGCTTGTGGGAAATTCCGGTGGGCCGCGGCCGCCGGTTCGGAGCCGAGCTGCCCTCCTCCGCCAACTTCGTGCTTGGAGGCTGGCAGCTCGATGCCGCCGTGATTCGCCAGGCCGGCTCGCCGCTGGGCTTTGGCAACGCCATTTTCAACGGCGACCTCCACGACATACCACTGTCCAAGGACCAGCGAAGCGTTGACCACTGGTTCAACGTCAACGCGGGGTTTGAGAAGAACTCCAAACTGGTGTTGGCCAACAACATTCAAGCTTTCCCGTTGCGCTTCACCGGTGTTCGCGCCGACGGGCAGGCCATGTGGAACTTTTCGCTCATTAAGAACTTCCGCGTTGGCGAGCGCCTGAATACCCAGTTCCGCGCCGAGGCCTATAACGCCTGGAACCACGCCAGCCTCGACGTGCCAAACACGACACCGACAAGTACGGCTTTCGGCACCATTACCAACACGATTTCCGAACCCAGGGGATTCCAGTTCGCGCTGAAGTTCACCTTCTAGCGGGAGTTTGCGGTCGGAAACGGAACATCACGTTCTCGGTGGTTGCGGGACCAGAGGCTCGAGGCTTGCGATGAGGGCGGGAATGTGGACGGTAGCCACCGACCACAGTAGATCGTCCTGTATTTCTCCATATTCATGGACCAGGACGTGGCGTTGGGCAATGATGCGCTCCCAAGGGATCTCCGGGTGGGCCTGCCTGAACGCGCGGCTCACTTTGCCGGCAGCCTCGCCGATAATCTCGATATGCCGCTCGACAGCGCCGCGCAGCATGCGGTCTTGTCCATAGTCTTCGAGCGACTTGCCGTGGACGAAGTCCCGCACGGCCCTGGCCGCGTCCAATATGTCCCATAGGAAGGCTGCGTCGCTCTTCTCAAGCGGCATGGATGATTCTCACCGTCCGAAGGATTTCGTGCCGGCGGAATGGGTTCCGAAGAGCCGCCCTCGATACCAGGTGTACTTCCCGACCAAAGAAGCGCTTCAGTTCATCGATCATCTCTAGCCATTCAAACAGGCTCCAGCGAGCATCCGGCGCGAAGCTGATGAGAACGTCGATGTCGCTGTCCGGATCGAAGTCCTCCCGCAGAACGGAGCCGAACAGGCCGAACTCAGAGACCTTCCATCGCCGGCAGAACTCCGCGATGACTTCGCCCGGGACCTGCACTCGACTTTCAGCCTCTCGGGTTGTCATTTCCGATCCCTCACCTTAGCGCGCCAGGCGCATTGCTTAAATCATAGCAGCAATCGAGGGGGCTGCGGTCTCTGGCGTACGGCGCGCTGCTGTCGGGACGGCGGCGCTACAGCGTGTGGCCGGCTTGGCGGGAAGCTTCGGAGCCTTCCCTCAGCAGGCGGATCTCGTCGCGCAGGGCAGCCACTTCCCCCGTAAGCTGCCGGAGCAGTTCCTCCTCTTCTTCCTCTTGCTGTTCGATGAACCAGGAGGCGAAGCAGGCCGTCAGCACGGCAAACAAGCCCATCCCCGCCAGCGCGAGAAGCACGCCGAGCATGCGGCCCTCCCAGGTCGCCGGCAGCTTGTCGGTAAAGGCAACGGTGGTGAACGTCGAGAGCGACCACCACACGGCGTCCTCGGCGGTGGTGATCTTGCTGTCCGGCTCGGTCTCCAGGTGCAGGATGGCCACCGAGGAGAACACCAGCAGGAGCGCGCAGGCGAAAACCGCCGACGCCACCGCCCCTTTGGCCCGGCTGACGAACAGGAAGCCGAGGATGACCTTCATGGACCGGACGCCGCGCAGCACCCGCAGCACGCGGGCCACCCGCACCAGCCGTCCCCACCGCAACACGTCCAGGGTCGGGATGCTGGAGATGAAGTCGATCCAGCCCCACTTCAGAAAGCGCAGCCGGTTTTCGGCGCGGGCCAACCGGTGGAAGAAATCGGCCAGGAACACCACGCAGATGGCCGTGTCGGCCCATTGCAGAATGCGCTGCATCTCAACCGAGAGCGGGACGATTCTCTCGATCAGCAGCGCCAGCAGCACATAGATCGACAGGCCGACCAGCAGCGTCTGGAACGGCCCGATTCGTTTTTCGGTCTGCTCGGAACTCAGCATCGCTCATTCCAGGCGCGGTGGCCCGCAGCGCCAGCATAACGCAAGCGGCACTGAAGTGAAAAATGTTGTGCCGCCGGCGGCGCGGCAACCGGCCGGCCGATTCCCGCGCTCGTCTCAAAATGTTAGAAACACGCGCCGAGATTCCTGTTCTATCGCGCCCTGCTGCATCATGGAGCATACGCCCGAAAACCGCGCCCGGCGCGGCTTTCGGCAGACCCTTCGGCCGCCGCGAGCGCCGTTTCCGGGGCCTCCCGCTGGGCGGCGAAAGCGGTGCTGAAATGCGGGGCAGTGTTCCTTGTATGTGGCTGAAAAGGAAAGACATTGACTTCTTGACCGCTTTCCGCGCCGGGAGTACAAATGGTGCCGGGTTCCGAGAGATCTGGAAGGCGAATCAAGCATTTCGCCGAAGGTTGCGGATCCCGGATAGCCGGTTTCGGCCGCAAGGCTGAAGCCGGAAGGACCTGAAAGGAACCTGCTGACGACCGGCTCACATACCAATGCGGGCCGGCAGGAAGCCAGGGGGAATTTCAGCCGGCCGGTTGGAGCGCCCGCAAGGGTGACCCAGCCGGAAAAACCCAGGGGGGAGCCGGACAGGCGGCGGCGATTGCCGAAAGGCAGCGCCGACGAAGTTCCGGGCAGGAAGCGCAGGCTGGTTCAGGGCCGCAAGTCCTGGATCGGAACTGCGGGGACGGCCCGGGCACCGAACCCCGCCGAAAGGCGAGGGGCAGGGATGGCCGGCGAAACCGCTGGGGGCCTTCATGTTGATCGGCCGGTTGGCATGGGGGTCGGACGGAAGGATCCTTGGCCGCCGATTCGGGGGGCTGGAGAAGCTTCTCGGAGAGGATTGGCGGGAGAAGATCCGGCGGCAACCCGTCAGGGCCGCAAGGTTCTGGTGGCGCGCCGTCGGGGATACTGCGGACGGCAACCCTGGTTCTGATGCTCATTTCGGTCCTTGTGGCCGGGTGAGTCGAGCGTCGACGGCGATTGGGAGCGGGGAAGAACGGACGCGGAACTTCAGGCGCCTATCCCGGGAGAACCGGGGTTGGAATTCCGGGAGGTCGAGGACCGAGGCGGAAGAGGAGGTTCGCACGAGAGGTCACTCGGAACCTATTTTTTTGGGCTCCTCTCCCAAAAGTGTAAGAGCGCAGAAGAGGAGCGGTGGCAGCAAGTTGCGATAAACAGGCCCGTCGAAAGGGCACCCCGGGTTCGGATATCCTTCGTTGTTTTTGCAGCGACGACGAAAGG
>Ga0315282_10017906_pt1 | contig 10184 bp, 8 predicted proteins | sample YL17G07_20_MG_FD_203693 | JGI IMG/M metagenome (GOLD analysis project Ga0315282, IMG submission 203693) | Sediment microbial communities from Yellowstone Lake, YNP, Wyoming, USA - YL17G07_20 | ecosystem: Environmental > Aquatic > Freshwater > Lake > Sediment | place: USA: Wyoming | collected... | reverse complement strand
CTCCACAGCACCGGCAAACTTGCGAGTCCGAACCTCGAGCTCAGGAAGTTCACGTGCGAGGAACTGAGCCACCTCCCAAGCGTCCCTGAAGCGCTGGCAATAGGCATTTCCGAGGACCAGTTTCTTGTCCTCGTCACTTGCCGCCTCCCAACCGCAGCGTTCAGGCGTGCGATTGGGAAAGTGCCAGCTCAGGAAAAAGGTGACGTAGGCTTCGCCGCCAGCAGGGATGGATTGCGTCGCGGCAAGCGACCCCACTGGGCTGAGCGCCGGAGAGTTGCTATCCAGGGCGCCGTCAGCAGTGAAGTCATCCCAGAATGTGAGTGGGCCATCCCACCACATCGCCCGCTTCCATCCACGCAGGTAGCTAATGCCTCCTACGGGCCCGCCCAGCACACCTAACACGATTGACCCCTTGAGCGGATCTGTGGCTGGTAGGAAAGGATTGTCCATGTACAGGCCCGCTACCCCCGCGTCCTGGCGAAAGACCGCCTGCCTCCCCTCTTTCCCCACAGGATTTTGCAGGCTCCACGCCAAACCTACCTTGACTGGAACCGACTTGGGATTTCTGAGCGTGTAGCGCAGGATGGCGACAGGCAGTCCCGACGCTTCGACATCCAAGGGAACAAAAGGATTGAAGGCTTCGAGTCTTACGCCCAGAGGCAGTTTTGCGTCTTGGAAGTCAATGCGCGCGAAAGGATAAGCGCCCGTGAATATAGCACTATCCAGGCGCGCCAGGCCTGGGACGTTGCTCGCCCCCAGACCGGAGCTTCCTTCATAAGGGGGCTCGATCCGCGATTCCAACACCCGGGCCACCGGCTTCTGGCCCTCACTTTGCGCCCAGATTGCGGCAAACGAGTAATCAGGACAATTTCCCTTGTCCGGCCGGTTGAAAATCTCCCAATCACGCAGTTGTCCACGGCCGCCAAGCGAAATCGTGCCCGTGCCAATCCCGCCTACTGGGAAGGCGATCATGTTCAGATGGGGACCGGTGAACACTCGTGGGTAATTGATGGGGTAGGGGGACGCGCGGGGAGCATTCACTTTGGGATCCCCCTGCGCGCGTGAAAGCTTAGCCGCTTTGGCTACCGCTGGAAAGCCCTCGGAGGTCGCCGCCAGGGCTCCAGAGGCCGCGACCGTCTTCAAGAAATCTCGGCGCCGGTACTTTGTTCCATTTCGCTTCTTGGCCATGGTTACGCCCCTTCATTCAGAAATTGTCAACATCGCCAGATTCAGGTCTTACGTCGAGTGGCTCAAGGCCACGCAATTTCGTTCCATTGCTCATTTGCCTTGCAGGTCCAGGGAGGGTGCTCCTTTCGGACCGCGAAGGTCACCGCCTGAACATCGCTGGCCGTGAGCTTGTATACTTATCTCGCAACCTGTGCAATTCGCACTTTGGAGCCGAAGAAGGCATAGTGCGTTATGAATGCATAACAGACCAGGAGAACCGCCATCGCCGTGGCCATGCTCCGCGTCGCCCCGAACACCAGTCCCTCGATGGGGGGAAACACCGCGCCGCCGATGATCGCCATCACCATCAGCGAGCCGCCCAGTTTCGTGTTGGGTCCGAGCTCCTTGATGCCCAGCGCAAAAATCGTCGGAAACATCAGGGACATAAAGAAACTGGTCAGGAAGAGCGACCACACGCCGACCCAGCCGGGGAGCAGGACCGCGATGGTCACAAGCGCGACATTGGCGAGGCCATAGATACCCATCAACTTGCCTGGGGCAATGAACTTCATCAAGTACGTGGCTGAAAACCTTCCCACGCCGAAGGCCACCAGCGTTCCCATCAGAAAATAGCCCGCCACCTTTTCCGGTTGACGCGTGTAGTCCTGCACATACTGGATGTAGTAGCTCCACGTTCCCACCTGCGCGCCGACATAGAGGAACTGAGCCAGGACACCCAAAACGAAGTGCCGATATTTGAAGAGATCCAGGAACCGTCCCTTGGCGCGGTCAGCGCCCGATTGTGCCTCCTCGGCAACTTTCGGGAACTTGGTTCTCAGGATCAGCAGCGCCCAAATGAAGATCACGCTTCCCATGACCAGATACGGCGTGACCACCCGCATCGTCTCGTGCTGCAGGTAAGCGTCGTACGTCCCCGCCGCCTTGAGCGCCGAGATTTCGTCCGGCCTCAGTTCGATTCCCGAAAAGATGAAGACCGTCCCCACGAGAACCCCGGCGACGGCCCCGACCGGATTGAAGGCCTGGGAGAAATTCAGCCGCCGCTCCGAAGTCCGCGGGTCGCCCAAGACAACGATGAAGGGGTTCGCTCCGGTTTCCAGGAACGCCGCCCCGCTGGCGACAACAAAAAGCGCGAATAGAAAGAACCCGTACTGCCGCACGATGGCTGCCGGCCAAAAGAGAAAGGTCCCGGCGCTGTAAAGCAACAAACCAATGACCAAGCCGGTCTTGTAGCTGTACTTGCGCATGATCAGCGCGGCGGGCAACGAGAGGAGGAAATACCCCATGTAATACGCCGACTGAATCAGGCCGGCTTTGAAGCGGGTGATCTCGAATGACTTCATGAATTGCCTGATGAGGATGTCGTTCATGTTGCTGGGAATCCCCCAGAACAAAAACAACGCCGTCACCAGAACAAACGGCCAAGTGTTACCTGCTGAGAACAGACGGGGTTCGTTGTTCGAGTTGGGCCCTGCGTCTTCAAGAGCTCTCATGGAGATGCTCACAAACGTATCCGCGTGTTCAGCCGGCTGCGCGAGAGAGCTTGTCGCAGCTCCTCCTGATCAATACCGGACATTCAGTACGGAAACACCTTGGCGAGCCACCGAACATCTGGCTCCGCCTTTCCATCTTGTGACAGTGGGATGTACGTCCGTTTGACCAAGCGCCTAACCTAACGGCATCGGTCCTGACTGTCAAGGCTTCGTAATGTTGAGGATGAAACGCTCGCGGTATTCCGAACTCATAATGAAGGCCGTCGGTGGGTTTGCTCTATCCCTCAGGGCCCCTCCGCTCGCCTTGGTGGCAATGCTCTCCGGCTCCGTTTTGAAGTACACTTGACCGGGGCGACCCGCTTAAGCAATCGTCGCTAGGGAGTGAGCGGCGTGGTACGCGGGCGTATCGCTTCGCTATTGTCTGCTGGCGATTCGTAATTCATTGCCGCCGGCCAAGGTAGCATGCCGGGAGCGAATCAAACCAAGGCAGGCCGGCCGGACATGGGACAACACAGGTGAACAATGCGAGTGAAGCAACTTAAAGACGTCGCCATCATCATCAACCCGCAGAAAGACAACCTCGCCGTAGCGACGGTGGATTCTCTGGACGCGGGGACGGAACTCCTTTGCGCGGGAGAGCGCATCACCATTTCGGGCCGCGTGCTGCGCGGGCAGAGTTTCGCCATCAAGAAGGTCCGCCGCGGGCAGCCCTACATCACCCTCGGCGATCCCATCGGCCTCGCCTCGCGCGCTGTCGAACCCGGCGACCCCATCGACGAACACAACCTCGAAGACCACCTGCCCAAGCTTCAGGTGCGCTACCGCGACAATCCCCGGCCGACGCCAATTGACCCCGCGCTTGTTTCGCTGACCTTCGACGGCTACGCACGGCCCGACGGAACGGTCGGCGCGCGCAACTACGTGGGCATCGTAACCTCCGGAATGTGTTCGTCGACCGAGGCGCGCGAAATCGCCTACCGGGCCACGCGCGAAATCTACTCGCGCGAGAAATTTCCGAACGTGGACGGCGTGGTACCCATTGTGCACGAGTCCGGTTGCGGAATGCCCGATGGGCGGGCCGTTGACCTGCTCAACCTGCTGTTGGCGGACACTCTGCGCCATCCCAACCTGGGCGCGGCAGTGTATATCGATCTCGGCTGCGGGAAGACCTGCGTGGAATGCTCGGCGCCGGTCTTTCAGACCTTGGTGCCCAACTACAATCAGCGCATCGTCAACCTGACAATTCAGCACTCAGGCGGGAGCCGCAAGACCGTCGAGCGTGGGCTCGAAATCGTCGAGAAAATGCTGCCTCACGTCAACAAGGTTAAGCGCGAGCCGGTCCCCGTCTCCAAGCTGATCGTGGGAACGGAATGCGGCGGGTCCGACCGCTGGTCGGGCGTGACCGCCAACCCGGCCGTAGGTGTTGCCGCCGACATGTTCGTGAAGGCCGGCGCCGCCGTGCTGCTGCCCGAAATTCCGGAGCTCCAGGGTGCGGCGATGGTTGATCTGGCCCAGCGCGCACGCACCCGAGAAGTCGGCCGCAAGCTGATGAATGCGCTCAAACGCTACGAAAAGTATGTCCAGAGATTCGGCGATGACTTCCGCGACAATCCTTCCCCCGGAAACATCAAAGGGGGCCTCTACAATATCTATCTCAAATCGAGCGGCGTGAAGGCTAAGGGCGGGACGTCCATCGTGGAAGACTTGATTGAGTACGGCGAGTGGCTCGGCGATCGCAAAGGTCTCTACGTGCACTACACCCCGGGCTACGACCATCTTTGTACGCCCGCACTGTTCCTCAGCGGCGCGCAGGTGGTGCTCTTCACGACCGGCCGGGGTACCGGCATCGGATGCGCGCTTGGGCCGGTGATAAAAATCGGCACCAACCCGCAGCTCGCTCGCTCGAATGGCGACATTGATATCGACGCCGGAACCATTCTGGAAAAGAAAGCGACGATCGAAGAAGTGGGCCGGCAGATCTTCCGCGAGACCATCGAGGTCGCTTCCGGTCGCAAATTCCCGCGCGCCGAGGAGTCCGGCTACCACCACGAGTTCAAGATCTGGGAATCGCTCTGGCCGGCGCTGTAGTAGAATCGCCTCGTCAGCAACTCTCGAATCAGAAACTGCTTCCTTCGCAGGGGTTGCCTTCCCGTACCGGCAGAAGTCCCGCAGAGGTGCACGATGGCGAAATGCTATCTCGAGATTCGGTTCGATCGCCCTGACCGGACTTACAAGCCGGGAGAAAAGATTACCGGCACGCTGGTAGTCTTGGTCGGACCCGATTGCCAATGCCGGAAGATCACGCTGACACCTACCTGGACTACACACGGAGGAGGCAGGGAGGATTCGGCAACGGCAGAAGGCCAAGTGCTCCCCGGCGCGGTCTGGCACGACGTCGAGGAAGCATCGTACCCCTTCGAGCTCCCCGCCCCGTCCGGACCGGTCAGTTACAGGGGAGATCTGTTTGAGGTCGCCTGGTCCCTGAAGGCGGTTGCGGATTTGCCGTTGGCCTTCGACGCCGTAGCAGAAGAACAGTTCACCTTGGCCCATGGGGATCCGAGTGCCGCGGTTGCAGCGTGGGACTGGCAGGGCGGGTACAGCCCCTTCATCAGTGCGGCCTCCTCCGCAAGCAAGCCGCTGCCCCACCCTGCGTTCTACTCTGCGGTCGGTCTGATTCCCTTGGTGTTGGGACCTCCGATCCTTTTTGCCATCGGCTGGTATGCGTTCGCCGGACGCGAGAAAAGCACCAGTGGCGATTGGGAAGGCCCGGTCATTTTCACGCTGATAACCCTGGCCGTTTTGACTGCGGTTGGCAGCGGTTTCCGCCGCGCGATGCGGAGGAAACGACGTGCAGCCCAAAACCAGCTCAGCACGCGTCCTCTCGAATCGGGAGAAAAGCTTCCGCGGCCGCTCGGGAAGTACTGGCAAAAACCGTCAGCGGACGACTCGCCGCGAGGATGGGCCAGGATTGTCATGTCGCTCACCTTCGGCGCCATCGGCCTGTTCCTTCTACTCACGAGTGCCGCAGCCATCGCCGGACGGGGCATGGCCGCACTCAGCCTCCTGCAGATCCTGCTCTTGCTTCTCGGGGTACTTTTAATTCTCGCCACCATGCGCGGCATTGTGACGTCGCTGAGAACCCTGAAGGTCCGGTGGAAGATCGGCCACGTGGACGTGAACCTGACTCCGAACGAGCTCCGTTGCGGTGGCGACCTATGCTGCTCAGTCGAGTTTCGCCCGCCGACCCCCGTGCAACTCGACCAAGCGACAGCGCGGCTGGAGGCGTTCGAGGTCGCAGGCTACGCCAGCAACGAGCACCCGGTCACGAACACTCGTCTGGTTCGGGAGTATGAGGTCACACTGGCAGCAGGACGCCCGCTGCAGGCACAAGAAAGCGCCTCGCTCTCCGGTAAGATCCCCGTGCCCGCCGACGCCCCTCCAACGTTCTTGGCCGTCGATCACAAGATTCTGTGGTTTGTCGGAGTCCGACTGCAGCTCACAGGTGGAACCAGTTGGTCCAGGGACATTCCGATACTTGTGCTGCCCTGATCGCCACCCTCGGTGAGTGAGCCTCCGGTAGAGTCAGCAAGCGATCCCGCATCCCTGTGTGAATCGGCCGTGAAGGCGTATACTGAGGTATATGGAAGGATTTGCGGCATTCGTTCTGTTCCTCATCGTCTGGTTCCTGGTGCTGCCTCGCATCCCGGGACTCTCGTGCTTTAGCTGAGCGCCGCGGTCGCCCGCCCCGTCGGGGCAGGAAAAGAAAGCAAGCGAAGCTCCCAAGGAGTAATCACCGCCTTTCATGCCCATCTTCGAGTACGCCTGCCGGAAATGCGGGAAGGTCTTCGAAAAGCTGATTCTCGGCAAGGGCAGGCTCGACCTGGTGTGCCCCGCCTGCGGCTCCAGACGCGTCAAGCAGAAATTCTCGGCGTTCGCCACAGCGACGGCCGCCTCAAAACCCTCCGCCTCAGCCTGCGCTACGGGCAGCGGGTGACGCCTGCGCTGAATGCGGGACCGTCGGTCCCGCCGCGCGACCAATCCCACAGATAACGACCGCACTTCGCGGCGTCACATCGAGGCGGGCACGGAAACGTGCTCGTGGACGATCACCCACTTCCCGCTTCGCTTCTCAAGTATTTCCGTGCCGCGGGCGTCCATGCGCTCGACCTTTCCGCCTTTGATGCGAAGCTCCGCCGTAAAGGTAAGCGTAACCCACGCGGTCTTGCCCCTTCGTTGGACAGCCATATCATCATGAATCTTGAAATTCGCGCCCTCGAGGTCCGCGCTCAGCTTCTTCACGCCTTCCTTATACGCGTTCCAGCCAACGTACTGCAGGGGAGCAAGATCAAACCACACCGCATTCGCATCCGCGGCATAGCAAGGGTCGTTGGCGTCGGGGTTCATCGCACCCCAGTTCTCGTACGCTTTGTTGATCGTCGCGCGGATCGCCTGCTCGTCGGTATCAGCTGCGCAGGCCGTGGCGGAGCACAACAGCCCCGCAAGAACAACCACGCAGAACACTCTGCTCATACACACACCTCCACCCGGTTTGTTCATTGACCGATGAAAAACGTCCTAAGTTAACCTCTGCTTGGCGGGAATCCTAACACAGAAGGGAGCGGATTGGATGTGCGCCATCGCATCATCATTGCCGGCGAGCGGCTGCGACGTGTCGGCCGCCTGCCAACTCTACCAGGGCCGGCCGAGCAGCCAACCCCACTTGTCGAGTGCAGTCGTCCGCCAAATCGTGACGGCATTGACGGCAATCAGCCAAAGCGTCTCCGGCCAGCCCGCCGCAAGCAAACCGCCACCGCGCCAGCCCCCCTCTCGCCGCGCCAGTACAACCAGCAAGGCATAGAACAAAGGCAAAACGTAATCTAACAGGTAGGGCGCGCCGTATCGAATGTTGACGTACGCGAAGAAAGCCAGACCGACAACACTTAGCCCAAGAGCACCTCGCGACGCGAAAGGAAGCGTCAGCAGCGTTAGGGCAATGGCGAGGACAAAGAATGGCACCCCGGATTCCGGAAAGCGGTGCGCTATCCAATACTCGGCTTCCATGTAGGTCAGCCCGAGCAGCGTGGCCAGGACTGCGAACCCAATCCTGCGGCGGGGCGGAGCAAACACAATCAGTGCTACACCTCCGGCGGCGGCGACCACCCCCGGCAGATAGCGCACCCACAAATGCTCATTCCAAGCCATCGAAGTACATCTGAGGGAAACTCATTCCATCACGGGGAAGGTGGCAAGGGAACCGAGGCGTGTTCGTGAACAATCTTCCACACACCTTTCTGCTTTTCCAGCACCTCGGTCAGGCGGCCTTCGAGGTGGCGGCGCGTCCCATCCTTGAACTCAAAGTCCATCTTCCAGGTGCAATGGGCCCAGGCGGCGCGCCCCAACACTCGCACGCTCAGATCGTCGTTGAGGGCGATCTTGAAATTGCGGATGGATTCCTGGACCTTCTTGATCTCGTTCATGTAGGTTTTCCAGCCTACATACTGCATGGGCGTGAAATCGAAAAAGACGGCGCGATCGCTCGAGGTGTAGTAGGCCGCGTTGGCGTCAGCGTCAAGCGCCGACCAGTTCTCCATGGCCTTCAGAATCGTCGCGCGCACTTCCCGCTCTTCTTTGTTCGCAGCCGGGACGTTTTCGATCGGCAGCAGACTCAATCCCATCCAAGCAAACCCTAGGAATCTCAACTGGTAGCCTCCGTTGGCAGTCGCGTATTCGCCGCGATCAAAGGCGCGAGTTTCCAGTTTCTATTTTCGAGTTTCGCACGTTCTCAATTGCCGGGGCACTAGTCGCGCTCTGCCTGAATACCCAGTTCGCGCAGTTTCTCCTGCAAGCTCTGCCGGTGCAGGCCGATGGCTGCGGCCGTGCGCGTGATGTTTCCGCCGTGCTCCCGGAGCCTAGCCTTGATAAACGCGATCTCGAACTGGCGTTTGGCCTCGCGATAGTCGTCCACACCCAGAAAGGATGCCGCCTCCGAACTCACGGCGGGAGCCGACGGCGCAGCGAGAAAGTCGGCGGGAATATCCTCCGCCTGGATTGCGTCGTCGCGACTCATGACGACGGCGCTCTCGAGCACATTTTTCAGCTCGCGAACGTTGCCCTTCCAGTCGCAGCCCATCAGCGTCGCCATCGCCTCCCGAGTGACGGTGATCGGCCCGCGGCGGTGCTTGGCGGCGAGCATGGCGCAGAATTCACTCACCAGCAACGGGATGTCCTCTTTGTGCTCGCGCAGCGGCGGGAGCTTCAGCAGGACGACGCGCAGGCGGTAGTAGAGGTCCTCGCGAAAAGCCTGCTTGCTGATCTCGGCAGCCAAGTCTTTATTCGTGGCGCTCAGGAGGCGCACGTCCACTTCGATGGAGGTCGTGCCGCCCAGGCGCTCGAAGCGATGTGTTTCGAGCACCCGCAGCAGCTTGGCCTGCGTGGCGAGCGACATGTCGCCGATCTCGTCGAGGAACAGCGTGCCGCCGTGCGCGAGCTCGAATTTCCCGCGTTTCTGCGCAGTCGCGCCCGTGAAGGCCCCTTTCTCGTAGCCGAAGAGTTCGCTCTCGATCAGGTGCTCCGGGACAGCCGCACAATTGAGCGGCACGAAAGGCTTCGAGCCGCGATTACTGCGACGGTGAATCTCGCGCGCCAACAGTTCCTTGCCCGTGCCGCTTTCACCCTGCATGAGCACGGTCACCTCCGCGGCCGCCACGCGGTCGGCGAGCTCAAAGAGCTGGCGCATCGCCGGGCTCGACCCGATCATGGCGCCGAACTGGCCTTCGGAAGTCAGTTGTCGCTTGAGCCGCTCGTTTTCCTCGGCCAAATCCAGGTGCTCGAGCGCCTTCTCCACCACCAGCCGGAGCTCATCCACCTCGAAGGGCTTGGGCAGATAATCGTAGGCGCCGCTCTTCATCGCCTCCACGGCGACCTTCTCGGAACCGTAGGCCGTGATCATGATGACCGCGGGCGAGGAGTCCCTGGCCTGGAGTTCACGCAGGAAGTCGAGCCCGCTTTCGCCCGGCATCTCGATATCGAGCAAAAGCAGGTCCGGATTCTCGGCGGCCATGACCCGGCGAGCTGCGGCCGCATTCTCGGCTTCGAGAACCTTGTAGCCTTCCTCGAGGACCCGCTTCATGCCGTAGCGGGCCGCCGTGTCGTCATCGACGATCAGAATTGTGTGCATGGCGTTTGAATATCACGTTCGTGGCTATGGATTCGCAATCTTCCCGCGCCGTCCTCGGCGGGCGAATGGAATTCTCAGTTCAGGACGCCGTCCGAAACCGCACCCGAAAGCACGTGCGGCCGCGTCGTTCGCCCTCGAGGGGCGAGACGAAGTCGACCCCGCCGCCGATTTCCTCCACCCGCCGCGCGACGATGGCGAGGCCAAGTCCCGTACCGCCCGGACGCGTGGTAAAGAACGGCTGAAAAATCTTGCCCTTCAACTCCGGCGAGATGCCGGGCCCCTGGTCTTCAACCTCCAACGTGACGCGCGCCGAATCGCCCGCTGCGCGA
>Ga0315282_10017905_pt1 | contig 10184 bp, 12 predicted proteins | sample YL17G07_20_MG_FD_203693 | JGI IMG/M metagenome (GOLD analysis project Ga0315282, IMG submission 203693) | Sediment microbial communities from Yellowstone Lake, YNP, Wyoming, USA - YL17G07_20 | ecosystem: Environmental > Aquatic > Freshwater > Lake > Sediment | place: USA: Wyoming | collected... | reverse complement strand
CTGAGAATGACTTCATTGCCAAGACTCCCACATCTTTGGCCTTAGCCAAAGGAAAAACCTTATTGGCTGCCTCCGGTTCAAGGAAACTGTAACAGGCCATGATGACATCGAAATATCCATCCTCGAGTGCCTTTTCCAACACAGTGAGATTATGGCTGGTGATGCCAATGTGATCAATCAACCCTTTTTTTTGTGCACGTTTTAACCCATGGTAGGCTCCTCCGGGGTTCATCACCTTTTCATAGTCGTCGAAGTTGGAGATGTTATGGAGATGGTAAATGTTCACTTTTTTTACATTCAGCTGCCGAAGGCTCTCATGCACTTCATCATAAATCTTCTCTGTTTTTACGGCAGACTTTGTAGAAAGAATAACAGGTCTATTTACTTTTTGAAGTGCCAATCCAATCTTGTGTTCGCTATTGGTATAAGCACGGGCTGAATCCAGAAGATCCACTCCCATTTCAACCACAGCCCGTATAACGGAAACTCCCTCCCGCTCCCCTACCCTTTGAATAGGAATTCCACCCCATCCCAATTTCTTTACTATTAAATTCGTTCTACCCAGTCTGACTTTTTCCATCTATCCCTCCCAATCTATTTTTATTACTGACACACCTCCGGATTAACTAAATTTGGAGGCCGCTTTCCTTTGAGCCCTGCCACCAAGTTTTTCGCAGCCATCGTGGCCATTCGAAGCCTTGTTTCATAAGAAGCGCTTGCAATATGAGGTGCTAAAACAACATTCTTCATCTGAATGAGATCGGGCTCAACCTCTGGCTCTTTCTCATAGACATCAAGCCCAGCTCCAGCAATTATCCTCTCTTTCAAAGCCTGAACTAAAGCTTTTTCATCAACCACAGGGCCTCGGGAGGCATTGATGAGAATGGATGTGGGTTTCATCAATGAAAACTCAGCCGTAGAGATATAGTACGTTGTCTCTGGAAACAACGGGACATGCAGCGTTACAAAATCTGATTCAGCAAGTAAGGTTTTTTTATCCACAAAACGAGCACCCAGATCCTCTTCAATAGATAGAGGAATTTGAGAAACATCTGTGTATAATATCTTCATATCAAACCCTTTGGCCCGCCTGGCAACGCGCTGTCCAATTCTTCCTAAACCACAAATGCCCAGCACTTTGTGGTGAATATCATATCCCAGAAAATCCATCAATCCCCATCTCTTCCATTTTAAGGAACGAAGGTATTGATCTGCTTCAACGACGCGCCTTGCGGTAGCGAGGAGCAACGTCCATGTGAAATCAGCCGTGGTGTCGTCTAAAACTCCAGGAGTATTCGTAACCATGATCCTGCGACGTGTGCATGCCTCAATATCAATATTATTATATCCTACGGCTACATTACAGATGATCTTTAGATCATGGCATTGGGAAAGGACATTATCATAAATTTGATCGGTAAGTAGGATAATGGCGCCCACTTTGTACTGAAGTTTCTGTATCAAAACATTCGTAGGCAGAGGGGTATCGGTTTTGTTCTCTTCAACTTCGAAATTTTCTTTTACCACGGCCACAGCCTCATCAAAAATCTTCTGGCTGATTAAAACCTTAGGCCTCATCATATTCATTTCCTCCATCGAGCTAATTTCTATCCCGCACCAAGAGGACCACGGGGTCTACCCGTGGGTGAATTGGTCCTCTGGTACGGGATGTTCGCCCCTTGTGGGCGTATCTTCGGGACTACCGGCTTTGCCCATGGGGCTCCATATTTTATATAATTCGTTGGATCGTTTTGCAATCCTTAATTAAATTTTGGAATTCTATTCCATTTTCTTCTTGATTTTACGCAACAAATATTATATTTGATTTCCAATTAGATTGAGGAACGTCCATGCCTGTTGGAATTTTCGTCGCCCTTTTCGGTTATCTTTTAGGCTCGGTCCCCTTTGGACTCGTCCTCGCCAAACTTTTTTCTCAGGTCGATCCCAGAAAAATAGGAAGTAAAAATATTGGGGCGACCAATATCTTCCGTACCGCTGGAAAGACATTAGGTATCCTGACATTGATCGGAGATGTTTTGAAGGGAATGGCTCCCATATGGATTGCTATCCAGTGGAGCCTCTCTGATCATTGGATTTTCATCGCAGGCCTGAGCCCTTTTCTCGGTCATATCTTTCCAATCTTTCTCGGATTTAAAGGTGGAAAGGGAGTGGCCACTGCCCTGGGTATCTATCTTGTGATGTCACCCATTGCAGTTGTGATTGAATTTCTTCTCTTTTCAATATTGGTACGGAAATGGAGATTTATCTCGCTGGGATCGATATGTTGCGCGACGACAATGCCGATTCTGATTGCATTTTTCAGATCCGATTCCCGGGCCTATTTTGTCTTAAGTGTCTTCATCGGTGCCTTGATCCTTTTCAGACACCAATCTAATATCTCCAGGCTTCTCCAAGGAACGGAAAATAAGTGGAGGGCTTAATTAAAATTCGGATTGCGGAATGCGGAATGCAGATTTTTGATGGCAGATGGTTTATGGCTGATAGCTGATAGCCGAGAGCTAAAAAGCATGCTAAAGTTTCTTTATAGCATTTCTGAATCTTTTCTCTTTTTTCGAAAGCCTTCTCGATGGTCCTTTTCTCTTAAACCCTCTTTCTTCTTCTACCCCTTCTTCAAAGTCTTTCTCAATCTTTAGAGCAGATTTCTCCATCTTCTCTTTAAATTGATCGGATGGAATAACGGCAGCAGCCATCCTTTCAGCATATCTTGAGACCTCACGATCTGAAGTGACGACAATCGCCTCGGATCCTTTCTCTTTGACAAGTCGCTTGATCACTTCATCCGCCTTTTCTCCCAATTTGGAGAAAATCAGTTCAATCCCTTTTTTCCTTTCTTTCTTTTCTGTTTTCCAGCCTCCTTGCCATCCATCAAAAACGATGGTGATCTCGTATGGTTTAAGCTGTCGATAGGCTGAAAGTTGATTGATCATTCGATCTCGTTCCCATTGAAGCTCGATCGAATTCAACTGAGTTAGAGATCGGGTCATATGAAGAAGATTATAGCCGTCAATAATAAGATGCATTTTTTTGCAAAACGTGTCCGTGTTTTTTTACACCTCATGACTTCTACCCCATTTCAAGATAATTGTCAAAAGAGTTTACCTGTTAGTTGCAAAAAATTCGCATAAAAATCAGACAGGGATGCTGGAAAACCTTTATAGCGGCACCTTTTAAAGGGTAATCGCTGACGTTGAAAAGGTATTACCGAGTTCACGGAAGGTGATAATAACCTGTTTCCCATAAGAAATATATAACGACCGCTTTATAAAGCTTTGAAAGCATTCCTGCCTGATAAATTTATGCAACATTAAGGTTTACAATTTTTTTCGGTTATGTTAATTCTTAAATCTCTATCGACAAAATATTGAGGAGGAGCAGAATGGAAAGGACTTTAATAACGGGGGGAGCAGGGTTTCTTGGCTCGCATCTCTGCAATCTTTTTATCGGCCTCGGCCATGAGGTCATCTGTATGGATAACCTGATTAAGAAAGAGAATATTGATAATATCACCCATCTGATGGGTCACGAAAGGTTCAAATTTATCAAATACGATGTGACCGAATATCTTCATGTCGAGGGAAAACTCGATAATATTCTCCATTTCGCATCCCTGGCCAGCCCTAAAGACTATTTAGATTATCCCATCCAGACATTAAAAGTAGGATCATTAGGAACGCATAAGGCCCTCGGATTGGCAAAGGAAAAAAAGGCGAGGTTTCTCTTGGCCTCTACTTCTGAAGTCTATGGAGACCCAAAAGAACACCCCCAATCCGAATCCTACCCGGGGAATGTGGATCCCGTTGTCCCAAGAGGGGTCTATGATGAAGCGAAACGATTTGCTGAAGCCATCACCATGGCCTACCACCGAACCCATGGCATCCAAACTCGAATTGCGCGGATTTTCAATACCTATGGTCCTCGTATGCGGCTCGATGATGGAAGAGCCATACCCAACTTTATGGTTCAGGCATTGAAGGGAGAGGATCTCACCGTGTATGGTGACGGTACACAGACTCGCAGTTTCTGTTTTGTTGACGACCTGATCGAGGGGATTAAAGGACTTCTCTATTCTAATGAGTCGGAACCTGTCAACTTGGGAAACCCTGAGGAGATTTCCATCATCGACTTTGCAAAAGAGATCATTAAGCTAACGGGGAGTAAGAGTCACATTGTTTTCCATCTTCTACCTCAGAACGACCCGAAGGTGAGGCAACCTGACATCACAAAAGCGAAAAGGGTTTTGGGATGGGAACCAAAGGTGAGCCGCCAAGAGGGGTTGAGAAGGACAATTAAATATTTCCAAGAAAAACTTTCAAGCACTAAATGAAAACACATTACGGCATAGAGCAGAGCGCATAGTGTTTAAAATCCCAAATCACAAATTCCAAATCCCAATAACCTCCAAATTTCAATTTCAAATAACCAAACAGATTTTGTTTCAAATTTGGGTGATTGGGATTTATTTGAAATTTGATGCTTGGGATTTGGTGCTTCCATATGGCTATGCGCCTTCTGAAGGAGCAAAAATTCTGATCTTAAGTCTATCTTCCAAAATTGACTGGGCTGTTTGAACCCCCAAAAGGATTTCAGGGAACCGCTCTTCTCCCTCTGCGAAAAAAAGCCTAAGACTCTTGATCCATTCTTGATTAAATGAATATTGATCGAGATCTAAGCAGTCTGCGATGCCTTCAATAAGGACCTCCGCTAATTTACCGCAATCCACATTGTAGCTCTCTTCATATGGAAGGGAGAGGCAGACATTAGAAGTGTTCAATTTCTTAAGGGTCTCTAATAAATAGGGAGAGAGCTCTCGTAGGCGAAGATAACTGTATTTCCTTATTTTCCCCAACCCGAGGAGGAGGATCATTCGGGACATAACTCTTCCCTGCGAAGGGATCAGGGTCGCCTCTTGCCAATCTCCGGTCAACCTCTTTTCGATCAGGAAACGGGATAACACTCCATTGAGCCTCCAATCCATCCATCCGCTCGCTCCCCTGAGAGGTCTCTCGTCTTGGAAAAATCCAGTGACAAGAACATCGCATTCTTGAAGGTCGATTGCTTCAGTGGAGAGGATCACATCCATATTATTTCGTAAATAAAAGTCTTTACTCATTGGGTTAAGGTAATGATGCCCGTTTCGTCAATAGGTTATGCGATTGGTTTAAAAAAAATTAGCCTTAACCCTTTAACCTAACCCAAACCGTTTTCCTGACCTTAACCAAAAGTCTATTTTCATTCTATGGGTTTACGAACGGCCTCATTCTGGATTCGGTCCAGGATGCCATTGATGAAACTTCCAGAATCCTCGGAACCGTATCGTTTTCCGAGTTCAATCGCTTCGTTCAATGTAACCTTGGGAGGAATCTCTTCGCAGTAAAGGAGTTCAAAGATAGCCATTCGGAGGATGGTTCGATCGACGATGTTCATCCGAACTAAACGCCAGTTTTCCGAATATTTTTCAATGAGCCGATCGATCTCCTGGCAGTGCTCGAGAACGCCAAGGACGAGGCGTTCCATAAAATCATCTCTCTCTTCATTTCCTGAAAAATGATCCTGGAATTGAGCGAGAGTCTTGATGACGTCTTGTTTGGTGATATCTAATTGATAAAGAACCTGGAGGGCAAACTCCCTCGACTTTCTTCTCGGAATCGAGTCGTACCGACTTTTTCTCAAATGGTTGGTTATTCCTTAAAAATCTCCTTTAAAAGATTGGTCATCTCGATCGCTGACATCGCAGCATCAAAACCTTTGTTTCCCACTTTGGTCCCTGCCCTTTCGATGGCCTGCTCTATGGTATCGGTGATCAAGACTCCGAAAGAAACGGGGACTTCACTTTCCAAGGTCAGGCTGGCAATTCCCTTGGTGACTTCGGTGGCAATGTAGGCAAAATGGGGTGTTGCTCCGCGGATGACAGCACCCAGGCAGATGATCGCATCGTATCGACCGCTTTTAACCATTTTTTTCGCAGCCAGAGGAATCTCAAAGGATCCAGGAACACGAACCACCAAGCAATCTCCTTCCTCTGCCCCATTCCTGCGCAGGGCATCCATTGCACCCTCAAGAAGTCGCTCACTGATGAAGTTGTTGAACCGGCTCACGACAATACCGAACTTGAGTCCCTTCGCCATCAATTTGCCTTCAAGGGTCTTCACCATTTTTTCTCCTTTTCTTAGCTAAAAACGTGACCGTCTCCCGTAAATTTCCTTACTCACAAAAAATGATCTCATCACTCTTAACTCACAATTCTTAATTCATCACTCAAGGACTACTCACTTGATTTTATGGAAAGCAGGTGGCCCATCTTCTTCGCCTTGGTCTTGAGGTATTCGATATTCTCCTGAAGAGGCTTTGTCTCGATGGGAACCCTTTCGACCACTTCGATTCCGTATCCTTCTAAGCCGATAATTTTTCGAGGGTTATTCGTCATCAAACGAATTTTATGAAGTCCTAAATCCACCAGAATCTGAGCACCAATGCCATAGTCCCTCATATCGGCTTTGAATCCCAACTCTTCATTAGCCTCTACGGTATCCTTTCCCATATCTTGAAGGCAATAGGCCCTCAATTTATTGACCAATCCAATCCCCCTTCCTTCTTGCCTCATATAAACGATAACCCCCTTGCCTTCTTTTTCTACCATTGCCATGGCCGTATGGAGCTGTTCTTCGCAGTCACATCGCCTCGACCCGAACACATCACCAGTCAGGCATTGGGAGTGGACCCTCACCAGAACCTTGTCATCCGGTCCAATCTCTCCTTTGAGCAGAGCAATATGGTGATAAGTATCGATATCGTTTTCATAAGCGATGGCTGTAAACATTCCACCATATTTTGTGGGAAGTTTAGCCGTAGCAATGCGTCGAACCAGGGATTCTTTGTTCAGCCGATACTTGATCAGATCGGCGATGGTAACGATCTTCAAACCATGTTCTTTCGAAAAGATTTGGAGATCAGGCATCCGTGCCATGGTCCCGTCATCCTTCATGACTTCGCAAATCACTCCAGCTGGCTTAAGCCCTGCCAATCTTGCCAAATCGACAGATCCTTCGGTCTGACCTGTCCGCACCAGCACTCCACCCTTTCTGGCCCTTAAAGGAAAGATATGCCCAGGGGCAACCAGATCCTCGGGTTTGGTCTCTTCATTGATGGCGGTCAAAATGGTACATGCCCGGTCAGCTGCTGAGATGCCGGTTGTCACTCCACGACGGGCATCGATCGAGATGGTAAAGGCGGTTTGAAATCTTGAGGTATTTTCAGCGACCATCATGGGAAGCCGAAGCTCATTAAGTCTCTCTTCCGTTAATGAGAGGCAGATCAGTCCCCTCCCATATTTTGCCATAAAATTGATGGCCTCAGGCGTCACCTTCTCTGCTGCCATGGTGAGATCGCCTTCGTTCTCCCGATCTTCATCGTCAACCAAGATCACCATCTTCCCTTGACGAATATCCTCTAATGCCCCTTCAATTCTGTTAATCATGTGGCTCCCTCATTCACTTTCAATAAAACCATGCTCCTTCAAAAAGGAAAGATCCATACCTTTGGACTTCTCCTCTCCTCGACTCATCATTTTTTCTACATATTTTCCTAAAATATCGGCTTCCACATTGACACGGTCCCCTACCTTCTTATCAATAAGGGTTGTCTTTTTAAGAGTGTAAGGGATGAGGGTCATTTTGATCTCTTCATCCTCACATTCATTTACAGTCAGGCTGATGCCATCAATGGCAATTGATCCCTTTTGGACAACATACCTCGATACTAATTTTGGAATTCGTATTTTCAATTGGAGAAAATCCCCTTCCTTTCTCTTCTCTGTGATCACGCCGATCCCGTCAATATGTCCTGTAACGATATGCCCTCCCAAACGATCCGTCAGTTTTAAGGCCCTTTCAAAATTGATTTGATCTCCCTCTTTCAACTCCCCCAAGACCGTGTTTTGAAGAGTTTCCGAAGATAAATCAAGTACAACCGTTCGCCCTCTCTTTTCAACAATTGTCAGACAAACGCCATTTATATTAATACTATCACCGAGTTGTACCTCTGTCAAATTGATTGGTAATTCTAAGGTCAGCTTCTTCTCCTGACCCCGGTGCTCCAATCGTATAATCTTACCTTTATCTTCTATGATTCCAGTGAACATCTCTTCAGACCCCATTGCAAATTGAAAATTGTGAATTTCAAAATTATTGAAAGCTGCATAACGAATGCCCGAGGTTTCGTCATTCCCGTGAAAGCGGGAATCCAGAAAAGCTGCGTTTACTGGATTCCTGCTGGAGTTTACCCCGTACTTGATACGGGGCAGGAATGACAAGAATAGTATCAATATAGAACATTAATATTACAGGTATTAATAAGTCAAAAATTTGCATTTTGAAGTTTTCATTTTACATTGGTTTTTCCACATAACCTTCTACAAAGATGTCCTCCCCAATTCTTCTCACTCTGAGTTCATTCAGAGAAATGGCTTCTTTTAGGGTTGCTTTTCCACTTCCACCAAAGATTCCCAAGGCTTCTTTGTCACCAATCAATTTTGGAGAGAAAAAGAGAAAGATTTTATCGATCAGACCTTCATCAAGAAACGAACCATTGATTTGACTTCCTCCTTCCACCATTAGGCTCATTATTTCCATCTCTCCCAGTTTGGGAAGACAACTCTTTAAATCGACTTTTCCCTGTTTGGAATCGAGGGTCAAGATTCGGACACCCCTCTTCTCTAATCTCTCTATCTTATCCCTATCTGCCAACTCTGTCGTTGCGATGATTGCTTTCGAAGGAGAGTTCCCAATTACCTTCGCCTCTTCTGGAATCCTTAATCGACTGTCCAGAATGATACGATAGGGATCCCTTCCCTTCTTAATACGGGTCGTTAACTGCGGATCATCTTTTAATACCGTACCAATGCCAACAAGAACCCCATCTACTTGGTCCCTCATCCGGTGGACGAATTGTCTTGAAGTCTCTCCAGAAATCCATTTGGAATCGCCCTCTCTCGTCGCCATTTTACCATCGAGCGTAGCAGCGACTTTGAGAATGACGAATGGCTCTTTTTTAAGAATATATTTGCAAAAGGCTTCATTCAATCTTCGGCATTCCTTCTCCAAAATCCCTACTTCCACATCGAGGCCAGCTCTTTTCAGACTTTCTAAACCTCTCCCTCTAACCAATGGATTGGGGTCTTCCATTCCAATCACAACTCGTTTCACTTTTGCTTCAATCACCGCAGGGGCACAGGGAGGGGTTCTCCCATAATGGATGCAGGGTTCCAGATTAAGATAAAGAGTAGCCCCTCTTGCCTTTTCCCCGGCCTGTCGAAGGGCGATGATCTCGGCATGATCCGCCCCTGCTTTGATATGGTAGCCTTCTCCTACCACTTTACCATTCTTGACCAGAACAGCACCTACCATTGGATTGGGTGAAGTCCTTCCCCTCCCCTTTTCTGCAAAACGGAGGGCTCTTTTTATCCACTGTTCGTCATTCATAAATCAAAATATCAAAGTTTAAATTTCAAACAAAATCCCGTAACTCAACCCTTCAGGGTTGATCTAACTCAAGGCTAAAGCCTTGAGTTACAGAGATTCGACATTTGCCTGCCTGCCCTGCCTACCGGCAGGCAGGCGCAGGCAGGGATTTTGACATTTGAAATTAAAAAACCATTTCGGTGTTATTTCTTTTTGGGCTCCTCTTTATCCCCAAGGAGTTCTTTCAGCTCATCCATAAACTCTTGAATATCTTTGAACTGTCGATAGACTGAAGCGAAACGGACATAGGCCACTCCATCTAACCGGTGGAGCTCCTCCATCACCTTCTCTCCGATCTCAGAGCTCTTGACCTCCCTTTCCCCTTTCTCTTGAAAATAAAGCTCGATGCGGTTGACGATCTTCTCAATCAAGTTGATGCTGATCGGCCTCTTTTCACAGGCTTTTTTTAGACCATTGAAGATTTTGAGGCGATTGAAAGTTTCTCTTCTCCCATCCTTCTTGATGACCAATGGAAGGGCGTCCTCTGCCCTCTCAGAGGTGGTAAATCGCTTCTTGCAACCAAGGCATTCCCTCCTCCGTCGAATCGTCTCTTTATCCTTGCCGAGGCGGGAATCGACGACCTTACTCTCCGGATGGCTACAAAAAGGACATTTCATATTCTTAACAATCAATGATCAATGGTCAATG
>Ga0315282_10017904_pt1 | contig 10184 bp, 7 predicted proteins | sample YL17G07_20_MG_FD_203693 | JGI IMG/M metagenome (GOLD analysis project Ga0315282, IMG submission 203693) | Sediment microbial communities from Yellowstone Lake, YNP, Wyoming, USA - YL17G07_20 | ecosystem: Environmental > Aquatic > Freshwater > Lake > Sediment | place: USA: Wyoming | collected... | reverse complement strand
TCTCAAGTCTCAAGTCTCCAGTCTCAAGTCTCCAGCCTAAAGCCTAAAGCCTAAAGCCTAAAGCCTACAGCCCACAGCCTAAAGCCTAAAGCCTACAGCCTACAGCCTACAGCCTACAGCCTAAAGCCTACAGCCTACAGCCTACAGCCTACAGCCTAAAGCCTACAGCCTACATCCTCATCCCACCCATCCCTCTTCGTAGCCCGTCTCGTACATCGCGACGATATTCTCCGGCGGGCTGACGGCCTGGATATTGTGGCAGGGGCCGAGGATGTATCCCCCGCCCGCGCCAAGAATGCTCAGGTTTTCGATCACTTCCCTGCGCACGTCCTCCACGGTTCCGAAGGGGAGGGTCTGCTGGTTGTCCACGCCGCCGTGGAAGACCAGTTTGGCGCCGAAGTCACGCTTGAGTTCCGCGCGCTCCATACCGGGGCAACGCCACTGGATCGGGTTGAGGACGTCAATGCCTATCTCCACAAGGTCGGGAATGATTCTGCGGGCCGCGCCGTCGGTGTGGTAAAATGCGAAGACCCCCGCCTCGTGAGCGAGAGCGATCATGCGTCTCATGTGGGGCAGGAAGAACCGGCGGATCGCTTCGGGAGAGAAGAGCAGGTCTTTCTGGCCGCCCAAGTCTTCGGCGACGTAGCTTATGAGAACCTTGCCGGGAACCTGCTCGTAGATGCGCCGCGTGCTTTCGTAGCAGAAGCCGTACATCTTCTCCATAGCGTACTCGACCATGTCGGGATTCACTATCAGATCCAGGTACGCCTGCTCGTCTCCTCGCATGTACTGATACTGCAGGAAAGGTTCTGAACCTCCCGCGCGGATAGGACGGTGTTCGAGCCCCTTGGCCTGCTCGGGGAGGACCGAGTAGTCAAACCAGTCCGCCGTTGGCCAGGTGTAGTTCGCCTCGATCTCCTCGACGCTTTGGAACTGCGCGAGCGGGCTGTAAATCCGCTCCCGGTATACGCCCGTTCCGTAGTTCACGTCCTTGAAACGGCACCCCCACATATCGGCATCGGGCGCAACGGGAGGGCCGACGTAGCGGGGCGAGAGGTTCGCGGGGTTGTCAATATGCAGACGCGCGCAGACTTCCTCATTCGAGCCGCAGCCGACGTGGCGTTTGAGTTTCTCCCAGGCCTCGTCGGTGGACCAGATGTCCATGGGAACCCGGTCGGGTTTCTCGCGGCGCAGAACAGCCGTCCAGCGTTCGCGGGGGGTCATCGTTTCCTTCGGCATGTGGGGTCTTTCTTTTCTTTAGTCTTTAGGCTTTAGGCTGTAGGCTTTAGGCTGTAGGCTTTAGGCTGTAGGCTTTAGGCTTTAGGCTTTAGGCTTTAGGCTTTAGGCTTTAGGCTGTAGGCTTTAGGCTTTAGGCTGTAGGCTTTAGGCTTTAGGCTGTAGGCTTTAGGCTTTAGGCTGTAGGCTCTAGGCTTTAGGCTGTAGGCTTTAGGCTTTAGGCTTTAGGCTTTAGGCTGTAGGCTTTAGGCTGTAGGCTTTAGGCTGTAGGCTTTAGGCTGTAGGCTTTAGGCTGTAGGCTTTAGGCTGTAGGCTTTAGGCTTTAGGCTGTAGGCTTTAGGCTGTAGGTTTTAGGCTCTTCCTCTTCCGTTCTTCTAGTAGTCTCAAGTTTCCAGTCTCCAACCTCAAGTCTCAAGCCTACAGTCTACAGCCTACAGCCTCCAGCCTCCAGCCTCCAGCCTACAGCCTACAGCCTATCTCCTTCATTGCCTTGCGCAGCTTCTCTTTGGTCGAGTCCGTGGCCGGGGTGAGCGGCAGCCGGATTTCCGGACCGCACAGCCCGAGCATCTCCACGCCCGCCTTCACCGGGATCGGGTTCGATTCCACGAACAGCGTCCCGGAAATGTGGAAGAGCTTCTTGTGCATTTCCAGGGCCTTGTCCCATTTCCCCGCCAGGGCCGCGCCGCACAGGTCCGCCGTGGCCCGCGGCGCAATGTTCGCCAGAACGCTGATGGCCCCCTTGCCCCCCACCGCCAGGATCGGCAGGTTCATGGAATCATTGCCCGAAAGAACCGTGATGCCGCACTTGCAGACCACCTCGCTGGTGTGGTCAATCGAGCCCACGGCGTCCTTGTAAGCGACGATGTTGGGAACCTCGCTCAGCCGCGCCACCGTGTCGGGGGAAATGGTGCTGCCGGTGCGCCCGGGGCAGTTGTACACAACCAGCGGGATGGCACATTCTTCGGCGATCTTCTTGTAGTGCTGGTAGATTCCCTCCTGGACCGGCTTGTTGTAGTAGGGGGAGATCAAGAGGGCCGCGTCCGCCCCGAGCTTCTTGGCGTGGAGGGTCAGATCGAGCGCTTCGGCGGTGGAGTTCGAGCCAGTGCCCGCGATCACGGGAACGCGGCGGCGCACCTGCTGAACCGCGAACGCGATTACCTCGTGGTGTTCCTCGTGGGACATGGTGGCCGACTCGCCGGTGGTGCCGCAGGGCACGATGGCGCTGGTGCCGTTTTCGATCTGGAATTCGATCAGCCTGGCAAAGGCGTCTCGGTCGAACTTGCCGTTCTTCCAGGGGGTAATGATAGCGACGATGGAACCTTGAAACATAAGAAACGCTCCGTGGATGATGGGTGCTTGCCGTTGTGTCCGCTTGCCTATTGGCTCCGCCAACCGCTGCTTGGCGCTTTTCCGAGGGGATTTGGCCGTATCGGGACTCCACACCGCAGCGGAATATGAGAGTCAATTTAGGGAGGCTCAGGGGAAGTGTCAAGAACTAATCCTGTCGAACGGCGCTCGGGCGCATCCTACCTCGGCTGAGAAAGTGCAAATAGGGGACACAGATAGGGGTTATGATTTCCTGCGATTCTTCTTGACTCAATACTGACTCTTTTGGTCTTCTTGGTGGGGGAAGGTCTCTTGAGGCGGCGACATGGCACGATTGGGAGCGAGCGGTGGTGGTTCTGGATCGTCCCTACAGTCACGCGCCGGAGCAGCTAACGCGAGGATGTTGTTTTCCCCGCCCGCCGACTCCGGCTACAACCGAGGAAAGAATAACCCTGTTTTGTGTCCCCTATTTTGCATTTGTGTCCCCTATCTGGTCCGAAACAACGGCTCGTCTTACGCGCGGTCGCGATGGGATCTGCTTACCGTATCACCAACCGGGCGTCAAAGGACAGTGCAGATCGCCGCCAAAGCGCCCCACGTCGCCGAGACTTTTCGTTCCATTCGTCGGATCGTAGATCATGTTCCAGGCCGTCGCTTTGTCGTTGAGATAATCGTAGACGTAGGGGAAGCGCGCCATTCCCTGTCGAAAGACGTCGGGCGACTGGTACTCGAGGCCCTGTATGCGGTCGGGCCCGTAGCTGTGGCAGGCATAGCCCTTCGGACGATAGTCGGCCGGTAGAACGGATCTTCCCCACTGCCCCTCGAAGGTGACGTACCAGTACGTCGCCTGCCATTGCGAGTACTCGGAGGATGAAGCGAAGATCGAAGGCTGGGGAACGAAAGGATCGCGCAGCATCGTGGAGCTCAGATAGGCCACCGGGTTGAGAGCATGTGAATATACTGAAGGTAGCCATAGGGGCTGCCTTCTACGTCGGGATAACGGCCGTAGTCCACGAGGCAGGCCTCGAGAGCCGTCGCGGCCGAGCGGAGGTCGGCCTTGACGCGCGAAACTTTCGAGCGCACCTGTGCTTCGAGGAAATTGGGCACCGCGATGGCGGCGAGAATCGCGATAATGGCGACCACGATGAGAAGTTCGATCAGTGTGAAACCGCGGAAGAACGTGGCTCGATCCGGCTCGCTCATGTTCAGTGCCTCAAAAAAGGGGATATGGATAGGAAGCCGTAACGCGGGCAGGGAGCATTCAGATCCCCCGAACAGGCCTCCCTCTCCCTTCCAACACGCACAGTGAGCCACGCTGAAGCGACCGTCAAGAGAGATTGCGCCGGCAACCCCCGAAGGCCACGACTTACGGTTCCAGCCCGTCGAGGCGCTACGTCCGCGTGAACATGCTGTATCACACCCTCAACAAGGGTATGCGCCTCGTGGAGGTGCGCGTTTTCCCGAGCGAGAGGGCAGATGATTCCGGCTACTTGACGCAGTGATAGACGAAGGCCGGGGGCAGGTTGCGCCAGACCACGCGGGACTTGTGCACACGGGAGAACAGGCTCGTCAGCCGCTTCTGGAGGCGCTTGCCGGAGGGCATGAGATTGCCGGGGGGATAAGCGAACGTGGAGAAATGGCCGCCGGGTCTTAGAATGGAGTGCGTGGCCGTCAGGATCCGCTCCAGCAGCTCGAACGAGAAGATGGACCACGGCAGCCCGCTGATGACGCAGTCCACCTCGGACTGGCCGAGTTCCTTGAGAATCCGCGAGACGTTTTCCACCGAGTCCTCGAAGATCAGCGCGCCGGGAAAACGCTTCCGGAAGAGCGAGGTCATCTTGGGGTTCTGCTCGATGGCAAGGTAAAGGCTGTGTGGGCTTTTGCGGGCAAGGATTTCCGCCGTGAAGGCCCCCGTGCCCGGACCGTACTCCACCACCACGGACGCGGCCTCGAGATTCATCCGGGCCACCATCTCCCTGGCCAGACGCGACGAACTCGGCGCGATGGCGCCCGTCCTTCTAGGGTTTCGAATGAACTCGCGGATGAAATGACTTGGCATATTTGTGGTCTCCAAGCGGCCCGACGTGCGCTCCGGAGGGGATCTTCCGCCCGGCCACGGCGCCCACGCAGGCACCAAGGTCAGGCATCGCTTCCCTATTGTACCCCTCACCACGAGATGAGCAAGAGATTTCTCAGACCTTGAGACAGCGAAACCACGGCCACGGGGATCAAAAGAGTGGGAGTTGTCCTAGAGGGGGAATCACAGAGCTTTTCTTGGGTCTTGCCTTCTGGCCCTTGAGAAGCCGACTCACAAGGTGGTTGATCTGCTTGATCTCCGGGTCGAGATAGAGACGCATTTCCTGGCGGACGCGCCCCACCAGCCCCACCAGCTTCTCGGCTACCTTGGATGCCTTTTTCCTACAGGCTTCCCCCAATACTGCGATTTCCTGGTGCAGTTCCAACTGCGGATCGAAAAGCGGTATCTCACAGACCTCGAACGCGCGGCGGTGGATGTCTCGCGGTCCCATTTGCCCCCTCGGCATGGTGGCCTTGATCGCTTCCATAACCGGCTCGGAGTTCAGAACGGCTGTGAGGTAGTCCGCATGCGGTTGAGAGTCCAGGTAGAGGTAGTACGTCTTGGCATCGGCAAGGAATCCATTGACAGGAATCTGGTTCGCTGTCTGTTTGAGACTTGTGTCAACACAGGTTGCCGTAAGATTTGTTCCCGACGTGTTGTATATGACAACGTATTTATGCTGCAAATTCTGGGACGTGAGTTTTCCGTTGTAGTCAATCCACTCGAGAAGAGTGCGCGCATTCCCCTTGCTTCGGAACTTCTCCCAATATCGTTCCGCTTGAGCCAGCCAAACAGAGGCGCAACGGTCTCCTTCCGCCAGAAGAGCATTACGGTCCAAGAGCGAGACCCCCCCGCCGCGCCCCATCTTGATTGGAAGAAAGACAGGCTCTCTCCGGCTCACCGAGAAGGGAAGCAGGCCCTTTGCCAGAACCGTGAAAAACATGTACTTGCTTTCGATCTGGCCGGACAGCGCTATCCTTTCCCGTTTCCAAACCGCCTTTGCCTCCTCGGTAGCCTCGGCCGTTGTTTGCAGATACGACGCGGTGGGGTTAGGGTAGGCGGTGGGATCGGGCTCGACGAACCAGAAAGCGCGTGGGACTATCGTCGCTCCCTGGAGGGCCCTTTGCCGGTACCACGGGCTTCGCATTTCGTGGGTTACGAACTCGTGAGAGGATTCTTGGACCACAAGGCTTTTCTTTGCCTGACTCCAAGGTATGTTTCGTTTCTCCAGTTTCCCCGCAATCACCTCGCAGGGAATAGCGGCGCTGGAGACCGTTTCTTCCAGCCTCAGGATCACGCAAGCGGGCACGTTGAAAAGATTCTGGACCCGCTCGCAATCGAGAATGAGCGAGAAACCGCCTTGTTCTTGAAACAAGGCGTGCTGCTTGGCGCCGATGATGACGGAACGCGGGAGGATCATGGCCATCTTTCCCCCCTCCGCAAGAAACCCCGCTTCGCAATGGCGGTAGAAGATCGTGCTCAGATCGAGCTGGGTCAACAAGTGGGCGGACTTCCTGCTCGTAAGGCCCAGGTCGGTGGCGAGCTGCCGGACTCGCGTTTTGTAGTCCGCGTCCTTGATGTAGCGGTAGCTCAGCCAAGGGGGATTTCCCACGACATACTCGGCTTTTCGCCTGCGGATGAAAGTCGGCCGGAAGGCGTTCTTGAGGATGAAGGCCCAAATCGAGTTCTTCTTCTCTCGAACGAGTTTGGTTGCCACTTCCACGTTGTAACGCCAGAGAGTTCCTTCGTGCGCCCCGTTATTCTCGGAAAGAAACGGAAACAGCCCCAGGAATCCCTTCTTCGCGGCCTCCAGGTTTCCTCCCGGCGCGGCGGCCGCTTCGGCAAAGCGCTGCATTTCTTCGATCATGCGGTCGAGGTCCTCGGGGGGACGCTCGATGCTGGCAAGAGGGATATGAAAGATACGCCCGGCGGACGCCGGAATCTTGAGGAAACCCTTGCTTTCGTCCAGCTCAGTCTGCAGGGTGTCGGCCATGAAGACTGGAAGACGGATTTGGCCCTTGTGCCCGCGCGCATCCGCTCCCAGCGCCAGAAGAAGATTCGCCTTGGCCATCAGCACAGCCAAAGGGTGAACGTCAACTCCCGCAAGATCACCCGAGACCGCTTCCACAAGAGCCTTCTTCCGGAGGCCTGAATCCCGAAGCCGCCGGATGGCGGCCATCAGAAAGGTGCCCGATCCACAACTAGGATCGAGAAGAGTGCCCCCTTCGTAGCCAACGCGGTCGAGAGTGAGCTCGGCCAGCCAATCCGGAGTATAGTACTCCCCAAGGTCGTGGCGGTCCTTGGGATCCACCAGTTCTTGGTAGAGTTCCTTGAGAACATCCTCGGTTGTGGACGCGAAGCTGAACTTTCCAACGTGCTTCTCCATTCGCCCAATCACCCCCAGGAAATCAACCTCGACGGCGGTGTCGAGCGCCCAGGAGAAGAAGTCCGGTTCAGCGAGGTTGGGGAGATTCTTCCGCACAAAGTACTCGCCGGACATGAGGCCGCGATACGCGGCCGTGTTTCGGTCTTCGCGGGGGAAGAGGGCTTGGGCGACCATGAGGCGCGAGAGCACAACGAGATAGGTATGGGTAACAAAGAGGTCGGCGTAACCTAGTTCCGTGCCGTAAACCTTCGCGAGCAGACGGTTCCACTCCCGGAACTTCGTCGCAACAGCGGGAATCTTGTGGACTTGCTCGTAGAAGGCTTTCAACAGAGCGAAAGCCTTGGAGTAAACGGCGGAATGAGGGCCGAAGATGATGACGATATCGGAGCTCGTGGGCTGCCGGAGCTTCTCACTCTTGCAGAACTGCTCGATTTTGAGGTAGGTGTGGATGGGGTCGTCGGACCGTAGCGCGAAGGAGTCTGTTTTCTCTATCTGGCCTTCACTCCACTGATAAGACTCGAATATCTCCCCATCCGTGAGAACCGCGATATAGTCCTCGGGCCGGCGGCGAGATTGAAGGTAAAGCTTCAGCTCCGATAGGCCCGCCGCCCTCTCTCGTTCAATGTCTGTTTTGAACTCGAAGATAGTGGTGTGGTAAAGGGCGTCTATGAAGCCGCGCACCTGGGCGACTTTGATCTTCTGTTCGAGCTCCACTTCGGCGGCCTCGATGGAGAAACCCTTCCTCAGGAAGTCCATGAAGAGAGCCCGGCGCTGGTCGTGGTGGCTCTTGGTGGCCTTGGCCGCCCCGATCTGCCGGCAATAATCCTCAAGGTGGACGGGAAAGGATTTCGGGTAGGGCTTCAGCAGGGGCTCGTCAAACATGAAGATCCTTTCCACTGCAAGCAGTGGCAATGGGCCATGTAACCACGGATCAGATGCCGCGTCAAGCGCTTCCACTTGGGGACGGTTGGTGTTCCGGGAAAAGCGCTGTTCTCAACCCCTCAGCTTCTTCCGGATGAGATCATTCACCATCTGGGGATTCGCTTTGCCCTTGCTCGCCTTCATGATCCGGCCCACCAGGAAGCCCAGCGCCCGGTCTTTGCCTTCGGCGTATTCCCTGGCCGGACCCGGGTTGGCGGCGATGGCGTCGTCCACCCACGTCTCCACCGCCCCGGTGTCCTTGACCTGCACCCAGCCTTTTTGTTCGACGATGCTCTTGGGGTCTCCGCGCCCTTCGAGCATTTCGGCGAACACGTCCTTGGCGATCTTGCCGGAGATCGTGCCGTCGGCGATCATCTTCACCAGCCCGGCCAGGTTCTCCGGCGAAACCGGCGACTCGGAAGGCTCCAGGTTGCGGTCGTTGAGCTCGCGCAGCAGCTCGGTCATGATCCAGTTGCTCAGGGCCTTGGCGGAGGAGTGCTGAGTGCTGAGTGCTGAGGGGTCAGTGCTGAGTGCTGAGTGCTGAGTGCTGAGGGGCGAGGGGTGAGGGCTGAGGGCTGAAGGTTGAGGACTAAGGGGTGAGGGATGAGTGCCGAGGGGTGAGAGGTGAGGGCTGAGGGCTGAGGGCTGAGGGCTGAGGGCTGAAGGTTGAGGACTAAGGGGTGAGGGATGAGTGCCGAGGGGTGAGAGGTGAGAGGTGAGGGCGGCGACGGCGGCTTCGTAGTAGTCGGCGAGCGCGGGCGAAGCGGTGAGGATTTCGGCGTCGTATTCGGGCAATCCGTACTGCGCGACAAAGCGGGCCATCTTGGCGGCGGGCAGTTCCGGCAGCGTCGCGCGGACGCTTTCGAGCCAGGCGTCGTCTATCTCCACCTCCACCAGGTCCGGTTCGGGGAAATAGCGGTAGTCGTGGGCCTGCTCCTTGGAGCGCATGGCCTCGGTCCGGCCGCGCGCGTCGTCCCAAAGGCGCGTGTCGTGGCGCAGCGCCTCGCCCTTGTCCAGAGCGCGCGTTTGGCGGCGCGTTTCATACTCGATCACCCGCGCGGCGGACTTCATCGAAGCCAGGTTCTTGATCTCCGAGCGGAAGTTGGGCAATTCAGTCTGTCCCATGGGCCGGTGCGAGATGTTCACCTCGAACCGCAGCCGCCCCTCGTGCATGTTGCAGTCGCTCACCTGGGTGTAGAGCAGGAGGTTGCGCAGCGCGTTCATGTAGGCCACCGCTTCCTCGACGCCCCGGACGTCGGGCTCGGAGACGATCTCCAGCAGGGGCGTGCCGGCGCGGTTGAGATCCACCAGGCTACAGAGTGCTGAGTGCTGAGTGCTGAGTGCTGAGCGCTGAGTGCTGAGTGCTGAGTGCTGAGTGCTGAGTGCTGAGGGCTGAGTGCTGAGTGTTGAGGGTGTGAGGGCGCCTTTGCCCGATCCAGATTCTGGGTGCACGTTCTTGCCCGCGTCCTCCTCCAGGTGGATGTTGTTGATCCGGATCCTCTTCTTCCGGCCATCCACGATGATATCCAGATGGCCGTCTTCGCCGATGCTGTGGCGCAGCTGGGAGATCTGGTAATTCTTGGGGAGATCGGGATAGTAGTAGTTCTTGCGTTCGAATTCGGTGTGGCGGTTGATGCGGCAGCTCAGGGCCAACGCCGCGCGGATCGCGTAGTCCACGGCCTTGCGGTTCAATACCGGCAGCGATCCCGGCATCCCGAGGCACACCGGGCAGACCTGGGTGTTGGCCGGGTTGCCGAACTTCGTGGAGCATCCGCAGAACACCTTGGTGGCCGTCGAGAGTTCCACGTGGACTTCGAATCCGATGATGGTCTCGTACTGCATGGACTTCTTGATCGCTCCCCCGTATGTAGTGCGGGCTTCAGCCCGTTTCCTTCGTTTGTAGCGCGGGCTTCAGCCCGTTACCCTCGTTTGTAGCGCGGGCTTTAGCCCGTTGCTTCGCTTGTAGTGCGGGCTTCAGCCCGTTGCTTTTGCTTCTTGCAGGAATGTCACGTTACGGGCTAAAGCCCGCACTACGTACTCTTGCCCTCGGCCAGACTCACGGCTTGGCGCCGCCGGACCGGGGCGTTTCCGGACTGCCGCCCAGCGTGCGCGTAGTGGGCTCGGCGCCCGAGGGTGGGGGCGGTTCCGCCTCGCCGCCGGGCGCGCGGGTGGCGCGGATGACGCACCTCGAGGGCCGGGTCTTGGAATGATGGAATACCAGGTGCGCGCCGGTGAGGT
>Ga0315282_10017903_pt1 | contig 10185 bp, 10 predicted proteins | sample YL17G07_20_MG_FD_203693 | JGI IMG/M metagenome (GOLD analysis project Ga0315282, IMG submission 203693) | Sediment microbial communities from Yellowstone Lake, YNP, Wyoming, USA - YL17G07_20 | ecosystem: Environmental > Aquatic > Freshwater > Lake > Sediment | place: USA: Wyoming | collected... | reverse complement strand
AACTTAACACCTACAGGCTGCCTCTCGAATTCGAATTTCTTGAATATTTCGAAATCTGGTTGTGCTGAACCCATCTTAATCTCTCTAATTATTGATCACCGCTCCGCGAAATTCAACAGGCGATTAGCCACGTACAGAAGTTGCCTTGCTGTACAAAAGATGGTGTCCATTAGTTAGGTTGCGCTGATTCTATGATTCTATGGTAGAATATTAGCCATGAGTGTAGTGCCGTCCAAAATTGACACAGGCCAAGTTAGTAAGGAGAAAACTACTATATTGATAGCCGATGACCATCCATTACTGCGTCAGGCACTCCGACATTTTCTGGAGAAATACGAGGATTTTGAGATTATAGCTGAGGCTGGCGATGGAGAGGAAGCAGTCAAGCTTGTAGAGGAGATGACGCCAGACGTAGTAGTTATGGATATAGCCATGCCAAAATTGAATGGCTTGGAAGCAACTCGCCAGATCAAAGCCAAATGCCCGGCGGTAGCGGTACTGGTCCTCACCGTTCACAGTGATATCGAGTATATACTGGGGATACTCGACGCTGGTGCCGCAGGATATTTGATAAAAAACGTATTTGGTGAAGAAGTCGTAAACGCAATACGTTCTGTGGTCACTGGCGAGACAATATTATCTGCTCCAGTTCTAAGTCAGCTCCTCAAGTGTGCTCGTCGATATCCAACCAGGCCTTTCCATCTGGATGCAAAGGAGAAGCTAAGCACGCGTGAGCTAGAAATCCTTAAACTGCTATCCAAAGGCATAAGAAACAAAGATATTGCCCGATTTTTGAATCTCAGCGAACGCACTGTAAAAAGCCTTTTGGTGGATATTTTTGCTAAGTTAAGAGTTGGTTCTCGTACTGAGGCGGTCATCATTGGGTTAAGGCAGGGGTTTCTAAACTTTGATGACTTGGAATGAAATCAATTCCTATGGATATTTTCAGAAGCCTTAGAGCAGAAGAAATAAAAGGGATTCTTCGTAATTATCATTTCTGGGCTATCGCACTAATTTTCTCTGCCATAGCTATTTTCTATTATCTCTATTCTTATCCCACGATCATTTTTACAAATGATTTTACCTCCCGGTTATGGCAGCTATGGATATTCGAATTTAAATCCAACATGCATGGAATCCTGTTTATTATCCCAATGCTTTATGCCACAATACGTTTTAGATGGTACGGAATTCTCGTCACCTGGATCTCTTGTATGGTTGTAGTATTTCCATATCTAATGAATTGGAACCAGAACTGGATTAACCAACTGATAAACATCATTTTTCTCTCGGTGCCTTTCCTGGTTTTCGGATTTATCACCCTGAATTTGAAGCAAAAAGAAAGGGACAGGAGGATAACGAAGGAAAGGGAAGCAGAACGTCAGGCTTACATTTCGCAGGTTTTCAAAGCACAAGAGAACGAACGGCAGCGTATAGCCTACGAACTCCATGATGATACTGCGCAGAAATTACTGGCTATAGCTAACAGGGCACAATCGTTACTCTTAGATGAGTACGGTAAGATTACCCAACCTGCCAAAAATCAGGCAGAGTGGATCAGAGACATGGTTCTTCAGCTATCTGAAGATATTAGGAAAATGAGCCGCGATTTGAGGCCGAGCATTTTGGATAATATCGGGCTTCTGCCAGCATTAGCCTGGTTAGTCAATCAGCTGGAGAGAGATGATAACATAAATACCAAGCTAGTGGTGGATGGCACGGAACGGAAGTTCTCTCCCGAAGCTGATGTTATAATATTTCGCATCGTCCAAGAGGCGCTTAATAACATCAGACGCCATTCCAAAGCCACCAAGGCAATAGTCACTTTAGAATTTGCTCCGAAAACTATCAGATTAACAGTGAGCGACAACGGTAAAGGTTTTAAAGTGCCTGAGAAAATGATTATTCTGACGGTTGGAGGCAAACTAGGCTTAAGTGGAATGCAACAGAGAACTAACTTTCTTGATGGCACTTTTGATATCCAATCTGAGCTTGGAAAAGGCACAACTATTTCAATCGAGCTAAAGGCCTAGCTTATTATGAAAATCAGTACACTATCTTGCTGGGGTCGTTTTGGTTTAGTAGAATTTAAGTTGCAACTACTACGGCGAGGTTGATGAACAGGTTGGGTACAAACCTAGTGTAGTATTCGAGCATATCGTCTTCCAACCTAAAGTGTCCAGTTTCGGGGATTCACTCCACCACAACTCTAACTAATGGACACCATCTTTTGTACAGCAAGGCAACTTCTGTACGTGGCTAATCGCCTGTTGAATTTCGCGGAGCGGTGATTAACAATGAGAACCACTAACAGGGTTCACTCCAGTAGCAGAGCGATATAAAAATATGAACGAACCGATTCTCTCAATTGATGGCATAACCAAGCACTTTGGAGGTATCGTTGCCCTTAAAGATGTAAGTTTTGATGTGCAGAAGGGTGAAATCGTGGGCCTGATGGGTCCAAACGGTGCTGGCAAAACAACCCTGCTAAATATTATAGCTGGTGAATACTCCCCAGACTCCGGGAAAATCAAGTTTAAGGGGCGTGATATTACAGGTTACCCCATGCATAAAATTTGCCATCTCGGAATTGCCAGGACTTATCAAATTCCCCAACCGTTTGTTACTCTATCGGTGCGCGATAACCTTCTTGTTTCGGCAATATTCGGCAGACAAGTTAGCAAGGCTACTGCTGAGCTTGAACATGACAAAATATTTGACCTGGCAGATCTTTCAGAAAAGAAAGACACTCTGACTGGAGAGCTAACTTCATTAGCCCTTAAGAAGCTGGAGCTGGCCAGGGCTTTAGCCCGTGACCCGGAGCTGCTACTGCTAGATGAGGTAGCTGCTGGCCTGACCGAACCTGAGATGCCAAGGATATTAGCCACTATAAAAGAGATCCGCAATATGGGCAAAACCGTTGTCTTAGTAGAGCACGTCATGAAAGTAATGGTTAATGCGGTGGATCGTATTATAGTTATAGATAAAGGAATGAAAATTTGCGAAGGCAAGCCAGAAGCAGTAATGAATGACTGCAAGGTAATCGAAGCTTACTTCGGCGCGTGATAGGATTGGTTTTTTCAGAAACTGGAAAAACGGCGTCATCTTTGAATGTCTCGAGAAGTAATGCTGAAAGTTAGAGATATAGACGTATTCCACGAGACTTTTCAAGCCCTATGGAATGTGTCACTGGACGTCAGAAAGGGCGAAATGCTGGCCCTTATTGGCGCCAATACATCTGGTAAATCCACCCTGCTGGACACGATATCAGGTTTGCTACACCCCACTAAAGGCAGCATTGAATTTGAAGGCAAGGACATCACTAAGTTAGATCCCTACCAGATAGTCGAACTTGGTATAACGCAGGTCCCTGAAGGAAGAGGAATCTTTCCTGAAATGACTGCTTTAGATAACCTCGTCATAGGTTCCTATAGTCGCCAAGCCAGGGCTAAGAGGAAACAGAATCTCAAAAAGGTCTATGAGCATTTTCCCATATTAGAAGGAAGAAAGAAGCAAACAGCCAAAACGCTCAGTGGCGGAGAGCAGCAAATGCTGTCAATTGGACGCGGTTTAATGGCAGACCCCAAACTCATGCTTCTTGACGAAATGTCACTTGGTTTGGCGCCTATCATAGTTAATGAACTCTTCAAAGCGTTGAGAGAAATCAGAGAAACTGGCATCACTATTCTTTTTGTAGAGCAGAATGTAAGGAGAAGCATACAGGAAGCTGATAGAGCATACATATTAGAGAACGGTCGCGTCACACTCAGTGGCACTTCAGCTGAGCTTTGCGAAGAGGAACAAGTCAAAAAGGCCTACTTTGGTATCACTGCAACTGAGATTTGCGAAGAGAAATAAATCAAAAAGGTCCACTCCAGCATATAGAATCCAAAACGATGGTTATATGTAGATGACAGAGGCAGGTACCCTAGTTTCTCCAATAATAATGGGGATACTCTTAGGGGGGCTATATGCACTCATCGCATTAGGCCTTTCTATGGTCTTTGGGGTCATGAGATTAATAAACCTCGCCCATGGAGACCTTGTCATTCTGGGAAGCTACACAGCCTATGCTTGCCTGACCTATCTCGGAATGGACCCGATCCTTAGCCTTGTTATAGCCATACCCGTGCTTTTTGGAATAGGTTTCTTCATACAACAATTCCTGATGAGCCGTGCTTTTGCGATGTCAGGTGAAGCGCCGTTAATAATTGCTTTCGGCATCGCTCTAGTAATTCAGAATACTAACCAGATTATGTGGACGCCGCTATCAAGAGGTTTAACCACAGCTTATTCCCTTTCAAGTTTCCATCTTGGTTCATATCAATTTCCCTTATCATATCTGCTCGACTTCATCGCAGCCGTTGTTGTAATGCTGGCACTACGTGAATTCCTGAGGAGGGCCTATTTGGGGAAAGCTATAACTGCCGCCTCACAGAATAGAAGAGTAGCTCAGCTAATGGGCATAAACACCAAGATGATATACGGATTTGCCTTCGCCATCGCCATGATATCCGCCGCCATAGCTGGCGTTTTCCTAGGCATGACTTTTCCCTTCACTCCAACATCTGGTACGCAATTCCTCATAATTGCCTTCGGGGTGGTAATAATCGGTGGCTTGGGCAGCATGTTTGGGACATTTTTAGGTGGCTTAATCTTAGGATTAGTTCAAACACTTACTGGCTTTTTCTTCGGGGCTGCTACCCAGATGTTTTTTATCTATGTACTCGTTCTCGTGATATTAGCCATCAGGCCGAAAGGTTTACTTGGCCGCTAGGAGAACAATGAAGTTTCTAGTCTCAAGGTTAACAATAGGAAATGTGATAGTAGGAGCAATAGTAATCATACTGGTGGTGTTGCCTGTAGCTGGCATTCCACAAGAATGGTTACTCTACGCTCTTCTCTTTTTCATTTACCTGGCCATGGCTAACATGTGGAACTTGCTCGCTGGTTATTCTGGTCTGATATCGCTGTGTCAGCCAGCTTTCCTTGGGATAGCAGGATATGCAGTGGCAATGGGTACCTGGGTCAACATACCTTGGTGGCTAGGGATTATAGGCGGAGCCATTATAGCCGGAATATTTGCTATTCTGATAGCCTTCCCCGTTTTCAGGCTCAGTGGCATATATTTCGCCATCGGCACTCTAGTTGTGCCCGAAGCCCTGCGCCTTCTATTCTTTCTATGGAAACCAATTGGTGGAGAATTGCAAGGTAGGGGCGCAGGCTACATAATAAAAGGCCTAGCAGGTGTGCAGATGTCACATATCTACTGGGTGGCATTTGTTATTGCCATTGCCTCAGCTATAATCATGAGGGTAATCTTGAAATCAAAGCTCGGTCTTGGGCTTGCCTCAATTCGCGATAACGAGAGAGCCGCAGCGAGTTGCGGTGTCAACACCTTTCGAATCAAATTATACCCCTTTCTTATTTCTGCCGTGATAACTGGCCTGGCGGGAGCTGTATTCTATGTATACCAGGGCTACATAGAACCCTCCAGCACATTCAATGTAAAGTGGACAATGATCATACTATTGGCCACTGTCATAGGAGGCCTGCGTACTGAAGGCGGCCCTATAATAGGCACAATTATCGTCGTCTTTTTATACTTCCTGCTAGCTAGATATGCCGGCTATAGCCTTCTTATACAAGGTGTAATACTGATTGGTATTATGCTTTTATCACCACAGGGTATTGTAGGCATAATGCGCAATACTAGATTCTACCGAGCAATATTTCAGTTGGCCAATAGACGATTAGCAAATGCCAAAACTGAGTAGAGAAAACAACTATAGGTTTTTGGGTAAGTGGGCTTTTTCTGAGGATAAAATAAGCTCAATCGAAGTGCTCCTTATAAAAATGGAAAACAGATAAACTATGTTAAACGATAGATAAATTACTACCAAGTGTGCTAAAATATAGAAAGCTTGAATAAAAGATAAGATTAGAAAGGAAGATGATATGAGCGATTTGTTTGATTTAAAAGGTAAAGTAGCCGTAGTGGTCGGTGGTGCTGGTGGTATCGGGCAAGCTCTGGCTTTGGGTCTAGCTGATTTTGGCGCTGACGTTGTCGTGACAAGCCGCAAGCTTGAACCCTTGGAAAAGGTAGCTGGAGAGATACGGGCTAAAGGTAGAAAAGCGCTGGCGATTAGCGTAGACGTTGTACAGGAGAAGTCCGTGGCGGACATGGTAAAAAAAACCGTTGAGGCATTTCCTCATATTGATATTCTGGTTAATGCACATGGTTTGGCGATTCGCAAGCCTGCTGAAACCTTTCCCATAGATGAGTGGCAGCAGGTCATGGATATCAACACGCGCGGGACGTGGCTCTGCTGCCAGGCAGTTGGCCGGGTGATGATCAAACAGAAGAGCGGTAAGATCATTAACCTGTCGTCGGTGAGAGGCAGGTATGGCCTTCCTACGGACTATGCAGCCTATTGTCCTAGCAAAGGAGCGGTTGATACTCTGACACGAACTCTCGCTTGTGAATGGGCCAAATACAATGTACTGGTGAATGCGGTTGCGCCTACAATTGTTGAAACTGAGCTTACTCGTCCAGCCCTGGCCGACGCGGAATTTGCCCAGAGGATGAAGGCTCGTATTCCACTGGGCCGCTGGGCTATGCCAGAGGATATTGTTGGGGCCACAGTGTTTTTTGCTTCAAAAGCTTCTGATTTTGTAACTGGACAAGTCCTTTACATTGATGGCGGCGTCACCACCTGGTGATGTAAAACAGAATTAATTATTATAAGGAGGTACTTAATTATGGGAAAAGTAAAACTGGTCGATTTAAGTCATACATTTGGGGATAAATGTCCATTATGGCCATACTTTGCTGATGTTAAAATTGAACGTATTCACTATCACGCGAAGTCTGGCGTGCTTTCACAGGTCATTACGACAACAATGCATTGCACTACGCATGCAGATTCTCCAGCTCATGTATTTGAAGGCGGCATGTATACCGATGAGATTCCTCTGGAGAAATATTATGGTACTGGGGTAGTCGTAGATATTCCAAAGAAGAAGTGGGAAGTAATCACACCCGATGATTTAGAAAAAGCCAGGCCAAAAATAGAAAAAGGTGATATCGTTATTGTCCATACAGGATGGCATTCCAAGTACTCTGATTCCGTAGAATATTTTTGCTACTCGCCCGGACTCTATAAAGAAGCTGGCGAATGGTTTGTAGAAAAGGGTGTAAAAGCCGTGGGAGTCGACCAGCAGGCATTAGATCATCCTTTGGCAACTGCTATTGGCCCGCATGGCCCGGGACCTTTACGGCCTGACATATGCGCGGAATATAAAAAGGAAACAGGAAGAGATGTTATCCAGGACTTTCCATTATGGGAGCCCTGCCATAATATGATAATGCGTGCAGGAATAATGGGGTGGGAGAATGTAGGTGGGGATATCGACGAGGTACTAGGTAAAAGAGTTACTATTGCGGGCTTCCCAATACGGTGGGCGAAAGGCGATGGCTCTATTGTCAGAATGGTAGCTATCGTAGATGAGGGCGACCAGTAGTGGTCTCAGCTATCGATATGAGGAGGAGAATATTATGAAGAAGGTTCGACTGGAGCAAGTTAAGCCCTATGAGGCCCCTGGCCATTTCAAGATGGTTGCCCTTAGGCTGCACGGTAAAGAAGAAACCGGCTCCCAAAAGTTCTGGGTAGGCATGTCGCACTTCCTCCCTGGGGGTGGGGCCGAATACGCCTATGAAGATTCGCCTACTGAGAAGGTATACTTTGTCCTAGATGGAGAAATCACAATCAGGACCAAAAAAAAAGAAGAGATTACTCTGGGTCCTTGGGAATCAATTTACCTTGCACCCCATGAAGGAAGGGAGGTCATTAACAAGACCAATAAGCCGGTGACTATGCTGGTGGTTGTTAACTATTAGGGGAATCAGCTTGGTCCCGAGTGGCTTTTGTTACTCATTACCGCATTAAGAATCGTGCTGAATGCGATGAGGTGCCTTTATGATGGTCACCCCATTTGAAATAAGGAGCGGAGGGATCCTCATCCGGCCCGGTAAGGTTCTGGATATTACCGAATATGGTTGCCGTACCAAGCTATTGATATCGCCGGGAACGAGCTCTGCTCTCACATGAGGCCAGGTAGTCTACCACAAGCCGGGGGTGCATTCACGGTTCATTCGCACCTGTCCACGTACGGAGCTATTTAAGGGAAAAGGGGAAGCTTTCCTGGAAGACTCCTGGTATGAGCTGAAAGAAGGAGATATGCTGTATGCACCATGTCACATCAGACATGGAACGCGGAACAACAATGAGAGCGGCGAGCCGTTTATCTGTACCGGTGCTGCGGCACTGCCCCAGATGGACTTATGCCGTTTAGCAGGATATCTATGATTTCCAAAGGTACATAGTACAGATCAAAAATAGAGAAAGGGGAAGGCATTCTATGAAAGCTGAAGAGATCAATCACGTTGCTTTACTGGGAGCGGGCATGATAGGGCATGGACTGGCACTGCATTTTGCTAAGGCTGGTTATCAGGTCTCTTTATACTCCCGTACTCAGCAAACTCTGGACAAAGCCATCGAAAGCATCAAGTCAAATCTCCCCGCCTTACTGCAAGGACAAGCTGGCGTACAGGATGAAATAGACAAAATTACAAGCAGGGTAAAAACAACCAGGAACTTGGACGAGGCAATCTCGAAGGCTCCGATTATTATCGAATCAGTGGCCGAGGATCTAAAGATAAAACAGGACTTGTTTAAGGAATTAGATCAGATGTGTCCTGAGGATACTATTCTGGCCACAAATACTTCAGTAATCAGCATAACTGAGATAGCATCTAAAGCCAGAAATAGAAACAGGATCGTTGGAGCACACTTCTGGTTTCCACCATATCTTATTCCCCTGGTTGAAGTGGTAAAGGGAAAAGATACTTCTGATGAGACAATGGAAATAACCTATCAGTTCATGAAAAAGGCTGGGAAATATCCCATTAAATGCTTAAAGGACGTCCCAGGATTTGTAGCTAACCGTCTCCAGCATGCCCTGTGGCGAGAGGCTATCTCAATTGTAGAAAAGGGCATTGCTGATGCAGCTACTGTTGACGATGCTATTAAGCAAAGTTTTGGTATCCGGATTGCGGTTCTAGGGCCAATTGAGAATGCCGATATGGCCGGGCTAGATTTGATTCTAGCGATCCACAATACCGTTTTGAAGGATTTAGAGGCTTCTCCTAACCCTTCACCCCTTTTACAGGACAAAGTAAAGAAAGGTGAACTTGGGTTTAAATCCGGAAAAGGTTTTTATGATAACTGGACACCAGAAAGCATAAAACGTACTAGGGAAAATCTTACGAAATACCTCATTAACTATTCGCGAAGACAACAGAGCCAACAAACTTGAAGGGGGTAAATCCATGACTAGTGATTACATTTCGTGATATATGACCATACTAGAGAGCATATATTGTTGCTAATAATGTAAGGAGGAATGCATAGATGGAGAAACTCATAATAACTGCCGCTCTAACTGGCAATATCACCCTACCAACGCAGACGCCCTATCTGCCGCTTACTCCACAGCAGATTGCCGAGGATGCGAAGAGGTGTGCCGATGCCGGCGCGGCCTCAGTGCACGTCCATGGCAGGGACCCGCAGACCGGCAAACCGACTACTGACCCGGAGGTTTACCGGGAGATTGCCACCCTTATCAAGTCAAAAAGCAACGTTATTGTCTGTGTAACCACCGGCGGTACAATGGAAATGACGGCGGCGGAAAGGATAAGGGTTGTCCCTTCTCTTAAACCGGAGCTGGCCACGTTTAACATGGGCTCGATCAACTTCTCAATTCACCCGATAGCAGAACGATATAAGGACTCGGACTACAAATATCCCTGGGAGAAGGATTTTGCCATCAGCACCAAAGATTTTATCTTCCGGAATACCTTTGGCGATATCGAGCACTTCTGCAAGACCATGATTGAGAATAACACCAAGCCCGAACATGAGGCATATGATGTCGGCCACCTCTACAACATACAGTATTGCATCAGGAGAAAGCTTTTGCAGTTCCCTGTCTGGCTACAGTTTGTTACTGGCATTCTGGGTGGGATTGGTTCGGACCTAGAAAATATCATGTATATGAAGCAGACCTGTGACCGATTGTTCGGGCCGGAAAACTATAAGTGGTCGGTCATTGGCGCCGGCTATC
>Ga0315282_10017902_pt1 | contig 10185 bp, 11 predicted proteins | sample YL17G07_20_MG_FD_203693 | JGI IMG/M metagenome (GOLD analysis project Ga0315282, IMG submission 203693) | Sediment microbial communities from Yellowstone Lake, YNP, Wyoming, USA - YL17G07_20 | ecosystem: Environmental > Aquatic > Freshwater > Lake > Sediment | place: USA: Wyoming | collected... | reverse complement strand
CATGGCCTTCTTCACGGTCGTGCCGGGGATCTCCCCCGTTGTGCCCACGAGGATGATCGTGCGCTTCGCCTCGGGCCACTTCACCTTCTCCTGAAGGCACGGCAGGATGTGCTGGATCGTCACCATCTTGGAACGGGCCAGCAACTGGACTGTGTCCTGGGACATGTAGCTGGAGGCGTAATCGTCCGAGTACCAATCGTCAAGCTTCTGGTCCTCGGGTAGAATCACGATGTTAAAGCCCAGCCGCAGCATCGCCTTTCGTATGGAGTCTTCCAGTTCAGCCGATGTCCGTTGCATCTCGGCCTGGCGGACATGGAGAATCTGTCGCGTGCGGAGGTCGTGCACGTCCATCAGCGTCATTGCGCCGATCAGGCAGCCTACGGCAACAGCCACCGACATCGCAGCCAAAGCAAAGTTCACCCAACGATGCAGTATCTCTTTCCAGACCACACGCCAGATGTTCACCGACAATACTCCTGCCCTATCGGGTCACCTTCTGCTTCCATTCCGCCGCATCATCACCACTGAAACGATAACTACGACGATGAAAACCGAACTCAGAACCCAGATGATATTGAACATAAACTTACCGCCGGACTGTGGCGGGTTATTGTCGAGTATATCCATCGGATGCGATGTGGGGCGAGTTGCCGGAATCACTGTCGCCCCCGGCATCACGCTGGTCAGTTCCGGGGATGGATTGTCCCCCATCAAGTGGCCCGAAAGCGCGGCGTCCCAACCGGCCGCCATTAGCAGGTCAATTCCAGGATTGAGTCCCTTGATCTGGCAGGAGCAGTCACCGGTAAGAAATCCGATGACATCCCCTATGTTTTCGGAATTGATGTCCTGGCCGGCCAGCACCGTCAGCGCTCTGCCCCGGCCGAACACCGGCATCGCAACGGGCCCCTCGTATTTACTCCCGCTCATGAGCCCCAGGAGCACGGTGACAAATCCCCGTTCTGCCGCTTCGCCGCGCGAGATTCGCAGGACCGAAAACCCGACCTTCAGCGGAACGCCCGGGGAAACGTCAACATCCTCCATGCCTTCCGCCGCGGGCTGATCGGGATCCGAAAGCGAACCCGCCAGCGTCTTCTGGAGCTGGGCAAGTTCCGCCGACAGGGTTCGTGCCGCGGCATCATCCTTTTCCTTGCTGCCGGATTCCAAAAGCAGCCAAACAACAGAATCTCCCTTCAACAGCCGACGAGCGAGCTCCTTTCGGCAAGGGGAGTCCAGTAACAGGGCAACCTCCGCCTTATCCAGCGGCCCCGACCACGCCACCAGTTCCTCGAGCGGCCGGGCGGCCCCTTTAAACCGCATAGGGTTGACAACCGCAACCCATGGCAGGGTCTTGGGAGAGCACTTTTCATGGAGTTTCCTGCATTCCGCCGGAACCTCTTTGGCAAGGTCCACCGTTTGAACTTCGATATTCGCGCCGACATTGGGGTCGTCGGCTGCCCTTTTCAGACCCTCGATGACGGCTTGATCCTTGTCGCCCAACGGCCCCCGATGAAACACCACGGCCAGATACGGATCGGGCGGCCATTCTTCCAGGGCATATCGAAACACGGGCACGGAGCAGGCGCCGGCAGGCGGACCTGCGATCGCGGCCATCGTGCAGGCAACCAGGACCAGGATGTCTTTTCTATTATTCACGCGACTCTCCAGCGGCTTCGGACGGCGGGTTCGCCCCAGGACTTTCCCTGGCATCCACGCGGGCAATCCGGCCACACTCCAGTATACCAATTCGGTCGGCCACCAAATCTATTTCTCGGCGATTATGAGAAACGTGCAGGACGGCGATTCCCAGCGCTCGCTGGATGCGGCGGAGATCGTGACACAGGCCGTCACGAGAATCCTCGTCGATCGCGCTGACCGGTTCGTCCAGCAGGAGCACGCGAGGCTCAAACACCAGCGCCCTCGCCAAAGCCGTCTTTTGGCACTCCCCGCCGCTGAGCCCATTCACCGAGCGGTCCAGCAGGTGCGCGATCTTCAGCAACTGAGCGACGCGATCGACGGACTGCTCGATCCGCTTTGACGTGATTCGACGGACCTCCATTGCGAAACGGATGTTGCCCCGCACCGTGCGGTTGCGAAACAACAGGCCGTCCTGCGGCACATAACCGATGTTGCGATTCCACGGGGGCGTGGGGGTGACGTCACGCCCGGAAAGCCTCACCCGCCCCGCCAGGGGACGGTACAGGCCGGCGATGAGCTTGATCAACAACGTCTTGCCCGAACCATTGGGGCCGGTCAGCACGAAATACTCGCCCTGCGAAATGCTCAAAGAAAAATCGGACATTTCGAAGACGCCGATCTTGAAACAGACGTGCTCCAGTTCGATGGCGGGATTGCTCACCAGATGAGTCCTTTCCCGCCGAAGCGTTTGAAGAGAATCAGCATTGCCATGGAGATTACGATCATCATCGCGCCGATCACCAGCGCCACGCCCAGATGTCCGATGCTCTGTTCCAGATAGATGGTCGTGGGCATGATCTCGGTTCTGCCTCTCATCGTGCCGGCCACCAGAAGCACCGGCCCGAAAAGACCGAATATCCGCGCCCAACTGATTACTGCGCCGGCCAGGATAGCCGGGGCCACATTGGCCAGCGTGACCTTGTAGAACGTCTGCCACCGACCGGCCCCCAGGGTCATGGCGACTTCTTCGTAGCTGGGGTCCAGAGCGTCAAAACCGCTCTTGATAACCCGCACGGCAAACGCACAGCCCACGATAAACTGCACCAGCACGATCCCCAGCGGCTGATAGATGAACAGGCCTTCCTCGACAATCCCGCGGTCCAGCCAGTACCCGACGCCGGTGCTGAAGAACAACAGCACGCACAGACCCATCACCAATGGAGGGAGCACGATGGGCAAGTCCAGGAGCGTGTCCGCTAATGAATGCCCCCAGAAGCGATGACGGGAGAGGATATAGCCCGCCGGAATCGCCACCACGACCGACAGGAAAGTGCTCAGCGTCGAGGTGATCATCGACAGCAGAATCGCGTCCCAGATATCATGGTCGGCAAGAGCGGCAGACACCTCTCCCGGCGTGATGGCCAGGAAAATAGCACACACCAGTCCGGCGATCAGCAGCAAGTATCCCGCCAGCGGAATCGCCAGCAGGATATCGAACCACTTTCCATAACTCGCGCGCGGCGATGACGGCACGTCTACTCCTTCACCGGGGCAAAGCCCAGAGAGTCAAAGACATCCTTCTGCGCAATCGCGAAATCATAGAATCGCTTCACGCGGTCGTTGCCCTTGGCGTATTTCGTGACGCCGATGGCCACGTTGATCTTTCGCAGGTCGCAGTCCTTGTATGGTTCGATGCGAATGGCGGGAATCTTGTCCTTGGGAATCACGATGATCGACACCTTGTCGCGCACGGTGTGCGCAACCGCGTTCCAGACAAAGGCCGCGTCGAGGTTGCCCATCTCAACTTTGTTGCAAAGATCCTGATGGCCGCGCGTGCGGACGATGAAGTTCTTCGTCACGGCCGGACCGTAGTCCACCAGGCGGAGCATCTCATCAACGATCATGCCGGCGGTGGAATACTTCGGATCGCCCGCTCCCACTCGCAGGCCGGGCCGCGCAAGGTCCTCCAGCTTGTGAATGCCCTTGGGATTGTCCTTGGGGACGATGAGCACCACGTCCAGGCGAGCCACATTCATTGACTGATCGATCAATCCCAGCGAGGCCGACCATGACATGAAAGGATCGTGGCAGACGATAATGTCGCCCTTTTGCGTATTCTGGAGTTGAACGGTGAATTCACTGGAGTCGCCATAGCTGATCAATACCGTTTCACCGGTGGCCTTCTTGAACCGCTCGACAATCTGTTCCATGGCCGGGCGCATCGATCCGCCGCATAATACCAATACCGCGTCGGATTTCTTGACCCCGGGCCTGAAATACATGGCCAGAGCCGCGGCCAGCACACCAGCGACCACTATCAGCAGAAGAATCCTTTGTCTGTTTATCATTGCAATTCTCTTCCGTTGTCTATGACATCCAAGCCGGCCTGAGTCAATCGCCCTGGGCCTGTTGCGTCGTTGCGGCCCGTAAATCCACCGTGAATCCCTTCTCTTCCATAATACGCCGCCCTTCGGGCGAAACCGTAAACTGAACAAACTCGTTCGCTTCCTTCTCGTGCCTCGTCGACTTGAGGATCGCTATCGGGATCGCTGACGGCACGTTCTGCCGGGGAGGTATCGGCACGATCTGGCCGTGCCGGAGAAAATACCGGGCGTTGACGTCCCACAGCACCACCACGTCCACCGTGCCCATCTGCACCGCCACGCCAAGTTCGTCGCCCGTGCCGCTCTTGTAGACCACGTTCTTGGCCACGTCATCGTAACTGATGGCGTTCTTCTTGAGGATTTCCAGCGTCACTTGCCCCACGGCCGCGGACCGCTCATCCCCCAAACCGACGCGGATTCCGTTCCGCGTAAGGTCTTTCAGCGAATGTATGCCCTTGGGGTTGTCCTTCTGCACCAAGAGCACCGGGACGAAATAGGCGACGATCCGTTTGCTTTCCTTACTGGCCAGGCCTTTTTCGATAGCCTTGTCCACGAAGAATTCCGCGCCTGGCATGAACAGGTCGCCGCCGCTGCCGGCGGTGATCTTCCCCAGCGACTGCCCGCTGCCCTCGTAGGTGGGAATGATGCGCACATTGCTCTTTGCCCCGAACGCCTCGATCAGCGCCGCCACCCCAGGTCGGATCCCGGCCCCGCAATACAGGACCAGTTGCGTCCGCTCGCCCCGACCGTCACTGTAGAGCCGAATCCAGGCAATGGCCGCGGCCGCCACAATGGCCGATACGACGGCCACGAGTATGATGATCTTCTTGCTCAATGGGGGCTCCAATTCACCTTGTTCATTTCTTGGCTCGGACGCAAATGAGTTTATCATCCTGCGTTGCCGGATACAACCGGTCCCCGGCCACGGCCGGCCAGGCCATCCCGGACCGTTGCGGCACCATGAACACTCACAGAGACGCCGCCAGGCTATCGCAGGATATACTCCACGGTTTCACGGCCGACGAGGTAGGTGCAGGCGGCAATGATCGTCAGCCAAACCAAGCCATGCAGCACGGCCGAAGCATGCTGGGGCAGTCTCCGGCCGATCAGGAACCCCGCGAATCCGAAGAGCAAGCCGACGACGGCCGAGCCGACGAACTTTACCGCGATGTGTTGGCCCGGCGGGGGCGTAACATGCACCTCGCCCAGAAGCGGATAGAACTTGGGCATGATCCCGAACCAGAAACACACGCAGTAACTCGCCAGGAACAGGGTCAAGCCCAGGATGGCGCCGTTGATGGATTTATTCATGATGTCGCCTCAATAGCACTTTAGCATTGCCACCAGTGCCCCGGTGACGAAGACAAAATAGACGAATATCGTAAAGACCCATGTTCCGACATGGTAGCTCGTCCGCTCGATCCGGTTGAGTCCCCCGTAGCGATTAGCGGACAAGACCAGCCAGGGAAGCATCACAAGCGCGATTGTCCCGAGATGCTCCTTGATCTCGAAGAGGCCGACCGCCCAGGGCGCCGCGGCCTCAAGGACGCCGATCGGCGGCTTGCGGATCATGACGTTGTACGTTGGGTAGATCAGCACGCCGGCCAGCAGTGCCAATGGGTAAGCGATCGCCATCCAGCGAGCAAACTTCGCCAGGCGAGCCCCGGAAACATCGCGAGATAACAAATGTCGCCAGTGATGGGTGACCACACCGATGGCAAAGACGCAGAGCATCAGATGGGCCAGCAGCAGAAACCTGGCCACAGGTGACGAAAACACTCCAATACTGGCTAATAAATGTGTCATGGCATTATCCTAAGTATACACGTCACCTGGCATTGATATTCTCGCCGGACCGTCGTCAGGCCGATTCAGTCCCTGAGCTGCTCCGGCAGAACCCAGCCGTAGCGCTTATAGGACGATCTCGCATCCGGCGTGGTCAGGAAGTCCATGAACTCCCTGGCTATATCCGGCTGCTTGGTGAACGAGAGCATGCCGATACCCGTCGCACGGTAGATGCAGTAGCGGTCCGGAAGATCGACGATGTCGATCCGGCCCTCTGCCATGTGGGAGAACGCGCTCCATCCAAACGCGGCGTCGACGAGCCCTTCGGCGGCGGCCTCGACGATCGCGACGCATCCGGTGGCGTGGAAAGTGATGTTGCGGCCGATCTCGCCGGTAAGCCCGGCCCGGGCGCTGACATCCTCCCAGACGCCCTTGAGGCAGTCGATTACCGAGATGCCGACCCGGACCCCTGGTTTTGCCAGGTCGGCGACGGATTTGATCTTCGCCGGGTTGCCCTTCGGAACGATCAGCGCGGCCCTGCGGTACGCTATCACGCGCCTTTGGCCCGGCAGGACTATTCCCCGGACTTCGCCGTCGTCGAGCAGGTACTCGGCCCCGCTGATGGCCAGGTCGTGAATGCCGTACTCGGCGATCTCCACCATAAAGTCATGTCGGCCGGCCTTTTCGTCGGCCCGTTCTGCCTGCTGATCGGCGCAATGGCGGGCGCAGACGCTTATATCGACGTGCAGGCCGGTGCGCTTTTCGTAGAGTGCGGCCGCCTCCTCAAGCGGGGCCGCGCACGCGCGGGCGGAGAATATGCGAATGGGTGTTGACTCGGAAGAACTCATCTGGATGGACCTTTCGGATTGGCCGCTGCCGCGGCTGTCTGCGTGCTTGAACTCGACGGCTTCGGCTGGGGCGACATAGAGAACATTCTAATGGCAACTATAACAAGAAGAACGGCAAAAGCCTTACGAAGCCAATGAGCCGGCAGGCGCGCCGCCAACTCCGTGCCTACCAGCGTCCCCGCCAGCGCGCCGACAACCAGCAGCGCCACAACTGCAATGCTCATCTGCACCTCGGGATTATACCAATAACGGATCGCCCCAAGAAGCGCCATCGGCACCATGACGGCAAGGGCAGTGCCCTGGGCGGACTTCTGCGGAACCAGGAAGAATGTCGCCAAAACCGGCACCACAACGATCCCGCTGCCGACGCCAAGCATCCTGCTGAGCACTCCGGCCCCCAGTCCGATAAGTATCAGTATCCACCATGAACTCGACAATTGTTCAAACATTGTTCCGATCCTTTTCCTTATCGTCGTTCGCGTCAGCGGCAGCCTTGGCGGGCTTGTGGGTCAGGTGCGGCTCGTGCTGGCCGTTGGCCAAGGCCCGGGCGCGAAGAACAACGTGCAGCACGGTGCCGACCACTAGCGCAACGGCGAATCCGTAGGGCAGGCCCGCGGCAATCAGCGCCGTGACCAGCATCAGGAAGAAGCCCTCTTCCCCGCCGGCTGAGTCGCGGGAGAGGCGCATAAGCTGAACGCCCTCGAACATCAGCAGCACCCCCAGGACCGCTTTGGGAAACACCGAGACGAAGCCCATGAAATTGCCGCCGAAAACGAGCCCGCACAGCAGATAGCCCGCGCCGTAGATGATGACCGATCCGCCCGTCCGAGCGCCAAACGCGTAATGGCCCGCCAGGCCGCCCGAGCCGTGACAGACCGGTATGCCGCCCAGAAAAGGCACCGTCAGGTTGGCCAACGAATAGGTAAGCCCGAGCTTGCGGGCCGTGACGTCCGAGCCGGGGAAAAGATCGTCGGCCGTCTGGCGCGTCGCGATCACGGCATTGGCGATCGAGAGCGGCAACTGCGGGATGGCCAGCAGAAACAGCCCGTTGAGAAGCGCCTCGGGGCCGGGAATACGAGGCGCCGGCCAGGAAAGCTTCAGGTCCGGCCGGAAGCCGACGTAGCCGTCTTTGACGATCACCGCGTAGAGAGCCCCCATCGCGACCACCCAAAGCGCGGCCGGGTAACGCTTGTTGCCACGCAGCAGGATGACTATCCCAAATGCCGCCGCGCCCAACGCGTAGCCCTCCCACCCTTGCTCGGGCAGATATTTTTGAAGGGCCAGCATCGCCAGCTTGATGCCCAAGCCGAACTGAAGGCCCCGGACCACCAATCTGGGCACGACGCGGGCAATCAGCCCGAGCCCGCCGCTGAGGCTGAGCACAAACATGATCGCGCCGACGGCCAGCCCCCCGCCGGTCAGAACATCCGACGAAAGCCCATCGGCTATGACTATGGCGGCCATCGCCTTTAGCGGCTGAACCGGAATCGGCAGACGGTACGCCAGGCCCGTAAGCACCTGGCAGACGCCAAAGAGCACCAGCACGCTTCTAACATCCAGCCCGCAGGTGAGTATCAGCAGGACTATCAGCGGAAGGTCCGTGCCGAGGTCGCCCAGCGCGCCCGCGAACTCGTGGCGGTCGAAGCGGATCCGCGGCAGATTCTTCTTTAGAGTACCAGTCACTCACGAACTTTCGGTCAAACTGTCAACGGCTGCGAAGCTCTTCGGCTTCGGCCCGATCCGGCCCGACGCGGCGCGACGCGGCGCGAAGGCACAACTGTACAACTATACAACATCATTCCCATGATGCTAGTACAACTTGAAGCCTTGGCGGTGCCCCCCCGTCACGGCCTCAGGCTGAACGATCAGTAGAGTCGACCTCCAGCCAGCAGACCACAGCCACGATAGCCAGCACAGCAACACCCGGTCCGTTGGACGGAGCTTGAGGCGTGGCACGGACCGATGTACAACGATCAGTTGTTGTCGAAGCATCACGTTCTCGGCAGTCAGGGGATGCCCGGCTGCGGAACAGGGCTCTAAGAACGTGTATGAAAACCGCGTTCGGCCGTAGCACGGGCATCCCCGTAAGGGGTCCTGCGGACTTGCCCGTGAGTCGCACGGCCGTCCCGGCCGTGCTTTCCGCCGGTTCCACGGGCCAGAGGCCCGTGGGACTCATGGGCGGGACGCCCATGATACGGTTTTCATACACGTTCTAAGGAACCCCCAGATCAACCGCAGCCGAAAACGAGTCTTCGGCTCACCCTAGAACATGAGAGTCCTACGATGGAGACCCTCCTTTGGCAAGAATCGTAAATGCTGTGGTATCAAGGCGGACGGAGTATTCCGTAGGGACAGGTCAGCGATATCGCTGATATCAGAGTTGTTGTGAGAGTTCTTTTCATAATGTCGGCACATCGCATGGAAGTGCCCGTGAAAGATTATTTCTTCGCACCAAGCAGTTTCACCATTTCGCGGCCCATCGCCTCGCCGATGAGCCAGTACGACTCGCCATTGCCGTGCCAGTGATACCATTGTTTATTGCCCCCGTATTGTCCTTGCGGACGGTAGAAATCCCGCGTTTCGGCGGTGGCCACCGTTGCCTTGAACTCGAGCCGGCGCGAAATCGCCAATTGGGCCTCTATGACCTTCCGCTGCGCAGGGCTGATGTCTTCCTTCCGGCCGTAGTTGCCCGTCACGGCGACCACCACTTTCATGTCGGGGGTCTTGAACTCCTTGCGCAGATCCTTGATGAGATTCGCGAGGTTCGTCTCGTATTCGCCCGCATACTTGTCGGTCATGTCGTTCAGGCCCTGATTCCAGAGGAAGCCGACAATCTCGTAACCCTGTTTCTTGTCGTAGCCCGGCACGATGCCCGGCAGATGTTCGATGGCGTCGCGCACGGCCTTGACGACCAACGGGTACTTGTCGCCAAGTTTCCCGCCGGAACTCGGGGAACGAAAATTGACGGCCAGGCTGTTGGCGCCGAAGGAGACCTTCACCAGCAGCACCGGTTCGTCGTAGTAGTCGCCCAAGGCATTGCCGATCCCCAGCTCGGGGCCAAACCCCGCGTTGTTAATGCTCCCATAGTACGGCGCCAATCCGCCGTGCTTCTTGTACGCCGACCCATCGTGCGGCCAGTCGCCGAGGGTGATGAACACGTCGTCGCGCACGGTCCAGCCACTGGGGGTCTTCTTGGGGCCGCTGTAGAGAAACTTGTATTTCTCCACGTTATTAGGGTCCTTGATGTAACGAACCAGCGTCGCCTTCTGATCGGCGGCCGGCTTGTTGAGGTCGCCCAATGTACCCCGGCCGGTCATGTTGGACTGCCCGGAGAGCAGGAATATCTTGACCGGCCCCTTGGCGGCCTTCGCGCCGTCGGCCATCACCGCGGTTGTGAAGAGTACAGACATCAGGCATGCGGCAGGTCGTATCACTTTCTGCATCACGTTTCTCCTAACTTGGAATGTGTCTTACGCAGTTGCATCTCCACCTCGACAGTAGTCTGCCCTATTTGTGAACGCAATATCGCTCAT
>Ga0315282_10017901_pt1 | contig 10185 bp, 7 predicted proteins | sample YL17G07_20_MG_FD_203693 | JGI IMG/M metagenome (GOLD analysis project Ga0315282, IMG submission 203693) | Sediment microbial communities from Yellowstone Lake, YNP, Wyoming, USA - YL17G07_20 | ecosystem: Environmental > Aquatic > Freshwater > Lake > Sediment | place: USA: Wyoming | collected... | reverse complement strand
ATGAGTTGTAGATTTCCTTAAGCTTATTATCAACATAAGAAGCGAGCTTTCTGATGTGTTCCTCAGGGGCGTCCCCTTTTATATTATACCTCTGGCCTGATATATAGACCTCGACACTACCCATAGTTCTTTACTCCTTTTCGAGTGTCTCAAGCTCATTGAGGAGACCCTCGATCTGGCTTTTGACTACATTCTTTTCCGACCTGAGCTGTTCGACCTCCTGATTTTTTTCATTCAACATCCCCTCGAGCTCTTTTATCCTTTTCTCCATAACTGCTTTTTCTTCTTTAAGAGTTTTTACCCTCTCAATCGTTGCTGCAATTTTATCTTCGAGAATCTTGAGTTTTTCCAACGGAGTACTCTCCTTTCTTAAACTTGAAGAACGTTCCATATTTTGGTTGTCGTCAAAGAGGGTCTTCTTCAAAACCATTACACCTAAAATAACAGAAAAATTAAGCTAAAGTCTACAATTTTTCGATGGGAATTTCTATCAATCCGTCCTCCGGTGAAGAAATACGCTTATATTCGAAAAATGTAGTTATAACCCTTTTAACATAGTCCCTGGTCTCGCCGTAGGGGATGTCTTCAATAAATTCATCTATTGACTTATAGTTTCCTTTTTCGAGCCACTTTCTCACAGTCTCCTCTCCGGCATTATAAGCGGCAAGTGCATAAGAATAAGAACCAAATTCATTAATCAGATTGCTCAGGAGATAAATGCCAAAATGAAGATTATTTTTAACATTAAACATTTCATGTGAATTATCTATACCCAGTTTTAAATTATTATCAAGCCGGTATGCAGTCCGGGGCATGACCTGCATAAGGCCGAGCGCTCCTGCGGCAGACCTTGCCTCAGGATCAAATCTGCTTTCCTCCCTCGCAACTGAGAGGACTAAAAGCGGATCTAAATTATACTTCTCTGAAAGACCCCCAACAATATCCCTGTATGCAAGAGGATACCGGAAGCGGTGTAGCTCTTCCATGTATGGCGCTTTTACTGCCAGCCTGACTGAATATTTATATTCCCCCAGTTCCTGAAATTTTGAGCACACATACAGAAGGGCCTCCATTGAGCTAAGGCTTTTTGAAATGTATATCAGCTCTGATAAAGCCTCTTTTGATAAACCAAGGTCTAAGAGAGCCGCTATACGATCATTCCGGGATAGTGCGATAGATCCCATTTTGACCGGGGTTGTAATTCTGAAAAATTTTCTGGTTTCATTAATATTAGATTGTTCAGAAGATCTTTTGGTCTTTGTATATGCCATAATGCTGTAAAAATCGCGTCCTTTCCCCATAATTGTATGATAAATTTTGAAGACTTCCTCTCCACCTGCCTCGAGGCTGCGCGCCTTCCAGTAAAGGTATTTGGTATCATTGTAAGTATCATAAAGTTTTGTGAATACATCGGCTGCCTTCTTGTATTCTCCTGTAATGAAGTAGGTCCATCCAATACCCCATAAAGCATCTTCGGTCTCCGAAGGATATTGTTCTATAACATTTTGATACGTATTTATTGCTTCTTCGATCTTTCCATCTCTCCTTTTGTCAGATGCAACCGAAACAAGAATCGAGCCTGCCCTTTTATCTCTACTTTTAAGAAGTCCCTCGAGAGCAGAATTAACTAACTCTTTTTCTCCTGCGCGATACAGGGAACGCACCTCCCAGTATCCATCACCAGCCTTTTTATATGCCTCTGCAGCCTCACGATATTTTCTCTGTCTGAAAAGAGAAAGACCGAGACCTTTCAGGATTTCATTTTTCAATCTTCCATCGTCTTTCGACATTGCGGACTTACAAGCAGATTCAGCCCCCTTGAAATCCAATACCTTCATAAGGTTTGAGGCACGTTTAATCATGTCTTCTACACTTATATCAGAGGAACTCAGCTCGCTGTATGCCATACCGGAAAATGGAACTGCATCTACATAAATATCCTTAAATGTTGATTCCGCTAAATCTTTTTTGCCATTTTGTTTAAGCCACCGGCCGTACAAATACCTTATCTCTGTATCACCGGGATAGTCCTTCATATAGGATTCGTATGTCTGCTGAATACTTTCTTCAGAAACCTCTTCAGCCTCTTTGATCTCCCTGATGCGTGCCTTCTTCCCAAGCGGTGAATGCGGATATCTTTTAAGGAGGGCACGAACTGTCTTCAGGGACTCTTTATGATCTCCGGTTTCATGATAGGCATCAGAAAGCCATAACATGGCATAATCACCCAGCAAGGGGAATTCTCTTTCTGCTGCAGATAAACTGGATATGGCATCTCCATATTTCCCGCCCTCGAGTTCATGTTTCCCTTTTTTAAGATACGCCTTCCCATGTATCTCGCAACCATACACAGGTAAACAGTAGGTGATGAATAATAAAAGGAATAAAAAGCGCCTCATAAAAATATCATAGCCAAAATACAGTTTTTCGGCAATATACCATGACAATGCGATAGAATATTTTGCTATCGCTGTGTTATATTTTTTCATGATCAGTGATCTCAGGCTTCATGGTAGCATTGGTCCTGTAGAGTATTTTGCCTTCGTTGGCGGAGCAAGTGCACTTAATACCTATTTCTATGAGGAAGGTCCATCGAGTATCAGGTTTTTCTCAAAAGGCAATGAATTCACAATGACAGATGAAGACATTCATTACAAAGGGACCGGCGGAAGCTTCTGCGAGTATATGTTTGGCGTAGAAAAACCCCTTAAGGATTTAGTGAAAAAGACAATAGCTAACAGGCTTATCATGTTCGGGGCGTTTCCCGATAAAGGCGAAAAGGTTATATTTACTAACGACACAGAAGGAAGGGAGTCTTTTTACCGCCTCTTTTTCCAGGGGCATGCTGTGAAGAATTATTACTTTTTTGTTTCATCCGATTATAGCGGAGATTATAAAAAGAGGCAGAAAAACATACTCAGGGCTGCTGGAAAGTTTCTAAAGAGAACAAATCTTATAGCTGAGGACCTGGATACCGAACTCCTCGACGGGTTTCTAACCGAACTGAAAGAGCAGAATTCCACGGTATTTATCTTTAAGCTTATTCACAACAGAAACCAGAAATTTTACAGGGCATTCACAAATTTTTATTCTGATAAGAGATTACTATCACACAGCGATGAACTTTTTATTGAGGATATAGCTGCAAGACATGATATAGACCGCTACCAGCAGGAGAGGATAAAGATAGATATAATGTACAGACACCCTGACAACAAACGCGTTGTAGATGAATATAGAGATTTGCTCCTGAGCGGGATTTCAAAAGATACTTTTCAGCACTCAGAGTTTGCAAGGCTAAGGAGGTTGCGTACACTCGGCATAAGAAATAATATACCGAGCGTCCTTTTCGATACCCTCGATGAGCTACTGCTAAGGGGCAGGAAGATACAGGAGATAGAAGAGCCCGACTATCTCAGGGAAACAAGGTCAATACTCCAGAGCCTTTTTTTCAAGGATCCATCCCTTAAGAGGCACATAATAAATGAAGATATAGTGAGGTTGATAAAGGCGAAACAGATGGCATATTCAGAGGGTGATAAGGGCTTTGAGCAGATTCTCCTGGGTACAGTAAGGGCGTGTGATGAGTTTGCGCGTGAAAATAATGACTTCAGCCTTTTTGAGGAGTTTACTTCAATAGTTACATACTTTGACAGGTATGATAATGTCCACACATTATTAAGTCAGTTGGCGTTTATGGAAAATGTGGCGTTCACAGAAGATTCCCTGAGGAGCCTGATTGGGAATAAAAAAGAATTTGACAAACTTGACATCAAACTTTTTGACGACATATTCATAAGAGAACTCCTTAATAATAAGTATATTACAGGCTATGGGAGGAGAAAGATTAATGCAATATCAAAGGGCATAAAGAAGATATCTGCCGGAGATGCATCACTGAAGGATATCATTACAGAGTTGAATATGATTGCAGATGGGGAGATTCTTTATCGCCATGTACATGCCGCCCTTAAAGAAAGGATGCGCAGCTTTTTCTCCGGGCTGGACACAAAAAAAGGGCGGGACAAGATAAGGGAAGATATTGCGAGAGAGCTTGCCGAGAAAGGTATTGTTAATGAGGTATCTAAGAGGCTATTTGATAAGGTATTCCTGGATCTCAGAAAAGAGTCGTTCTATCTCAACCACCTTTTGCCGTTGATAATACATAATAAAGATACTGCATTGAGGGAAGATTTCCTTAATAACAGCGGCTTTGACAGATTTTATGTGGAGATAATCGAGAAAGAATATTTTGAGAAAAGGAGTCTTGATGTTTCACTTCTCGAATTAATAAGAGAGGGTAGTGAACTTTCACGTGCTGGAGGCGGCGAGCGGATTTGAACCGCTGCATAAAGGTTTTGCAGACCTCTCCCTTGCCACTTGGGTACGCCGCCATAACTACAGTAATTAGTGAATAGTTGTTAGTAATTAATACAAACGTAATAATTTATGATACCCCTCTCCCATCCCTCCCCCTCAAGGGGGGAGGGTTAGGGTGGGGGTGATGTAACTTCATTTAATGCGTTTATATTAGTTTGAATTTTTTACTGATAACTGTCCAATATGGAGCGGGAAACGGGACTCGAACCCGCGACCCCAACCTTGGCAAGGTTGTGCTCTACCAACTGAGCTATTCCCGCACTTAAACATCGCTTATTTACTTAAATTATACCTGAAGTTAGCAGCAAATTGTATAAACTATTTAGACTGCTTCGTCGGCTATAACGACCTTCTTGCAATAATTATTATGTCATTGTGAATTGTTGTAAAGCAATATCGTTTTTTATCGCTGTATTTGGGTTATAATATTTATTTAATAAACTGAAAGAATCTTTTTGAAAAATACTAATAAAAAGGGGACCTTTTGTCAATATGCTGTATCCTGACTTAGAAAGTTTCAAGTCTCTTTCGGTAAAGGGAAATCTTATCCCCGTCTATAGGGAAATCCTTGCCGATACAGAAACACCGGTGTCAGCAGCCCTGAAGCTTGGAGGTTCACCCTCATTTTTACTTGAGAGCATGGTTGGAGGCGAGAAATGGGCAAGATATTCCTTCCTCGGCTCGAGACCATCAAAGGTTATAAGAAGCTGGGGTAAAAAGGTAGAGATAAAAGATAATGAAATGGGGGCTAAAATATTTGAGGTAGAGAATCCCTTTGAGGTTATAAAAAGAGAGGTTACCGCATACACCCCGGTTGATGTTATAGGACTGCCGAGGTTTTATGGCGGTCTTGTTGGCTATATAGGCTATGACATGGTCAGATTTTTTGAAAGCATCCCTGATGAAAAAAGGCCGGGGCTTAAACTTCCTGATATGTTTTTTATGGTCACAGATACAGTAGTTATATTTGACAACCTTAAAGGGAAGATAAAGGTTGTCTCAAATGCTCATTTTAATAACAAATCTCCTGAAGAAGCATACAGAGAGGCTGAGGAAAAGATAGAAAATATTATAGAAAAACTAAGAAAGTCAAAACTCAGCCCCCCTGCCCGAAGGACGGCAGGCGGGCCCTCGAGGGTCGGAATCGACTCGTACCGAGGGGAGGGTAAGCAAGGGGGTGAAAACTCCGAACTTAATACAGACTCTTCGCCTTCAGGATATTTATCGTCTTTTCTTACAAAAGAGGCATTTGAGAATGCAGTCCTCAAGGGGAAGGATTACATAATGTCAGGAGATGTGATTCAGGTTGTTCTATCACAGAGGTTTGAACGCGCATTTGATGTAGAGCCATTCCATATTTACAGGGCATTACGCGTTATCAACCCCTCTCCATACATGTATTATATTGACACAGGTGATGCACAACTTGTCGGCTCATCTCCTGAAATATTGGTCAGGCTTGAAGACAGAAAGATAATCTTGAGACCTATTGCAGGCACCCGGAAGAGAGGGGAAACAGAAGAAGAAGATAAAGCCCTTGAGGAAGAGCTCAGGAAAGACCCTAAAGAGATGGCAGAACATATAATGCTCGTTGACCTTGGAAGAAACGATGTCGGAAGGGTTGCAGAAACAGGTTCTGTAAAGGTTACAGAGTTGATGACTGTTGAAAGGTATAGTCACGTTATGCATCTTGTATCAAACGTAGAAGGTAGTTTAAAAAATGGGCTGGATGCATTTGATGTATTAGGGGCGTGCTTCCCTGCTGGTACGGTAACAGGAGCACCAAAGGTAAGGGCAATGGAGATTATAGAGGAGCTTGAGCCAATGAGGCGGGGGCCGTATGCAGGTGCTGTAGGATATCTCAGCTATTCAGGGAATATGGATACCTGTATTACAATCAGAACACTTGTAATAAAGGGGAACAAGGTTTATGTCCAGGCCGGTGCAGGGATAGTTGCTGACTCGGTTCCTGAGAAAGAGTATGCTGAAACAGTTAATAAGGCAATAGGTATGATGAGGGCAGTTGATATGGCAGAAAAGGAATTAAGTTAAAGGAAAATAATTATATGTTATTAATGATTGATAATTACGATTCATTTACCTATAACCTTGTCCAGTACCTCGGAGAGATTGGTGAGGACATAAAGGTCTTCAGGAACGATAAGATTACAATTCATGAGATAGAAAGATTAAACCCTGAAAGGATTGTAATCTCACCTGGCCCATGCACACCAAAAGAGGCTGGTATTTCTGTAGAACTGATAAAACATTTTTCCGGCAAGATCCCGATTCTCGGGGTGTGCCTTGGCCATCAATCCATAGGTGCAGCATTTGGAGGAGACATAATAAGGGCTCCACGGCTCATGCATGGAAAGACATCACTGATAACCCATGATGGAAGAACGATATTTGAAGGTCTTCCAAATCCATTTGAGGCAACAAGATATCACTCCCTTGTGATAAAGAAGGAAACCCTCCCTGATTGCCTTGAGATAACTGCATGGACAGATATTGGTGAGATAATGGGCGTAAGGCACAAGGAGTTTATTATCGAAGGTGTTCAATTTCATCCAGAATCAATACTTACAAAGGTCGGTAAAGAGCTATTGAGAAATTTCTTGAAGTTAAAATAAATGACAAATTTAAATTTATATATCCCTCACCCTAACCCTCTCCCACAAGGTAAGTGGGGATATCCCCTCTTGAGAGGGGTGTAGGGGTGTGTTCCCCCCCTCGACGGTCTACGACTCATCGAGGAGGGGATGTAGGGGAGGGCGAAAGAACTTATGCTTAAAGAGGCAATAAACTTGCTTGTTGGAAATATATCGCTTTCAGAGGTTGAGATGGCTGAGTGCATGAAGGAGATAATGGAGGGGAAGGCTACAGATGCCCAGATCGGTGCATTTCTCACAGCATTGAGGATTAAAGGCGAGACGGTCGAGGAGATAACAGGCGCTGCGAGGATTATGAGGGAAAAGGCAACAACCATCAAGGCACCTGATGGAGTTCTTGACACATGCGGCACTGGTGGTGATATGTCACATACATTCAATATCTCAACAACAACAGCCATCGTTGTTGCAGGGGCAGGGATACCTGTTGCAAAGCACGGGAACCGTTCTGTCTCAAGCCAGTCCGGAAGTGCTGATGTACTTGAGGCCCTCGGTGTAAAAATAGATTTATCGCCTGAGAAAGTAGAGAAGTGTCTTTTCGAGACAGGTTTTGGCTTCCTCTTTGCACCCTTGTTCCACCCTGCAATGAAATATGCAATCGGCCCACGTCGGGAAATGGGGATAAGGACTATATTTAATATACTCGGCCCGATAACAAACCCTGCCGGTGCAAAAAGACAAGTGCTCGGTGTGTTTGCTGACAAACTTACAGGGATACTCGCGATGGTTCTTGGAAACCTCGGTGCAGTTGATGCAATGGTTGTCCACGGTGAGGATGGACTTGACGAGATAAGCATTTCAAACAGAACAAGGGTTTCAAGGTTTAAAGACGGGAGGGACCAAAACTTTTATATTGAGCCGGAGGATTTTGGTATCAGGAGAAACAAGATCGAACATATACTTGGCGGCAATAAGGAAAACAATGCAGTCATATCACTCTCAATTCTTAATGGTGAAAAAGGACCAAAGCGAGATATAGTCCTCATAAACTCAGCTATTGCCTTTATTGTCGCAGGAAAGACAGAGGACTTTAAGATCGCACTTAGCATGGCAGCAGATTCGATAGATTCAGGAAGGGCATTAAAAAAACTCGAAGAGGTAAAGAGGGTTAGTAACTCTCTCTAAAACGTAAAGAGGAGGATTTTTGACTGTCAGGATAGGAGTTATTGGAGTCGGATATCTCGGTCAGCACCATGAACGGATTTATTCCGAGCTTGAAAACGTAGAACTTACTGCTGTTGTTGACATTGACAAAAAAAAGGCTAATGCATTTGCAGAGAAATATGGTTGCAAGGCATACTATGATTACAAGTATATCCTAAACGAAGTTGATGCTGTCAGTATTGTAACACCTACAACAACCCATTATAGTATTGCTCTCGATTGTATTAAAGCAGGTAAAGATATTCTTATTGAGAAACCTATAACAATGAATGTCAAAGAAGCTGAGAAACTTATAAATGAAGCAGAGAAAAGGGATTGTATAATTCAGGTCGGTCATCTGGAAAGATATAATCCTGCTGTGCTTGCTGCCTCTGAGATGATTAAAAAACCGCTCTTTATCGAGTCAGAAAGACTCTCCCCATTTCTCGGGAGAGGAACAGATGTTGATGTCACACTCGATCTCATGATACATGATATAGATATCATACTGAGTCTCATTTCTTCTCCTGTCAAAGACATCAGGGCAGTAGGTGCAAAGGTGCTTACTGATAAGATTGATGTTGCAAAAGCATGGCTTGCGTTTGAAAATGGCTGCATAGCACTTGCTACAGTAAGCCGTCTATCACCGGAGAAACTAAGGAGACTTAAGGTCTTTCAAAAAGATTCTTATATATCCATCGATTATCAGAGCTCAGAAATAAAGCGCCATTTCAGGACTAAAGAAGGTATATCGTTTGCTGTCACAAAACCCGAAAATAAAGAACCTCTGAAAGAAGAATTAAAGGATTTCATCAATTGTGTAAAGGAAAGAAGGAGACCAACCGTCTCTGCTGTTGAAGGAAAAAATGCACTTAAAATAGTCCTGGAGATATCGAAGATCATAAAAAAGGGACGATAAAAATATAGGAGATTAAAGATGGTTCCGATGGTTGATTTGAAAAAACAATTCCAAGAAACTAAAGATGAGATATTTCATGTTCTTATAGAGATACTCGAAAGCAGTCAATATATTCTTGGAGCGAAGGTCTCTGAGTTTGAAAAAAAGGTAGCAGTTTATCATGGCGTCCGGGAGGCAATAGGCGTTGCTTCAGGTACTGATGCCCTTCATCTGGCAATTGATGCATTGGGTATAGGTGAAGGAGACGAAGTTATCACAACACCGTTTACGTTTTTTGCTACTGTTGAGGCAATCTTGTATACAGGTGCTACTCCTGTCTTTGTTGATATTGAGCCTGATACATTAAATATAGATGTAAGTCAGATAGAGGCAAATATAACAGGAAAAACAAAAGCGCTTTTGCCTGTTCATCTGTTCGGCCATCCGGCTGATATGAGAACGATTTTAAATATATCAAAAAAACATAGACTGAAAATGATTGAAGACTGTGCCCAGTCTTTTGGTGCCGAGGCAAACGGCAAAAAGGTCGGAAGCATCGGAGATGCAGGTTGTTTCAGTTTTTATCCGAGTAAAAACCTCGGTGGATACGGAGATGGTGGTATGATAATTCTTAACAGCACAAGAGTGGCAGATACAATAAGGGAATTAAGAAACCATGGCTCCAGAGGTTCTTATAGACATAAGAGGGTTGGATTTAATAGCCGGTTAGATGAGATACAGGCCGGCATCCTTCTTGTAAAACTCATTCGCATAGATGAATATAATAGAAAGCGGAGGCAGAATGCGTCATTTTATAATAACCTCCTTTCAGATAAGGTAAAATGCCCTGTTGAAAAGAAAGGTGCATATCATGTCTACCACCAGTACACAATCATGAGCCATAAAAGGGATGAGATACAACAGAAGCTTAAGAAAAACGGTATCTCATCAGTTATTTATTATCCAGTGCCGCTCCACCTGCAGAAGGCACTTAAATTTTTAGGTTATCAAAAAGGGGATTTTCCTGTTACTGAGAAGGCAGCCAAAGAAGTACTCTCATTGCCAATGTATCCAGAGCTTGAGGAATCAGCG
>Ga0315282_10017900_pt1 | contig 10185 bp, 6 predicted proteins | sample YL17G07_20_MG_FD_203693 | JGI IMG/M metagenome (GOLD analysis project Ga0315282, IMG submission 203693) | Sediment microbial communities from Yellowstone Lake, YNP, Wyoming, USA - YL17G07_20 | ecosystem: Environmental > Aquatic > Freshwater > Lake > Sediment | place: USA: Wyoming | collected... | reverse complement strand
CTCCTCCGCCGGCCTCGGATCCATGTCAGAAAACAGCGGGTCGCTCATGACCCGCACAAGGTAGTACGATCTCGACCGTTGCGCAAGTGGCTATCGCGCCGCTCGCGATTTTTTCACAGACTCTGAGCACCGCCACGTGCGATTCGCCAACCGCCCGGTCGTCGCGTGCGTCGAGCAGGCGGCCGATGGCCGGTTGCAGGCCGAGCACCGGAAAGTAGCTGCCCGATACCAGCATTCCGTCGCCGCTGAGCGTCTGGCCCTTGTAGGCGAGGTTCGCCGAGAAGGAGCGATGCGCCGCAATCCCGGTGAACACCTTCTGCACCCGCTCCAGGTCGCGGAACATCGGGTAGCTGAAGACGACGTCGCAGTCGCCGGCGTTGTTGCACGACTGCGAGCCGGGCTTCGGGCCCGGCGCGGTCAGATTGACCAGCCGGGCCGGCTCCCGCACCGGCAGCGGACGCATCAGCATCTGGTTGAAGAGCGAGAAGATGGCCGCGTTGGCCCCGATGCCGAGGGCCAGCGAAACGATGGCAATGGCGGTCACGAAGGGCGTCTTGAGGAGCGTGCGCGCCGCGAGCTTCAGGTTGATCATGGGTGCCCCATCAAAGAACCGGCGAAAGGAGGCGTGTACTTTGACGGGATTCGAGGGCCGGGGGTTCGCTACTCGCTACTCGCTACTTGTTATTCTTTCCTCGCATTCAGCGTCTCGATCACCCGATCGATCAGTGCCGACGGGAAAACGCCGCCGTCTTCCAGCGTCGCGCGCTCGGCCTGCAGCGCCCTGGCGATGTCCTGGAAGTTCCTCGGCACCGTAAAGCCGTTCGAGCTCTCGTCCGCACGGACCTTCGTCGTCTCGATCAGCGCGTCGAGATCGCCGGCGTGCCGGCCGGCCACCATCGCCTGCGCGACGACCGCGAGCACCAGGTGCGGGTGAGCGGAACCGTCCGGGAGCCGGAACTCGATTGTCTCGGGCACGACCGGCTGCCCGCGATCGTCGGTGGCGACGATAGGCAGGCGGACGAGCGCCTTCCGGTTGAACTGTCCCCACGTCACGTCGTGCGGCGCTTCCTTCGCCTGCGTCAGGCGGAGGAACGAGTTGAGGCTGCGGTTGCCGAACGCCATCGAGGCGCCGGCGAGCCGCACGAGGCCTCCGATCAGCCACTTCGTCTCGTCGGTCAGCTTGCCGTCGCCGCACGTCTGGCGCACGTGGACGCCGTTGAGGACGGGCGAGAGATGAAGGTGCATCCCGCTTCCGGCGTGGCCCTTGCGCAGGATCGGCTCGAACGTGCATCGCATGGCGTGCCGCTTCGCGAGGTTGCGCAGCACCCATTGCGTCAGGACGATCGCGTCGGCGGCGGCCGGCAGCGGCTGCAGCGCCAGTTCGATCTCGTGTTGTTCCCACACGCGGGCGTCCACTTCGTCGGGCTGGATGTGCCCGACCTCGCTGTGGCCGTACTTCACCGGCACGCCGATCTCGGCCAGCACTCGCAGCGCTTCGCGGCGCATACGCTCGCCGAAGACGAACGGCGAGCTGGCGTGGTAGCCGCGGTCGCCGGCGCCGTACACGTCGGTGTCCTCGGGCCGCTTGCCCAGGAAGAACTCCACCTCGCCCAGCGCGTGCAGGTCGACGCCCGTCTCGCGCCTCAGTCGTTCGTAGGCGAGCTGCAGCAGCGTGGTCGGCGACTGCGCGAGCGGCGCCGCGTCGCGGCCGTAGTGCGCGGCGAGCAGCACCAGCGTGGGCACGTCGGAGAACGGATCGAGGAACGCCGTCGAGATGCGCGGGCGCACGACGATGTCGGAGGCGCCGACCGCGATGCCGAGATCGCCGAACAGGCTCGAGCCGTCGGCGCGTTCTCCGGCGACCAGCACCTCGTGCAGGTGCCTCAGATCACGCGGCACGAAGTCGAGCGTCTTGGGCCAGCCGTCGCCGCCAATGTGCATCAGGCTCACGAGACGGATGCCGAAAGCGGGCACCAGGTCCACCAGGTCCTCGACGGACCACTCCGTGGAGGACTTGCCGATCAGACGAACCAGGGTGGAGGCGGGCAGGACCGGCGGGCGATCCTCAGCCGGCAGACCCGTCGCGGGATAGCTGTCGTAGGTGCGCGTCATCGGAAATGATTCCTTGTCCGGGGCCGGATCTGTAGGGCAAGGCTTTAGCCTTGCCGGACGCGGGGGGCGGCAGTAGACAGCCCTAGCGTACTACGGGCGCGGGTGGGGCAGGTAGGGCGCTGCCCGTTCCGGCAAGGAAGAAGGCAGAAGGCAAAAGGGAGAAGTCTGGTGGCGGCGCGCCGCTCGGCCGCGTCTTTTTCCTCCTCCCTTCTGCCTTCTACATTCTCGGCTCGCTTCTTCACCAGGAAGCCCATCTGCTCGGGCGGTGGCAACTGACCCGTTCGGCGGTACTGGGCGGCCGCCGCCTCGACCTCGCCGATCTTCGCCTGGAACTTCGCCGCCAGGTTCTCGTAGCGCGCCAGCACGTTCTGCAGCCAGTAGGGACGGCTCTCCTGCAGCCACTGGCGCTCGTAGAGGCGGCGCACGTCGTTGGTGGCATCGCGCAGGTCGGCCAGCCGCCCGTTGTCGCCGGTGATCTGGCCGAGGTTCGAGTTGACCAGGCGGCGGTCATTCTGGCTGGCGTACGCCTGGCGATAGAACTGGTTGATCTCGTCGATGAACTCGATCTTCATGCCGAGCGAGTCGAGGCGCCTGCCCGCGAGCAGCAACGCGTCGATGGTCTCGGCGTGGTGCGTCGCTTCCGCTCGATGCTGATACAACAGGACCAGGGCGCGCTCGGCGGCCAGGCGCAGCTGCTTCGCGACGGGCCGGGCGTTCTCGACGTAGGCGGCCCAGTCCTGCCCGAACGGATCCAGCCAGAAGGCATCGTCGGACGCGTCGCCAACCTTCGCGCCGGAGAGAATCGTGTGCGTGCTCGCGAGCTGCGTGATCGCATCCTGGAACGCCGTCGTCGTGCCGCGGTAGAAGGCCCAGTCGAAGCGCCGGCCGAACTCCTCGATCGACGATTCCCCCGGTTGCCACGCGCACGCCGCCCCGAAGACGACGGCGGGCCACGTCATCGCGAACAGGGCTTCGCCGTCGTCGTCCCACGTGGTGTTGAGCATGCCCAGCGCCTTCAGCTGCTGGCCGTCTCGCACGAAGTTGCGGATGTTCGTGAAGGCCGTCGTCAGATCCGGGAAGATGCGGCTCCAGTTGCTGGCGCCTGGCGAGACGATGACGTCGAGGCCCGCCTCGCGGTACGGCGCGATCGACCTGGTGAAGGAGGCCGACGCGCCGTAGCCCCACGCGTCGGCGATCATGGTCTTGGGCAGCGACGTCAGCAGCTCCGGGTAGCGGATGGCGATGTCGCCCCAGAACAGCAGCCGCTTGCCGTACGGCTGCATGATCTCGTTCACCTTGCGCAGGTGCTCGACGTAGACCTCGCCGAGCCCCTCGCTCTGCGCGAGCGCCTGCGTCTGGCCCCTTCCCAGCTCGAACGTTTCGTCGGCGCCGATGTGGAACAGGGGGCCGGGGAACAGCGGCACCAGTTGTTTGTAGATGCGCTCGATGAACGCGTAGGTCGCCGGGTTGGTCGGCGTCAGGACGTGGCCGTGCGGCGTCTCGGCGATGTCCGCGTACAGGTCGTACTTGAGGAGGTGGTGCAGGTGGCCGAACGCCTGCTGCTCGGGCAGGATCGTCACGTGGTATCCGCGCGCGTAGTCGACCAGCTGGCGGATCTCGTCCGCGGTGATCGCGCCGGGCTTCGGACCGGGCAGCGGATCGCTCGGGTAGTCGAAGACGTGCTCCATGTAGAGCGACAGCAGGTTCAGCTTGTACTCGGCAAGCGTGCGCACCTGTGCCTTCATGTAGTCGAGCGTCGGGATGGGGCCGCGGCTCACGTCGTCGTGCAGGCCGCGCCAGCGCATCGCGGGCCAGTCGCGGATCGAAAGGGCGGGGCAGCTGACGATAGGGCTCACCGCGCCCTGAGCCTGCCGAAGGGCGGGCCCCGGACTCCGGACCTCTGCCGCGCGGTGCACGAGCTGGCGCAACGTCTGGACCCCGTAGAACATGCCCTGCGCGGTGTTGGCCGCGATGATGACGCGCCCCGGCTCGGACAGCAGCAGGTAGCCTTCGTCGTCGAGCGGGCGGTCGTCGAGCAGCTTTGCGCGGCGCAGCCTGGCTCTGACCGAGGAGTCGCCGAGTCGAGTGAGGTAGATCACCGAGCCGGAAGCCGGCAGCGCACGGGCGGCGGCGATGGCCGGGGCGCGGCCGCGCAGCGATTTGATGTCGCCGGCGAGCAGGCCGGCGGCGAACCGGTCGGCGGCGGCGCGCGACGCGACCAGGATGCGGGTGGCGGCGGTGAACCGGAATTCGCCCGCGGTCGTCTGCATCTCGCGCGGCTGGGGGACGAGGTGGGTGGCAGTGTCGAAAATCTGCGCCGCGGACGGCGACGGGAGGACGACACAGGCGAGCGCGACGAGCATCGCGTATCGAATGGCGCGCGTATGAAGCATTGTCATCACCATGTGGGATGCGGCTTCAGCCGGATTGCCGTTCCCGAGCGCAGTCATGATACAACTCCGGCCGACAGGGGCAGGTGGGGCCCTTCGGCCCGCTGCGCTCGCTCAGGGCAGGCAGGTAGGGCAGGTAGGGCAGGTGGGGCGGGTAGGGGGAGACCGATGCGACGAGCGAATGTTGCGACGATATTCCGGTTCTGGCTGCCGGCTCTCGTACTTGTCGCGGGCTGCGCCGCCCGTCGCACCGCGCCGGTGACGGCGCCCTCGGGTCCGCAGCCGGTTGACGCCCCGGCGGCCCTTGCCGCGGCGTGGGACGCAGAGCACGTCTCGCCGCCACTGCCGCCGCTGGTGCGCCACGCCGACCTCGTGCAGTGGCTCGCCGACCTGTCCCGCCGATCGCCCGACCTCTTCGCGGTCGAGGAGATCGGCCGCTCGGTCGAGGGCCGCTCGATCAACCACGTGACGTTCGGCCACGGTCCGTTCCACGTGCTGTTGTGGTCGCAGATGCACGGCGACGAACCGAGCGCGACGTGCGCCCTCTTCGACGTCTTCGAGTTCGTCCGCCGTCATCGGGGCGAAGCGGCGGTGCAGCGGATGCTCGACGCGCTGACGGTGCACGCGGTGCCGATGCTCAACCCCGACGGCGCGGAGCGCTTCCAGCGGCGCAACGCGCAGGGGATCGACATCAACCGCGACGCGCTGCTGCTGCAGACGCCCGAGGGCCGCGCGCTCAAGGCGCTGCGCGATCGCCTGAACCCGCCGCTCGGCTTCAACCTGCACAACCAGGACTGGCGCACGTCGGCCGGGAAGACGGGCGAGCCGGCGTCGATCTCGCTGCTGTCGGTCGCGTTCGATCAGGCGCTGACGACCAACGCCGGCCGCCTTCGCACGAAGAGGGTCTGCGTGACGATACGCGACGCCGTGGAAGCGCTCGCGCCCGGGCGGGTCGCGAAGTACGAGGACGCGTTCGAGCTGCGGGCGTTCGGCGACAACATCACGAAGTGGGGGACGAGCGTCGTACTGATCGAGACCGGCGGATGGCCGGGAGACCGCGCGGACGCGGCGCTGGTGCGGCTGAACTTCGTTGCGCTCGTCGCGTCGCTGGAAGCCGTTGCGACCGGCAACGTCGATCGAGAGGATCCGCGCCGTTACGACTCGCTGCCGATGAACGGTGAGAACGTGCTCTATCAGCTCATACGGCACGCGACCATCGTGCCGGGCACCGGCGTCGCGCCGTTCACCGGTGACATCGGCCTGACGGTCAACCGCAGCGTGCAGACGGCAAATGGCGGGCGGCAGATGCACGTAACCACCCGCATCAACGATCTCGGCGACCTGCGTGTCTTCGGCGCTCTGGAGACAATCGAGTCGGAAGGGCTGACCGTGGCGCCACTGTTCGACCCGGCGCTGAAGGTGGGTGACGAAACGCAGCTGCCCGATTGGAAGGGCTGGACGGGAAACACCATTGCCACCGGCCGGCCGGGCGACCTGCTGCTGCTGCGTCCGATCGCCGGGGGCAGGTTCTGCGTCGAGCGCATCCTGCGCGGCGACGTGATCGCGGGGTCGGCGCGCCTGCCGGCGACATAGGCCAGCCGTGGGCCCCGATGAACGGCCGCTGCAACCTCAACCGGCGCGTGCGGCCCCGACGTGACGGACCGCTCCGGCTTGCAGTTCGGCGAGCACCCGCAGCAAGTCGGCGATAAGAGGCCGCAGGTGCGCCATTCTGTTCGACGGCGCCAGCAGTACGACGGTGCCGAAAGGAAGCTCGCCCAGCGCATGCTGGTGTTCGAGGTTACGGTCCATCGTCACGAGCGCATCGAATCGCCCGCTGGCACGCTGTAACAAGGTGCCGTTCGCAATGCCAAACCAGCCAAGGCCCTGAACGGTCAAGACGTCGTGACCGGGAAGCTCTCGGGCGAGGTCGTGCGGAAGATTCTCGTCAAGCAGAACGCGCACGAGCGAGCAGTGTATCACGCGCCAGATCGAGCGCGGCGAGCGCCTGGTCGCGCCTCACGGACGGGAACTGGCGCAGGAACTCGTCCAGCGTTTCCCCGCCCTCGAGGTAGTCGAACAGCGATTGAGCCGGCACTCGCGTCCCGGCAAACACCGGTGTGCCGCCGAGGATATTCGGGTCGCTGTGAACCACCGGCTGCTTTGCGGGCATGGCCTGAGTCCTCGCTCGAAGTATAGCAGACGGCCGCGACATGTCATGTCAGACGCGCGCTGGGGACGCATAGTCACTCCCGGACTGTAAATGACACCGGAGTGGACACGGCACCGCGCGTCCGGTACTCGACGTCGGCTTTGCGTCTCAGACCGCGCCGGGCAGTCGCCAGTCTTCGAGCACCAACGACTCGCAGTGCCCGAATTCCGCGGTGTTCGACGTGACGAGCACCAGGTCCCGACGCAGGGCGTGGCGGCGATGAGCAGGTCGTAGGCGCCGATAGGCAGCCCCTTACGCCGCCGCTCGGCCCGCAACCGCGCAGCCTCGGCCGCGTCGTCGCGCTCGAAGGGCAAGACGGTAGACGAGTCGAACAGCGCGTCGAGCACGCGCCGGAGCTTCCGGGCCAGCGCGGGGTGCAGCAGGAGGCCGTACTCGACCTCCATGACCGTCACCACCGAGATTGCGATGGCGGATGGCGGCGTGGCCCGCAGCCTTCACAGCACCGGCTGAACGCCGCGTGCGAAATCGCTGATGAGGCAGGTACACGAGACGGCCGGGTGGTATCCGATCCGGCTTCTTCCGCCTGTCCGCCTGCCCGTCGCCTGGCGGGCCACTCTGCACCGCCGGTCCCGTTCGTGCCGCCCGGTGCTAACATTGGCCGAGACGACGGGCGTCCAATGGCCAACATGCTTGAACCCGGCAACATGCAAGCGCTCCTCGACGAGATCGTGCGCCGGGTCGTCGAGGTGGCGCACCCGGATCGCATCATCCTCTTCGGATCGGCCGCGCGGGGCGAGATGGGTCCCGACAGCGACATCGACCTGCTGGTGGTCAAGTCGGGGGTCCCGCATCGGCGGCGGCTCGCCCAGCAGATCTACCGCGCCCTCATTGGTGTGCTGACGCCGGTCGACGTGGCGGTCGTGACACCGGAGGATCTCGTGCGATATGGCGGCAAGGCTGGCACGATTATCGGGCCCGCTCTTGTGGAGGGCAGGCAGATTTATGCCGCCGAACCATCTTGATCCGCTCGATCCCACGGCGTGGCCGGCGGGGTCACGCTGGAGGCGTTGTCGTGAGATGCGGCATCGCCTATCCGCATGCGCGCCGCAACACGCCCACCGGAAACTTCTCAAAAACGCATCCGCGAACCTCTCGAGTCTTGCGGAGGGCTATGCGCTGGGCAGGTGGTTGGAATGACCGGGGCAGCGGGCTACGACGTCATGCTCAGACGCGGCCAGACTTTGTTTAATGTAGAGTTGCAGCACTACCCTTGACTTCCCCACGGCTCATCAGTACGATCCCCAACAGCCCCGAAGCACGGAAGCGTGGCCGAACGGCTCAACGCGACCGACTCAGGCTCGGTTGAGGCGCGACCTGACTGGGGCGCACGCCTCCGCGGGTTCAAATCCGGCCCCCTCCGTTCACCCAGGACTCTCGCACGAACGACGGCAACTGTCATACTCCTCGCTCGACATAGGGAACACCGCGGATTCCGGGGGCCCTCTCCGGCCCAATTGAAGAATTTGATGTAGCGTCGCAGCACTCTGCTGATCTGACCCTTCCGCGGCCTCCTGGTCGCGGCCCCATTGAATTCACGGTGGCAGCGTAACCTAGTCTGTCACACCACGCTGCCATGCTCGCGATTCGAAGCCGCCGGCACGTCGCGGCCGCCGTCTGGACCGTCAACTTAACATCGGAATCACAGGGGGCGCTATGCTCGCAAATGATTTCGACTGGAATTTTCAGTTCCTGACCGGCAATCCTCCGTTCCCGTGGCAGCGGGCTCTGTTTGAGGATTTCGTTCGCGGCGACTTTCGAGACTGCGACATCCCGACCGGCCTGGGTAAGACATCGGTAATCGCCATCTGGCTACTGGCGCTCGCCACCCGTGCAACGCAGCGGGACCTGGCCGAGTTTCCCAGGCGCCTGGTCTATGTCGTGAACCGTCGCACAGTCGTTGACCAGGCGACGGACGAAGCACGACACGTTCGCGCAGCTCTTCGCGGCGAGGCACTCGCATCGGTTCGCGCGGCGCTGGGCTCGCTCGCAGTCTGGCCCTCCACTGAACCGATCGCGATCAGCACGTTACGCGGCGAATTCGCTGACAATGCCGAATGGCGGCAGGATCCTGCGAGACCCGCCATAATCGTGGGGACCGTTGACATGGTCGGCAGCCGCCTGCTCTTCTCGGGATACGCTTGCGGATTCAAAACACGACCCCTCCATGCCGCCTTCCTCGCACAGGACTCGTTGGTCGTCCATGACGAGGCGCATCTGGAGCCGGCTTTCCAGGCCCTGCTCGTGGCAATCAGGGACGAACAGGAGCGATGCCGGGACTTCCGGCGGGTCCGCGTCATAGCGCTTACGGCGACATCTCGGAACCAGGCCGGCGCGGTGGGAAACGCTTTCGGGCTCACGCACGCGGATTACGAGCATGACGTTGTCGCCAAACGCCTGAACGCCAGGAAGGGAATCGTGTTCGTCCCCGTTCAGGATCCCAAAAGCGTTGCCGACGAGGTGGTGCGTTTGGCTCTGGAGCATCGAGAGAGCGGCGGACGAATTCTCATCTTCCTCAGGTTGCTCGAAGACGTTGACAAAGTGGCCGCCAGAATCCGCGCGAGTGCGCCAGGCCGGGTGCAGTTGTTGACCGGAACCCTACGCGGGCGCGAACGGGATCGGCTCGCAACCGAAGATGAAATATTCGGGCGCTTCCTGGTGAAGCCGCCGCGTGACGTGGTTCTGACGCCAGGAACCGTCTTCCTCGTGTGTACGTCCGCGGGAGAGATCGGCGTGGACATGTCCGCGGATCATCTGGTCTGCGATCTGACGCCGTTTGACAGCATGGCCCAGCGTCTCGGCCGTGTGAATCGGCTTGGGGACGGCGACGCCCGAATCGACGTTGTCCACTCAGAGGCCGAGGCGAAGTCGCGGTACGAGGAGCAGTGCACTCGCGCTCTCGCCCTTCTCCGGCGACTTCCCGCTCGCGACGACGGCCGGTACGACGCGAGTCCTGCCGCGCTCGCGAACCTGCCCGCGGCCGAGCGCCGAGCCGCGTTCACTCCCCAGCCCGCCGTGCCGCCTACGAGCAGCATTCTCTTCGACGCCTGGGCTCTGACATCCATCCGGGATCCGCTCCCCGGCCGCCCACCAGTGCCCGACTGGCTCCATGGCGTGACCGGCGAGCCCCCCGAAACGCACGTTGCATGGCGCCAGGAGGTGGCCGAGATTGATCGGGCAGTCCTCGACCAGATCAACCCGGAGGATCTTCTCGAAGACTACCCGCTCAAGCCGCACGAACTGCTGCGCGATCGAACGTCCCGCGTGATCGAGCAGCTCGAGAAGATTGCGGAGCGGGCTCCCGATATCCGCGCCTGGGTGGTGCGCCCCGGCGGTACGGTCCAAGCGGACTTGCTCTCGAAGTTGATCGCGAAGGACAGGTACAACAAGCCACCGGTCGGCCTCTTCGCTGACTGCACCGTCTTGCTGCCTCCCGCCGCTGGTGGACTGTCGAAG
>Ga0315282_10017899_pt1 | contig 10186 bp, 6 predicted proteins | sample YL17G07_20_MG_FD_203693 | JGI IMG/M metagenome (GOLD analysis project Ga0315282, IMG submission 203693) | Sediment microbial communities from Yellowstone Lake, YNP, Wyoming, USA - YL17G07_20 | ecosystem: Environmental > Aquatic > Freshwater > Lake > Sediment | place: USA: Wyoming | collected... | reverse complement strand
TGACAGGGACCGCTTCAAAAGCCTTTGAGAATTTTTCCATGGCCAGGATGCCCCATGCATTAGCAAGGGTCAAATCCCATCTTCCCATCTTCTGCCGGGCCAATGCCCCCTGTACCATCCTCGGCATATCTTCTTTCCATTTCTCAAAATGGAGCAAGGACAATACGGCGCGAACGGCATTGAGGTCATTGGAGATCATCAGCCACCAGAGGGCATCCGTCTTCTCGGTTGAAAAACCCATGGTCGTGCCCTGAAAATTGAGGCGGCTCCTGATAATTTGCTCCGTCTCCTTCAATCGATTTTCCTGATCGGGAATGTTACGGACATTACGGAGGATGTTTAACCAATCGATGACCGCAGAGGTTGGCCAGAGATTGGGTTCGATGGAGATGGAGCCGAGTAACTTTGCCTCAGCCTTTACACTCCTTGATAGCGCCTCCACAGCCGACAGTTTCCGGATGGAAAGATCCGCTGTGGGTATGGGTGAATACCTGACAATCTTCCCCTCAATAAACTTCGTAAGGGCTGCTTCCATTATCTCTTTCGTTTCGTCAGGGATGCTCCACCCCGCCTCATCGCCGATAGCAATGATGTATGAGGTGAGCATCGGATCCCCAAATAGACATGCCGGAAAATACTTTACCAGTCCGTCGGCATCGAGATAGGAAGGAAGCTCAGACATCCATTTCTTCCAAAGATTTTCATTTCGCAGTGCGACAGCCACTGAGATCTTTTGCTCCATGCAGGTATAGAGATACCCCTTCATATAATCGATGACGCCGCTCAACCCATCCGCGATTTTAGGTCGAAAGGTCACCCTGATCCCGCCCCGGCCCGGGAGGGCATCCTTAGGTCGTTCCACCGAGAGGTAAAAATCCTTTTCCACCTGAGCGATGGTCCCTTGGAAGGTACTGACCGGTATCACAGGAACCACCTTCTGTGTCACCTTGATCCGATCCTTCTCAATGGAATCCTTCTCACTCGCCTCCAGCTCCCAGGCGAGCGTTTGAATACCTACGGGTACGGTGACATCCCATTCGACGACCTTTGCCTCTCCCGGGGCCAAGTGAACGACATTCAACTTAGGCTGTTCCGAAATGCCCTCCACCTTAGCAGACACATCGACTTCCATTTTCCGATTGGATGTGTTTCGGAGTGTAAACTCGGCTCTGAATCGATCCCCTTCCCTCACCAGAAGAGGCAAACCCGATAAGATCATCAAATCTTGCGTGGATTGAATCGACGTCGAGCCTGTCCCAAAGAAGCCGGTCCCTCCGGTTGCCACCGCCGCGATTCTGAAACTGGTGATGGAATCGTTTAAGGGAACCTCGACCGATGCCTCTCCGTTGGAATCGAGGGGCACGCGCGCCTTCCACAGAAGAAGCGTATCGAACAATTCGCGGGTGGTCTGTCTTCCCCCACCTCCACCTTGAGGTAACGCCTTTAATCCGAAATGACGCTTTCCAATCACCTGCATCTGAGCGGTCGCAGTCCGGACAGCATAGCCTCTGTTGCCCATCATCGCAGAGAGGATTTCCCAACTGTGGTTGGGCATCAGTTCAAGAAGCCCCTCATCCACTGCCGCTAAAGCCACCTCACTGCCTGGAGGCGGAGTCTTACCCTCGGACGTTCTCACCGCGATCTTGACCTTTGCTTTTTGCCGAACTTTATAAACCTTACGGTCGGAAGATAGATTCACCTTCAGTTCATGATATTTCCATCCAATATGAATCTGGGCAATACCGAGTTTATAGGCAGGTCTTCCAAGGTCGACCATGGCCGTCGGTTTTACCCCGGCCACACGGCCCCTCACGACAAGGGCGGAGATATAGATGTTCGGAGCATAGAGCCCTTTGATGGGCACCTGAATGGTTGGATTTTTTCCGGAGATCCTTTTGACCCATGCCTCCATCACTCCCTCTCTCTCTATGGAGATCAATGCCGTGGCTTCTCTGAATGGCATCCGGACCTGAAATACGGCTTTCTCACCGGGTTCGTAACGTCTCTTCTCGGGGAGGAGGTCGATCCGGTCATGGTCGCCAACCTCAAACCACCAGTCGCTTTTCCCCGCTACCCAGACCTCCCTGTGGGCTACGGTCCTGTTCCCAACATCGTCAAGACTCTCCGCTTGTAGAATCACATTTCCGGAAACAGGTGACCGGACTTCACAGATCAGAAGGCCTCTACCATCTGTCTTTCCTTCGCACACGGTGGCGACTCTCTTTGTCTCCGTCGTATGCTCATAAGCATAGAACCCTCCGACGAGACGCTTTCGATGGGTGAAGGTCCTTCTTTCAAAAAGGTTTACCTTAATGGGTGCACCGGGGACAGGTTTACCGGAAAGATCCACCACTGCAACATGAAACTTGAAGGCATCTTTTGAAACAGCCCATGAATCTGGCTTAATTCCGGTGAGATATTTTGAAGGCCACAAGGCGATCCTGGATGAGACGGTCTGGATCTCTCCGTTAGGGTCTTTAAACTCCAGCTCAGTCAGTATCTCTTTCGGCGTTTCGACATCTGGCAGATTCGAGAGCCTCGTCCGAGCAGACCCGGACCGATCCAGAACCAGATCCATGCTCGTAGGCTTGCCCTTTCTCTTAACGTCTCTTCTCCCCTCCCTTTCACCTTCTTCTTCGGATACCAAAACCTCCCCTCCTCGGACAACTCCTTCCTTAATGGGACCATTGCCAAACACAAAGTCATCAAAACCCTCAAAAGCAGAAATGTATTTGGGACGGATTTCGTATCGAAGTTTGACAGGAAGAAGACTTGCTCCACCTCCCGAAAGATATTGAACATTCAAATCGAGAGGGGCTTCTTTGGCGTTGATCAAAGGGGTGGCAGGTGGCTGGATGGTTCCCTTTGTGAGAGGAACTCGAAACTCTTCTACCCTGAACCTCCCTGAAGTCCATACCCGGGACTCCTCATTTTCCGCACTTTCTGCAGCCGTATCATTAAATTGTTTCTTCTTTTTTGGATGAGGTTTCTCCAGAAGACGCACCTCATAGCTCCCAAGCTTCCCCTCCTTTGGAATGGACCAGGTCGTCTCTGCAATACCATTCGCATCCCAGTTCAAAGGGAACTCATATTTCTGCTCGCTGCCATCGTGCTGGATCGAAACAAGATAGAGCATCTGAGTTTTGGGGACCATGGAGAATCCCTTCGTGGTATGCTGGCGGAGGATATGCTTCATATGAACCGTTTCACCCGCCCGCAGAAGCGTTCGATCAAAAACGGTATGACCGATGATGGGATCCAAGTAGGACTCCTCAGGGAGCTGAAACCTCCAGGGTTCGATCCCTTCGTCCCAACTGGAATGAGCAAAGGACATATCCTCTGCGGTCTGGGCCGTGATAAAAAGGCCTCCCCAGAGGGATTGAAGAGCTCCCATCTGAGGGGAATCGTACCCGTCGACCTTGTGAGGGCATTGAGGAAGGCCTTCCGAAGGCAGCGGTTCTCTAATCCGGGCAATCCCGCTGACATCGGTCTTCCCTCGCCACAAGACCTTCTCTTGACAATCCTTAACTGTCACCGTTGCATCCCTCACAGGGTCCCCTGTGTCGAGGGTCGTCACCCAAACCAAGGAGGATTCTCTTCCCCACTTGAAGTGAACGGAGAGATTGGTCACTAAGGCTGCGGTTGGGACATACATGGGCCTGGGTGAACCAAGCAAAGATGTCCCCAAGATGGCACTCTCAAGCTCTACGACATAGAGCCCGGGGTTCTTTAGCGGGATCCCGACGACCTCAAAGGCACGACCGCCCATTGGCTTGGGAACTTTGAAATCCTTTGCTCCCTTTTCGCCGCTGAAAATAGATCTCTCCCGTGAGGCAGAAGCCATCCTCCTCAACCAGGCTTGAACATCATCTACTCTCTCAGGCGGCACATTCAAAACTTTCCCCACTACCTTTCCAAGGGCCCCTTCCTCTTTGCCAACCTTCATCATTCTGGCCTTTATCTTAGGCTCTAAGTTCCTCAATGTGACTGGAAGCACGGGATCGGCCTTCAATTCTAAAATTCCAAATCTTGATGAGAATTTCGCTAAGGGAGGGTAGTCGTGTGTACGAACGAAAAGGGGAAATTTGTCTGCGTTGATAAGTGGTCTTCCGACGTTATCCTTGAGTCCAGAAGGTAGTTCGACCGTAAAATTTGTTTTCTCCGGGAAAGGCCCCTTAAATGAGACCGTATTGGTCTCTTCCTCTTCTCCTAATAGTGGCCTCCATATTTTTCCTCCGGGCCCCTTCAATATGATTCTGTTTGCCTGGTCTTTGGAAATGGGTGCAGAGAAATAGAGTTCCATGGGTCGAATAGGAACGCATCCAGCCCTCGGATTTTCCCTTTCGCAAGTAAACTCGACGGAAAAGGGGGGGCTGACCTGGAAGCGAAGTATCTGGTCTTCGTCTGTGGCCACACCCGTTCTTGCCGTCACCCCTTTTCCCCAGACCAGGCTGATTTTGGCATCTGCCGGAAAACGCTGTTTGCTCTGGATGAGGATCATCGGAAAGGGTGGGGACTTCCTATACCGAAATTGGGTCTTCAATATCTCCTCCCTCTCTGTTCCCTCAACGATCCGGATTCCAATCTGGTCTTGTATGCCCTCAACGGAGAAAGCAACATGTTGAATCACTGATTCCTTAACCGGTTCCGCATCCAGAGTGAGAATGAATATCTGTTCCTCATCCAGAGATTGGGACCCTTCATGGGGAATAGAAGCTCTAATGGAAGGACCGCCTGTGGAGAAGGAAAATACCTGTTGACCAACGATCTCCCTTCCGGAGAGTGTCTTCAGCTCAGGCTTCAGTCGAAATTCGCACCGAATCCCGGCAGGGAGGTCTTTTTCGAAATCGAAGACCCAATTCTTTCCATCTGCCCACCGGCTGGTCCCCTTCTCAGGGCAATCGATCTCAAAGGGTTCGACAAGGCCCCTCGGATCACCGAATGGGACCATCTGTTCTGAAAATCGACAGCTCACCTGGCGAACTGTTTTAACCGTTCCCTGGGGCGAAAACATCTCCACCTGTGGTCTTTCCGCTGAATAAGCAGAAGGGGTGATGAAAAAACAGATGCACAAAAATAATCCGATGTATTTAGATATCATATTCCCCTCCATCTCTTTCGCTTCGAAGGATTCATAAGTCTTTGGGCTTTATCGGATTTTACTAAATTAACCTTGGCCGGTCAATAATGAGGCTGTTTAATGAAGAGATGTTTTTAGTTTGGTGTTGGAAGATACGAAAAAATAAGAGGGAAGTTTCCGAAGATAACTTCCTGAAGTCCTCGTTTTTGAAAACCTTGCCCCGATGCAACACTTCAGCCAGTAACAAACGGAACGAATCCGGGAGTTGATTTGATTATCAGATCGTAATTTCTTGGATGGTGCGTATCGTGGCAAGATATCCTCGGTTTTAGGGGGTCCAAAACCACCCCCAACAAATTGGACGGTTGCCTCATTGACTTCTTCCTGTAGTCTTCGAATTTATGATTTGCTATAATGCTGAAGATTTCATCCCGCTAATCAGTGACTCAAGCAAATAATTTGGAGGCTTACATTGCCCCTGTCTAGCAGATGGATTCCTATGTGAGCTGAGCGGGCCGTGGATCTTGTTCGGGAGGATCGGGTAGGGGGTTGGTTTGTCCGCAGGAGGGGGTAAACATCCATTTTTACTGGCTAGTGAGAGCAGAAGCCCTGTCTTTGGTTGCCCTTATCCCACTGCGAAAGCTTTTTGTCAGGCTGTCCCCCGGACGGCTTAGGGAAGCACACCCTATCTTGTGGTTTTTTCCTCTTGACATTCAACTCCGTTTTTAATATATTCAACTCACCCTAAAGCGAGTTCTTATCAAAAGCCGTCCACTAAAAGTACTCCGTCGGTGTCGAAAAAAAAGAAAGGAGGTTGATGGTGCCGATGCAGATTAATCATGGACCGGCCAACCGGAGTAAGTTGTCACCGCGAAAAGTCGTGGCGTATGCAGGTCTTGCTGTCGGGGCCGTTGTACTCGTTTGTGTGCTGGTATTCCTTTTCTTCCCGGATACATATATCAACGGGTACCTCAAAAACCAAATCATAAAGGCATTCACAAGAGCGTATCCAGCATACTCGATACGGATTGCAGGCGTGCATTACAATATATGGGAAAACCGCATCGGATGCGACTTGATAGCACTAACGTCGATTGATTCTACCTTTTCGTGCAGTATTGCTAAGTTCTCTGTGAGCGGGATTGGCTGGGTACAGATTCTTTGGCAAGGAGAGATTGCTTCTAAAGACCTTAACGGCTCAGTTGCAGATGCACGAGAAATAGTGCTGAGCTTTCGGCAGTCACAGTATGAACTTCGTTGTGGACGACTGCGTGTATCGGTACCAGATTCAGAGATATTGGCTGAGGCGTTGGACCTCCATCCCTTGGTTGAAGATGACAAATTCTTTGCAGGTAGCAAGTTCAGAAGAACCCGATTCCGGATAGTGATTCCTCAATGCAGAGTGACGGGTGCGGACTGTCTCGGACTGCTCCAAGGGAAGACATACCGTGCTCGTTCGGTAAAAGTCAATGATGCGTCCTTCGATATTCTGGTCGACATGGACACGCCCTACAACAAGAACTCTTCAAGACCCCTTATGCTGAACGAAAGTCTTTCATCGATAAACAAAATTACACAGGTCGATAGCTTGAACATCATGAATGGGCGGTTGAAGTACGCAGAGAGGTATATCATCGGCTCGGCGCCAGCCAAGGTGACGTTTGATTCAATACAGTTGTTGGCAGAAGGGATGACCAATCATGCCGACCCTGGTGCTACTGCAGTCATTCACGGGCAGGGGAACTTTATGAAGACCGGTACGATGAAAATTCTCATGGTTATTCCGGTCGTATCGCCGGAAATCTCGTTCCGATACTCCGGCTCACTGGACGTAATGGACCTGACCAGACTCAATTCCTTCATTGAAGTTGGCGAACGCTTACGTATCAAATCCGGTATCCTTCAAAGGGCAACGTTTGATGTCAATGTGACTGCAGGCCGTGCAAGCGGTACTGTGCGGGTGATGTACAGGGATCTGACCATCGCAGTTCTCGACAGCCGTACGGGAAGCGAAAGGGGCGCCTTCAACCGGATCACCTCTTTGATAATTAACGCCATGAAGATCCGCGGGACTAATATGCCGGACAAATCGGGTTCAATGAAAATCGGTGAAGTGAAATACAGACGGAAGCGGGACGACACGTTTCTCCAGCTTGTATGGTTTTCACTTCGCAGCGGTGTCGGTGATGTTGTCGGTTTTTGAGTGATAAAGATCGTGGCTGCGAATTTAAGCGGTAACATAGAAGTCACATTAACTATTGTAGATAATATTTTCCTGAAAAAGGGGATTGCCGTCAGGGTATTTTTAGGATGCAACAGAGTATGTAAAGAGGCCGACAGGTTTGGGTGGGGACATGAGGGCCGATTCAGAAACAGAATAAGTACGAGGAGGTTGAGAATATGTCGAAAAAAAGTCTTTTTAGAAAAGGATCGGTTAAGGCTTTGATTTATGAGAAGCTTCAGGAGGGATTATTAAACCCTGATATAGTGAAAGCAGTTCAGAAGAACTCCAAGATGACGGAGGAATTCCTCCTTGAGGAGATCAAGGCGGTCAAAGCTGCGAAGGAGAGGTAGCCGAAAAACAAATCTGGCAAAAATTTCAAATGGTAATCGATGGGGAGGTATGTACGAACTATTTCGCTTAGACCTCCGAATTCAGGGGTATATCTGAACCAGTTCGGATATAGCTATTACAAGCAATTCTCATCATCAGTTAATAAATCATAAGGAGATCTAACAATGACAAGCGAGAGGAAAGGAAGCATCGGCAGTGCAATCGTGTGGATATTCATTATTTCTGTGCTACTCTTTTGGTTGCCGGTCATCGGACCACTCATTGCAGGGATTGTTGGCGGCAAGAAAGCGGGCGGAGTTGGATCTGCAATAATCGCAGTCTTTCTACCAGGAATCTTTTTCGCAATCATCCTTTTTCTTCTAGCCTCAAGCTTAACGGGGATTCCCTTGTTGGGTGCGATAGCTGGAGCTGGAGGATTCATCCTTTCAATCGCCCATATTGGGCCCCTGTTGATCGGCGCCATAATCGGGGGAGTTATTGGGTCCAAGTGAGACATGACCTTCAAACGAGATGAGAACTGCGTTTAACAACGACGGTTACTGGCAAGATATCCGCAAGCTTAGGGTTTAATATTCCTGATCACTATCTGGAGGCTAACAGGGTGCTGAAAAAGTCACTTTTTCAGGCTGATCAAAAATGCCCAGATGCAAGTTGAGTTTTACGAAATCCCGCTTGCGGGAGCGCCCGAAATCCTGAGGAGTGCGGCGTACTTGGAGTACGCCGCAACGACGAAGGATGCGGGGAACGCCGCAGATGGGCGTTTTTCAGCAGCCTGCTAGAGTTCAAAATTCTTCTTTGCGGTGTCTTTGCTTCTTCCTGAAACTCCCATACCGACCAGTCGGCACAAAGGACAATGAAACCTTGAGAGCGAGGATGCATAAGCTCGGGATAGTCCGGCCGGAGACCAAGGAGTCAGATTAAGCTGTCTCGCTCTCCTCAAAGTATCCCTCAATATGTTGAGGTTCCACCAAATATTGAGGCCAAACGAATCGTTTTATACTTTCCTGCTGTTCTCTCCTATTAATCTAATCCCGTGTTATTAAAGGATGATTCCAAACTTCTGATTTTTTCAGCCCGTTGGCAAGCCATTTGCAATGACTATTTTTATAATCCTTGTTATTAAGGGTCCTCAAAGTAGATTGAAATGGAAGGACGCATTCTGTCGTCAGAAAGGAGGCCAGATAACATGCACTTTGGTATATTGGCACACCCAGTGATTGCTCTCATCGCGGGGATATTGGTTCTCCTTGTCCCAAGACTGTTGAGTTATATCGTTACCATCTATCTCATTATAACTGGCATTCTCGGGTTGGTCCGATGATTGGCTTGCGAATCTTCTATTGCCGGAAAATTGTAAGCGGTAAAAAAGGAGGGGTTACAAATTAAAAAAGTTCTAATGGTTGTAATGTTGATCGTTGCAATGGGATTGGTTGGGTGTCCACATAACCGTGGTCACGATTCCGACCGTGGCCGTTATGAACAAGACCGTGACCGTCATGATCAAGACCGTGGTCGCGATTACGAACACCATGACCGTGATAACCAAGACCACGGAGATCATAGGTAGAGAAGGGTTACAAATGAAAAGAAAACCCTTTCCCGTTGCCCAGACAAGAATATAAGTTATGTTCGGCGCACAGGCTGATAACCCTGCCGCGGGGATGCAAGTTGAAGTTGTTGAAATTCTTCTTGACTCCCATATCACAGGTCAGAAAAAGTTTACAAAAATACCATTTTCAGAAAGATGGAGGAGGCAACAAAATGAAAAAGTTACTTTTTGGAACAATGCTTTTGGTGTTGGTCATTGCAGTTCCTATTCCAACGATGGCAGCGGTAGATATTAACGTTAATATTTCTCTGCCACCGCCCATCGTATTTGAGGCACCTCCGGATGTGATAGCGATGCCTGATACGAACGATGTTTACGTTGTTCCTGATATAGATGTAGACATGTTTTTCTGGAATGGTTGGTGGTGGCGTCTATGGGAAGGTCGTTGGTATCGCTCACATTATTATGACCGGGGTTGGGGTTATTATAACAATGTTCCAAGTTTTTATTTTGATGTAGACCCAGGTTGGAGAGGATACTACAGAGACCATAATTGGTACGGGCACCGGTGGAACTATGAACGGATTCCTAACCGAGGACTTCAACAGAACTGGAAGAGCTGGCATAATGATCGACATTGGGAAAGGCAAGGAACTTGGGGCGTCCAGAGCTATCGACCTCGACCACAACAACAGAGACAGGAACTAAGACAGCAAAGGCAACAACAATATCAACAGAAGCCTGAGGTTCAGCAACATCAGCAACAGAGACAACAGCAACAAAGACAACCCCAGGTTCAGAAACCTCAAGGTCAACAACAAAGACAACCTCAGGTTCAGCAACCAAGACAACAACCTCGGGAGAAAGTTCAGCAACCGCAAAGACAAGAGCAAAAACATCAGGTTCAGCAACCACAACACTCTCAGCCTCAAGGAAAACCTGAAGGAGGGGAGGTAGAACATAAAAAGTAGGATGACAAAAA
>Ga0315282_10017898_pt1 | contig 10186 bp, 7 predicted proteins | sample YL17G07_20_MG_FD_203693 | JGI IMG/M metagenome (GOLD analysis project Ga0315282, IMG submission 203693) | Sediment microbial communities from Yellowstone Lake, YNP, Wyoming, USA - YL17G07_20 | ecosystem: Environmental > Aquatic > Freshwater > Lake > Sediment | place: USA: Wyoming | collected... | reverse complement strand
TTTCCAGTCGATCTTGAGGCCGTACGGCGCGAACTCCGCCCGGCGGCGCTCGCAGAACTCGCCCACCATCGGGAACGCGCTCGCCCCGCAGTTGCCCGACACGTCGGTCGTGACGCCCGCGAGGACCTTGCTCTCAGCCCGCGGAAAGACCAGCGCCGAGAGCTCGCTATGGCAATGGATGTCGATAAATCCGGGCGCGACCGTCAGGCCTGCGGCGTCGAGGTCCAGGGCGCCGGGCGGTAGCTGGGCCGCGACCTGCTCGATCCGCCCGTCGCGGATCTTGAGGTCGCCGCGGCGGAGGCCCGACTCGCCGTCGAGCAGCGTGCCCCCTCGGATCGTCCAATCCAGTGACATGACTTGGGATGGGCCTCTCGCCCTGCCTCAGCCGTTTGTGGCACAGCCGCCCTCGGCCGTGCTGCCCAGAAGATGAGTCTGGGCCACAGGCCTGCCGGAGTCGGGTGCGGCCATCAGTTCCCGCAGTCGCGGCACGGGTCCAGGGCCGCCGTGGCCTCGTCGACGGTCCGGTAGACCGGCATGACGTCGGCCAGGCGGGTGTGCTCGACCATCTTGGCGACGTCGCCCGTAGCCCCCGCCACGGCGAAGCCATAACCCCGCCCCTGAAGGTGCCCGCGGATGTTGATGAGCAGGCTCAGGACGGCGCTGGTCATGAACCGCACGGCCGAAAGGTCCAGCACGAACGCGGCGTGGGGCGAGGCCCCGATGGCGGCGCGGAGATCCTGGCCGAGATGCTCGATCGTGTCGGCCTGCCACGCCTCGGCGACGCGAATGTGCAAGACCTCGACCTGCCCGCGCTGGCGCCGCTCCACCAGGCCCTTGTCCGCGTGCCCCGCCATGCGCCGACTCCCTGTCCGTCGCGCTGCTTGCGGCGCGGCCGCCTACTGGTTCTTGCGGCTCGCCTCGATCGCGGCCTCCACGTTCTTATAGATGTCGAACCACGTGTCCAGCTTGGTCTGGCGGAACGGTTCCATGAGATCGTCGTTGAGGCCGGCGAGCTTCATGCGGGCCTTGCCCAGGCCGATGAGCCGCTGGAGCTCGATCAGCATCCGCAGGGCGCTGGAGGAGAGGAACGTGACGTGCTGGAAATCGAAAACGTACCGGCCCTGGGGCGCCGCGTGGACCAGCTCCTTCAAGTTCGACGCCATGCGGTCGATGGCAACGGCATCCAGAATGTGCCCCTGCCGGAACGTGACGACGTTGATGCCGTCCACCACCCGTGCGCCGTAGAATTCTTCCGTGGCCATCTCGAGACGCCTTTCCGTAGACAGACTGCCCTCACCCTTTCAGCTATCCAAGCACGTATTTTGTCAGGGGCGGGGCGAACTGTCAACACAAAGCCGGCTTTGGCCGATGCAGGCCGCGGCAGCGCCGAGGCTTTGCCATTTCGTCCGAGCCCGCCGCGGGAGCGGCGGGAGACTCCCAACGTGCACATCTCCCCCCCGCTTCCGCGGCGGGCTCGCAGGATGCCGTGGCGTTGCCGCGACCCACGTTCAACGAGAATGTTGGCGGCGCAAGGCCCAAGCGGTATAATTCGTGTGGCCACAAGGGAGAAGGCTATGAAATTCTATTCCTTCCAGATCGTCATCGAAAAAGAACCCGAAGACGAGGGCTACTACGCGTACAGCCCCACGCTGCCGGGATGCTTCAGCAACGGCCGCACCGTGGAGGAGGCCAAGCGCAACATCCGCGAAGCCATCGAGCAGCATCTGGCGGCGCTCCTCGCCCACGCCCAGCCTGTGCCCCAGAGCGAGCACCTTGTCCACGTCGAAGAACTCTCGGTCGGAGTTCCCGAATGAGCCGCATGCCCCAGGTGACGGCACGCGAGTTGGCGCAGTTCCTCAAGGCTCAGGGCTTCGTTGAGGATCGGCAGACGCGTAGCCACTTCGTGCGAGCCCGCCGCGGGAGCGGCGGGAGACGAGGAATGCGGGAATCCCCCGCCGCTTCCGCGGCGGGCTCGGAAAATGCCGCGGCACTCCCGCGGCGGGCTCGAAGGATGCCGCGGCTGCCCGCCAAACGCGCGGCGTCACAGCTCCTCTTTGAACTCGCGCAGCTTGTTGAGCGCGTCGATGGGCTTCATGGTGTCGAGGTCCAGGCGGCGGAGTTCCTCGGCGATGGCGGATTCGACGCCCTCGAACAGCGTGAGCTGCACTTTGTGGACCTTCGGGCCCGCCGCAGCGGGGGCGATGCGGGGCTTGCCGGAGGGGTCGAGGTGCGCCGCCTCCAGCTCCGACAGGATCTCGCGGGCGCGGTCGACCACCTCCTTCGGCACGCCCGCCAGCCGCGCCACGTGCACGCCGTAACTCTTGTCCGTGCCGCCGGGGATGATCCTATGGAGAAAGACCACCTGGTCCTGCCACTCGCGGACCGCCACGTTGAAGTTCGCCACGCTCTCCAGCACGTCCGAGAGTTCCGTCAACTCATGGTAATGCGTAGCAAAGAGCGTGCGGCACCGCAGGCGCCCGGCGATGTGCTCGGTGGCGGCCCACGCCAGGGCGACGCCGTCGAAGGTGCTCGTGCCGCGGCCGACCTCGTCGAGGATCACGAGGCTGCGGCCGGTCGCGTTGTTGAGGATGTTGGCGGTCTCGCTCATCTCGACCATGAAGGTGCTGCGGCCGCGCGCCAGTTCGTCGGCGGCGCCCACCCGGGTGAAGATACGGTCCACGAGGCCCACGAGGGCGGTCTTCGCCGGCACCCACGAGCCCATGTGGGCCATGAGCGCCAGGAGCGCCACCTGGCGGATATAGGTTGATTTGCCCGCCATGTTCGGCCCGGTGATGATGGCGACGCGCGGATGCTCGCCGCCGAGGGCCACGTCGTTCGGCACGAACTGGGAGCCCAGGACCTGCTCGAGCACCGGGTGCCGGCCGTCGCGGATGTCGAGGACCGGCTCGGCGGCCATCACCGGCTTGACGTACCCGCGCTCTGCCGCCACGCGCGAGAGGCTGCCGAGCACGTCGAGCCGCGCGAGGGCCTCCGCGGTCTTCTGGAGACGCGGGATTTCGGCCGCCACGCGCGTGCGGATCTCCTCGAAGAGCCGCAGTTCCAGGGCCTTCGCCTTCTCCTCGGCCGAGAGGACCTCGACCTCGTGGTCCTTGAGCTGGGGCGTGATGTACCGCTCGGCGTTCTTGACGGTCTGCTTGCGCACGTAGTCGGGCGGCACGCGGTCGCGGTTGGTGTTCGTGATCTCGATGTAGTAGCCGAAGACCTGGTTGAAGCCGACCTTGAGCGTGGCGATGCCGGTCCGCTGGGCTTCGGCAGCCTGGAACTCCGCCAGCCACCGGGCGCCCGACGAGCCGATGTCGCGCAGGCGGTCGAGCTCCTCGCTATGCCCCGGCTTGATGATCCCGCCGTCGCTCAGCCGCAGCGGCGCATCCTCGGCGATTGAGGCGGCGATGGTCTCACGCACGTCGCCCAGGAGGTCGAGGTCGCGCTCGATGGCCGCCAGCAGGTCGCTCTCGCGGGCCGTCAGGCGGGCCTTGACGGCGGGAAGCTGGGCGAGCGTCCGGCCCAGGCCCAGGAGGTCCCGCGGCCCGGCCCGCCCGGTGGCCACGCGGCCCACGATGCGTTCCACGTCGGACGTGTCGGCCAGGAGCCGCGCGAGCTCCTCGCGCAGGTCGCGCGTCTTGACGAGCTCCTCGACGGCGTCGAGCCGCGTGCGGATCGCCTCGGCGTCGGCCAGCGGGAAGTTGATCCACCGGCGGAGCAGCCGCCCGCCCATCGCCGTCTGCGTGCGGTCGAGGACCCACAAGAGGCTGTGCTCGCGCCGCCGCTCGCGCAGGGTCTCGACCAGCTCGAGGCTCCGCTGCGTCGGCTCATCGAGGTAGAGCCACCGGCCGCTCTCGACCCGCTCGATGCGGCGGATGTGGCCCAGGCTCGTCCGCTGCGTCTCCTGGAGGTAGTCGAGGACCGCCCCCGCCGCCGAGATGCCGCCCGCCAGGTCCGCGACGCCGAAGCCGTCGAGCGAATCGGTGCCGAAGTGGGCCGTCAGCACGCGCTCGGCCTCGTCGTGGTCGAAGACGAAGGCGGACCGCTCGGAGATGATCGCGCCGGTGGCCTCGCGGATCGTCCGGACGAGGTCGGGCGCGGCCTCGGCGGAGCCCTCGACCAGGAGGCACTCGCGCGGCCGCAGGCGCGTCAGCTCGTCGAGGACCGCGTCGCGCGCCAGGTCGCGGGCCGAGAAGCCGCCCGTCGAGAGGTCGACCCACGCCAAGCCCGCCCGCGGCCCGTCGAGGTGCACCGCGGCCAGGAAATTGTTCTCCTTGCCCTCGAGCATCGCGTCGTCGGTCAGCGTGCCGGGGGTGACCAGGCGCGAGATGTCGCGCTTGACGAGGCCCTTGGCGAGGGCCGGGTCCTCCATCTGCTCGCAGATGGCCACGCGGTACCCCGCCCGGATCATTTTGGCCAGGTAGCTGTCGACGGCGTGATACGGCACGCCCGCCATCGGCACGGCCCCCTCGCCCTTGGTGCGGCTGGTGAGGGCGAGGCCCAGCACCTTCGAGGCGATGCGGGCGTCATCGTAGAACATCTCGTAGAAGTCGCCCATGCGGAAGAAGAGGATGGCGTCGGGGTACTCGGCCTTGAGCTTCTTATATTGCTGCATCGCCGGCGTGGTCATGACGCGTCATACCTTCTGCGGAACGCCGGGTAAGGATAACGCAAAGCGGGCGGGAAGGAAAGAGAGAGCGGCCGCAATCGGCGGCCGAAAAGCAGGCCGCAGAAGCGCCTCGGCAAGTGCTCTGCCCGGCGTCCGTTCACGTGCCACGGGTTGCTTGTCAACCCGTGATGACAGTGGTCCTCTTTCCAGACTGCTTTACGCCATATGGGAGACAGACCACAATGATCACGGGTTGGCAAGCAACCCGTGGCACGTGAGAAAAGCCAAGCCTGCCACACAATGGCGCCGGCCTGCACGCCTATCGCGCCGTGCGCCGGGCCGTTTTCGCCTGATCCACCTCCACGCGGATCATCCAGTCGCCCTGCGTGAAGGGCGCGGCCTTGTCGCCCGGGAGGCCCGTCAGCGAGTTGCCGCTCGATTCCTTGTCGCGGTGGACGAAGACGCCCTTGGTGGCCGTGGGGTTGAAGCCGACGCAGACGGTGAACTTCTCCGGGACCAGCGTCGGCGGTATCGGCAGGCGCACCCACCGCGGCTCGCCCCGCTGGAACGACGAGTACGGCAGCGCGAAGTCGGCGATCGCCTTGGAATCCTCGTCGCAGAGCCAGACGTGAAACATCTCGCCCGGCGGCGCGGAGCCGTAGGCCGAGCCGTACACGCTGACGTTCGTCAGGTACCACGTGCCGGCCGGCGCCTCGAAGCGGACGGCGTGGCCGCCCCCCGCCAGACTGGCCTTGCCGGCCGAGGTGCCGTCGTCGCGGGCGAGTTGGCTCGGCTTGCCGCTCAGGTCCTTCGGCGACATCGTCTTGGCCGCGAAACCGCTCTTCGGCCGCTTGAAGATCAGAACCGGCTCCGCCTTCTTCCACCAGGCGGCCAGGCGGGCGTCCTTGCTGGCGGCCACGAGCGCCCTGCGCAGGGCCGGGGCGGGGTCGGCCGGGTCGGGCTCCAGTTGGCCCCACGCCTTGAAGAGGGGGGCGATCCCCTTGTCGCCGACGATCTTGTCGAGTTCCTGCCAGAGCCCGGCCCCCGCCGCGACCTCGTCGGGCTGCGCGGCCGCCAGTTGCCGCGTGAGACGGGCCAGGCCGTCGGCCCGGTAGTCGTAGGCGTCGGGCCAGAGCTTCTCGCCCTCGCGGGCGTAAACGCCGTCGACCAGGCGCGAGCCCAGGTAGTGGGCCCAGCCTTCCGCCCCTGCGGTGGTCAGCCAGTCGTGCCGGGGGATCAGCCGATACTGCGCGAGGTGCCCGAGCTCGTGGCACATGCCGTAGAGGTGGAAGATGCCGGTCTCGGCGGGCTTGCGGAGCTGCTTCTCCGCCGAGACGCTCAGCGTGAAATGGTCCTTGCCGTCGGTGAAGAGGCGGGTCTGCTCCTGCGGCCCGCAGACGACGCGAAGGTCAACCGACGGGGGCATGTCGAAGCCGAACTCGCTCACCGCGAGGCCGTGCGCCGCCGAGATGACGCGGGCCATCGCCGCCGGATACGTCTGATCGACGCCCGTATACGTGACGACCACATGGTCGCCGCGGATCGTTTCCTCGGCCGCCAGGGCCGGCGCGGTCAGGACCAGCAGGATGGCGATGGTTGCGAGGCGGTTCACGGGCGGCTCCTTTGCACCAGAGCGCCATGTCGTTGGCAGATACGCAGCGGGTCTCCTGAGCCAGCCGCGTTCAGCACTCCAGCCCCGCTTTGCGCGGCGGGTCTCCTCAGTCGATCCTGTTTGGCACTACAGCGCCACTTTGCGCGGCGGGTCTCCTGACCCGCCGCGTGCGTGCGTTTCCTGACCGCTGCGGCGCCATTCCTGCGCGGTGGGTCAGGAGACCCACCGCGCACCCGTCGAAGCAGCGATGTCGTACCAAACACGTACGTTGCCCCGGCCTACGGGTATGGACGCCGAGACCGCGACATCGGTTCCGGAAATCCCGGCTCTACGAGGAGGGCGGCGCCGCGGGCGCATCTCCGGCCCGGGGCGGGGCGGGAGCGGCCGGCGCGGCGGGACGAGGCGCCTTGCCCGCGCGGCCGACGGCCAACTGGATCCGCTCCAGGATGTACTGCTCGAGGACGTCGTCGCGGCCCATGTCAATCCATTTATATTTCGACTTCGCCAGCTCGTTCTGCCGCACCAGCTCGCTCTCTTCCGGATGGTACCGGCTGAACGCCTCGGCGATGTTGTCCGGCCCCTGGTTCGGGGCGCTGGCGCGCTGCTTGTCGACCTTGACGAGCACCTGGCACCCCTGGTCCTTCGGCGTCACGACCACGGTGGCCTTGCGGCGCATGGTGTGCATGCTGGCTTCCACGCTCTGCGACTCGCCCCGGGTATCTTCGCGCCAGAATTCAAACCACGAGGCCCCCGTCAGGGGCAGCGTCGTAAGGCGGCCAACGGCGGCAGGCGGGAACTCGGCCTCGAACCGCAACTCCGTCAGCGTCCGCTTGGCGGCCACCTCGACCTGGCCGGGGCTGGCGACCGTCAGGATCATCGGGTTGGCGAAGCGCACGGCCGCCGGCGTCGAGCACCCGGCGACGGCCGCGACCCCGAGCAGGATAAGAAGCCCGAGCACGCACCTCATGAAGCGCCCCTTTCCTTGGAGGCCGACACGGCGCCAACGCACAGCGCCTCCGTGCCGCCCGGCTGGCCGGGGAACTGACCGCCGATTATAAGGATGCGCCGGCCCCCGGCAACCAATTTTCGCACGGCGGCCGCCATGTGCCGCTGTAGTGCTACTTGTCCGCCGCCGGCATCGGCTGCCTGAGCCACGCCAGATTGAACGCGTAGTGCTGGCGGCTGCTGATGAGATGGATGAGGCCGCTCGGCGCCTGGCAGACCGAGAGGTACCCGCGCGGCTCGGCGCTCGTGGCGCTCAGCGTGAAGAGCTTGCCGTCGGTGCCCTCGACCTCGCGGCCCGGGCCGTTGTCGGTGATCAGGCGGCGCAGCGGCCACGTCTCGCCCTCGTCGAGCGAGAGCGCCCCGTAAAGCCCCGAGACCTGCCGGTCCTGCCCCGCCGCATCCTTGACGGTCATCGAAGCCGCGAACGAGGCGAGGAAGATCGGCCCCTCCTTCAATCGCAGGAGCACCAGTCGCTGCCCGCCGCCGATGGGCGGAAACGGGCTCGCACTATATGTCCACGTCTTGCCGAGGTCGCTCGAGAGACTCTTCGGCATCCTGCCGTCAATACTGTCGCCTCGGCCGAGGGCCATCAGCCGCCCGTCCTTGAGCTCGACGATCCCCGCGTGGATGCCCGCGGTCTTGCCGCCGGCGTCGGCCCACGTTCGGCCGCCGTCGCGGCTCAAGTGCAGGGCCGTGCCTCCCTGCCCGCCCGTCACGGCGTCGCACGGCAGGATGATGGCGCCGTCGCGCGTCTGGATGATAGACTCGACCGGCATGTGCCGCAGGCCGTGCTCCGGTTTGATGATCCGCGCCTTCGACCACGTGGCCCCCGAGTCCGCCGAGACGCGCAGGATCGTCGCCAGGCTGCCCCACGTGGCAGCGGCCGAGAGACCGTTGAAGTGGTAGATCGTCCCCTTGCCGTCGGACCAGAGGGCCGGGGCGTGGTCGTTGCGGTCGGGGGCGTCCCAGAAGACCGACGCGGGCTCCCAATCCTCGGCGCCCCAGCGCAGCCGGCTCGCCAGGATGGCCAGCTCGCGGCCGGCCTCGCTCCAGCACGAGTACCAAATGGCCAGAAGGTCGCCGTTCGGGCAGTCCACGATCGCCGGATCGTGGTTGTGGGAGAAGGGCGGGCCGTCGTCGCTTGGCGTAATATGGACATACTTGCGCGGCCCTTTGAAGTACGGCCCGCTCGACGGCCCGGCCAGGACGTCGCCCGGAGCGCCCGGACTCACGTTTCGCCGGCTGAGCGGCGGCGGGACCGGCGGCAGCGGCGGCGTCTTCGGCATCTCGCCCAGGACCACGCGGAAGCCGATCATCCAGCTCGCATCCTCCGGCAGCGTGCCGCTGCGGTTGGCCGAGCGCAGGTAGAAGAGCTCCGTGGAATGGCTGCCGCCGCGGGTGACGCGGAAGTCGCCGTCGGCGCGGCCGACCGGGTCCGCCTGGTCGCCCGCCTCGTACGGCCCGTACCAGTCGTGGCACCACTCCTCGACGTTGCCGTGCATGTCGCACAGGCCCCACGCGTTCGGCGGCGTCTGGCCGACCGCCAGCGGCACCACGTCGGCGTCGCGCTTGTGGGCCGGGTCCGGGAACCACGTGGTCCCCGCGTTCTTCGCGAACTCCTTCGGCAGCGTGTCGCCGGTGTGATACGCCATGGCGGCGCCCGCCCGGCAGGCGTACTCCCACTCGGCCTCAGTCGGCAGGCGGTAGGGCTTGCCCTCCTTCTTCGAGAGCCACTCGCAGAACCGCACGGCGTCGTGCCAACTGATGAAGACAGCGGCCTCGTCGTCCCTGGTGGAGAAGCCGAGCTTGCCGCGGAGGCGCCGGTGCTCGGGGTCGAACTGCTCGTACTGGGCGTTGGTCACCTCGGTGACGGCCATCGCCGGCGGGCCGGTGATCGTGACCTTGTGGACCGGCCGCTCGTCCGCGTCGCCGCCGCTCGCCTGCCCCATCACGAAACTGCCCGGCGGAACCTGGACGAATCTCATGCCGATCGAATTGGTGAAGGGCTCAGGCATCTTCTCGCCTCCCGGGGCGGAGACGGCGCACAGGACGACCAGGGACAAAGTTGCCACCCACGCTGGCGACATGCCTTACATCTCCCTTTCGGCCGCCAATGACGAATTCCGAAACCCGAATGGCGAATGAAACACCAATGACGAATGACGAACGAAAGAGCCAATGCCTGGGCCGGCAGAGCGCCACCGACTCTCATTCGGACTTGCCGTTTCGTCATTCATTCGTCATTCAGGCTTCGTCATTCGTCATTCCTAACGTCCGGACGGCAACCCTAGGTCCGGCTTCTACTGCCGATCGCGGTACCTGTCGCTCATCTCCTGGAGGAACAGCTTCTCAGCCGACGTCAGGCTGTCGACGCCCTCGTCGTGGACCTTCTGGAGGATCCGGTCGAGCTCGGCCTGTTCTTCCCCGCGCGTGCGCCAGGCCATGTGTTCGCGCTCGCGCCGGCCCCTCGCGAACCACCGGGCCGCCAGGGCGGCGCCCCACTTCATCCAGACAAACCCCATGACCATGCCGCCGAAATGGGCCGCGTGCGCCACCATGTCGTCGCGCGTGGGAGACGGGCCGTACAGAAGGTCCTTCGCGATCGGCCACGTCTCAATGGCCGCGTAGGCGAGGGCGAACAGCCACGCCTCCATCGGCAGCACGAACATGACGTAGAACCGGGCCCGCGGGTTCAGCGTCGCGAACGCCACCAGCAGCCCCGCCACGCCCGCCGACGCCCCCACGGCCGGCAGAGACAGGTACGCCGTGTTGCCGTACCGCACGTACATGGCCGCGTTGAAGCCGACCTCGCCCAGGCCGCCCGCCACGCCCGACGCCAGGTAGAGGGCCAGGAACTGCTTCGTGCCCACCTGCCGCTCGAACGCCGCCCCCAGCATCCAGAAGAAGAACATGTTCAGCAGGATGTGGTTGCCACTGGCATGTATAAACATGTACGT
>Ga0315282_10017896_pt1 | contig 10186 bp, 7 predicted proteins | sample YL17G07_20_MG_FD_203693 | JGI IMG/M metagenome (GOLD analysis project Ga0315282, IMG submission 203693) | Sediment microbial communities from Yellowstone Lake, YNP, Wyoming, USA - YL17G07_20 | ecosystem: Environmental > Aquatic > Freshwater > Lake > Sediment | place: USA: Wyoming | collected... | reverse complement strand
ACTGAGCCAGGCGATCTTTCCGAACCAGGCCGCATCGAGCGTGTTGTGCTGCCCGCCTTCGAGAATCCCCTCGCCGTCGTCCATGCGCACGAGGCACTGCATGGCCAGCTTGATCTTCGGCCAGAGCTTCTTGAGAAAGGCGCCGTCCGTCGACATCTGGTGCTCGCGGTACGCGCGGAGGATGCAGCCCGCCTGCCCGTCGACGGCCAGGCCGTTGCCCTCGCCGCGATGGTTGATCACGCCGGTGTTGGGGTCTATCGCCAGGCCGAAGTCCGTCCGCCGGCGCAGGTCGCGCTCGAGCTGCGGGAACAGCCGGCCGACGGCGTGGGCGTAATGCCACACGTGAGTGCAGGTGCCCGCGCAGCAGCCGACGCCTTCCCATCCGTAGAACCGCCCGTTGGCGAACCAGTGGCACGTCGAGGTGGCCAGGGTGGAGGTGTTGGCCATCGTGCGGTCGAGGAACCAGTACGGCAGAGTGGAATCGTACCAGGTGTCGCGCCACAGCCGCGTCTGCCGGCTGAGCGAATCGAAGTTCTTCGCCAGGTGCCGCGCCACGTCGCTGGCGGACTCAAACCGCGTGGCGTAGAACCGCCCGCCGTCCTTGAGCCGCAGATTGGCAAACCGCCAGGCTACCACGAACGTGACGGCCGCCTCCTGGCCGGGCGCCAACGACAACTTGCGCGCCAGGGCCCCGATGAGCTTCTTGTCCATCGGTTCGGACGCCTCGGCCACGGCGGCAATGGCGCCGCGGGACACGTTGCCGTCGGGGACCGCCGCGGCGCCCACGTCGGCCTCCCGCGGATCCAGCAGCCCAAGGCCCATCGTGCCGAAGTCGTGCTGGTCGTCCTGCGCGGCGGCTGCGCCGGGCTGTTTGTCGGCGGCGACGTTATCCGTCCGCGCGGCGGCCTGCCTGGTCGGCTCGGCCGCGGCCAGGGCGCAGTCGAGCCACAGGACTTCCGGCTGCCGGACGATGCGGTTTTGCCGCCGGCCGACGCCCGGCTTGCCCGTGTACAGGCAGACAGCGTTTTGCAGCCAGCCGATCACTTCCGCCTCGATCTTCTCGCCCCCGGTGTTCTTGACGGTATAGCGCATGACGGCCGCCGGCAGACTCGACGCCTCGGCGTCAAGCGGCACGAAGGGCGAGAACGCCTCGAGCGACACGGCCGCAGGCGACGCGGGGTCGCGGTATTCGACCAGGCCGATGGGATACTCGCCGCGGAAGGATATGTCGGCGAACCCGGTGTGGTCCAGCGCGCGGAACTCGGTCTTTCCGGCCGCGGCGATCCGCAGGGCGAACCCCTGCTCCAGCGGGAAGTCCGGCTTGGGAGGATTCGCGTAGTTCTTGTCGCCGGTGCCGATCTTCCTGTTGAAGATGTCCCAATGCCAGAGCTTGCCGTCGCCGCCCAGGTAAAGCTGCCCGGCGCAGATGCCGCCGACGGGCATGCCGATTTTCTCCAGTTCGGCCCCGCGGTAGATCGTGCGCGTGCCCCTGGCGAAGAGCGACTGCACCCAGGCGGGGTCGAGCTTCTTGTCGGCCGGCACGAGCTTCTCGAAGTCGCTCGCCTCGAACGGGCCGGCCATCACCCACCTGCCGGGCGCCAGGCTCGCCGCCGTGCCCACGGCGACCAGCTTGAGAAAGTCGCGGCGCTGGAACCCGCCGCAACAGCCCGGCGAGCAGGAACACTTCTGAACATCGGACTTGCTTTCGGTTTCGGGCGTGTTTGGGGCTTCGTTGCTCACCGGATTGCTCCTGTCATGGTTGAAGGTCTTCGGCTCCTTGCGATTGCCGAGGCGCTGAAAACGGATACAGGCGCCGCCAGACAGCGGCCCCGCCGTATCACTGGGCCTTTTTTCGTTTCTTTCCCGCGCCCTGTTTGCCGGCGGCGGCGTCGCCGGCGGGGGCGCTGGTCGGGGAGCCGGCGGCGGGGGCCGCCAGTTCGATGCGCGCGCCGTTCTTCTGCGGCGCACCGGGCGTGCTGCGCCCGCTGTCGATGTACTGCTGCATGAGTTTCGTCAGCCGCTCGACGACCGGCTGGTTCTCGCCCAAGACGTTCCTGGTCTCGCTGAGGTCGTCCTTGAGGTTGTAGAGCTCTCGTTTGCCGCCCTTGAAGAAGATGAGTTTCCACGGCCCCTGGCGGATGGCCAGGTCGCCGGCCAGCGACTGGTGCACCGTGGCCTGGCGGACCGGTCCCTTGGCGGCGCCCAGCAGATGGGGCAGGATGCTGACGCTGTCCTCGCCGGCGTTGTCGGGGATCTTGGCGCCGACGATCTCCGCGCAAGTGGCCATAAGGTCGTTGAGGCAGACCGTCTCGTCGCAGACGCTGCCCGGCTTGATTTTTCCCGGCCAGCGGGCGACGAATGGCTCGCGGTGCCCGCCCTCGTAGATGCTCCTCTTGGAGCCGCGAAGCGGGGGATACTCGCGGCCCTCGGCGCCGTTGTCGCTTGAGGCGATGAGCAGCGTGTTCTCAGCCAGGCCGGTGCGTGCAAGGGCCTCGGCGATCTGCCCGACCACCCAGTCGCCCTGGAGGATCCAGTCGCCGTAGGTTCCCTGGCCGCTCTTGCCGAGGAAGTCCGTCGCGGGCACGTGCGGCACGTGGGGGATGCTCAGCGGCTGGTAGAGGAAAAACGGCTTGCGGTCCCTGGCCCGCGCCTCGATGTACTCGACCGCCCTCTTGGCCATCAGCGGCTGGACGTCGACGGGCTCGAACTTGCCGAGGACCCGGTCGTTCTCGATAACGGTCCGGATGCTGTGGGCCTCGGTGTAGCCGCAGAAGACGTCGAACCCGCGCGTGGTCGGGCCGTCGGCGACGGGCGTGCCGCCCTTGGCGGCGGCCTCGGTCGTCGCGGGGCCCCAGTCCATGCCCAGATGCCACTTGCCGAGGCAGGCCGTGTGATAGCCCCGCGACCGGAGCATCGAGGCCACCGTCATGCGGTCCTTCTCGATGATGGGCCTGGAGGCGAAACTGAGCACCCTGAACTGGCGGATGCGGAAGGGGTATCGCCCCGTGAGCACTCCGTAGCGCGTCGGGGTGCACACGGCCGCGGCACAGTGGGCGTCGGTGAACTTCATGCCCTCCTGTGCCAGGCGCTCGATGTTGGGCATCTTGAACGGCGAGTTCTTGCGGAAGGTCGGCGGCTCGCCGTAGCCGAGGTCGTCGAAGAGGATGAAGATGATGTTCGGCTTGCCCGCGGCGGGCTCCGGCGAGGCTGGCTCCGGCGAGGCGTGGTCCGACGTGGCGGCGCCGGCGGCTCTGCGGAGCCATGCCGGCAATGCCAGCGCCGCAGCGGCGGCCCCGGCCAGCTTCAGAAAGTCACGACGGTTCATGTTTCATGCTCCTTGGGTATTGTGTGATTCATCGCGGCTTGTTCTTCACTGCTTTCCTCTTGGCCCGCTCAAGGAGTCCCGGCTGTCGCGGCCAGGCCGGCGGTCTTGAGGGATCTCCTTCGTGTCTGCCCTATCACTCGGCTACTTGACCTTCTTGAGCGTGATGCTCGCGATGTTCATGGGCGACCAGCCGTTGGCAATGGGCCGGATCTCCACGACCACGGGGCCCGGCTGATTGAGTTTCACGCTGCCCAGCGGCACCTGCTGGAACTTGTCAAGACCGCCAGTGGCTTGCGCTATTGTCGGAACCGGGTAGCCGCCCAGAAACAGGATGGCACTGGAATTGGCAACTAAAGCGATGTCTCCCGTGATCTCGAACGTGCCCGGTTGGTCGATATGGACTTTCCAGGAGACCCAGTCCATGGGATTCTTCCAGTTCCCGATGGTTCGACGGTCTGCCTGGGTTTCCAGTTTGATTGCCCCTTGCAGAATTGCCTTGTCGGCGTTGAGCGTAATGGAGCCGTCGCCAGCCTGTCGGACGGCATCTTTGTCCGCCGGTTTCACGGGTTCCGGCCTCGGTTGTGGTTGTGGCTGCGGTTGTGGCTGCGGTTGTGGCTGCGGTTGGGTCTGCGGTTGGGTCTTGGGGTTGGGAGTTATTCCGACGGCAGGGGCGGTGGACTTTCTTGGGGACCCCGCCTTGGCTGGGGGGCTTGCGGCCTGTTGGGGCCCCTTGGTTGGCGTTGGCTTGTCGGCAACAACAGCGGTTTCGCGAGCGGCCAGGTATCGCCACGGCCGCAGCGCGATCAGGCCGGCGACTGCGCAAAGCGCCGCGGCGGCGACGGCGGCGATCCACAGCTTCAGGCGTTGGCGAGGCCTTCGCGGCCGGGGGGCTTCTTCGGCGGGTGCGGGCGCGGGCGCAGGCGCCTGGGTCTTGCCGGCATTGCGGCTGGAACTCCGAACGGCGCTGGCCAGGGCCGACAGCGCCGTGGGATGCACGACCTCGGCCAGGGCCTGGCGCATCTTCTCGGCGTCGGCGAAGCGGGCCTCGGGCGCGGGGGCCAGGGCCTTCGCGAGCAGGCTCTTGAGCTCGACGGCGGCATGGGGGCAGCTCGTGCGCAGGTCGGCCAGGGTAATGTCTTTGCCGACTCGAAGGACATCCTTCAGTTCCTTGATGGCGAAGGGGTACTTGCCCGTCAGCAGGAACCACAAGGTCGCCCCAAGAGCGTAGACGTCCGATTGGGCGGATGACTTGTGCCTCAGCACCTCGGGAGCCAGGAAGTACGGCGTGCCGACGAAGTTCCGCGGCAGCTCGAAGTTGTCGCCGGGGTCGTCAAGTATGGCCAGGCCGAAATCGCCCAGTTTGCACTGGCCCGCGTCATTCAGCAGGATGTTGGCGGGCTTGATGTCGCGATGGAGAACCCCGCGCTGGTGGGCGTAGGCCAGGGCCTCGGCCGCCTGAGCGGCGTAGGCGACGGCCTGGCCGATGGGAAGGGGACCCTTCTTCCTGACCAGATCCTCAAGGCTCCCGCCGAGCATCGCCTCCATCGCGATGTAGAAGTATCCCGCGTGCAGGCCGATCTCGTAAACCTGCACGATGCCCGTGTGCGTGAGCTGGGCCGCCGCCCTCGCCTCGCGGACGAACTGGTCCAGCCAGACACGGTGACCGGGGTTGCTCTTGTTGTCCTTCACCAGCAGCTTGATAGCCACCGGGCGCTTCAGCGCTATGTCCTCGCCCAGCATCACGGTGGCCATGGCCCCCTGGCCCAGTATGCGGATGCACAGGAAGCGGTGGAACGTCCGGCCGATCATCGCCTTGGGCGAAACCACGGCCTCCTCATCAGGGGAGTCTGAATCAGGGGAGTCGCTGGTTGACTCGAGATCTTCCATTTGCCGACGTTTCCAGGATTGCTCCGCCCGCGACCGCCGTGGGACCATCGCCTCGATTATAGCCGATGGCGCCCGTTGCACAAGGCGCCAGCTTCGGCCGTGTAAGCCTTGGTCGCCAGATCGGTCAGTCTGAGTTACCGCGTGTCAGGCCTGAGCTTATCCAGGACGATCTCTCGCGGCCGGGCCTTGGTGAAGTCCATCACGCCGGTTCTGGCGGGCAGGTCGTCCTTCCGCGTGCCGTAGGCGGCATAGGCGGAGGCTGGATTCATGCTGAGCGCCTTTCGCAAGACCCCCTTGGCAGGCAGGCTAACCGGGCCGCCGGCCGACATCATGCCTCCCCGGCGTGCCCCGGCCGCTTGGCCAGTTCGTAGAACCCGTGGCCGATGTAGCGCAGCTTGCCCTGCCGGACCAGTTCCTGCCAGACGGGTTCCGGCCACTCATTAGGCGGGACGATGGAGGCCGCCGCCCCGCCGCCCTTGGACAGCGGCCCGCGGCCGAGCTTCGAGTCCTCATCCAGGACCGTCAGCGACAGCCGCTTGCGGAACGCCTGCATTGCTCTCCGGCAGACATCCTCGCTCGGCACGTCGGCGGGGGCCGCCGGTGCGGGGGCGCGAAGCTGATCGATCAGCGCAGCCAGGCCCGGCACGTCGCGCATCCCGACGACGCCTGTGACCCGGCCGGGCGGCAGGTCGGTATTCTGAAGCAGCTTGTACACCTGCTTCCACTGCCCCGAGGCCTGGCGAGGGTCGTCGTAGCCTCGGATGGCGGTCACCAGTTCATCGAGTTTCGCCAATGTCGTCGGGTCGCCGGCCATGCGAGGGCATTCCTTTCAAAAGGCAGATGGTTAGCAAGTCTATTGTCCCAAACAAGGACCAAATCACAAGCAGCAATACTCAAACAAGGACCAGATGCCAGAAGGCCAACGGTCCCCAGTGTCCTTGGCGCGGGCTTCGCCCGCAACCCAAAGAAGAACTCAACGCAGAGAACGCAGAGGAATAGGGGACAGTCACCTACTAGCGTAACCGGACATAGGTGACTGTCCCCTATTTGTCCATTTGTCTAGCGTAACCGGAAATAGGTGACTGTCCCCTATTTGTGCTTCCTCGAAGACTAGCTTGCCCATTACGGCGCCTACGTTACATTCACCAGCTTGTACTTTGGCCGGCCCAGGCCGACGGCGGCGCACTGCTGGACCTGGATGTACGGGTCCTTGCCGTGAATCTGTTGCAGCAGGTGCCCGCTGCCGGAGAGCTTCAGCGGCGCCGGCAGGCTGCCGGGGATGAAGTCCTCCGCCTTGATCAGGTCCAACGCGGCGGACTCCACGGCCACGATGTCGTCGCCGGCCAGTATGCCGATGTCCGGCACGATCGCCGGCGTGGTGAAGCCCCAGCAGTCGCAGAAGGGCGTCACGTGCAGCAGGCAGGTGATGTAGAAGACCCGCCCAGGCTCGAAAGTGTCCAGGCAGTGTTTCGTCGCCAGGGCCATGCCGCGCTGGAAATAGCCGTACCCGCGCTGGTCGATGGTGATGGCATTGACCGGGCAGGCGAGCTGGCAGTGCATGCAGTACTTGCAGGCGTGGTCGGATATGCTGATCTTGCCGTCCTTGAACGTGATCGCGTCGTTGGGGCAGTTGTCGCGGCACAGCAGGCAGCCGGTGCATTTGGCGGCGTCCCACTCGAAGGCCGCGCTCATCAGCCGGTGTATGCCGCCGCGGGTGTTGCCGTCCACGCAGCCCATCGCGATGTTCTTGATCGCCCCGCCGAAACCGCTGTGCCCGTGACCCTTGCCGTGGCTCAACACGATCATCGCCTCGGCGTCGGCAATCGCCCCGCCGATGGCGACCGTCTTGAGCGTGCGGAAGTTCGTCTTGCGGGTGTAGACGTACTTGTCGGTCGGCCCCGCCGACGAGACGATCGGCGCGCCGAGCACCTCGGCCGTGTATCCCCGATCCTTCGCCGTGTCGATCGCGTGGGGCACGTCGGTGATAAACGGCTTGCCGCCGGCGTCCTTGACGGCCTGGACCACGCGGGCCACGATCAGCGGCGGGATCGTCGAATAGCCCACGCCGAAGCCCAGGTGCATCTTTATCGCCACCGTCTTGCCGTTGAAACGCTTCTTGAACTGCCACTTGGCGAGCATCTTGTCCAGCAGCTTTGGCAGGGTCGCGTCGCTTCTCAACTCCTTCGGCCGGGCCGAGGCGAACGTCACTTTCGCGGGCATCGTCACTCCTGTTCTTTGCTACCAGTCGTTGCTCTTTATGTAATCGTGGAACGCGGCATGAAGTTTCCGCGTCAGGGGCCCGACGGCGCCGTCGCCGATGGCCTTGCCGTCGATCCTGGTGACCGAGATGACCTCCGCGGCCGTGCCGGTCAGGAAGCACTCAGCCGCGCCAAGCAGGCGCGTGACGGGGATATCCTCCTCGGCCGCGGGCAGGCCGAGCTTTGCCGCAAGGCGAAGCACGACGGACCTGGTGATCCCGGGCAGGATCCCCGCCGAGAGCGGCGGCGTCACGATCCCGCCGGCCTGGACGATGAATATGTTGTCGCCCGTGCACTCGGCGACCAGCCCGGCCTGGTTGAGCATTATCGCCTCGCCGACGCCGGCGTCGATGGCCTCGATCTTGGCCAGGATGTTGTTGAGGTAGTTGAGGCTCTTGATGGCCGGGTTCACCATCCGCGGGCTCGTGCGGACGGTCTTCGCGATGATCACCGCCATGCCGTTGTCGTACATCTCCTGGGGGTACAGCGCTATCTGGTCGGCGATAACGTACACGCATGGACTGGGGCACTTGAAGGGGCTGAGCCCCAGCGTGCCGGAGCCGCGCGTGACGACCAGGCGGATGTACCCGCCGGCCGACAGGGCGTTGGCGCGGATGGTCTCGTTCATCGCCTCGACGATCTCCTGCTTGGTGTACGGGATCGCCAGGCGAATGAGCCTGGCCGAACTGAACAGCCGCTCGATGTGCGCGTCGTACTCGAAGATCCGCCCGCCGTAGATACGGATGCCCTCGAACACGCCGTCGCCGTAAAGCACGCCGTGATCGAACACCGAGACCGACGCTTCCCGCGAATCCACCAGCTTGTCGTTCAACCAGACCTTCATGCTGCCGCTCCCGAATCAGACCTTGAGTTTAACCCACCAATATACGAAAGATGCCGCGCCGCGGCAATGGTCACGCGCCAATGATTCGGGACGTAGGGGAAATAGGAAATAGGGGACAGGAAATAGGGACAGGAAATAGGGGACAAATAGGGGACAGGAAATAGGGGACAAATAGGGGACAGTCACCTGTTTCCGGTTACGCTAATAGGTGACTGTCCCCTATTCCTTCCTATTCCTTGGCCCTTGCCTTTGCGGGGGCCTTCTTCTTTGCCCCGCCGCCACCACCGCCACCATACGGGTAAGTGTCGATTATCTCGGCGCCACCGATGATGCGGGGGTCGCCGGTGGCTTTGAGTTCCGCGGTAAGGGCGGCGGACAGCTTCTTGAGGGTTTCGGCGTAGGCCGCCTCGCCCGCGACGTTCTTGAGCTGGTCGGGGTCCTTCTTGAGGTCGTAGAGTTCCTCGGCCGGACGCTTGCCGCAGGCGAGCTCGAACAGCGGTTTGACGGCTGGGTCGTCGCGGTGCGCGAGCATGTATGACTTGGTGGGTCCGCCGTCGATGTCGCCGTAGCCTTCCGGGTCGCCGGCGGGCCAGCGGTCGGGCGCGAAGTTGCGGATGTAGAGGTACTCCGCGGTGCGAAGGGCCCGCATGGGGTAGCCCACGCGCCCTGCGCGGGCGTTGGCGTGGCGTTCCATGCCGGTCAGGACGTGATCGCGCTTCGGGTCGATCTGCCCGCCGCCCTCGGCCGCCAGGACGTTCATGAAGCTCCGCGCGGTCATGCACTCCAGGGGCCTCAGGCCGGCGGCTTCGAGGAACGTCGGGCACAGGTCGGGCAGGCTGACGAAGTCGTCGACCGTCCTGCCGCCCTTGACCTTTGCCGGCCAGCGCACGGCCAGAGGGACGTTGGTGCCGGTGTCGTAGAGGTTGGCCTTGCACCGGGGGAACGGCAGGCCGTTGTCGCCTGAGACGACCACCAGCGTGTTGTCCAGCTCGCCGGCGTCCTCGACGGCCTTGATGATCTCGCCGGTCTCGCGGTCGAACCGCTGGACCGCGAAGAAGTAGTCGCACAGGTCCGAGCGCGTGGCCTCGCAGTCGGGCAGGCAGGCCGGCACGCGGACGTCGGCGAGCTTCATCCCGCTGGCGACGCCGGAGCCGAGCTTGTAGCCCCGATGGGGGTCGTGGCTGCCGAACCAGAAGCAGAACGGTTTTCCGGCCGGGCGGGCGGCCAGGAAGGCGTCGAAGCTCTTGAAGGAGTTGCCCGCGGGGTTTCGGCTGCGCCCGCCGGCGGTGTCGCTGCCGGGCCCCCAGCCCTTGCGGGTGAAGCCAACGTGGTAGCCGGCCTGCTCGAGCAGGTCCGGGTAGACGGGAAACTTCGCCGGCAGGGTGCTCCAGAGGTTGACTCCCTGCTCGAGCCGCCAGTGCCACTGTCCGGTGAGCACAGCCGCCCGGCTGGGCGAGCACGACGGCGCGGCCACGAACGCGCGGTTGAACATGACTCCCTCTCGCGCGACGCGGTCGAAGATTGGCGTCTTGACGACCTTGTCGCCGAGGATGGACGCGAAAGGCCAGGACCAGTCGTCGGCCAGGGCGAACAGGATGTTGGGTCGCTTGTCTTTCGCCCGCGAGGCCGGGGCGGATCCGGCGGGGCTGTTGGCGACGCCTGCCGCGGGGGAACCGGCCCCGCCGGCGGCTGCTGCGAAAAGCCGCCGCGTCGCAAGCCCCGCTGCCGCGACGGCCGCGCCGGCACCAACGGCCCAAAGGAACTCGCGTCTGGTATGACCCGCGCTAACCCCATTCTCGCGTTCGATGCTCACTTGCCGGGCCTTTCATGTTCTCTTGCTATCCGCAACCTTCGCGAACTCTTCGAGAGACC
>Ga0315282_10017895_pt1 | contig 10187 bp, 15 predicted proteins | sample YL17G07_20_MG_FD_203693 | JGI IMG/M metagenome (GOLD analysis project Ga0315282, IMG submission 203693) | Sediment microbial communities from Yellowstone Lake, YNP, Wyoming, USA - YL17G07_20 | ecosystem: Environmental > Aquatic > Freshwater > Lake > Sediment | place: USA: Wyoming | collected... | reverse complement strand
GATTGACATAAAACCAACTAATGGTTCTGTATACATAAAATCCGTCTGTGAGCCTTTTGATATTGAGATGGAGATTGACTGGCAGAAGATAGAGAATTGGATTAATCATTTTGGAATGGATTTGAATATCACACATGTCTCCGGTCATGCTTCCGGTCCGCAGTTGAAAGAATTTGTCAATAAAGTTAAACCGAAGATGATCATACCTGTTCATACACAACATGCTAAGATTTATGATAAGTGGTGGGATAATGTCCATTTATTGAAGAATGTTGGAGAGAGTGTTGAAATATAAATTTTTAATAATCAGGTAAAGCAAATTAAAATTGATAACATGCGTGGACAATATGAAGAGTTAGCCTGTCCTTTTTGTGATAAGGGTAAGATACAAGCTTGGTATATCCCCTCTTCTTTTTCAGTTAAACAACAAAGATCAAGAGTCTTAAAAGGCAACCAGAAACGTAAGAACCCCGAGGTTTGGATGATACAATCCAGTTGTCCTATTTGTAATAAATCACAGGAAGAAGTAGAAAAGAAATTAAAAGAATTAAATATTATTTAGAGGAATAAAATGTCTTTTACCAAAGAGCAAGCAAAAGAAGAAGTTAAAAAATTAGTTGAAAGATATAAAGAACTAGTTGAAACTGGAGATCCTCAAAAGCTTACCGAAGAAGAAACAAAAAAAGATTTTATCTTACCTCTATTTCATGTTTTAAATTGGGATACGCAGAACTCTAGAGAGGTTAGTGCAGAAGAGACTATTTCAAAAAAGAGGGTAGATTACGGATTTAGGATAAATGGAATACCCAAATTCTTTCTTGAAGCTAAATCACTTAGAGAAAAACTTGAAACAGAATATGCGGAACAAGCAATAAACTATTCTTGGTTGAAATCAACAACTTGGGCTGTTTTAACTAACTTTGTCGAATTGAAAGTTTACAATGCTGAATGGAAAGCCAGAAGTTCTATCGATAAAATATTTTTTGAATTGAAATGGACTGAATTCATAGAAAAGTTCGATAAATTGTGGTTATTGAGTAAGGATAGCTTTCTACAGAATGAACTTGATAGAATTGCTGAGGAATGGGGTAAGAAGCAGAAGAAAACGCCCGTTGCTCCAGTGATGAAACAGCTTTTCAACGATTTAATGGTGTGGAGACAAAGGCTCACAAAAAATATCAGTAGATATAAAACCAATATGGAAACTCTGAAGACTGAAGAGGCTCTTGACGAAAGTGTTCAAAGAATTTTAGATAGATTGATTTTCATTAGAGTTTGCGAAGATAGAGAGATTGAACCTCGCACATTGTTATCAAAATTAAGAGAATGGAAAGGTGGCAGAAAAGGAAAATTATTTATTCAATTATTGAATGATGTATTTCGAGAATTTGATAAAAACTATAACAGCAAATTATTCTCAAAACATATTTCTGAAGAGCTTGTTGTAGACGATGTTATTTTGAATGACATAATTCATGAACTGTATGAGAGCTCTGACAGAATTTTTAAATATGATTTTGCTGCTATAGATGCTGATGTTTTCGGCAACATCTACGAAGAGTATTTGGGCTATGTCTTGAAAAAAGGGAAGGGAAAGGTGGCAGAGAATCATTTGCATAGAAAGGGAATGGGGATTTATTACACACCAACTTTTGTTGTAGATTATATTGTGAAGAATACTTTGGGAGAGTTATTGAAACAAAAAGGAGATGGAAAGATAAAAGTCCTTGATCCAGCATGTGGTTCTGGATCGTTTTTAATTAAAGCCTTTGAAATCTTCCTCAATTATTACAGAGATTCTAGACAACTAAGTTTTGAAGATAAGGTCAATATACTGAAGAATAATATCTTTGGTGTAGATTTGGATCCAAAAGCTGCAGAAATAGCACAACTTAATCTTTTATTGAGAGCTGTAGAAAAAAGAAAACTTCTACCAATGCTACAATACAACATAAAAATTGGAAACTCTTTAATAGACGATTCAAAAATAGCTGACAATAGAGCATTTGATTGGAATGAAGAATTTAAAAAAATAATGAAAGAAGGTGGGTTTGATGTAATTATCGGAAACCCACCCTATGTTTTCGGTGGTGGTGAAGGAATTTCTATAGATGAAAAAAACTATTTTAAAGAAAATTATGTTTCTGGAGTAAGCAAAGTTAACTTATTCACACTTTTCATAGAAAAAGCAATAAAACTAGCTAAAGAAAAAGGAATGATTAGCTTTATTGCACCAAACACTCTACTTAGGGTTACATCTTATAGAGAACTACGGAAATATATATTACAAAATTGTAAAATCTTAAAGATAATCGATCTTAGTGTTGGAGTTTTCAAAGATGTAACAGCTTCTACAATAATTATTATCTTACAAAAACAACCAAAAGGCAATTTCGATAATCATGATATAATCATTCAAAGAAACATTGATGGTAGTGAAACATTAATAAAACAAGGTAATTTTAAAAACAAACAGTTCGTATTTAATATTTTTACTGATGTGAGAAAAGATTCTATTTTAAAAAAGATGGGACAGGGCTCTGTCCCATTAGGTGAATTATCAGAAAAAATGAGATTCGGAGTTGTTATTACTAAAAATATAGAAGATGTGGTTTTTGACAAGAAAATTGATGAGCGATATAAAAAATTCATTGAAGGAAGGGATATTGGCAGATATGTAATTAATTTCGCTAACAAATACCTTTTGTACGAAAAAAAAATGTTACATAGAGCAAGAACTAAGGAAATTTTTGAAATTCCAGAAAAATTATTAGTACAGAGAATAACTGGTGGCAAAAGACCACTAATAGTAACTTATGACAATGAACAATTTTATAACAAAGAGTCAATTAATAACATTATATTGAAAAAAACTAAATTTGATGTAAAGTATATTTTAGCACTAATGAATTCCACTTTGGTGAGTTGGTATTATTCAGTAAAATTTACAAACGAATCTAAACTCACTGTTAACATCTCTAAAACTTTCCTTTCTTTATTACCTATCAAAAATGTTTCACCAGAAAAACAAAAAAATCTTATCGAAATGGCAAATAAAATGATTTTGTTGAACAAAGAACTGTTAAAAATAGGCAAATTCTCAGACAGATGCAAAAAACTACAAGAAGAAATTCAAAAAATTGATAAAGAAATAAATCAAAAGGTTTACGAACTATACGGACTTACGCCAGAAGAGATTAACATTGTAGAGAGTTCTTAGTAGTTTATAACAAAATGGACAAGCTAATTCTACAGGTTCTCCACGCATAACTAACAATTTAAATATTAAGATAAATAAGTTTCAATAAGTGGTTGAAACGGTAAATTTTTGGGGAATAAGATTGGGCACCGGTGGAAAACTTTCAGATATATGTAGAAAAAATAGCTACATTACGATTGGTTGGCATGATCGTGGTTTTGGAGATTTGTCATGGCTATTAAAAGAAGATTCTGGCAAAGGAAAGAAAAAATTATTTGATTTATACAAAAAAACATTAGGAAAGAATTGGAAGGAAAAGAAAAAACATCAAGAAAAGAGTGTAGGTCAGATTTTCAAGTTTGTAAAAGAAATGAAGAATGGCGATATTGTCTTATCCCCCACACCAAGAAGAACTGTTATTATTGGTAGAGTAGTTGGTGATGTTTATTGGGCTGGAATCGATGAATGTAAATATAGACATAGAAGAAAGGTCAAGTGGATAAAAGAAGTTAACCGAGATGATTTATCTCAAAGTTTAAGATATTCTTTAGGTTCACTTCTCACAGTTTTCAGAATAAAGGGTCATGATGAAGAACTAAATGCAATAACAGAAGGTAAAATATTCATACCAGTCCAAGATAGGAAATATCACGAAAAAGAAGAAGAAGAATCAATAGTAGGTGAAGTGATAAACTTTAGAGGACTCGTATATAGTCCTATAAATGAACAAGGAGTAGTATTCTTATTTGGTAAAGTCAGTAGAGACCTGAAAATAGAAATTGAAGAGATTCAACAAGGATTTCCAGATGCGATTGGCAGGGTAAAAACTAGTAGAGGATGGGTAAAAAGAACTATTGAATTTGAGTTCAAAAGTTCAAATTACGATCATCTACCAAAAAAATGTGATATTATAATTTGTTGGGAAGATGACTGGCAAGAACGTCCAAAAGAGATAGAAGTAATTGAATTAAAGCGAGTTGTCGAAGATTTAAAAAAGAAAGAATCTTAATGTCTTGATTTTATAAATTAAAACAGGCAACCTTTACATATGACGGAAGAAGCCAATGAATACATAGTAAAACTATTTTTGGAATCAGACAATTATCTTGTAACTACAAACAAAAAAATCAGAATTTCTCATAAGGTGAATACAAAAAAGGGAATACAAATTCATAACACACCCTACGAAATTGACATAATAGCTATAAGGCCAAAGCCACTTGATAAGATAATTGGAGAGGTAAAGGGTTGGAGATCAGGACTGCATAAATGGAACTTCACTAAATTGGTTCCAAAACCAACAAATAAATTACAAAAAAGATCTCAAGAAAGAATGCATTTAATTAACGATGAAATTTTTAGAAAAAGTATGGTAAAAGGAGTAGAGAACGTTTATGGTGAAGGATTTAAAATTGTAATATTTTGTCATCATATTAATAAAAAAGATGAAAAAGAAATAAAAAATTTTGCTAAAAATGAAAACTTCAAGATAATTGCATGGAAAGAAATTCTAAAAAGACTTGATGAAATAAAAGATACTTTAGCATATTCAAACGAACCAATAACACAACTTTTAAGGATACAAAAATCATTAAACCAGCAAAATTAATAAAAGTGAGAATTTAACTGGTGATAAACATAGATTTTGAAGATTTAATCAAGGCAAATGAAATATTTGAAAGTGGCACGAGTTGGGATACAGACTATTTTAGAACCATTGAAAGAAGAGACATTTGGGATGATTTGAAGAATCTAAATGAAAACAATGTAAGAAATATAATTTTAAAATTCCTTAATAATTGGAAATGTAGAATTTCCTACAGCCGCACTCATGAGATTTTGGAAGTTCTCAAAAGAATCGATAATTTATTTACATGTCTTAAGGATGAAGACATTGTGAGTATTACTTTTGATAAATTCGTTATAGTTGATGAGCAGAAATTGCAAATCAAAGAGGTTATCAAAAAAATATATGAGGATTTATCTCCAGTCACTTCACCTCCTGTAGGAAAGGCAGGACACACCGCCACTTCAAAAATAATGCACATGGTAAATCCAGAATTATTTGTCATGTGGGATAAAAAAATCAGAGATAATTATGGTTGTTATGGAAGTTCAGAAGGTTATGTGAACTTTTTACAAAAAATGCAGGGGATGATTAAAGAATTAATCAAAAATTATAGTCAAACACATAATATCAGAGAAGAAGAGGCCAAAGAAGAAATTCGTAAAAAATGTCATGATTTAAAAAAGACCTTAGCAAAATTAATTGATCAGTATAATTATCTCAAGTTTACCAGAGGAATGATATAACTCTAAGAAATCCCAACTTGTATTTTACCTTTATCACAAAATGGACAAGCTAATTCTACAGTTTCTCCACGCATATACTAAATTAGTATTTGCAGTAATTTATTTATTTCTTATAAAAACTGTGGGGAAGAGGTGGAAGATGATTGTGAACAGTGTGAGGTATGAGGGTGGATGTATGATGCCAATGGTTTGGAACTATGGGGCGGGATGTGGAAATAAGTTCATCTAATCGCCTCAGTTAATTTACCACTCTTGTAGGTTACATGACTATATAAACTCTGTCTCTTCTTATTTTCTATAGTGAACCTCATTTCATTTTGAGAAGAAAAAAAAGACGGTTTTATGGAAATAGAAGAAATGAAAAGAAGGCTAAAATGTACCGAAGAGATAACTTTCAGTAAACATTTCCATGAACCAAAAGTCCAAGTCAGGGATATTTCAGAAGACGAGATTTCAAGCAATTTAAGGAATCCGGAAAAATTAATAGCCTTAGAAGATCAAGGTGGAGATGAAAAAGGCCACAAGTATGCTCTTCTATTTTCGAAGTCCAACAAATACGATCTCAGGATACTTGTCTCGATAAAGGATAAAAGTATTAATGTTATTACAACTCATATCCAAAATATAAAAAGGAGGAAGGTGCTGGAACAATGGTTAAAGAAGCGAAGATAGATTATGATGAAGAGAATGACGTGCTTTACGTGTATAGCGGTGAGAAGGTAAAAGACAGTTTGGAAATAGATAATTTTGTTTTGGACTTTTCTGCAGATAATAAAGTGGTTGGTGTAGAAATATTCGATGCATCTTCATTTTTGAGCAAATTGAACAACCTTGAAGTTAAGAAAGAGAATTTATCAAATATAATCAGAGCTAGAATGCAATTTTATCAAAGCAAAGAATTGTTTTTTGTCCTTATTTTCATTGCTTATAATTTAGAAGGTAAGGAAAGAGAAATAAGTGTTCAAGTGCCTGCGCCTACTCCAGTTCTCGTTGAACCTTAAACGCATTTCGTCTAACCTACACTACATGCCTGTCGCATGAAATTTACCACTGCAATTGGTTAAAAAAATAGAAATACAGCATCAAGTTAAAGATTTTTCATGGTCAAATGGTTAAACGCGCACGTTACAATCGCACTTCCTGAGGACGAGTACGAGAGGATCAAGAAGTATCCGGAGATAAAGTGGGGGGCTGTTGCCAGAAGGCTGCTTGTCCAGTATCTTAACGAGCTGGAAAAGTCAAAAGGGCCATTGGATCAATCCAAACAATCGCCCGAGAATAAAAAATAGTTAACTTTATATGTTAATTAACATAATATGTTAACAAACATGAGGTAGCAAAACGTGGAAAGAGACTCATGTTACTGAATTCAGAGAATTGCCATCAGGTGATGTGGTAAGGTTTGATTTCAGATGGATGCTGGAAAAAGGCAAAATAACAGACTTCGCCATTAACGTGGCATTGGTAGAAGGTGAAAGAACTGAAGACGTGTACAGGGTTGATACAAAACATGGTTACCTGCATGAGCAAAGGTTTTGGATGTCGCCGAAACCAAAAAAGTTAGATCTTGTCAACTACAACGTGGCTTTCAAAAGCAAAAAGGAAGAAGTGTTTGAAAATTGTGAGAAATGGATTAAACTGTTTAAAGAAGCGGAAAAAAAGAGGTGAAGTGCGATGAATAAAATAGATAGAATGGTTAGCAAAATGATAGATTTTGCATTAGAAAAACCAGAGTTGGCTCCAAACAGAATTTTAGTAATCAATTTAAGCAAACAAACTCTTGAGAAAGTGCTTACTCCTGCAAGGATGGATCTGATTAGAGCTATCAATTCGAAAAAGCCAGATTCTGTCGGCGAATTGGTCAAAATCGTCAAAAGGCCTAAAGAAAGCGTGTCCAGGGATCTGAAAATTCTTGAGAACTATGGCTTGCTGTCTTTCGTTAATACTGGAAGGATAAGAAGACCGAAGATTGATAAAGATGTGTTGATGATACCGTTAAAAACTTGATTATTTTCTTAGCGATTCATCTAACTTGTCTTTGACGAATTTTTTAAATCAAAAAGAATAATACTTAATAAAATAAGATATTGAATACAAAAACTAAAGATGATTACCATGACATCAAAAAATCAAAACCCATTGAAGGAATTGATTAAGTTGAGAGAAAAGATGAGAAGTGAATCTTCTTTATTTACAAAAGAAGAAATCAAGAAAATGATTAAAGAAAGCAAAAAAGAATGGAGTAAATTTGATTGATATATGGCAAAGTGCGACAAGTTTTATTCTGGGGATACGGATTTCGAAGATATAGAAGAAATAAAAACCGTGATTCTTTGATTTCATCTAACTTTTATCAGTCGGCTGTTTCAAGTCTTCGGCATAGTAAACTAAAATTCTTCTCCGAAGGTCATATTTCGGCGAATAGAGAGATCTGACCAATCTGGGTTTTACGCCTTCAAATGGGTAATGGTGCGAAACAATTCTCGCCCTCTTTTTAAAATGGGGGGCCAACCTGTCTCTTACAGTCTGCATCCCGCCGGTAATTAAATAGAGAACAACTACATCTGCGTCTGTCAAATCGACATCCGTGCCAAAATCCCTGAAATTAAAAACATCTCCCCTTATCACCGTTGCAAGATGATCCAAGCCGTTCGCCGCGATGTTCCTTTTTGACACCTCTGCCAGGCGCCCGTCCTGCTCGTATCCGATCGATCTTATCCCGTATATTCCCGAACCTGCGACAAGAAATCTTCCGTCGCCGCAGCAGATGTCGCACAATACTTCGCCAGTTTGTATTTTTGCCAGCTCAAGCATTTTTTCCAATATTTCCAGGGGAGTGGGAGACCAAGGCGCCAAGTAATTCCTGCTTGGAACATACATATCATTAGACCCATAGTAATCTTCCAATATTAACGATTTTGCCGAGCGGAGCATAACCAACCAATAAGATACTGCATTTAACATTTTTAAGCATTGTACAGTTCTTCTAACATAGATTAAATGTTCTTGTGGATCTGAATCATACCTCCCGCATGAAATTTTCAGTAGTTTCAACTAGTTTCATGATTACCTGCGTTTTACTCGATTCCACCCGATTTTATAAACCTCGTCTATTTGCCTTCTACTCTTTATTATCCCAATAATCTTGCGGGTGAAATACGGGTGAAATACGGATATACCCGCAAATTGTCCGCGTTTTACCCGATTATTTGGAAGTGTAATATATGCCTCTTCCTCTTCCAACTTTCTTCAACATTCCCTTGTGGACGAGTGCAGCCAGTTCATACTTGGCCACGTCATGAGTGGTTTGATTGATTCTTTCATAAATGTCGTTGGTTATCATACCTTCCTTCCTCGCAAACTCTATGGCATTGATCTCTTTCATATTGAAAGACGGAAATTTCAACTGCTGGTCGCTGAGAACTATGTTCATCTTCCCTGTCACACCGAACTTCTTTGCAACAAGATCCACGACATTGGCTCCCATCAAACTTGAGACAAGACTACCCATACTTACTCCAAGCTTGAATATACCAAGTTGAGTGAGAAAGACTCCACCGAAAGTTCCGAACAGCATGTCAACAACAAACTCCATCACTATCCTCCTCCAGCTCAACTGTATGTCTAAGAAAGAACTGAAAGTCTTGTACATTCCCCAAACTATCCTCAGTATCGAGCCTAACAATATGTAAGGAACTATTGCGGCAAGCACTTCCAGCATAATCCACAGGCGACAGTTTAAAGTTAAATTCTTTTTGACAGTGCTCGGATTTACCACTGAAGGTAGTGGTATTCTTTTATATGGGAGTTGAGTAAAAGTTTAAGAATACCGCAGGTAAAACTCGAATTAAAATCAAAATTATTTTTTATTCGAAAAATTGCAACCGAAGGCAGTGGCAACAAGAGAAACAGCAATGAAAAGTCATACCTTTTAAAAAGTAATACTTAAATATTAGTATAACCAATTATACTGTATGAAAAATGGGAGACTTGAATTTCTAGCAAGGCTTGGTCCGAAAGGTCAGGTCGTCTTGAGAAAAGAGATGAGAACAGCATTAGGCTTGGAGCCAGGATCATTGGTAAAGCTGAGAAGAGTTAACAATGAAGTTATAGTGAAGCCAGTAAAAAAAGAAGACATGATTGCAGAAGTGGAGAGAATAGCCAAGATGGTTGGTAAAAAGATGCCTAAAGGGAAAACTTCTGTGGATCTGATAAGAGAAGAAAGGGACTGAATTGAGAGTTGTTATTGATTCTACCATTCTAGTTAGCATATTTTCTGATACAGACAAATTTCACAAGTGCGGTCTGGATATTTTTTCCAAAATTATTGATAAAAAAATTGAAGCAGTAATTCCCACATTTGCAGTGCCAGAAACATGCGGAATGATTGGTAGAGTATTCGATAAACATTTGGGAGAAATAGTTGAAGATCACCTGAACACATTGATAGACAATGGAATGTTCTCTGTTAAAGAGCTCACATTAGATAGAATGAGATATTCTACAGAAGATGCTATAATGTTTGGATTGAAAGGAGCGGATGCTGTTTTTGTTGCCTTGACAAAAGAAATGAACGCAAAACTTGCAACTTTCGATCAAAATCTGAAAGATAAAATAAAAAGAAACATAAAACTTTTTGAAATTGGAAAATAGACTTTGTGATAATTATGGGACT
>Ga0315282_10017894_pt1 | contig 10187 bp, 6 predicted proteins | sample YL17G07_20_MG_FD_203693 | JGI IMG/M metagenome (GOLD analysis project Ga0315282, IMG submission 203693) | Sediment microbial communities from Yellowstone Lake, YNP, Wyoming, USA - YL17G07_20 | ecosystem: Environmental > Aquatic > Freshwater > Lake > Sediment | place: USA: Wyoming | collected... | reverse complement strand
GTACAATACGTTGGTGGTTATTTAGAGCCGAATCAATCAGGTGACCAAGAATTTCCTGCTTTGACCAGGTATCCAGACTCACTTTTCGGCAGGCGCTTTCCGGCGAAATCTCCAATAACTTGGGCTTAGAGAGGGTAATTATTTCACGAATTTTTTCGGATGCTGTTTTCATGGACTGTATTTTTCATGTTTCCTTTCTCCCCCTTTGCCGCTACCTGCGGACAATGGACTAATCCAAGCTTCGTCGGTCACGTTAACCAATCGGGCACCAATTCTATATCGGTTTAACGACTGCGCCCTGCCTACGTATTAATTATACGGCATCTTGATATGCTGCAATAATGAACTACATCGTTTTCATCCTGGTAATCCAAACAATGATATAAATGATGGAAGTGGTAAGAGAGGGTAAAAAAATATCACCTGAAAATCATTCAACTGGAAAGGGACAATATGCAAACTACCGCGAATCCAAATACTGATTACGCCAACTGGGTCTCGAAGAAGTTCATTTACGTTCCGGGTGTGTTGACCTTGCTGCTCATTGGCCTGTCCTTCCGGCTGCCAGCGTTCTATCTCCCGGCCCTGCTTTTCCTGCTCATCACCGCCTATTTCGCCTACGCCTGGTGGCGCTTTTCTCCGCAAAGCGGCAACATCCAGGCGCAGATCGTCGACCTGCTGCTGGCCCGCCTGGATTGGGACGGCCAGGGCGTGGCGCTCGACATCGGCTGCGGCAACGGCCCGCTGGCGATCAAGCTGGCCTGCCGCTTCCCCCACGCCCGGGTAACCGGCATCGATTACTGGGGTAAGAACTGGGACTACTCTCAATCTGTGTGCGAAGGCAATGCCCGCGCCGCAGGGGTGGGCAACCGCCTGGAATTCCGCAAGGCCAGCGCTTCGGAGCTGTCCTTCCCCAGCGAGAGCTTCGATCTGGCGGTCCACAACCTGGTATTTCACGAAGTCAGCCATGTGAAAGATAAGCGCCAGCTCGTGGGCGAAGACCTACGCGTGGTTAAAAAGGGCGGACGTTTCGCCTTCCAGGACCTGTTCCTGTTGGAAGCCTACTACGGCAAACCGGAGGAGCCGGTAGCGCTGGTCAAGAGTTGGGGGATCAGCCAGGTGGAATTCGTCAAAACCTGCGATGCGCCGTTCATTCCCGGGCCGCTCAAGCTTCCATTTATGATCGGTAAGATCGGCATCCTGAATGGGATTAAGTAGCCGATTCGATGATGGATCACCAGGAGGAAGCATGAAAATTGGGCTCGGGGGTCTTGCCAGTGAATGCTGCACTTTTTCTCCCCTTATCAGCCGGGAAAAGGACTTTAAGATTTTGAGGGATGATGAACTCCTTGAAAGGTATCCTTTTTTACATTCCTACCAGGATGTTTCCACGGTCCCGCTGCTGTATGCCAGGGCCTTACCCGGTGGGCCGGTTGAAAGGCAATTTTATGAGCGTGTAAAGAAAGAATTCTTACAAAAGCTTGAAGAAAATGGCCCTTTGGATGGCCTTTTTTTGCACATGCACGGAGCGGTATATGTGGAAGGGATGCAGGATGCCGAGGGTGACTTTTTAACCTCGATCCGCAGCACAGTCGGCAAAGCTTGTTTCATTGCAGCCAGTTATGATTTGCACGGAAATGTATCCCCTCGTGTAATGCAGTGCGTAGATCTTCTTTCTGCTTACCGGACCGCGCCCCATATTGATTGGTATGAGACCCTCGAAAAGGTCTATTCTTTACAAACAAAATGTCTAAAAGAAGGGGTGGTTCCCTATAAGGCGTTTGTTCCCGTTCCAATCCTTTTTTCGGGTGAAAAAACGAGCACAGAATGGGAACCGGCGGCCAGTCTTTACCAGGAGATCCCGGAAGTAATATCTGGGGATGAGGTGATGGACGCGTCTATTCTGATCGGCTATGTTTGGGCCGATGAACCGCGCTCATCCGCTTGTGTGGTTACCTTCGGGTTGAACCGTGAGAAAGTAGAATTGGCAGCCAAATATCTGGCCCAACAGTTCTGGGATGTGCGCAGCCTATTCCAGTTCGGGGTGACCGCAGATAGTGTGGATAACTGTATCCAAATCGCTTTACATTCTGCTGTACAACCTGTGGTCATCAGTGATTCGGGCGATAACCCCACCGCCGGCGGCGCCGGCGATACCCCTTTTGTGCTGGAACGCATGCTGGCTTTGGGGGTGAAGGATGCTGTGTTTGCCAGTATCGCCGATGCTGAAGCTGTCCGGAGATGTGAAACCGCCGATGCAGGCAGTACCCTGGAATTGTCTCTGGGTGGGAAGCTTGATCCAGTGCATGCTAACCCTCTAACCGTGAGAGTTCAAGTAAGATCCATGCACGTTTTACCCTGGACATTCAACAGCCAGGGCGATAAAAGCATTTTGAATACCATTGCCGTGGTGGATGTGCATGGCATTCTGGTGATCATCACGGAACGCCGCACACCCTTCCACCACATCAAGGATTTTACTGATTTAGGGATTGATCCTTACCGGCAGAAAATCATCGTGGTGAAAATTGGTTTTCTGGAACCGGAATTAAAAGCTTTAGCAGCTAAGTCGCTGCTTGCTCTCAGCCCAGGCTCGGTCAACCAGGATACCGCGAATCTAAAATATAACAAAATTCACCGCCCGATGTACCCGTTTGATCCGGTTTTTGAATGGTCGCCTTAGCGCCACTTTCTTACTTGACCACCAGCACAAACGCACCCATCTTGACCGAGAAGGCAAAGGCCGCATTTGGGCCGGTAAACGTCGGCACCACCACCCACTGTTTCGCAGCCGGGTCGAACCACAACGCCGCCAGCTTTTTCCCCGCCGGCAGGCTGAACCCACCGGGCAGGTTGAAATGCAGCGCCAGCGCCCCGCCCGGGTTGGCCAGCCCTCCGCCCGGCCGGCTGATCGCCAGCTCGAAGGCCGGCCCCTGGAAGGCGGCTCCATTCGGCAGCGGCGCCGGCAGCCCGGCCTGCGCCAGGCCCTGAAAGCTGGCCATGCTGCCTTCCGGGACGATGCACGGCGGCAGCTCGACCCGCGCCAGCTCATGATCGGCAGCCGGGGGAGAGCCCTTTTGCAGGTAGACGAAGGTCGTGCCCATCTGGCAGGAAAGCCGGCCCATACCCTGGTTTACGTCGCTGAAAACCACGATCGTCTGCCAGGGCAGCCCGGTTTCTACCGGCGCGGCGGGTGCAAGATTAGCCTGGTCTGGAGCGGGACAGGTCGTATCCAGATTCTGTAGAAAGGGCGTTCCGCTGAGCAGGTCGACCGGACCCAGGTGGTTGAAACAGGCTCTTACGTTCACCAGGGCTGAATTCCCGGCCTGCGCCAGCGCCAGCCCATAACCGCGGTTGGAATTGAAACGGCTGTTGTTGATGAAAAGGCCAAGACTGACGATGGCAGCCCCGTTGGCGGCATTCCCGCTGGCGCTTACGTTTTCCATGTGCACGCTGCCGAAGGTATTAATCGTCAGACCGCTGTCATGCTTTCCCCGGTTCTGATCAAAATTGCTGTTGGTGATGAAGACATCCACCGCAGGATAACTGTCGTTGCCGCCCGCGCCCACCAGGGCGCCATAATCGGCGTTCGCCAAAGCCTGCACCTGGTCGAGGGTGACGGTAAAGGAAGCTGGCGTCTCACTCCCCGGCGCGAGCGGATTAAAATTGTACTCCAGGTCCAGCCCACCTATCCCGTTCCTGTTGAAGAAACCGCTTGAAATTTGCACATCTCCGCCGTTTTGACCGATGGATGCCCCCGACGCGGTATTTGAGCTGGCGGTCACTCCATCCAGGTCCACCGGTCCGCTGTTGGCAAACAAAATTAACCCACTGGCTCCATTGTTATTGAACTGGCTGTTGGAGATGGAGAAAAGGCCGTTGTGAGAAATAAACAACCCCCCGTTAGAACGGTTACTCGTCACCGTCACCGTATCCAGGTTGATCGCGCCGATTTGGGCAAAGGCTTCCAAACCAGTATTTTTATTGTTATTGAACTGGCTGTTACGGATGGTCAGCCCCCCGCTGTCAGACAAAAAAGCTGCTCCAAACACGCCGTTGTTGCTGGCATTTACGCCATCCAGGGTGATATCCCCGCTATGCTTCAGCACAGACACCCCGGCATTGGTGCTGCCGTCAAACTGGCTGTTGGTAATGGTTAGCGCATTGCTGTTGCCATTCAAATAAGCGCCGTAACCGGTTGTAGAGGTAGACGTCGAATTGACCTGGTCGAGCAGGATGGTCGAAGTCTGGCTGATATCCACGCCCCGGCCTCCGTCGCTGTCCGCCAGGAGGATCCTTTGCAGGGTCAGGTCGTTGGATTGTGTGGCGACTACCCCGCTGCCGGTACTGCTCTCATTGATATCCAGGTCAGTCAGGGTGACGTGATTCGATTTGCTGACGTTGACCGCCGCGGCCGCCGGATCGCCTGCCGCGTAGCCGGTAATATTGAACTGGAACATATCCAGGCTGAAATGGCTGCTGGCGTTGAAATTCTGGATGGTGACCGGCTGGTTCAGGACGGTTTTTGTGGTCGTCGCCGTGCCCAGGCTGTAATCATAGCCACCGTACATGTCCAGCCCGGTCGCCAGCGACGGCCCGGCATTCTTGAAGGTGTTTTGGTCGAAGACCAGGCCCGGCTGGGGGAGCGTGGCGCCGGTAGAATAGTTTTGGTCGACGTAGATCACCCCTGAGGCGTCATCCAAGCCCTTGATGTAGGTAATAATATCCTCGAGGGTCGTTCGTTCCTGGCAGTCGGCGTTGAAGAAATCCGGGCCGGACTGCGGGCAGAATTTAACCTGGTTGGGCAGGACGAGGTTAGCAGAAACAGGCGCAAGCGCACCAATCGATAATTGAGACGCCAGCAGCAAGGGCGTGCCGGCCGCGTTAGGCGCATCCGCCGCGGCGGAAGAGGTGCTGCTGCTTTCGCCGGCTGGTACGCCTGATTGCACCGGCGAGCCTTTTTTACCACCCGATCCCAGGTCGTTGGCCGGCGTCTGCGGCGGGGGTGGTTCGTGAGGGCTGGCGCCGACAGGCGTACCGGCATGAACCGGGACGGGGGAGAGAAGCGCTGCCAGCAGGGTCAGCCCTGCGACCAACCCCAGAAAAGTTTTGTTCAGATAACCTGGCTTCATCAAACCCTCCAATACCGGTATGAACGGTAAAATTTGGTGCACGCGCCGGGGACAGGGATACCCCTTGCAAATTAATGGCTGTGATGAGCTTTAAAATGATTATATGAATACCCCTGAGTGAAGTCAACCAATCCCGCTAAAAATCACCCAAAAGTAGGGGGATGGTGCCATCATACGGTATTTATGGTTTTAAATTCCAAAATAAATGGCGATTATATATTTTTAGTTTTAATGGATATCTGCTCATCTGTCGGCTGAAATCCATTTTCTGGTCACACGCTGGCTAAAATGCTTTATTTTCTCGTTATGGAATAAATCGCACCATCTTTAAAGCGAGCAATTAAGCCAATGTTCGCAATTTCCTGTAACTCATCAATTGTGAACAAATATGTTCTTTTAATCGTATCAAACCAAACAAGACAAGCATTACTTTCTTCTGGCCAAGAACCTCTAAGTTTAGAAATGTCATTGACCAAATCCGGGGAATTGTAGTTTGTCCTTGCAGGGATTCCTTTGGTCGCAAGATGTGCCAATATGTTGGTGACGTCAGTGCCATTGGTATAAATTGTACACTCGGATTTTAATGTTTTATGCTGAAGAAGGTACTGAATTGTCTCGCTCTCTACCCACGCCTTGCTACTGTAACCTCCTCCAGTTGAGGTAAAGTTTACCGCGTTGATAATGGTCGCGTGAATCGGATATACCAGCCCAATTGCCAGGCCAATTATCAGAAAGGAATTTATAATCTTATTAGAAAAGCGTCTCCGATATGGCTCAACTAACGCTTGGGCTAAGATTAATAAAAGCAAAGTCAGAGGCACATAGATGGGAGATAACAATCTGTAGTCGATAATATCGTAAGCAGTAGTAGTTGATGAAATAACCAAGAATGTTGTGTAAATGATAGCGAACAAGACAATAGGGCTGATTTTTCGCAGAATAACTTTCACTCTTTGCCAACTGCCCTTTGGATCGAGACCTATAAAAAAGCCAAGTACCGCACCAAAAAGTATCAAGGTTGGACGGTGATCTTGAATTATGCCAGGAATATACCAATTCATTAAGGCATTAAACACTAACATGAGATTCTGGGGCAAAGTGTACAATGACGATGCACGAGGCCCGAAAAATGTGCTTGAAACAGCATAATTTCTGATTAGCCATAACCCCAAAGGAAGTGCTGAGATGAGAGCAAATAATAATAAGTGCGCTATTCTGTTCTTGAGTATATCTCGGTGAAAAACAAAGATGATCAATACCCCCAAGAATATCAGTGTGACTCCAATATATCGAGTTAGGGATGATAGGGCTACCGACGATGAAAAAAACATTAGCGAGGTTATGTCTTTTTTTTCAAGATAAGAGTGTGCAAAGATAAGACTCAAAAGCACAAAACATATGAAAAGAGGCTCTGACCACGCCATCACCGAAACATTAAATAGTGGAATTGAAAACACAATTGCCAATGTCCCTACGAGAGCGAAAGCAGGAAAAGATGATAGGTATTTACGGGTTAGCATTCCCCCCAAGTACACGATTAACCCAAATAGAATGGCATTGACGATGTTTGTTGATGAAAGAGGATCTACCCTGAGCACATAATCGATAATTGCTAAAATTGCTGGGTAAAGGGGAGGCTGTACAACTAATGGGCTGCCGTCATAAGTGACAATACCAGCTCCATTGGCTATGTTTCTAGCAGTTGTTACATATCCCACAGAGTCAGGTGAAAGACCTGCACCGTAACGATTAGTAGCCAATAGAATGATACCAATGCCTATCATACCTAGGATAGCAAGAAGCAATTTATAATTCACAGGAATTACAGTTGGGTCTTGTGATTTCATTACTGATCTCCCTTTCCGGTAGTGCGACCTAACTATTAATTATACGGAATTTTGAATGATCAACATCATTTAATTCAGCCTTAAATACCGATTTCCAACCAGACAATTCGGACACACCACTATTGGATAATGATTTCTCAGTGATCTCCGGAAATTGCATTATCCACGTTCTTTGGAGACTGCTGGAGGTAGCCCCTCAAGTACAACAGCTAGGGTATCCAACAAAACGTCTACTTCCCAGCGCAAAGATCGGGCAATTTGATGACCAGAGCCCCGGGTTACACCGTCTCCCCCAGCTTTACCGCCTCGAAGATCTTGATGCGCACCATCAGCAGCGCCAGCCCACCCAGGCCGACCACGAACACCCCCAACCCTGGTGTATCCGAAAGGGTAACGCCTGTGCAGCAACCTACACTTACCACGGCGCCAGCTCAACCCCAGTCGACCGATACTGCCCCAGCCGTGCAAGCAACCGCCACCGTACCGGCCGCTGCTTCGCAGGATATCTCTAAAGCAGCCGATGATCTATCGAATATGCTCGACGATTTGACCAAGGACCTGAATTCGGCAGACAGCCTCAACGGCGTGAAGTGAATCCAATATCCCGTCTATCCCCTTTATCCCTGTTTATATTCTTCTCTTTAATGATGCCCGGCAGTTAAATTGCCGGGTATCTTATGAACTACACTTCTGCGGGTTGGCAAACCTATGCGAAGAAATTCGGCAGCCACTGGCGCTGGGCTTCCAGCAGAGCGTCGGCCAGGGCTTCGGTCTGCGGCAGCGTGTGCACGTTCTCATCTGCCAGCAAAGCCTGGACGAACAGGTTGCGCGAACCTTTCAGAGAGGCCTCGACGGTTAGCTCTTCCACCCCGATCACGCGCAGCAGGTGCGCATTGATGCCCGCCGGCAGCTCGCCGAAAGCAAACGGGTGGAAGCCCGAGCCATTCACCAGCGTGGTGGCTTCCAGCACCACCCCGTAAGGCAGGTTGCCAGCCTGACCAGTGTTGGGCAGGTTGGCTGAAATCCAGCGCGGTTGGTCTTTCCAGAAAGAATTAAGGATAGCCACCGTCTCGGAGTATTCGCCGATTTCATCCTCCACCGTGTAGGGCACGCGCCCGTAGGCCTTGTCCTTCATTTGCTGGAAGACGCGCTCATCCCGCTCGATGATGTCTTTTTCAAAATTATGGATGTCGATACCGAGGGTCATGCCAAAGAAACCGCCCTGGGCATGCAAAGCGCCGGGCAGGAACTCGACGACATGCCCATCTCCGACCGCCGGCCAGGCCCCGTAGGCCTGGAAAAGCTGCCAGCACAACTCTTCTCTGTCTTTGCCATATTTCTCGATGTATTTCTTGCGCAGCAGCGGCCAGGCATCCTGACCCTTGTAGCGCAGCTCGGTGAACCAGGTAAAGTGGTTGACGCCGATAGCCTTCGACCAGACCTCGTCCGGCTTGGCGTCCAGTATGCGGCACAGGTGGTCGTGGATTTCGAGCACGCCAATGCACAGCCCCACCGGTTTGGCCGGGGTAGCTTTGTAGATGGCGCGGATAATACATGACATGGGATTGGAATAGTTAATGAATAAAGCGCCGGGGCACATTTTGGCTACGTCGTTGGCAATATCGACCATAGGCGGGATCATGCGCAGGCAGCGCGAGATGCCGGGAGGGCCATAGGTATCGGATACGGGGAAGTAGATACCGAATTTGCGGCTGATCCACGCATCCTGCTCCCAGGCCGGGCGCGAGCCCACACCGATGGTGGTGATCACGGCATCCGCGCCGGTCAGCAGCTCGCGCCGGTCGAGCGAGCCTTTGACGGTGATGGGCGCTTTATAGCCTTCCGCCAGGCGTTTGGCCAGGTTGTAGGCAATATCCAGTTGAGAGGGGTCGATATCTACCAGGCCCAGCTCGTATTCCCCGCCATCGCGGATCAGGTCGAGGATGAGACCTTCGCAGAACTTTACGCTTCCGGCGCCGATGAGAACGATTTTCTTGGACATAGAGTAGATCCTTTCTAGATATTCTAAATAAAGAATGCAAGAGTCATTTTTCTAGACTCGTGTTTCTTTTAAAGCCTCCAGCACTACCGGGATTGATCCTTTCCAATTCACCGGGCAATGCTCAGATATTTCAAAGGCCAACTTCCGCCCATCCTGCGCAGCCTGGGAGACCAAATCGAGCACAGTATCTTTCAACTGTTGGGGAGGCAAATTATAGCTGGAAACATTAATATTGGCCCAAAAAAGCAAATCCGGCCAGTTCTGGCGCGCCTCTGCTAGAGTCTGATCCCCTTCCGGGGGTGGAGTCAGCGACTCAATCAGGTCTATCGGTGCTGTACGAATCAAGTCTTTGCAGCTGGCAGTTTTTCCGTCGAAGTGGCAGCCAACTATCTTACCTGCACTACGCAGCGCTGGGAAGTCATGCTCATATACTGACAGGACATATTCCTTGAAGCGTTTAGGGCCCATAGTGTCAGCACTGAAACTTTCTAAATTTGCTACAAATCTGCCGGGACCTCCTGCGGTAATTTCACAAATTTGGTGGAACTGCTCACATAAAGCTTCATATAGTTCGATTAATTCATCTTTGAAATCATACAGGTGGACACTAAAATTTATTAAGCCGGTAAGATCGAGCATAATTTTCAGCATCGGCGAATACCCAATGGGTACTAAGGGCACACAGTACTCCGGTAGAGCTTGTGCAACATCGAGATATTGCTGATAATCGGGGATAATATTGGTGTGCTTGACAATATAATGCATCACCCGGTAATCTTGAGGTGTCTCAAGGTAGTATTTACACGGCCAATCGTCCATATCCACCCCGATCAAACATGTAGATGAAATCTCACCCAGCGGAGTCGAAAAGATGTGGCGGTACATGGGCTGGTTATTTTCGGTATACCGCTCCTCCCGAGTTTCAACTCCCTGCAAAATCATCCTGTAAGAGGGAATATTCCATGTGATGCCCAATCCATTTTCGAACATTGACTCCCAGCCCGGATCGGAGGATTTATATTTCCATTCATTTTGGTAAATGGTATAGGGGATCTGGTCCGGCCGTTCACCCGACCAGAACACTTCTAATCGCTGGCGTATATTCATAGGGTCCACCTGGTTGTGATTTAACCTTTCAAACCCGTCATTGTAATACCCTCGATAAATGTACGCTGGGCAAAGAAGAATGTAAACAGAATCGGCAAG
>Ga0315282_10017893_pt1 | contig 10188 bp, 10 predicted proteins | sample YL17G07_20_MG_FD_203693 | JGI IMG/M metagenome (GOLD analysis project Ga0315282, IMG submission 203693) | Sediment microbial communities from Yellowstone Lake, YNP, Wyoming, USA - YL17G07_20 | ecosystem: Environmental > Aquatic > Freshwater > Lake > Sediment | place: USA: Wyoming | collected... | reverse complement strand
TGTAATTTGCGATTTGTGATTTCCGACTGCCTTCCCCTTCGGCACCCCTCACGCCTTTTTACTATCCTGCCCACTTCTAGTTTCAGGTATCATGGATGCGAAAGGAGAGAGCGTGGTTCACATTAAAGACCTCCCGAGGTTCCTGCCTCTGATCCTCTTGGCCGGCGTGACCATCGCCGCTAATCAGCCGCCTTACGATGAGAAGGCGGACGCGCGTCAGCAGATCGCGGCGGCGATCGCTGAGGCCTCGAAGGCCCAGAAGAATGTCATTTTGGTTTTTGGCGCCAATTGGTGCGGGGATTGTCGAGCCCTGGAAGCGCAGATGCACAAAGACGAGTTGGCCGCTCTGATCGCGGCGAATTATGAAGTCGTGAAAATTGATGTGGGCCGGTTCAACAAGAACCGGGACATCGGCGAGAAGTATCACGTGCCCCTCCGGCACGGGATTCCTGCGCTGGCGGTGCTCGACCCCGGCGGCAACCTCCTCTTTGCAATGGACCAGGGCCAGTTCTCCGACGCCCGCCAAATGAGTTACGAGAGCATCAAGGAATTTTTTGTGAAGTGGAAACCGAAAAGGTAGAGGCGGACTCAAGACCGCATCGCGTCGAGTTCCAAGGGGGGGCCTTATGTTTCCGTTTCAGGGCGTAGATTACATGGAGATCGACGCGCTCTTCAATGACCAGGAAAAGCTGGTGCGCCAGACGGTGCGCGAATTCGTCGACAAGGAAGTCATACCCAACATCGAGGAGTGGAACCGGGAGGGAAAGTTTCCCCGGCACCTTGTACCCTTGATGGCGGAGCTAGGTTTTTACGGGGCAAACCTGGAAGGTTACGGCTGCGCGGGGATGTCCAATGTCGAGTACGGGCTGATCATGCAGGAACTCGAGCGCGGCGACAGCGGCTTGCGGAGCTTTGTCTCCGTGCAGGGCGCGCTGGTGATGTATCCAATCAAGGAGTATGGCTCCGAGGAGCAGAAGCAGCGCTGGTTGCCGGCCCTCCAGCAGGGCAAGGCCATCGGATGCTTCGGCCTGACGGAGCCCGACTTCGGCTCGAACCCTGCCGGCATGAGGACGCGTGCCGTAAAGGATGGCGACCACTACGTCCTGAATGGTGAGAAGGCCTGGATCACCTCCGGTACAATTGCGGACTTGGCATTGGTGTGGGCGCGCGCGCCGGAAGGCATCCGTGGCTTCCTCATCGAGAAAGGGACGCCGGGCTTTACCTCGAAAGACATTAAGGGGAAATGGTCGCTACGCGCCTCAGTGACCTCCAGCCTTTCACTCCAGGACGTTCGCCTGCCCGCGCGCAACATGCTTCCCCAGGCGCAGGGATTGAAAGCGCCGCTGAGCTGCTTGACACAGGCCCGCTATGGCATCGGGTGGGGGGCCATCGGCGCGGCCATGGCCTGCTACCACGAGGCATTGGAATACGCCAAGATTAGAAAGCAGTTTGACGACAAGCCCATCGCTTCTCACCAGCTCGTGCAGGCCAAGTTTGCCGATATGATCACCGAAATCACCAAGGCGCAATTGCTGGCCTTGCAGGTGGGGCGCTTGAAGGATCAAGGGCGGGCTGACTTCGCGCATGTCTCCATGCTCAAGCGCAATAACGTGAAAATGGCGCTCGCGGTGGCGCGCGCGGGGCGCGACATCCTGGGGGCCAACGGCGTCGCTGATGAATATCCCATCTTCCGCCACATGTGCAACTTGGAATCGGTCTTCACTTACGAAGGCACGCACAATATCCACACCCTTATCATCGGCGAGCGGGTGACGGGCTTCCCAGCTTACAAGTAAGGCAGAGACCTGCCTAGGCGCCGGCAGTGGTGTCATTTGGAATTGCACCCCCTACGCGTCACCCGTCATTGCCGCGAAGGGGGGAATCCAGTTCTTGGATAGCGCATTTTGGAAGATTTGCATAGTGGATTCCCGCTTTGGCGCGAATGACGACGCCTCGGAACGTTCATGTGTCGCAAGTGACGCCACTACTCCCCACGCGCTTGAGGTCCTGGCAGGACTAATCTTCTTCTCAGGCATCGTCGCCGACGGAGAGTTCGAGAGGTGAATGTGGCGTTCCTTTTTTGGCTTTTGCGGTGTATTCTCTTTCGGGGCCGCGAGGTCAAGACGGAAGCCGTGGCTTGCTTTGTCGGGCGATGCGACGGCAGGGCTGTGGCGACGGCCGGAGAATACGAAAAAGGGAGGTTGACCCAAGGAGGCGCGAAATGTGTGAGTTCTGTACCCGACACGGCGAAGGAAAGAAGTGGTATCTCGAAATGAAGAACTACTCCCAGGAGTTGCTCAACGCACCCCTGACTCCTGAAGAGCAGGAGGCGAGCGGCGCTTCCACCCGCGCGGAGTATCTGGCAACCTTTTGCAAGCATTTCGTCCGGCCGGCTGCGACCGGTGAGCCGGAATCAGTGGAGGAAATGGCACTGGCGGTTGTGCCGGGAGCCATCCGCTGGGCAGCAGCGGGTGACTTGGCCAAGGCGTTTGAGGAGCACAAACGAACGCATTTCGGGCAGGTGGTCACCCTCGAGGATGCGGAGCGTATCATCGACTCGGTGGATTCGATCACCCGCCTCCCCTGCGGCTGCCGTTACTTCACCACTGGCAAGACGGATAAACGCTATTGTTTCGGGCTGGGTGTGACTGCGAAAGGACTCCCGCGCATCATGCCCGACGCCAGGTCGTTCGAGGTGCTCACCAAGGAAGAAGCCAAGAAGATCATTCGCGACTACGACACCGAGGGGTTAGTGCATACGGTCTGGACTGCGGTGACTCCGTTCATCATTGGTTTGTGTAACTGTGATCACGACTGCCTGGCTTACCGTGGGTACATCGAGCAGCGTGGTTCGCCAAGTTTCTTTCGCGGCGAATCACTCGGCGAGGTGGATGTCGAGGCTTGTTCAGGCTGTAAGGATTGCATCAAGCAGTGCCAGTTCGGCGCCTTGTTCTATTCCTCCGCCCTTGGCAGGGTCTACATTGACCCCACGCGCTGCTTTGGATGTGGGGTCTGCCGTGCCGCCTGCCCGACTGAGGCGATCCGCATGGCGCCACGTGCCGCTCACCCGACGGCTGCAAATGTCTGGCTAAACTATCCGTGAGTTGCCCGGATGCTCCACTCTTGGAAGCGATCAGGAGCCGTCTGACAAACCCGACGGCCGCCCTCGGCTCCTCCTAAGCCAGGAGGGGAGCAAAGCGACAAAACTTCCCGGACCCTATTCCGGCAGTTTCCGACGGCGGGCAGGAGCGGTCGCCTCGAGCAGCTCGAACTTGCCTTCCAGGCGGGCTAATCGCTCCCCGTGGGCGGCAACGTCCAATTGCAGGCGCTTTACATCATCGGCCAACTGCACGATCCGGTCTTCGAGTGTGACAATCCGTTTCAGACCCGCATAGAGATCCTGGACCAGGCTCATGCTCTCGCCTCCCGATACTTCTCCAAGAAGCTAAGAGTCTCATCCAGCTTGGCGATGCTTCGATCCATAGAGGCATTCGCCTCGCGCACCAAAGCGGCGAACGCCCGGGCATCGAAGTCCGGAGGCAAGTCGAGGTAGAAATCCAAGGCGACGCGCAATTCTTCGGAAAAAGTCGTCTTGCGCCGGCGGGCGCGTTGAAACAGTCGTTTCCGTTGCTTCGGGTTGATATACACAGTTGTCGGCGTAGCCATTAAACGCTCCTGTATATTGCAAGTATATTTCAGCCCGAAGAAGGGATCAAGGCAGTTTCCGGTGGACTCTGTCTTGAACATAAGGTAGGATTCGCCCAAGCAGGGCTCACAATGTAAACGGCATGGAGGTGTGCGATCTTATGAACTGGCAGGAATTAAAGTCGTCGGAAGTCGGCGCGCTTTCGCGGGACACGCTGGTGGTTGTGCCCGTGGCATCGATCGAGCAGCATGGTCCTCACTTGCCCGTGGGAACCGACAGCTTCATTGGAGAAGCAGTTGCCTCGGCCCTCGATCGTGAATTTAAGGGAAAGCTCCTGATCCTCCCCGTGCAACGCCTCGGTGTCAGCGAGCACCATATGGCATTCCCCGGGACCCTTACCCTGCAACACGAGACCTTTGAAGAGGTGATCCTGGAGGCGCTCGAAGCGATGGTTCGTCAGAAGTTCCGGCGCTTCCTGATCTTGAACAGCCACGGTGGGAATCAGTCTATCGGAGGAGTCATCGCCGAGAAAGCCGCTTCCCGCTGGCCCGACGCGCAGGTAATCTTCACGTCCTGGTGGCGGGTTGGGGCAGAGCGGCTGAAAAACCTCGAAGAGGGGGCATTCCCCAGTGTTGGTCATGCTTGCGAATTTGAGACCAGCCTGATGCTGGCTCTCCACCCGGATTTGGTGAACATGGCGCTCGCGGTGGATGACGGCTTGCCTTCGGCAGTCAAGCCTCTTCAACACGATTTACTGCGCGGCGCTGCCGCCACGCTGGCGACTCCCATGCACCGTCTCACCCGGCATGGTGTCTATGGCCGACCCTCCCTGGCCAACGCCGAGAAGGGACGCCGGATTTTGCAAGAAGCCGTTGCCGCGCTGCGCGATTTGATTGTGGCGTGCTGGCCTGGCGCTTGAGCTCATCGTGACCTTGCTCTATGGACCAACAAAGCCATACCTCACTCGATGCCGATGCGGGCGCGATTACCCCCCCGGGAATCTCCCATGCGCGCCGCTGGCTGCTCATCGGACTCATTGCGCTCGCTGCCCTGATCAACTATCTCGATCGCGCCACGCTGTCGGTGGCCCTGCCGCTCATGGCTACGGACCTGTCACTCGGCCCCACGGCCAAGGGTCTGGTGCTTTCGGCCTTTTTCTGGTCCTACGCCCTGCTGCAAATTCCGGCAGGGGTGCTGGCCGACCGCTGGAACTTGCGCTGGCTTTACGGCGGCGCGTTTGCGCTGTGGTCGGTGGCCTGCGGCCTGACAGGCGCGGTGGGCGGCCTGGCAACGCTGATCCTGGTGCGCATCATCCTCGGCATGGGAGAATCCGTTTATCTTCCCACCGGCGTGAAACTCGTCAGCACGCTTTTCCCTTCTCGCGACCGCGGTCTGCCTAGCGGCGTGTTCGACTCCGGCACGCGTCTCGGGCTGGCTCTGGGCGCGCCACTGGTTGCCTGGCTGACGGTGCACTACGGCTGGCGCACCATGTTTTTCCTGGTTGGTTTCCTGGCCCTCGTGTGGCTTTTTCCGTGGCTTTTGACGTTTCCCTCGCCGTATCCGCACCCCGTCGTTGACTCGCAGGCGGAAGAAACAATCTTGCAAAAACCTCGCGCCTGGCAGCTCACTTTGGATCGTAACCTGATCGGATGTTGCCTGGGTTTCTTTTGTTATGGATATTACCAATACCTCCTGGTCACTTGGCTTCCCGATTATTTTGTGCGCGTGCGGCACTTCAGTCTTTTGGAGGCTGGCTTTTACGCTTCGCTTACCTATTTGGTGTGGGCCATAAGCGCACCTCTGGGAGGCTTCATCTCCGACCGACTCATCCGCCGGGGGTGGAACGAGACGCGGGTGCGGAAAGGAATTCTCACCGTGGCCTTCTCGACAGGACTCCTGCTGATTCCTGCGGCGCTCGTCGCCAAAGCGGGGTCAGCCGTTCCCCTCGTAACGGCAGCTTCGCTGGTGGGACTGTCTACCGCGAACATCCTGGTGATATTCCAATGTTGCGCGCCCCGCCGGCAGGTGGGCGCATGGATGGGGGTGGGTAATTTCATTGGCAACATTGGCGGCGTCCTCTCTCCGCTCGTAACGGGGATTCTGATCAGCCGCACGGGGTCATACTTCCCCGGCTTCGCGCTCGCCCCGCTCGTCCTCGTAGCCGGCCTGCTTTGCTTCTGGTTCATCGTCGGGGAATTGAAGCCGCTGGAGCAAAGCGTGTCTTGATGATGATGTTTCCTGCGCGTAGGGTCGAATTGTAAAGTTATCGGGACTCAAACCAAACTCATCCAGCTCAGTCACCCTATTCATCCAACAGAAGGTATGAGTAACCCCTCACCTGGCCCGCTCCGGCTGGTAAAGACGCCGGCCGTGGGCCACCCTCTCCCCTCGGGAGAGGGCAGCCCTCCAAAGGACGTGGGCGAGCAGCCCTCTCCCGAGGGGAGAGGGTGGCGAGCGTAGCGAGGCGGGTGAGGGGTCCTTTGCCTTCCAGTCAGCGTAGAACTCCCATCCAACTTGCGAGTTCGGGTTCAACAACCACCCGTCCGCGGCAGTCGAGAGGGCATGGGTTAGGCCCGGTGAATTCGGGAGGAAACCACGAACGCCACAACGCCCACGAGCACGCCCGCCACGGCGTCCACGGCGTAATGGTAGCGGCCGTAAACGGTGGCAGCGGCCACGCTCAGCGCGGCGATGCAGAATAGAATACCGAGGCGCGGCATATAGGCGCGGACGGCCAATGCCGTCGCGGTTACCGACGCTGCGTGAGCGCTCGGGAAGACACAGACCTGCACGCTCAAGCGGTCCAGAATCCACAGGTTCATGTGTCGCAGCAGGGGAAGGACAGGCAGCCCGGGGACATCGTTAAACAGCACGCGCGGCGGGGTAAGAGGGAAGACGGGATAAATGGCGTAACAGAATAGAGTGGCGAGGAGGACCGTCGTCCAGAAGCGGTCAAACATGGCGGCGAGGGGAAGTGGCTGACTACGAACATCTCCCCGGAGACTCCCGGCCCTGAGTTCACGCTGCGCCGCGATCGAGTGCCGCGGCAGGTAAAGGGCTGCGAAGCCTAGTGGGACCAGGGGATAACAGAGCAAGTAGCACATTTCGAGATAGTGTTGGAGCCAGGGAGCGCACACCTCGAGCAGCCCTTCCACCCACCGGCTGTGGAGCATCCATCGGTCCCACAAGATGAACAGATGATCGAGCCGATGCGCGGGGTCGGCCTTGATGAACAATCCCGATTCACGGTAGGCCAGCAAGATGAGAAGCGCCGGGAGCCAATCGCGAATGATTGAGGCCATCCGGCTTCCTTCCGCCAGGTCATCCTTGCTTAATGCCACGAGCAGACAACCAACCATTACGTTCAGCACCGCCAGCACCCCGCGGGTGGCGCTCGGCAAAGACACAGTGAAGGAAGCTATAAGGAGGGCGGCGAAGAAGGCCAGAAGAGTTTTTTCCGCCACGCGTAATCGGATACCCAACCTCGTGCTAAAAGGATTTTTCTCCATGTCATTGGCAAGCCATTATATTTCAACAGCATACTAACACGAAGAGGTCCGGCTGGCCTGCCCATTGTCGAGGGTAGGGCAGGCGCTACCCCTACAAGCTGTAGGGGGACGGCTTGCCGTCCCCCTCTTCGCCTCGGCGTCAGCATGTTTGATCCCTCGGCGCACTGCAACTGACTCCTCACCCGGCTCGCTTTCGCTCGCCTGTAACATTGGTCACGAAATACAAAAGAGAAGAAACATTCCTGTAACATTAGAGGTGCTATACTTTTGGCGTGCGCCCACGTGTGGTAATCATTGAAGATGAAAAAGACATCGTCGAGCTAGTGCGCTACAACTTTCGCAAGGAAGGGTTTGAGGTCGAGAGTTTTGGGCGAGGACGCGAGGGCCTGGATTATCTTCGTCGCAGCCCTGCCGACGTAGTCCTTCTGGATATTCTTCTGCCGGATGATGACGGTTTTAATATTTGCAAACGCCTGCGCGCCGACGACCGCTTGAAAGTTCTGCCAGTAATTTTCCTCACGGCCAAGGGTGAGGAGGTGGATCGAGTTCTGGGGCTGGAGATCGGCGGGGACGACTATGTGGTCAAGCCCTTCAGCCCACGGGAGCTGGTAGCGCGCGTCAAGGCGGTTTTGCGCCGGCAGGAGCGCGTCGCAGGTAAGCGAGAGGTGGTGGAAATCGGAAGCGTTCGGCTGGATACGCGAACTCAGGAGGTGACCGTTGCTGGCCGGTCGGTGGAGCTGAGCACGCTGGAATTTAAACTCCTGTACTACCTGGCTTCTCACCCCCGTCATGTTTTCAACCGCGATCGGCTTCTAGACGAGGTTTGGGGCCGCGACCGCTTCGTGACTCCTCGCACCGTGGATGTCCACATCCGCCGCTTGCGTGAGAAGATTGAAGCCGTTCCCAATGAGCCGAAGTTCTTGCAGACGGTGCGCGGGAGCGGTTACCGCTTCTCCCCGCACGCGCAGGAAGCGGACGAATCATCTTGACGTTACTCGACTCACCCGCGGGTGCCGCCCTAATTTGACTCGTAGCACTGGCCTTTAGGCCAGCATCTGCCGACCTAAAGGTCGGCGCTACACTCAAATGAGGACTGCAGCCGCCCGCGGCCTGATTTCTCCTGCGTGATATAATCCCAGAAGCGTAAATCCTTTTGTCCCAGGCGGCCATGGTCTTCCGCAGCCCGATTTTCCGCAAGCTCCTCGGCAGCGCCTTCGTCCTGATCGCGCTGACGCTGGCCGTGCTCGATTTCAATCTCGTACGCTACACAGGCAAGCACGAAGTTCAGGAAGTGGAACAACGGCTTACTGCCGTGGCGACGGTGTTGACGGCGGAGTTGGCGAATCTTCCCCTCGAACGGACGGAAGCATGGGCCAAAGCCGCTTCCGCGCGCGCGCAATGCCGCGTGACGGTGATAGACCCTCGGGGCGTGGTGCTGGCCGATTCCGGCCATGACCCGCAGGAAATGGAGAACCACGCGAATCGTCCGGAAATTCAGGCGGCCTACATGAACCGCGTGGGCAGCGCGATCCGCCACAGTCACACGTTGGGTCGTGACCTCTGTTACCTCGCCGTCCCGCTCCAATACCAGGGGCGTTCCGGGTACGTGCTCCGGGTGGCGGTGCCACTCGAGAACCTCGACGCGGCCATCGCGGCGGTCCGCTGGAGAATCCTGACCGCATCCCTGGTGGCTGCTTTCGTCGCCCTCTTGATTGCCTATTTCTTCTCCCGTTCTTTTACGCGCCGCATTAGCAGGCTGCGCGCCTTCGCCGAGGGGCTGGTGAAAGCGAATTTCACTGAGAGTCCTTTGCCGGATGCGGACGACGAGTTGGGGGCCCTGACACGCTCCCTCAACTCGATGGCTTCCCAGTTACGCGATCTCATCGAGCGCTTGGGCCTGGAGTCAGCACGTCGCGAAGCGATTCTCACCAGCATGCTGGAGGGCGTTCTGGCGGTGGATCAGGACCTGCGAATCACCTTCTACAATGCTTCGTTTGCTCACACGATCGGTTTGCGCGCCGAGATTCCGGAAAAGGCCCGTCTGGTAGAGGTTGTCCGTGACCCCGTCCTGCGCGATATGCTCTCGCGCGTGGTGGCCGCCGGCGAAACCCTGAAGCAACGGTTGCAGTTACCTGCCGCCGAAGGGCGCGCCTTTGAGGTCCAGGCCGCGCCGCTGCGAGTGGCTGGCGGCCGCGGGGCTATCGCCATCCTCCACGACATCACCGATCTGGAAAGACTGGAACGCGTGCGGAAGGACTTTGTCGCCAACGTCTCACACGAATTGCGCACGCCGCTTACCGCGATTTGCGGCTACACGGAAACGCTGCTCGAGGGTGCGCTCGAGGATAAAGAGAACAACCGCAAATTCCTCGAGATCATCAAGAACCATGCCATCCGCTTGAATAGCATTGCCTCCGACCTCTTGGCCTTGTCCGAACTGGAGTCCGGCAAGCCCAGCGTCGAACAGGCGCGCGTTTCAGTCCGGGCGGCCATCGAAGCCGCCTTGCGGACCGTGGAAGCGGAGGCGCGCCGCCGACGGGTCAAGCTCATTCGTGGCCGGTTGGAGGATGTAGAGGTCCTCGGCGAGCGGGTGCGCCTCGAGCAGGCGCTGGTGAATCTCCTGGACAATGCCGTGAAGTTCAACCGCCCCGACGGGGAAGTGTGCGTCGAGGTCGCCCGGATAACGGACAATCAGGTGAGCGTCACGATCGCCGATAACGGTATCGGAATTCCCTCGGCTGATTTACCGCGTCTTTTCGAGCGTTTTTATCGCGTCGACAAGGCGCGTTCCCGCGAGATGGGCGGCACCGGCCTGGGGCTTTCCATCGTCAGACATATCGTGGAGCGAATGCACGGCCGGGTAACCGTAGAGAGCCAGTTGGGTAAAGGTTCTGTGTTCACCATCCTTCTGCCTTGCGCACTCTAGCATTTCGTCGAGTTGTACGTTCAGCGCTTGACAATGCCCTGCTACGCAAGAAAGCCCCATGGTTAAGCGCCGCGCGGGCCGAGGCGGCGGATCGGTAGCCGGCCCGC